>Ga0172379_10004647_pt1 | contig 19960 bp, 18 predicted proteins | sample GrowelOW334metaG_FD_119756 | JGI IMG/M metagenome (GOLD analysis project Ga0172379, IMG submission 119756) | Groundwater microbial communities from an aquifer near a municipal landfill in Southern Ontario, Canada - Groundwater well OW334 metaG | ecosystem: Environmental > Aquatic > Deep...
AAATGGTTTGATTAGTTACAGGTCACTTATCGCTGGAGAACCCCACAACGGAACCGCCATTGCCATCGAAGATTCAGAGATTGTAATCGTTCCCCCTGATATTTTGTATGGAGTTCTGCTGAAAAATTGCAAGTTTTCCCTTGCTCTGCTCAAAGACCTTGCCCTCGAGTTGGGCCATTCCAACCATAGAACTGTGAGCCTGACTCAAAAACACATCCGTGGAAGGCTTTCAGAATCAATTCTGTTTTTGAAGGAGAAATATGGATTCGAAAACGACGGACAAACCTTAAAAGTCTACCTCTCCCGTGAAGATCTTGCCAGTCTTTCCAACATGACTGCATCCAATGCCATTCGTACGCTATCAACTTTTGCAGGAGAGGAAATCATTGCCATGGATGGCCGTAAGATCAAGATTACGGATCTCTCCAAGCTGGAGAAAATCAGTAAGCAGGGGTAACTCTTTTTTCACTCTTCAAAATAGACCCGCTTAACCCGCTGCCCCACAGTAGTAAGCACCTCATACGGAATCGTCCCCATCCATTCAGCGATTTTAGAAACCGGCTGTCCTTCTCCGAAAAGAATGACCGTATCATCCTCCTGGCAAGCGATATCTGTGACATCTGCCATGCACATGTCCATGCACACTGTACCTGCAATGGGAGCAGGAACCCCATGTATCAGAATCTTTCCTGCGCCATTGCCCAATCTTCTGCTGTAGCCATCAGCGTACCCTATCGGGATGATGGCAATCCTGGTAAGGCGTTCTGCCACAAAACTTCTGCCATAGCCAACACTCTCTCCGGGCAGGACTGTCTTGATTTGAGAAATGGTCGATTTCAGGGTCGCCACATTCTTAAGCTGCGACGATTGTCCAGAGCTGGCTCCGTACAATCCGATTCCAAGTCGTACCATATCCAGCTGCATCTCCGGAAAACGTTCGATGCCGGCCGAGTTAAGCACATGAAGCAGTATACTGTAATCAAATTCTGAAGTAACAAACTGACTGAGTTGACGGAATTGCTCAAATTGCCGGAAGGTAAAGTTATCATTGGAAGCATCTTCACTCACAGCAAGATGGGTGAAAACTGAACGAACGTAAAGAGTGTCCCTTTTTTTTATGTATGCGACAAGGTTTTCAATATCAGTGACAGAATCGAATCCTAGCCTTTTCATGCCTGTATCGATCTTTATGTGGACCGGGAAATTAGTTACCGCGCTTTTTTTCAGGGCTTCATCGAAACTGCGCAAAAGTGAAAAACGGTAAATATTTGGCTCCAGCCTGTTTTCGATCATCGAATCAAAGCTGTGTTCCTCGGGATTCATTACCACGATGGGCAGATCGATCCCTGCGTTCCGTAACTCAATTCCTTCATCTGCAATGGCCACCGCCAGGTAATCGACCCTGTGAAACTGAAGAATTCTGGCAACTTCCACCGAACCGGTTCCGTAGGAGAAGGCTTTAACCATGGCCATCAGTTTGGTCTCAGGTCTGAGTTGACCGCGGTAGTGGTTGAGGTTGTGCACCATTGCGCTCAGGTTGATCTCCATGATGGTTTGGTGCTTCTTCTCCTGCAGCAGGGTCGAGATCCTGTCGAACCTGAAACTTCTTGCCCCTTTTAAAAGAATCACTTCATCCCTGAAATCGGATTCGTGGTAGTGAAGCAGAAATTCCTCAGTGTCAGGAAAGAAATGCTTCTCTTTCACTTGAAAAGCATCGCTAAAAATGCTGATCTGATTTCCTATACCAATCATCTTGCTGATGTTGCGCAGCCGGATGTATTCGGCGACTTCCCGGTAGAGTACTTCGGGATTTATGCCCGATTGTAATATGTCTGACAGAATCAGGGTACTTTTTAATTTTTGCGCGTCTTTTTGCTGAACCAGAAAGTCGAGCGCATTGACCAGGGAAGCGGTGTCGGAGTTGTAACTGTCATCAATGATGGCACAACCATTGTTCCCCTTCTTGATTTCCAGGCGCATGGAGAGGGTGGAGAGATGCAGAAACAGATGTTCGAAACTACCTGGTCTCATCCCGGTTGCTAGCAGATAAGCCCAGCAATGGATGGCATTTTCGATGTGAGCCCCATCCGTAAAAGGGATAACCAGGGAGATGACTTCTCCGCAATACAAGGCTTCAATAATGGTGGTTTGATTGGAACTCTTCCTGGAAATAATTTGCAGGTCGGCCTCTTCCAGGGCAGACCAGCGAAAAAATCGTGGATTTGCTGAGTAGGAAATTTCAGACAATGCCTTGTGCACCGGTTCAAAATCCTTGCAGTATACAATGAGCTGACAGTTGACAAACAGCTTTACCTTTTCATTCACCAACTCCTCAATGGTGGAAAAATTTTCAAGATGGGCATTCCCCAGGTGGGTAAAAATACCATGATCGGGATGAAGTATGACCTCCAGCTTTGACATCTCTCCGGGTTTGGAAATGCCGGCCTCGAAAAGCGCCAAGTCAAAACGCTCATCCATCAACCAGACCGACAGGGGATTCCCAATTTGTGAGTTGTAACTGCGCGGACTTCTGACTACCCGACGATGTGCCCCAAGAATCTCTGAAAGCCATTCTTTCACCATCGTCTTGCCATTGCTGCCGGTGATGGCGGTCACAGGATAGTTGAATCGCCTGCGGTGGGATGCTGCCAGCGTTTGCAAGGCAGTCAGAGTGTTTCCGACTACAATATACGAAGCCGGGGTTGGGCATTTACTTCTGTCAGGAAGTGTTGAAACGACGAAACAGATGACCTCTTTCGAATGTGCATCAGTAATATAGGTGTGTCCGTCGTTTCTTCCGTTCTTCAGTGCAAAAAAGAGGGTCTCTTTGCCTGATAGGATGGTTCGGCTGTCAAAGGCAAGGTAGCGTACCGGATGATCGGCCGAAGTCCCGTATTGTATCAGCTGACCTTGGACAATTGCGGCAATCTCGGTCAGGGTGTAGACCATCATGGTTTAAGATTGACGGTCCTGAAACATTCGCGGCAAAGTGGCTCATAGCTCTCCTTCTCTCCAAGGATTACCAGCTTTTCGGCATCCGATAGTCTGTGACTGAAATGGGCGATGTGACCACAACGCATGCAAACCGCGTGAACCTTGGTGACATATTCGGCGCAGGCCATTAATCCTGGCATTGGACCAAAAGGTACTCCACGAAAATCCATATCGAGTCCTGCAATGATTACCCGTATGCCCATGTCAGCCAGCTTGTTGCAAACTTCTACGAGATTTTCGTCAAAAAACTGCGCTTCATCAATACCTATGACATCAATGTTTCCTGAGAGCAATAATATGGTGGAGGAGTTGTCAATGGCAGTCGACCGGATGGTATTTTCGTCGTGGGAGACTACATCGGTAGAAGAGTACCGGGTATCGATGGTGGGTTTAAATATTTCGACCCGCTGTTTGGCAATTTCCGCCCTGCGCAACCGACGGATCAACTCTTCAGTTTTCCCCGAAAACATTGATCCTACGATGACTTCAATCCAGCCCCGCTTCCGCCCATTGTTTAAATTACTCTCGATAAACATAGTTCAAAAATAGTTTTTTTCTGCTTCTTTTAGAAACAATTTATGCTGGCAGGTGATCAATTGAAAATGTTTTGGATAATTCCGGTTAAATATCTGTACAACTCTTCTTTCCATGATTGTTTAATGATACATTTCCGGTTTTGGACCGAAAAATTGCATGAATATGTACCTGAGTAAAAGTATTTGCCATTTGAAAAATGTTTTAGACAGTTTTACTGTTAAGTTACCTATAAAAAATCTGAAAAAGAAATTATTTCCGCACATCATTATCATCCCATTCCTTTGTGGTGCGGTTAAATTTGTATTTTTACCAACAACAATTCAATTTCTATGGATAAAAAAATATGGTTGAAAGTAATCAGGGAAGAGCTTGAATTACTTGACGTATTGGCAACAGGAATGATAGATGATAAACATCTTTCAAAAGCGGAGGTTGAGCTGGCCATTGCCAGGTCTAAAATTGTTGCCAACGAGTTTGCAATGCTTTTAAATCAAATCGCTCCACCCGTCCATCAGGAAGAAAAGGTAGTGGAAGTTGAAATCCCGGCCAAAGTAGCAGAAGAAGAGATAATATTTCAAATGACGGTTCCGGAGTACAATATTGCTGAAATCGAGCCTGAATTACCCTCTGGAGAGCCAATTGACGAGCCGCTCATTCAAATAGAAGAATCCTCCGTCCCTCCTTCTCCGGGTCTCTCAGTCACCGAATCACCGAGTCCCCAAGTCTCCGAGTCCCTCCGTCCCTCCGTCCCTCCGTCCCCTGATCTACCAGTCCCTCCGTCTCTCCGTCCCTCCGTCGCTCCTTCCTCGCATCTTTCGTATACAGGCGAACATTCTGTCCTGAATCTGGAGGCCAGGCAGGAGGAGAATTCACGATTCAGGCTTGCTCCGATCAAAAGTCTGAAGGAGGGTTTGATTCTCAATGATCGTTATCTTTTCCAACGCGAACTATTCAACAATGACAAATCAAAGCTGGATGAGACTGTAGCCGCTTTGGATCGTTTGGCCAATATTCAGGAGGCAGTCGAGTATTTGAAAGCGAATTTCAGGTGGACCAAAAGCGAAGCGTCTGAAAAATTTGTTTTGCTTGTGAAACGGAGGTTCTCTTAAAATTGATGTGCTGATGTGCTGATGTGTTGATTAGCTAATTGTTAGAATGAATTATCTTGATTTGCACAAGTATCTCATATCTTATGTCTTATATCTTATAACTCATAACTCCTAACTCATAACTTATAACTCATGAGTAAACTCTACCTTGTTCCTACTCCTATTGGCAACCTCGAAGACATTACCTTCAGGGCTGTGCGGATTTTAAAGGAGGTTGATTTGATATTGGCCGAGGATACGCGGACATCCTCCTTCCTGTTACGCCATTATGAGATTGCCACCAGGTTGGTTTCTCACCACAAGTTCAATGAACACAAAACTGTTGAGCGAATTGCCGAACAGATTCTTGGCGGTGATTCAATTGCACTGATTTCGGATGCCGGTACTCCCTCTATTTCGGATCCGGGGTTTCTGCTGGTGCGTACCTGTCTTGAAAAGGGGGTGGAAGTAGAATGTCTGCCTGGAGCCACAGCATTTGTTCCGGCATTGGTCAACTCAGGATTTCCAAGTGACCGTTTTTGTTTTGAGGGTTTTTTACCTCCCAAAAAAGGCAGGCAGAAGAAGCTAACAGAGTTGGCTAATGAAACCCGAACGATGATTTTTTATGAATCTCCTTACCGGTTAGTCAAAACGTTGGAGCAGTTTGTCGAGTATTTTGGAGCCGAACGGAAAGTTTCGGTATCGCGTGAGCTCACCAAACTATTTGAAGAGAATTTCAGGGGAACAGCAGCAGAAGTTTTGGCCCACTTTCAATCTAAAACCATAAAAGGTGAAATCGTGATCGTTGTGGAAGGGAAACCGGATGAAGGAATTAAAAAATACAGATTACAGATTAAGGATTTGGAACATGATGAGGAATAAAAAAATCAGGAAGCATATCATCGTACCACCCGTAATCTGTAATTTTTAATCTGTAATCTGTAATTTTTAATTCTTTCCTCATGCAATACACCCATCTCTTCTTCGACCTTGACAACACCCTTTGGGATTTCAATGCGAATTCGTACGATGCCTTGCACATTGCCTTGAAAAGGATGGGCCTTTTGGATAAAATAGGTGACTACGACTCGTATTTTCCAATCTATTATGCAGTGAACGAGCGGCTGTGGGACCTGTACCGCGACAATAAAATCACCAAAAATGTGTTGAGAGGGCTGAGATTTGAAGAGTCACTTGAGCTAAACCAAACTCCCATGCCGGGAATGGGCGATCTCCTCAACGAGGCCTACCTGACGGAGATGCCAAAACAATTGAAATTGGTTCCAGGAGCGATTGTTGTATTGGATTATCTCCATCACAGATACAAAATGTCCATTATTACCAACGGTTTTCGTGAGGTTCAGGTGGATAAGCTGATCCAGTCGGGATTGAAAAAATACTTCGACAAAGTGTTTATATCCGAAGAGGTTGGCGCTCAGAAGCCGCACAAAAAAATCTTCGAACATGCCGTTAAATCCATGAATGCACCGAAAAAAAAGAGTCTGATGATTGGCGATTCCTGGGATGCAGATATTGTTGGCGCAAAACTATTCGGGATGGACCAGGTATATTATTGTCCTTTGCCCGGGGATCTGCCGTCTTCCGAAGAGGTTCCGGACAATCGTGCTTCAAAAACCACTACAACGATCATTACACATTTGGAGCAATTGTTGGAAATGCTTTAGGGGTATAACCTTAAATGTAGTATCGATGGACGAAACCTGGCAGGATAATCTCGAAGGAGTTCATTTTGAAAATCAATTTTAATACATTAAATTCGCATGTATTATTAAACTAATGCTTTAAGAATACATGTATATTCGCAAGCAAATATTCGAAGGGAGTGGAGAAGAGAGCCTGTTTTTATGGGGTGCCAGACAAACAGGGAAAAGCACGTTGTTAAAAGAATTATTTCCAGGTTCATGCTGTTTTGACCTATTGTTATCTGATGTGTTTGAGCGTTTAAAGAGAAATCCTTCACAGTTGAGAGAAATCATTTTGGCTGAAAATAGATCATCACCAACGATCCACTGCCTCGCGTAATCAATAAAGTCATGGTTCTCCCATGGCAGATATTTCTTGAAAAACTTTGGGCGGGTGAAATCATTGCATGACATAAAGCATGCCTATTTCGATTTTCTGATCTCTATGGTTCTGGTTGTTATATGGGGAAAGTTAAATAGATAAATAACTTGAATTCAATAATCCTAAAAATTAATCAACAGAAATACAATAGCATAGATTCGACTAAAAATTTCAATTAGTTAAATTCATGACTTTTGTCATATTAAATAGCTGGAAGTCAGCAAAAAGAATATCCAACAGCTATTGCAAGATACATTTCTTTAAATATATTTGCATCGTGTAACAATTTTTAACACATTTGTTGTTTAAGGTTTAAAATTCCTTTAAATGGTTGGTTTTGTGCTTTAGAACGACTTTCCACACTTTAGTCGAATAGAAAATTTGACAATTGGGCGGAATCGTTCGAAAAATGACAATTTTTGTATTACTAACTATAATACTGTTCAATTTTGTTTAACGCTAAAAATTTGTCTATGAGAAAAATTTCGCTGTTGCTTGTATTCCTCGGCTTTATAGGATTACAAGTTGTCTTCGCACAGACCCGTCAAATAACGGGTGTTGTGACTTCCAGTGACGATGGCACCTCTATACCGGGGGTATCCGTCGTTGTGAAGGGATCTACGCTTGGGACTGTCACCGATATGGATGGTAAGTTTGTCCTAAAGGTTCCTCAAAGTTCCAAAGTGCTCGTAATTTCATTCGTTGGAATGGTCACGGCTGAGGTAGCCCTAACAGGGGTTAGCAACTACCGCATTGCATTGAAATCTGAAAACATTTTTGTGGATGAGGTTGTTGTCACAGCGATGGGTATAAAGAGGAGCGAAAAGGCACTTGGTTATGCGGCACAAAGTGTTGGGGGAGATAAACTGAATGAAGCTCCTGAAGCAAACCTTGTCAATTCATTAAGTGGTCGTATCGCTGGAGTTAACATTACCAATAGCTCCGGGGCAGTCGGCTCTTCATCCAGAATTGTGCTGAGAGGTGCCAGTTCAATTTATGGAGACAATCAACCTCTTTTTATAGTTGATGGCATGCCTGTTTCCAATAGTAATACCGGAACAACAACAGGAAATGGAGGATTTGACCTTCCAAACGGTGTTGCAGATATCAATCCGAACGACATTGAATCTGTCAATGTTTTAAAAGGGCCAAATGCTGCTGCTCTTTATGGAATGCGGGCGTCGAATGGAGTAGTTGTTATTACAACTAAAAAAGGCACAAAAGGCAATGGTATCGGAGTCGAATTAAACCAAACCTTTACTTTTGAAAACCCATTGGTTCTACCTAGTTATCAGAACTCATACGGACAAGGTCCAAATAAAGATTTCTTTGAATATGGCAATGGAACTACAGGAGATGGAGGCGTTGATGAAAGTTGGGGTCCACCATTAGACATTGGGCTAAAATTTATGCAATTTACTTCTTATATCAAGAACCCAAGCAATCCACAACCTGAACCTTGGATATCTCATCCTAATAATGTAAAAGATTTTTACGAAACTGGTTTGACATCAAAAAGTGATGTCACATTGTCGGGCGGAAATGAAACGACAACTTTCCGGTTAGGTGCCGGATATTCAGATCAAAAAGGTATGATTCCTTTTACTGATTTTAAAAAGTTTAATGTTGATGCTTCCGGTGCTCATAAATTCAATAATAAAATCAAAGCAAATTTTAGTTCAAAATTTATTAAATCTGATAGTGATAACCTTCCGAACTCAGGTTATGATGGTTCGAATGTGGTTCAACAAACTATTTGGTCTGGACGTAATGTCGATCTCTCGGCACTAAAAGACTGGAGGAATTTACCTAAAGCACTTCCCGGATCAGCCTTTGGTGCTGGAACTCTTCCAATAAACTGGAATACAGCATTCCAAAACAACCCTTACTGGCAATTGGAAACAAATACAAATTCGTTCAACAGAACCAGATTTATTGGGAATATGGGAATCGTCATTGATCTTACAGATTTTCTTAGCCTTAGTGGAAACGCTGGTGTTGATTATTACTCAACCAAATCAAGTGTTAGTTGGGCTAAAGGAAGTGCGGGTGATGCACCAACGTATTGGAGATATGGTTCCAGCGCCAATAGAGTTGGGTCTGATGGTTTTTACGATGAAGAGCACCGATCATTTATTGAATCAAATATGGATTTGCTCTTAAGCTTTAAAAAATCAATTTCTGATGTGTTTAAAGTATCAGTTGATGCTGGAGGAAGTAGGATGCACACGGAATCAACCTTTGATTATCGGGCGATACAGCTTCAACTTCCCGGACTTTACAATTTAGGTAATATAAAGTCAGGAACAAATCTTTTCAACAAAAACCAACATGCCCAATCATCAATTAATAGCTTTTACGCTTCCGGCGAGATGTCATTCAAAGAATACCTTTTCTTAAACATTACCGGAAGGAATGACTGGGCAAGTGTTTTACCTGCTGAAAATAATTCGTTCTTCTATCCTTCTGTTACTTTAAGTGCCGTTTTATCTGATTTAGTTGATTTAAAGTCAGCCAAGATTAATTTTTTAAAAGTCAGAGGAGGTTGGGCTGAAGTAGGTGGATTTGGTCCATTGGGACCTTCTTCTATTTTAGCAACCTATACGCTGTCATCTTCACCTTGGAATGGAAATACTTTTGGCAGCTATCCTACAACTTTAAATAACTCAAAATTAAAGACTCAATCAACAGTTGGACTTGAAGGTGGTTTAGAACTTCGGATGCTTGCAAGCAAATTGAGATTAAACCTTACTTTATACGATCAAACCAGCTCAGATCTTGTTTTGCCTGTCCAAGTATCCAGATCATCAGGCGTTGGATTTGTATGGGACAACGTTGGAGAATTGAGAAACCGAGGTATAGAAATCCAATTAGGAGGGACCTTATTTGAAAGTCGCAACAAGGATTTTGCTGTTAATTTAGACATTAACTTTGCCACAAACCACAACGAAGTAGTAAAAGCAGGCAAAGACGATTCAAATAATGAAGAAACTTTGATTCTTGGAACAATGTGGAACATGAACCTGGAGGCAAAAGAAGGCTATTCATATGGTGTGATCGTTGGACCATCACTTGACAGAAATGAAGCCGGAGAAGTAATTTACCAAAACGGGTTGCCACAGATTGGAGAGACAAAAGTTTTGGGTGATATTGAAGCAGACTGGACAGGGGGAGCAAATTTATCAATAAACTACAAAAATGTCACTTTCAGCACTTTGGTTGATGCCAAAATAGGAGGTGATGTTTACTCTATGACTGCTGCTTGGGGAAAATATTCCGGGATTCTTGAAGAAACTCTTTTAGGCCGTGAAACCGGTATTGTTGGAGATGGAGTGATGTTGGATGCAGCCGGAAATTATGTACCAAACAATGTTGTTGTTAGTGCTGAAACTTTCAACCATAGTTCATATGGAAGTGAGATTGTGGAGACATCTGTTTTTGATGCATCCTATGTTAAACTACGGCAAGTATCGTTAAGTTATAATCTTCCGAAAAAATGGGCTACTTCAATTGGCCTAACAAATGTAAACTTCTCATTGATTGCAAGAAATCTTGCAATATTGTACAAGAACGCTCCTCATATTGACCCTGAGACTGGTTTGAGCAACGCCAATTCACAACAAGGTATGGAATTTGGGCAATTACCTTCTGCAAGAAGTATTGGAGTAAGTTTAAATGTGAAATTTTAAAGCATATACGTATATGAAAATTACAAAATATATTCTAGCATCATTTATCACAACAACTTTACTGTTAAGTTGTGATAATAACTTTGAGGAAATAAATGCGAATATTGACGACCCGGTTATCATTCCTTCAAGTATGATTATTGGTACAGTTGTCAGGAATGTAGCCAATGAGCTCTACTCAACTTTCAATGGAACGGAACATGGTGAAACATGGGCACAACACATATCTATGGTTCAATATAACGATCCTGAAAGGTATAAACCTCGTATTAATACAATGGATAATCTTTGGAGCGTTTTTTATACAGGTGCTTCAAATGCCAATCAAATGTACAATTTGGCTGTGCTTGAAGAGAATAAAATCAATCAAGGTATAGCTTTGATTCTAAAAGCCTATTGTTTCTCTTTACTTACCGACTTCTACGGCGATGTGCCTTTTTCGGAAGCATTAAAAGGTCCAAGTGATGCTAATTTTGCGCCTGTATATGATAGTCAGGAAGCCATTTATACTGGAATACTGTCGATACTTGACGAAGCAATTTCGCTTCTTTCATCTGGAATAGGTACAACAGATCCGAAGATGGATATTTTGTATAGCGGTGACAATTCAAAATGGACAAAGTTTGCAGTCTCACTCAAATTTAGATCTTTAATGAGAATTTCTTCAAAAAAAGATGTAAAGAGCGCGTTGCAAGCAATTGTTAGTAGTGGTAAATTATTTTCATCAAATACGGATGAGGCCAAATTAGTTTTCTTATCAACATCACCGGAGGCAAATCCAATTTATGAGTCAATCGTTGGTGGCAGCCGGGCTGAGTTTAAATTAGCTAAAACATTTATTGATTTTTTATCGGGCAACTCCGATCCAAGACTACCTGTTTATGCTCAAAAAGCTGTTGCATCAAATACTTATGTAGGAAAACCTTCAGGCTATGAAGAGTCTCCCCTTCCTGGGTTTGGCTATGACGATGTCTCATCAATTGGTACAAAATATTTAGAGCCAACCGCCCCCGGATACTTTATGTCATATACGGAATTGCTGTTTTTATTGGCAGAAGCAACCCAAAAAGGGTATATTTCTGGTGGAGCAACGGCAACTCAAAGCTACTATGAAGCTGGTATCCAGAATTCGCTTACAGAGAACGGGGTAGGAGGAGAATATGCACAATACTTAACCCGTGCAGGAATTGGCTTTAACGTTAATGATGCATTAAAACAAATTGGTACCCAAAAATGGGCTGCGATGTTTTGTCAGGGATTTGAAGCCTGGACAGAATGGAGAAGAACTCGATTCCCACTATTAACACCTGCTGCCGATGGATACATTAATGCTATCCCCAGCCGGTTGAAGTATGAATCGAATGAGGTCTCCATTAACAACATAAATTATGAGGCTGCCGTTGCAAAACAAGGGGCAGATGAGTTGATAACACCAATATGGTGGATGAAATAATTTAAAATCATTACAATTATGAAAATAATAAAAATATTTGCATTGTTAGTTTTAACATTGGTGATCAACATCTCATGTGATGTCAAAGAGAATGTTCTTACCAGTGTTGAAGGAGGTTTGGTTGAAGTACAAAACCCATCCTTAAACTATGTAGTTGGTAATCCCGGACCCTATACAGCCTCTGTACGCATCTATCAAGGGACGGTAAAAACAACGAAAGTTACGGTTAAGAAAACCTTTCATACTGTAATTGCAGCTCCAACGCAAGCGGATCCGCTTGCTACAAGTGCCGTTCAGTCAAATACAGTCGTAATTGCAACAATAAATGTTGACGATTTGACCAAAGACGGGTTTAAAACGGTTAACTTCACATTTAGTGATTTAATCGCAGGTTTAAAAATTGGTACAGCTAATCTACCAACTTCTGACAGTGATTACCAAATTGGTGATTATTGGGAATTTGAATATGTATCAACTACAAGTAATGGTAATGAAGTGTATCAAAACAAAACAACAAAAGTCACTGTCGCTACCCGCTTTGCAGGTAGATATCGTTTTGTGGAAGGTGCTTACTACCGCATTGGCGTTCTTTACAGTACTGGTGATTATTGGGAACCAGAATACCTTATTGAATCAATAGACGCGAAAACGTACAAAATGAATGGTGTAAGTGCGTGGATGGATCAAGTATTGTATTTCCAGATAGAGAGCAATGGCTCAATAACCTATCCTGCTAAATGGAAGGGAGTTGATCAGAAAATTAATGCTCAGCTCTTAATTACTTGTCAGTCAGATTTTGCTAACATGTCGACTGTTCAATGTAGTAGCTCAAATTATATTGTTAAAGATGATGTCAATGGTAAAGACCGATTAATTATGTCTTTCGGATATTTATCTTCAGGTACTGCTGCAGATGGTCCTAGAACATTCTATCAGATAATGGAAAAAATTGTTGAATAAACTTTTAAAATAATTTGTATGAAAGAAATAATTAAAAATATTTTCTTCTTACTGTCACTGGTTGCTGTTATCAGCATTGGAGTGGTAAGCTGTGAAATAGATGATAATACCGGATACAGCACATTAGTGACCAAAACGCCTACTATTACAATTACACCTGCGTTTACGAGTCCAATGACACTGACCGAAAATGGTTCCAAATATAAGTTTACAGTGAAATTAAGTGAGCCACAAATTGTTGATGTAAAGTTGAATATTACACAAATAAGCGGAACAGCAGATGCCAGCGACTATACTTTAACGAGTTCTCTTGTAATTCCGGTAGGAACAACTTCTGCTTCAGGTGAGATTCAGATCCTCAGCGATGATCTGAAAGAGGCAACCGAAACTTTGACAATTCAAATTGGGGATGCAACAACTGGAAATGCCACCATAACTCCGATTACTGTTACCTTTAACATTAACAACTTGACATCGGGCGATCTGGTAGTTGATATGTCTTGGGCGACAGATGTTTTAGATGCTGTTGGAATGGATTTGGCTCCCTCAGCAGTAGTTGATTTAAGACTATTGCTGGTTAACAGTGCCGGACAAATTGTTGATGCTGCCGATGGAGCTTCTTTTGAAACGCTTACCCTTTCTGGTGCCAATTTGCCTAATGGCGATTATCGTATTGCGGCTGATATTTACTCTACCATCAATGCGGGTGATTTTAATGCACCCATTACCCTCGACCTTAATTTAGACTTCAATCAGGTTGGAATTATAAATAATACCAGTCTCTCTTTCCCAGCAGTTATGACAAATACTAAGGCATGTGATTTATATCGCACGAACCTTGCAACTGTAAAGAAAGTTGGTTCTGTATATACAATTACCAAAGCTGTTTCTTATTTAATACCAGATATCTTAACCTGGAAAGGTACAGATGCTGATTATCCAAGTAAGGTTACAACTACAGCTAGTTGTACTAGCAAAACGATGACTGGCTTAGGTTTTGGTTGGATGTTGGATTGGTGGGGAGAAATCATTGTTTCCGGCGGTACTTTATCTTACACAACTACCGGAAATACAATTACAATTCCGCTTCAAAAATATTGTAAAACCACTTACAATGGAGCCGCTCAGCCTGAATATTCAATTCAAGGTACAGGTACAATTAATAATAGTGGTGCTTTCCCTGTTTGGACAATACATTATGATTTCATTCAATCAGGATCCAGCATTGCAACTATCTGTTTGGACTATGGTTGGCCAACGCCTTATTTTGAGGCTATTATAACTACTAATCCTGCAGGAAACTAATAAGTTTAGTTTAGGGAATAAGTATTTTTTTGAACTAGCAATAAAATATTTTTTATAGAGTGAGAGGAAACCGGTAAGTTAATTGCCGGTTTCCTTTTTTTTAACTTGTTGTTTTCGTGGTTTTGAGCGATGGTGTAAATAATTTCGATATTACTTCTTTGTTCATCAGTGGCATTTTTTAATTTTTTGTTAGCTTCAACAGGGAACCTGATTTCTTTGTGGTCGGTCATTAACAAACAAATCATATTATTTTCTACCCATGCTTTTTTTATGGAGAAAAGCAGTTCATCCACCATGTACTTCATTCTGCAATCTAGTAGAGGATTAGATCTTTACTGATAATTCTAAATGACCGCCAAAACCATGTTCAATGATTTTTTGAAGTGTCGAAATCCGAGCTTCTTTAATGTTATTCTCGATTTTAGAAATGTAAGACTTTGTAGTTCCTACCTTTTCTGCCAGTTGTTCCTGTGTCATACCCATTTCAACACGAGTGTCGTGAATTAGAGCACCAATTTTGAAGTTTTCATAACCCTCTTCAAGTTCGTCACGCTCTTTTGTCCTACGTTTGCCGTAGTTTTTTACTTTAAACTCTTCAAGAGTCATCAAGTTTTTATTTTTCGCTTTCATATTCTGCTTTTATTTTAAGTGCAAATTCAATTTCATTTCTCGGTGTCTTTTGCGTTATTTCTGATTTTTGTTCACGGTGTAAATATATGAAAGTTTCCCTAAAGTGAAATATAATAGTCCAAAAAGACTGGTAAGTCAGCAGTGGAGGGCGGTTAAAATCGCATATGACTTATGTATTGGCCGCATCACCTTTCAATTGCCTTAAAATCAAAGTTCGATAGACGTGAGTTCCGAGCTTAAGCAGTGCAAGGCCTTTTCTATTTTTTCCACTTGTTGGCGGCGGGGTTTCGACCGGCCGTGAAGATAATTCCACAGTTGCTTCTGATGTATCCCCGACAACCGTTCCAATGCAGCAGGAGTAATCACCCCAGCGTAATATTGAAGCAAGCTCTCTGTATCAAATTTATAAACCACCTCAAATTCCCCGTCCAAAAAAGCAGGATAAGAAAAGCTCTTTTCTATTGCCGTTTCTTTGAAGAATTTCATTTGAAATAGCATACCTGCTTTGGCTTCTTCGGGTGTTTTTCCCACACCTGAAAACATTTCATTTTCGCAAAAAATGGTACATGAACCATCTGTTGATCTTTCGATAATAGCTTCTATTTTCTTCATCTTCTGTCTTTAAAATGGGGTATCATCCGCAAAACTGTTACCCGGCCTGCCGAAATCTGATTTTCCCCGTTCGCTGTCCGCCACACTTGGTTCCGCATTCATTTTGGAGTGAAATACATTTCTGCCCTTAGTGTCGTGAAGACGGCTGATAGAATGCTCCTCAGGTGCGGAATCCAGATTGCTGAACTGGGCCAGATGAGCCTTGAAGGAGAGATGAAATTCTCCAATAGCACCATTTCTATGCTTGGCGACAATAATTTCCGCAATGCCCTTGAGCGAATTGCCATCCTGATCGTTCAGGATACCGTAATACTCGGGGCGGTGAATGAACATGACCATGTCGGCATCCTGTTCTATAGCGCCCGACTCACGCAAGTCAGACAGTTGCGGCCTTTTTCCGTCGCGTGATTCGACTGAACGATTCAATTGCGAAAGTGCGATAATCGGAACATCGATCTCTTTGGCTATGGCTTTCAGGTTACGTGAGATCATGCTGACCTCCTGCTCACGGTTACCACGGATATCACCACCGGCTGTCATCAGTTGAAGGTAGTCTACGATGACGACCCCAATGTTGTACTGCATCTTTAACCTGCGGCATTTGGCCCTGAATTCAAAAATAGAGAGGGCAGGGGTATCGTCGATGAAGAGTGGCGCCTCTTCAAGGTTCTTGAGTTTACGATTGAAAACTTCCCACTCCCAGTTCTCCAGTCTGCCGCTTTTGATTTTATCCGAGCCAAGCTCCGTTTCTGCTGAAATCAAACGATTGACAAGTTGAAGAGAGGACATCTCGAGGGAGAAGACGGCGACAGGAGTTTTATAAATAGCGGCCATGTTGCGGGCCATGGTCAATACAAAGGCTGTTTTTCCCATGGCAGGACGCGCAGCAATGATGATAAGATCCGTCTTTTGCCACCCTGAAGTGATGTTATCGAGCCGGGTAAATCCTGAGGCGATACCACTCAATCCATCGGGTTTCTTGGAGTTGATTTCGATCTGTTCAACAGCCCTTTGTAGCAATGGTTTAATGGGCTGAGACTCTTTGGTGATATTCCCTTCGGTAACCCTGAAAAGTGCCGACTCGGCAAAATCGATCAGGTCGTTCAACTCCATGGCATCCTCGTACGATTTGCTTTGAATCTCCGAGGAGATCAGAATCAACTCGCGCTGAATGAATTTTTGGGCAATGATGCGTGCATGAAATTCAATGTGTGCTGCCGAAGCTACCCTGCTGGTTAATTGGGTGATGTAAAGCGGTCCACCCACTTCATCCAGCTCCCCTCGGTTTTTCAATGCTTGCGTGACAACCAGCAAATCGATGGGTTTCTCCTTGGCTGCCAGCTCCTTGATGGTATTGAAAATCTTTTTGTGCTCCTCTTTGTAAAAGCTTTCGGGTCTAAGAATGGCCTGAACGGTATGGTATGCATCTTTCTCCAGCATCAAGGCTCCCAACACGGCTTCTTCAACCTCAATTGCCTGTGGAGGAACTTTGCCGTAATAGGCATTCAATTGTTCGATGGTGGTGGTGGGCTGTTTCTTGTTTCGGTAGTTATTCTGTGTTTCGGCCATAATATGCTAATAATCAGGAGTTGTTAGTTTTTGATCATCTTTTTCAAAGGTAGTGAGGAGATGGCAAAAACCGTCTTTTTTTTCTGCCAGAAAATGTGAACAACTACCAATGCCTGATTCAGCATATTAGTACGACAAAACAAAGATATGAACAGCATTAAACAGCCGTTGTGAACGGAATGTGAATAAAATTCTTTCGTAGAGAAGCCATGCGTGGCGTCTCTACCTGAATCCCTCCTGAATAATCTCAGTCAGCAAATCTGTCAAATTCAATCCTGCCGCCTTGATTTGCTGGGGGATAAAGCTGGTAGCCGTCATTCCGGGTACGGTATTAACCTCCAAAAAATAAAAGGTTTGGTCCTTCAGGATGTAATCGACCCGCACAATCCCTTTGCAGTTGCAAAGGTCGTAAATCTCTGAGGAGAGGGCCTGAACCTTTAACGTTAATGCCTCACTGATTCTTGCCGGGGTGATCTCTTCGGCCATTCCGGGCGTATATTTTGCTTCGTAATCGAAAAATTCATTTTTAGGAATTACCTCTGTTACCGGAAAGACAATCTTTTTATCCCCGATTCTCACAACGCCACAAGTAAACTCCTTGCCATCAATAAATTCTTCCATCAACACTTCCGGACTCTCTTTCAAGGCCTTCTCCACCGCTTCAACCAGCTCCTCCTCTTTTTTTACTTTCGTGACGCCGAAACTGGAACCTCCGGCGCTTGGTTTGACGAAAAGAGGAAGCGAGAGTGTCTTAACCACTTCGGAAGGATTCCATTTTTCACCTTCCGTGAGCCGCAAAGATTTGGCTAGCGGAATGTCATAGGATTGGAGGTATTTGTTGCAGAAATTTTTGTTGAAAGTGAGCGCAGAGGATTGAACGCCACAAGAGGAGTAGGGGACGCCCAGCATTTCAAAATAGCCCTGTAGGTTACCGTCTTCTCCGGGTGTGCCGTGAATCATGATGTAAGCATAATCAAACTGTACTTTCCTTCCATTGAATTCAAACGAAAAATCGCTTTTGTCAATCGGTGAAATCTCCCGATCATTCTCCAGAACCTTCCAGTTCCCATTGCGGATCGATACCAACCAGGGTGTAAATTTATTGCGGTCTATGGCGCTATAGACATTGGCGCTGCTCCGAACTGAGACAACATATTCGGAGGAGTCTCCTCCGGCGACTATGGCTATATTTACTTTTGTTTTCATCTGTTGTTGCTAAATAAGGATAAAGGATAAAGTTAAAAGGATAAAGTAAAAACGCAACTATCGGGATTTATAAAATACTCAAAATTTTTTGATCAAGTTCGCAATTTCTTCCTTCCAGCTCAAATGCCCACTTTATCCTTTTTACTTTATCCTTTATCCTTTTCCTCCCGATTGGTCAGGTAGGTCCTCCATTTCTCTATGCAAGCCTGCATATCTTCCGGTAACTCTGAATCGAAAATCATCTCCTCGTGGGTCGTTGGATGAATAAAACCCAGCGTTTTGGCATGTAATGCCTGGCGGGGTAGTAAAGTAAAACAATTCTCCACAAATTGCTTGTATTTTGTAAATGTCGTTCCTTTCAAAATTTTATTTCCACCGTACACCTCATCATTGAAAAGCGGATGACCAATTTCTTTCATGTGAACCCTGATCTGGTGCGTACGTCCGGTCTCCAGGACACACTCCACAAGATTGACATACCCAAGCCTTTCAAGCACCCTGTAATGCGTCACTGCAGGCTTGCCATGATCTCCTTTGGGATAAACAGTAAATACCTGTCTGTCTCTGGTGCTTCGTCCAATATTCCCTTCGATGGTACCCGAATCGGATGCAAGATTTCCCCATACCAGGGCAACATATTGCCGTTGCGTGGTTTTCATGAAAAATTGCATAGCCAGATTGAGCTTAGCATGTTCTGTTTTTGCAACGAGCAATAATCCGGATGTGTTTTTATCAATCCGGTGTACCAGCCCCGGGCGAGGATCATCGCCACCATACAATGGAAGTCCCAGGAATCTGAATGCCAAAGCATTGACCAGTGTTCCGCTGTAATTTCCGTGACCGGGATGTACGACCAGCCCAGGAGGTTTGTTGACAACCAGCAACTCTTCGTCTTCGTAAACGATATTCAGGGGGATATCTTCCGGGAGGATTTTCACCTCCCTGCGGGGGTAATCCATAACCACTGTCACCTCATCGTTGGGTTTCACCCTATAGTTGGATTTTACGGGTTTCCCATTCACCAGGATGCTTTCGGCCTCTGCAGCCATCTGGATCCGGTTACGTGAAGTACCCAGAATGCGGTTGGAGAGGAATTTATCGACGCGCATCAACCCCTGTCCCGGATCGGCAATGAACCGGTGGTGCTCAAACTGTCCGGCTAACTCTTCGTTCTCTTCCGAAAGTTCACTGTCATCAAAAATGGGTTCGTCTTGTTGGTTCATGAAATGTTGGATGCCGGGTTATTCCTTTGCACCCAGGGAAAGGTTTAGGCTGACGGCACTGCCTGCCGGGATAAATATAGTTGAATCGGCTAGTGGGAATTGACTGATTACTCGTGCTGCCATGGAGTCTGATTGATTTTTTACGGAGGTATCATAACTGATTGTACCTGAATGCAGTTGCTTGGATTTCAATAAGGTCAAAACTTCAGACATGGTCATTCCTGTGAAATTAGGGACAGATGTCTCGAAGCTGCCACCATACTGTCCTACCACCAGATCTATGGTTGCCCCATTGTCCAGGCGGGATCCTGGCAAAACACTAACTCCTTTGCTTTTTTGATCAAGCACCAGATCGTTGAACTCGGAGGGAACAAATTCGACCCTTCCAACTGCAAATCCTTTGGATTCGAGCAATACCCTTGCCTGACGCAGAGAGATATCGGTTAATTTTGGAACCTCCTCCTGACCGGGAACTGAGGAGACCAATGTCAGGTAGATCATTCTGCCCGACTTGATCTTATGACCGGCAACAGGCTTTTGCATCAGGATGGTCCCGGCTTTTTTGTTGACTTTGAAAACAGAATCCTCCAGTTCAAAACGCAGGTTCAT
>Ga0172379_10004648_pt1 | contig 19959 bp, 18 predicted proteins | sample GrowelOW334metaG_FD_119756 | JGI IMG/M metagenome (GOLD analysis project Ga0172379, IMG submission 119756) | Groundwater microbial communities from an aquifer near a municipal landfill in Southern Ontario, Canada - Groundwater well OW334 metaG | ecosystem: Environmental > Aquatic > Deep...
AAACCGCAGGCATGTTGAGCAAAGCGAAACAGCCGAGGTGGGGTCGCAAGTACTTAGTGCTCGCAGATTGTAACCAATCGAGAACACTTAGTAACTTGTGACCATGAGAGGCCCCGCAACAAGCAAGAAAAAACTCTCATACGAGAGTTTTTTCTGTTATATAATCCGAAACTCTTCAAAAACTGACTGATAGAGACCAATAACTCTTTTTGCTTCTTGTTGATTTAATTCAAACACTCCTCCCTCATGAGCAATTTGGTTACGAATTTTGTGAGCCTCCCAGGCGTTGTCAATTGTAGCAAAATCACTTCTTTCAACGGCTTTTAATTTATCAGCCATTGTCTCCCCTAGAAACCCCAGGTTATCAAGCAGAGTATCAAGCATAATATCTGCTTCAAGAATAGCTAGTCGCCAATCACTCTCGTTCATTGATTCTATGTTTTTCAATATTTTCTCCCAATGAGGATTGTTTGTTCCTAAAGGTTCACTCTTTTCTATGTAGAATTTTTTTGCCTCTTCTGCTCTTAAGTTCCCTATCTTCCTCCACAAAGAGATAATACTAGGAACAAGTAACAATGATAATAATATTGCTATATATTCTATGTATGTAAAAATTTTCCAAAACAAAGAGGTGGCAGATTTTTGTAAATCAGCTCCCTGCCCAAAAAAATAGGCTTCTCTTGAACCAACTAATAAAACAAATCCATTTAAGAGATACAGGATAATAAATATTGTGACTATAGCCCACACAATTTCTACAAAAGGGTCTGGGTGTGCAAACCAGGACGGCTCTGCTGGTTTTACTTCTGGTTTTTTTTCATCTGCCATGTTAATAGTATACAGTAGCTAACGATCAGTATCTAGGAAGCTTTTCAACCCAACTATTCACCTAAAAACTTTTTTCCTACCTCAAAAAGCAGGTCTTCCCTTCCATGAGGTGCCATAAACTGAATTCCTAAAGGTAAACTTTTTCCTTCAAGTTCTAAAAATCCAGATGGTATAGAGATGGCTGGCAGACCAACTATATTGGCTGTAACTGTAAAAATATCTGCGAGATACATAGAGAGGGGGTCACCTTTTTCACCAATTTTCCAGGACGGAGCTGGGGTTGTTGGGGTTAAAACCATATCAACTTCAGTAAAAATCTTTTTAAATTCTTTTTGCAAAGCAACTCGAGCAGACTGAGCTTTTCCGTAATAGGCATCGTAATATCCGGCCGACAAAATGTAGGTGCCTAAAAGAATCCTTCTACGAACCTCCTTACCAAAACCCTGGCCTCTCGTTAATTTATAATCCTCTAGTAAATCTTTACCGTCTACATACAAACCATATTTCACCCCATCAAAACGAGCAAGATTGGAAGAAACTTCAGCAAAATTGAGAATATAATACAAAGCCAAACAGTTTGGAAGTCTAATCTTTTTCATTTCATACCCCAAACTTTCTAAGTCTTTTACAGATTTCTTGAAGTTATCTTTTACACCTACATCAATACCTTCCCCATCTATTAAGTCCCACGGCACCCCAATTAATAACCTTTCTTTTTTGGTTTTCTGGGGATATGTTGTCTCAGTAATGGTGGTACTGTCCAGGGGGTCATTTCCTTTTATTGTATCAAATATAATCTCTACATCTGTAACCGTCTTTGCTATAGTTCCTATGACATCAAACGACGATACCGCAGCCATGAGACCATAACGAGAAACTCGGCCATAAGTAGGCTTTAGTCCAACAACTCCACAAAAACTGGACGGCTGACGGACAGAGCCTCCTGTATCAGAACCAAGAGCCCCAAGAGACATATCGCTTGCCACACTAGCAGCAGAACCGCCAGAAGTTCCACCCGAAACGCGAGTATTATCATGTGGATTTTTCGTCACACCATAGGCCGAGTTTTCTGTAGATGAACCAAGGGCAAATTCGTCCATATTTGTTCTACCAAGCAAGACGGCCCCTTGTGTCTTCAGTTTTTCTATAGCTGTCGCATCATATGGCGACCTATAATTTTCTAAAATTTTAGAGCCTGATGTAGATTTTTTACCTTTTATCACCATGTTATCTTTTATGGCAAGAGGAATACCCAAAAGTGGAGTAGATTCTCCTTTAGCAATTTTTTCATCTGCTTTTTTTGCCTGTTCTAAAACGTCACTATAAACTTCTAGATAGACATTCAGTTCTGGATTTCTCTTTTCAATTTGAGCCAAACAAGCCTGCACCAAATCAACACTAGAAAACTCTTTGGTATCTAATTTTTTTCTAGCAGAAGCAATTGTGAGTAGGGCAAGATTAATCATTATAATATTTTCTTAACTTTCAGAAGATTTCTTTCACGAAATGGCGCATTAGATAATAAATCTTCAGTATATTGACCAGAACCATGAGTTACAACATCATCACGCATAATATTTCTTTGTAATGGAACTTTCTCTTTTCCTATAGATGGCATTACATTTATCTGCCCAACATATCCCAAAATTGAATCAATTTCTGTGGTTAAGCTTTCTGCTTCGTCTGGAGAAATCTCTATACGAGCAAGATCGGCTAACTTTTTTATGTCTTCTTTTGTAATCATAATTTTGATAATAACACATCTAGAGCAAAGCTAAAAACTCTTTCTCGTTCAAGATAATCACACTAAGCTCTTTTGCTTTAGCTAACTTTGACCCTGGGTTTTCTCCTGCAATGACATAATTCGTCTCCTTTGAGACACTTTCCGAAACTGTTCCACCAAGCTCACGAATTTGTTTTTTCACTTCTTCACGCGCCATGGAAATCGTACCAGTTAGAACAAAAGTTTTGCCAGATAATTTTTTTGTAGTTAATGAATTTACCGATTTCATAATTGTAACTTCTTTTAAAAGATTTTTTATTATTTTTTTGTTTACTTTTAAGTTAAAAAAGTTAATAATTGATTCCGCTACAATCGGTCCAATTCCATCAATTTTTTCAAGTTTTTCTTTGGTTGTATTTTGTAAATCGGAAATTAACAGTTTGTCGCCTCTTCGGCGACCCGCCGAGGAGGCGGGAAAATTTTCAGCCAGTAGATATGCTGTTTCCTCCCCTACTTGGGGAATGGAGAGGCCAATAATAAATCTCGGCAAGGTTACCCTTTTGGCTTTTTCTATGGCAAAAATCAAATTATCTACAGACTTTTCAGCAAATCTAGGAAGCTGTAACAAATCTCCTTTGTTTAATGTAAAAATATCAGCATATTCAGAGATTAAATTGTTTTCTAACAAGACATCAATTATTTTGGGGCCTAAATCAGTGATATCAAAAGATTTTTTGGAAACAAAGTGATAGAATTTTCTTTTTTGTTGTTCAAATGAATTTTTATTAACACATCTCCAAGCAGCTTGTCCTGGAATTCTCTCTATCTTACCATCTCCCCCACACGCCGAGACGTGTGTTGGCCATGTAAATATTTTTTCTTTTCCTGTACGCAATTCTTTAACCACAGAAACAATATCAGGAATAACATCTCCAGCTTTCTGTAAAATAACCGTGTCTCCTATCCGCACATCAAGACGTCTGATTTCATCTTCATTGTGCAGGGTTGCCCGAGAAACAGTAGAACCGGCAACAGCTACCGGTCGTAAATGTGCCACCGGGGTCAAAACCCCAGTGCGACCAATTTGCAAGGCAATGTCCTCCACAACCGTTGTTACTTGTTCAGCTGGAAACTTATAGGCTACTCCCCATCTCGGAGATTTAGCTGTGTATCCTAAGGCCTTTTGAATCTTATTGGAGTTAACTTTTATGACTATTCCATCTAATTCGTAATCTAAGTTGTGTCTTTTTTTTATCCAATCTTGATAGTATTTTTCAACCGAATCCAAGTCTCCAAAAAGACTAAAATTTGGGTTAATATTAAATCCCAGGGTTTTCAAAAGTTTTAATTCTTCTTCCTGAGTTTCTGGTGGTTTTTGATTATATTCATCAATATCATATATAAAAGAATTAAGTTTTCGAGAGGAAGCTATTTTGGGGTCTAGTTGTCTTATTGAACCTGCCGCTAGGTTACGTGCGTTAGCAAACAAAGTTTCCTTGTCTTCCATTTTAATTTTATTTATCTCCTCTAGATCTTTTTTTCCTATCCAAGCCTCACCCACAACAATTATATTCGCCTTCTTTTTTAAAGTCAGTGGAATACTTTGTATTGTTTTTATATTATTTGTTACGTCTTCGCCAACCACCCCATCTCCGCGAGTTGCTCCACGAAATAATTTTCCATCTTCGTATGCTAAAACCACTTTTAAACCATCTATTTTAAGTTCACAACAATATTCAACTTTTCCTACCTGCACAGGCAAGTCTTTTTCCAACACAGCTTTTCTTATAAAATTTTTCAGTTTTTCATCCCACCTTTTTAAACCCTCAAAATTAAAGATGTCGTCATACGACCATTGTCTTTGTTTATGAGTGACTTTTACAAATTCTTTCAGTGGCTCTCCCCCAACTCTTTCTGTTGGACTATCCTTTAATTTTAGTTTTGGATATTTTGTTTCTAATTCTTGTAACTCTGAAACGAGAGAGTCATAGACTTCATCCGAGATTTCTGGTTTGTCTAAGGTGTGATACAAATACCCATGATGTTTTATGGTTTTTTTAAGATTTTCTAGCCGTTTTATTATCTCTTTCTGAATTTTTTGGCTCATATTGGCCATTATACCACTAAAACCATAACTTAATAAGCCAAGGTAACACCTCTTTCGTAACGACGCAAAGCTCCAGTATCACAAGTATTATAACCTCTCGAGTCTATCGTCGTAACACCCTCCGATTTTATAACTCTAACTATGGCACACCCTTTTGGAAAATCTAATTCAAAAATGCTGGTTGAACTTCCGCCTATAACACTAGGTTGTGACGGAATTGTTTTTACGGTTTGACTGCCAGTTGATATGGGGGCCTGACCGTTACAAGTTATTGTCCCAGGTGTAGAGACATCAAATTTACTAATTGTACTGTCTATTAAGTCCCAATAGACAGCACACTCTGTTCCGCTATCTGCAGCATAAAAAGAATATTGAGACTCTTTACTAGCATTAGACAAAATAATTTGTTTCAAAGCTATATTAGCAACGACAAAACTAACTATGAGAAGCATAGATGTAGTAACTATTGCAATTAACAGCGTAAATCCCTTATTGTTAGTATTTTTATGCATTTTACTTTCGACTTTATGGACTTTATAAACTTTATAACTCTATTTATTGTCTATTAAAAAGTGTTTCTGTTACTTGAAACGACTTTTCCCCCCATCTACTAGTCCAATTCATTTCTATTGTTACTCTGACCTCCCTATTTGCTACTACCTCTGTAAACTGTATTCCTCGTCTAAAAATCGTATCAGTCCAACCAGATGTATACCCAAACAAACCAGTATTAGGGTCTTGTTTTAATCTTGGACAGGTATTGAAAGCCACTCCACAATAGACAATGGTTTGGGCGGGCGAATCTATCCTGCAAGTCTTACCAAAATAACAAGGGTCGGTAGCTAAATCAGAAAGTCCAGTTAACCATTTGGTTGTTGGTGTTGGTTGCTCATATATTGAATGAAGAGCATTTTCATCTCGCTTGTTTTTAATAAATTCCATGGCTTCTTGGGCAAGATAAAAAGCGGTGGTTTGGTCTTTGGCAATTGTGGAGTTTTGAATACCATTCTGAACTGCAGTAAATGTAGCGGCAATGGAAATAGATAGAATACTTATAGCTACAAGTGTCTCCACTAAAGTGAAACCTAGATTAGGTTTTAGGTTATAGGTTTTAGATTTTAGGTCACTCATTTTTATAGTCTCTATTATACTACATAATTATGAGGATTTTTGTCGAAGTTCGAAGCTCGCAGGTTTTGTCTGCGACCAAAATGTACAATGGTACATTGCGTGGAGCGGACAAAACCGAGAGCAAAGAAATTCGGCAAAAAGACCATAATTACTGGGAATCAAACATTCTCTGGGATACTGTCGTCTCCAAACTAAAAGATGATTTGGTTGTTGCCTTTACTCCAGAAAATCCATTAATGGTAATCACGATTTGTGGTTGATATAAATCATTGCCGACAGAATAAGGAGTAGAACCAACTACTCTAAACTTTAAATCGGTAATAGTAACATCAGAAGAAGTGATAAAATAATCAGAACCACCATTAATAGACCTAGTAATTCTTCCTTCATTTAGTTTGTATGCTACTTTTTTACCGTCTGCTGTTTTAACGACCACAGAAGTAGCTCCAGAACTACAATCTCGAGGAGCTGGTGTGGAAATATCCCCTATTGTTGCATCACAATGATAATTAGTTCCAAAACGAATATTTCTAGTCATAGCCTCAAGAGAAAAATTAAGGTTGTCCATAACAGTACGAAGGGTTTGTGACTTTTTATTCGCATCAAATATACTAAGAATAGAACCTAGGCTGATGACCATTATAATAATAAACACAGACACAGAAACCATCAATTCTACTAGAGTAAATCCTAGATTAGGTTTTAGGTTATAGGTTTTAGGTTTTAGAATATTTTTCATACGTTATACATAATACTTTATACTGGTACTACTGAATTTGTCCTACTAATACTTGTCCCGTGCTTTCAATTGTCACCATAAGTGTTTTTCCTCTTGATGAAACCAAAATAATCTTTCCTGTTAAAGAAGGCCCAACTACAATATGGCCCCCATTATTGGTAAAATTGATACTGGCGTCAGGATTTGGTCTTAAAAAAGTGATATCCATCATTCTAACACTGGCAGCTGGCGGACAAGATAATTCGTCACACAGATCGGAAACTTTTATGCCGTTCCTAAATGTAAACTTTTCAACAAGTTCCTGTGGCGAATCATATTTTTTGTCTCCGTCTATATCGACAAAAAGATAATAATTACCAACATCATCTTTGTCAAAATAAATACCATAGGCGGAGTTGAAATTTCCTCCCCCAGAACTAACTTCTTTGACAGTTAGACCATATGTTTGAGCTTGTCTAACTATAACCGCCAACTCTTGTCCAGCTGAAGATAAGGCTAAATTATCATTAAAAGAGGAGTAGTTAAAAAGAACCGAGGACATAATAAGAGTAATAATACCAATAGAAACAAGAGCTTCCACTACGCTAAACCCCGACACCAACTTTGGCATTGTTTTTTGTTGCAATGCCGAATTTCTTGGTGGAATATTTTTTGTGAAGAAATTTAATTTCATGATTGACTATTCAAAAAAACAATTGCAACGATGCCAAAGTTGGTGTGTGGGTAAATCCGCACACTAACTTTGGTATCACTTTTTTTGTTCTGTTGTAGATTAAATAAACAGTTATTGTTTTTAGAAAAATAACAAATCTAGAAATAAAATTATTTAAAAAGTAGAACAATACCAAAGTTAGTGTGCGGATAAACCCCTTTTTTCCTTTGTGCTTTAGTAACATTTTAATAAAAAAGTAGTAAGAAATTATTCAATCCAAGCACATCAAGACGAAGAGTAAAAACAAGAATTGTGGCCAGGATAAGAAATGGGGCGAAAGGGATTTCTGTTTTCATGTTTATTTTTTGAGTTTTATTAAGTCGGTCATAAATAAGAAGGCCAATACTCCACAAAGCTCCCAACCAAAAAGCCAATACCACTGACCCAATTCCAAAAACAAAACCAACAAGAGCACCTATACCAAAGACCAGTTTAGCATCACCAAAACCGATCCATCTTCCGTTGGAAATTAACCACAATAAAGCAAAAGGTATGAATAAAAGAAACGGAGTGGACAGATCAAATAAATCCACCGTGGTTAATGTAAAATTTTTATAATAAACAAATAATAAAATTTTTATAAAACCCAATATAATAAAGAGATACACCAAAGAATTTGGGATAATCTTATGTTTGATATCATAAAGCATAATTATAATAAGTAGTCCAAAGACAAAGGCATAATAGATAAAAAACAAAACTGAATAGACCAGGCCGTTTTCAAAAGCACTATATATTGGCCACAGATAAACTTGACGCAAAGCAATAGCTACAAAAATAAGACCAGTTAAAAGCTCTATAATAGGATATTGCAGAGATATTTTGGTTTTACAAGTACGACATACTCCACCAAGAAAAAAATAATTTAATACAGGAATCATCTCATACCAATGTAGCTTCGTATCACAACTAAAACACTTTGACCTACCACTATAAAAAGAAAGTCCTGTTTTAAAACGTAAAGCTATAACATTTATAAAACTACCAATAGCCGTTCCTAAAATAAATATATAAAAGTAAGTTGTAAAGTCCATCCCGTACGAAATAAAGGTTATTTATTCACCTTTACTTATTATTAACTATGATTTACTAATAACTCTCCCGTAAGACAAATAATATAAATTTCGTACGGGATCCATGTGTTTATTATACATTGAAAGTTAAATAAATCCCAGCACTAATTTAATAAGTATAACTCATGTATTACAAATTTCTTAGTGTTCATCGATGTATAGAAGTGGTTTGAAATATTTATTATCATCTTAGTAAATTAGTGCTGGGATAAATAAAACAAAAAACCGACTTAGGTCGGTTTTTTGTAATTTCTAATTCAGATAAAAATTATGCACATACTGTGGCTGAACCAAGAACAGCTGCCTCGGCTTTTGATTGACCAGTACTGTCTACACACCATTCACCTGAAGATTTAAGAGCCGTACTTGCTGCCCATGCACCTGCTGCATCGTTACATACAGGTGTTCCGCCTCCTGCAGTTCCTGCCGCCGCAACTCCCGTTGCAATACCTCCAGCAGTTGCTGCTGCTGCACAAACACCTGCATATGAATTGGAATGACTATCATACCATAATTCTGCCTGTGCTCGAACGTTATTAAGATTTGATTTCACAGCTGCATCTGCACCTTTAGTTCGGGCTGTGTTAAGAGAAGCCAAAACAACTGAAGAAAGAATACCTATAATTGCTATAACAACAAGCAATTCAATAAGTGTAAAACCACGATTTAATCCTTTTTTCATAAATTAAATTATTAAATTAATGATTAATAAACTTGATAATAAAATTATTGGTCGACCTCTCTTTTACCAGAGACTACCGTTTTAATAAACGAGTATCTTAATTATACGGTTATATCAAGTATAAGAAAAGAACCCCTGTGGATAAATAGGCCTCCTCATCAAAAGTTTCTTTCTCGTCATATTCTTTTTAGAGCAACCCGTAATTTCCCGGCGGAAATTACGGGCCGGTCCTCGGCCTGAAGTTGTCAAGAACGGGGTGCCTTGACAACACCTGCTTCAGGCACTGCGGGGGCTCTAAAAAGGATACGCCTTCGACAAAACTTTTGATTCGTCGTTGTTTTCTAATTGACTGTGCAATGTTTATAAAAGATTGTGATTCCGTTCAGCAATTGCATATTTGTGAGGATTTTAAAACTTCTAAAACTGGATGAAGTTCAAGGCGGAAAGCTGAATGGGCGAGGAGGCGTATTAGATATACGGTGACGAGCACATTTAGTTTTCCAACGCAGAAATTCGCCAGTTTTAGAAGTTTTACTACACGTTTGAAGCAATGTTGTATATGGGCATAAGCACCGCTGCAAGCAGAATCCCCACCCCTACTCCAAGAGCCACTATCATCACCGGCTCAATAAGACTAACGAGAGTATCCACGGCGGTAGTAACCTCACGCTGATAAAACTTGGCTAGAGATTTCAGAATATTACCCAATTCTCCAGATTCTTCACCCACCTTGACCATTTGAGTCATAATATTAGGAATGTCTTTGTGCTGACTAAGGGCATTAGAAAGAGAAACCCCCTCTTTCACTTTGACTAAAGTGTCATCAAGAATGGCCTTGTAAGTGCGATTATCTACAACAGAAGAAGTAACTTCCAAAGCTTTTAAAATAGGAATACCACTCATAATCATAGTATTCATATTGTCGGCTATTCGTGAAAGATACAGTTTACGATAAAGATTTCCAATGTATGGTAAATTCAAACGCATATTATCAAAAAACCTGACCCCTTCTTCTGTGCGATAATATTTCCACAAACCAAAACCCACAATGACAATGCCAATGCCAAGAAAAATGCTGTAATTTACAAAAACACTGCTTATCATTAACACAATTTTGGTATAAAAAGGGACAGCTTGGCCAGAATCCGTAATCATCAAAGCAATTTTGGGAATAATTACCGTCAGCATTAAAACCATAACTCCAGAAAATGTGGCTATAACAAAGGCTGGATAGATCAAGGCGTTTTTTGCTTTTGAAGTTACTTCGTATGTTCTGTCCAAATAATCAGCCAAATAACTAAATATCTCATCCAACTTACCAGATTCCTCACCAGACCGAACCATATTTACGTAGAAAGATGAGAAGGTGTCGGGATATTTTGCTAAGGCCATTGAGATAGAACTCCCACCCTGAAGGTCATCAGCTATGGCAGATAAATATTTTTGCAATGTAACATTTTCTATTTGAGACCCGAGAAGTCGAAAAACTCTAAGAGCAGAAATTTGCGCCGAAAATAACGTAGCCATCTGTCTAGATAAGATAACCACATCCTTGTTGGACACACGATTAAAGATAGACCACAATGGAATCTTAAACTTTTTCTCTTCTGTATCATGTATTTCCGAGATAACTAATCCTCGTCTTTGAAGCTGATTAATAGCAACATCAACAGTATAAGCTTCAATAATACCCTCTGTTTGTTCGCCTTTGTCTGTAAGTGCTTTATATGTAAATATCATGTATTTGTTTTAATCTTGAATTTTACTTTACAAACTTTATTGACTTTATAAACTTTTGACTATTTTACTATATCATTTTATCCAAGCCCTTTGAGTTTTGTGAGTATAAATAGGCATTTTCAAGTGTAATCTCACCGGCTCTGACCAAATCACTTAAATATCTGTTAAGGTCTATCATCCCTTGGTCAGAACTTGTTTCAATAACAGAATTAATCTCATGAACACGACTTTCTCTAATCAAATTTGCAACAGCACTATTATTGATTAGAAGTTCAACTGCTGGTATAAGCCCACCTGAGACACGAGGAATCAATCTTTGTGAAAAAATTCCTAGAAGAGAAGATGCTAATTGAATACGAACCTGGGTTTGTTGTCTTGTGTCAAAAGAATCAACTATACGTTCAATTGTTTGAGCTGCATTGTTGGTATGTAAGGTAGAGAAGACTAAGTGCCCAGTTTCTGCGGCCGTTACCGCTGCTGAAATATCCTCTGGAGTGCGCATTTCACCTATCATCAGGACATCAACGTCTTGACGAAAAACACCCTGAAGTGCAGTGTGAAAATCTGGTGTATCTTGTAATACTTCCCTTTGGTCAATAATAGATTTTTTGGACTCAAAAACATACTCAATAGGGTCTTCAATAGTAATAATATGTTCTAGACGCTCTAGATTAATCATTTCAATTATCGTAGCTAGAGTAGTGCTTTTACCATGACCGGTCGGCCCCACAACCAGGAAAAACCCTTGTTGTTTATTTATGAACGTTTTTAAAACTGATGGTAGTTTTAATTCTTCAAATGTTTTAATCTTTTTTGGTACTAAACGTAAAGCTATACTTATTCTATTTAATTGAAAGAAGGCATTGCCTCTAAATCTTGTTTTATTACTATCATAATAAGCAAAATCAACTTCTTTCTTTTCTAAAAAGATTTCTTTTTTTGAGACATCAATCAGTTCATCTAAAATACTCTTTATATCTTGCCTGGTCAAAACTGGATGGTTAGTCAAAGGAACAAGAAACCCGCCACTACGGATTATGGGTTGACGACCTTCAGCCAAATGTAGATCTGAGGCTTCTTCCTTAATTACAACAGAAATTAAGTCCTCAAATTCTTTTTTGTAACCAGAAACCATTATTGTTTGTTTTTATCCGCACACTAACTTTAGTATTGTTATTTGTGCTATTTGTTAAAAAATAATATTTTTACGACCTTCTCATGATTTATTATATCATGAAGTTTTCTACTAATAACATGGGGCACGATACTAAAGTTAGTGTGCGGATTTATTTTTATAAACCATAATCACCTGCTCAACAACTTCCGAAGGAATGGTGGTCGCCTTGATAATATAGCCATCTATACCAAGAGTTTTTGCATTCTTAAAATCGTCAGCTTGGTTTGTAAGCATAATAATCGCAGCATTAGGAACTAATTTTTCATCTTTTATCTTCTTTAACAGTTCCAAACCATCCATGGTAGGCATGATTATATCAAGAATAAGAACATCATAGACACTACCAATTCTTAATTTTTCAAGAGCGGCTTGACTGCTGGCTACAGTATCAATTTCTATACCAGACTTCTTGAATTTAAGAGAATACATGTCAAGAAGAAAACGGTCATCATCCACTAATAATATTTTTAAATTTGTATTTTCCATAGTTTATTTATCCGCACACTAACTTCTGTTTCGTTATTGTGCATAATATTTAATTTTAACTTTCAACCGCCATCCATAACCCAATTATAACACATTAACTTCTTCAAAAGGAATAATCTGATGCATGGTCTTTATAATAGCATCTTCTTTCATAGTAAGCATTCCTTGAGACCTAACCACTTTTATAATTTCACTTTCTATAGGATTATTTAGAATAATCTTTTCTAACTCATCAGTCATCTTAAAAGCTTCTATTACAGCTACACGCCCCCGTGTGCCATTTGGACAATCAGTGGTTTCTTTGGCCTTATAAACCTTGTCTGTAAAATCAATTTCATCCACAAATTGCTGCGGTAAGTCACTAAATTGTTTGTCAATCATAACCTTTAAACTTCCCTCAACTGGAACCGCCTCCCCTGCACCAGGACAGAGACCTAAGGTCAATCGTTGGGCCATAGCCAGAATTAAGGTAGGAGCAATAAGATAAGGGTCAACCCCCATATCAACTAGTCGAGGAATAACCCCAACGGCATCATTGGTGTGTATGGTAGAAAGCACCAAGTGTCCTGTCAGTGCGGCTTGAATAGCTAATTGAGCAGTTTCCTTGTCCCGAATCTCTCCAACCATAATAACATCAGGGTCTTGACGAAGCGTGGTTCTAAGACCTGAGGCAAAAGTATAACCAATTTCTGCTTGAACTTGTGATTGAGACATACCCTCTATGTTATATTCAATTGGGTCCTCAAGAGAAAGAACGTTCTGATGTTCTCTGTCTACTTCGTTTAACATAGAATATAGGGTGGTAGTTTTTCCTGACCCGGTTGGTCCAGATATAAGTATTAGACCGTAAGATTTTGTTATGGCCTCACGAACCAAAGCTAAGTTTCTCTGACTCATACCCATGTCATTTAGTTTTTTTACTCCTTTTTCTTGGTCCAATAATCTCATTACCACTTTTTCACCAAAATAAGTTGGGAAAGTAGAAACACGGAAATCAATTTTGCGCCCCTCAACACGAGCGGTAAATCTTCCGTCTTGTGGTTTACGTTTTTCATCAAGTCGCATACTGTTCGTAAGAATTTTTATACGAGCCACTAAGGCTGAATGAACTTTTGTAGGAAGAACTAAACTTGTATTCATAACTCCATCTACGCGAAAACGTACCTTTACATTCTCTCGCCATGGTTCAATATGAATATCCGAAGCGTTTCCGTCGGTAGCATAACGTAGTATTGTAGCTACTATTTTTGTAATTGGGGCATCTTCTACAATATGTGTGTCTTGACTAAGACCCGACAAACTATCAGATTTATCTCTTTCGCTTTCCTTACCGGGTTCGGACTTTAACTCCATCTCTAGTTCCGATAATGATTTTGAGACTTCATTAGAAAAACCCTTATACAAAGAAAAAACTTTATCAAAATCCCCTTCGGTGATAAGAAAAATCTTAAATGGCATGCCCGTCTTGGATGAGATAAAGTTGAGAGCATCACGGGCTTCAATATCATCAGGATTTACCATGCCAATTTCCAAAACTCCATCAACAACCCCGATTGGTACAAAATGATAATGGGAGGCAGAATCTTCAGGAACATGACTAAGCACACCAAGAGAAACATCATGTTCATCTAAACTTCTTGTTGGAATATCAAAATAGTTTCCTTTGGCCGAAAGAATATCTTTAATAGCCACCCCCCGTTTTAATAACACCTCTTCAATAGTCATTCCCGAAGAAGCTGACTCATTTGTAATATTTTCTACATCCTTTTGTAGTAAAATCCCATTTTTTACAAGTATTTGAAGTATGTCCATGGAAACAATTCCTAATTTTTAATTTCTAATTTCTAAATAATTTCTAATGCTTCAATGTCTGAAAATTAATTCATTAAAAATTGTTATCATCTCCTCCCTGTTGTTGTGGCTGTTGGTGTAACCGAAAAAGACCCGTCAGAACCTATTGTAGCAAATGGATTTGTTCTACCCTTAGCTTCAGGAAATATGATTTGAGAAAAATCTCTGAGATTACTAAACATAGGACTAGAGAAAAGATTTTGGTCAATAGAAATTGCTTTTAATTTTTCCACTAAAATTAAAATATCTTTGCCGGCAATTTCTGTGTCAGATAAAACGGTAGATTCGTCCACCAAAATTTCTGGTTCTTTGGTAAATGCTCTATAACCAAAAAACACCAGCAACAGGAGAACAATCGCTATTATGAATATTTTTTGTGTTTTTGGTGATACCATGGTGTTAATTTTCAATTATCTTAGAGAATATGTGTTTATTTCCAATAAATACTCTAAAGAATCGTCTGTTGACCTTTGTCCTCCAACTGTTTTTACAGACAGCTTCACAACATCAACTAGACGTAAATTTAACTCAAGGTCCGATAAAAACTTAACAAATTGCCCGTATTGTCCCCCCAACCTAAAGGTAACGACTGTAGTTTTATACGGGCTGACCTCTTGCTGATTAATCATTGAGCCAGGGTCTTCTGTTCTTTGTGGGTCAATCTTAAAATCTTTAATAACGAGACCGTTTCTTGAAGCCATTGCATTTATATCGTTTGCAAACAATACAGAATTAAATATCTCTGGAATAATTTTATTAAGTCTATCAATGTCGGCATTAGAGATATTGTTGTAATCAATAAGAACATCATCACGTTTTGCTTTAAGTTCTTTTGATTTTAAAAGGACTTCACTGTAATTAGCCTTTTTTAGACTTAACAATTTAACTTCAGATACTGTGGGGCCAATGTACACAAAATACATTCCAGCGCATATCACTATAATAATAATTGGTAAAGCAAATTTCATATCATTGATTTAAAAAGTTGATTCAACGAATTTTTTGTAAGATATTAATCCTGGGTCAATGTTCGCAGAAAAATTCACTAAAATATAACCATTATCTCCTAAATTAAAATTGGAAAATGTCGGATTTTTGACAAATTCGTTCTTCAAAAAGACATCTTGTTGTTCAGCTAAAGCATTGTATGTCTGAATCTCACCTAAAATAGTTATAGTTGGATTATTATTTTTGTTTGTATAATTAAATTCAGTAAAACGCATCTTTTTTATAGTTAAACTCTCCATCAAAATAAGGATTTTTGACATAACCACGTGATTTTCCAAAAGACTTCTTGCAGATATGATTCTAGTGTTTGCATCTATTAATTCCCTTATTTTTTCTGGTTCAAAGGCATCACGTGCTGTTATTATATTTTGGTCGGCCACTTTTATTTGGTTTGTCAGGCTATATTTATATAAAAATAAACTTCCAGAGGTAAGAATTGTAACAATAAAAACTACTGTGGCTATAACAGAAAAGATGTTGGTGTTATGTATTATGTCTATCCCAGAACCGCCAGGAGAATTAATTGGTCTTTTAGGAATAAACGAGGTTTGAAATTTTGGTTCCATTTTCTTAATTATAGTACAAACAAAAATAAAAAACCATGCAAGATGTAAACATATTTTAGAATGTTATAAAAGTATTTAAACTTTTTTATTCTTCCCTAGAAATCACCTCCACAGTACGAGTTGCATAAGCCCAATTATTACTACTATCTACTGCAGAGTAGACTATAGTGTGGACAGTGGTAGTAGATGTGTCTATGGAGACTTGGTTTAGGTCTAGACCATCTACATTGTAGTGTAGACCTAGGTTGTTGTTTGTGCTTCCATCTGCATTTGTGTCTGTAACTGTGGCACTCATGTCAGAGTAGCTTGTGTGGAGTGTGACTGTGCTTGGGTTGTCACCGAGTATGGTGATGGTGGGGGTGGAGGTATCACCTTGTAGTGAGCTTTGCTCTACTACTGGGGTGTCAGTAGGTGTGGTGGTGGAGGTTTGGGAAGGAGGGTTTGAGGAGGAAACGTTTGAGAGAAGGGTGTCGAGTTGGGTGCGGGTAATACAAGTTTCGCCACTATCATTGCTTACACAAATTTCTTTTGTTTTAACTTTGTCACTATTTATTATTTTTGCAAAAATATTTTCTACCCCATTCCCCGCCTCACCTAACCATGTGGTGATTCTAGAGAAGAGGTTTCCAAAGAATCTCTCAGAGAAGGAGGTTGAGGTTGGAGTGGAGGAGGAGACTTGCCCGCCGATGAGGAGGGCGTTACCTGTGAGAGTCTCTAGGTTTAAGTTGAGTTCCTTGATGGCGTTGACTAGGATGAAGGATAGAGCGTGACCTTGGTAGGTCTTGAAGTCAGTGACCTCTTGGTTGTTGATGGTACCTGTTCTGGTTTCTACCATGTAGGGAGCTATTGGTTCTAGTTCTTGAGCTATGATACCTATGTGAGTGTCTAGGTCGTTGTAGCCTGGACCACCCTGACCATTGTATTTATATGTTACTGGGTGGATGTTTAGGACTGTGGATAGACCGTCTGTGAAGTTCTCCACATCTGTTTTGATTCTAGCGTCTGAAGCTACAGTCCATGTGTTGGTTGATGGTTTTCCTGCTGAGTCAGTGGAGAGTTCTAGTTGGTAGGATGGTGTGGAGTCTCCGATACCGATGTTACCTACTGAATCAATGATAAAGGCTGTAGTTGTTGCAAGTGTTCCTGTAGATGAGGCAACAACAAAGAGTGGTGCTGTTGATACTCCACTACTGTAGTTACTGACTGATAGTTTAGCCCAGGGGGTGGTGGTGCCGATGCCGACGGAGCCAATTCCAGTAATACGCATCTGTTCAATAGCTCCAGTATAAATGTGTGGAGCATCAACTGTTCCAAATGCCAGAGCAACGGTGTTTTCTGCTGTCAATATAGACGATACATAGGCAGAATCTGGATTCGTATTCCAAAAACTAAATCCTAAATTTGCAGTACGCCCAACAGTGTCAGACGGAGCTTCAATCCTAGCAACAGTATTGCCTGTATTAACCCCCCTAGTCAGCAAGAAGCTACCACCACTTACTGTTAATATTGATGTTGGATTCGTCGTCCCAACCCCGACGTTGCCTGCGTTTGTTACAATCAGGTGTGTAGCAGTGCTTGAACCGACTACAAACTCTGGACCGCTACCTATTCCGTTTGGATTAACTGAGAGTAATCCCCAGGGGGTGGTAGTGGCGATGCCGACGGAGCCTGAATTATTAACTAAAAAGGCGGAAGAATTGGACGCAGATTCATACATTGCTAAAGTTTGTACCACTGCCCCAACGGTTCCCTCCCATCTTGTTATATATAAACGATATGTAGTATATGCGACAGAATTTGAAAAGGTAAAGGTTCTGGTTTCTAAATCTGTCCACAGTGTTTGCCCTGTTTGTGAATCTAATTGAGTCCAATCAGTGCCGTTATTTGAACCTTGAAAGACCCAATCTACTGGTGAGTTAGAGCCGTATGCTGCAAGCTTACCAGTAATAGAATATCTAACAATAGTCTTCGCCGTTGTAAATTGATAAGAAAGCCATTCTATATCTGTAGTAGCATTATTATAATCTATCCAGCCCGTACTACTGTCTCCATCAAAGGCTTGCCAAGCAGGACCAGTCCAAGCACTGCTTGCACTTACCACTCCGGAAGGCAGTGTGGCGCTTGTCATTGTCGGTATCACATTAACCGCACTTGCTAAGGTGTAACTCACGTCAAGAGTCGCATTTGGAATTGCCGAAGCAGGTCCAATTCCTACTCTTCCGTTTAATGTATCAATATTTAATATTGGAGATGCCGAAGCATTTTGCACTTGAAAGGCTGTAGTTGAATTAGTTCCATTTTTAAATAACGCATTGCCTGCGACGTGTAACAACGCCCCCGGCGTCGTCGTCCCGATGCCGACGTTGCCGTTTAATATTGTGTAACCGGTTCCTGCGGGAGTTATTACAACGTTGATGTTGTCCGTGCCTGTACCAGCTGTAACTCCAGCAAGTGTGACATTACCAGTGGTTGGTGTAATCGTTAATCCCTCGTAGTTGGTCTGGTCGTCACTCAACAGGGAGCCGATAGCACCGATGGTGGTGAACTTGTAATGGGTAGGGTATAAACTTGAACCGTATCCTACACCAACCTTGGCACCATCCTGTCCAAGATTGACACTCGAAACAATTGCTCCTTCCCTTGCAACTCTCATCCAGTTATACGTAGCATTCAATGCGTCATCAATAGTAAAAAAGTCCATTATGTTAGTAGTCGCACGCTGATACCATAATTTTGCATTTGCCCCTCCATCAGAATCTGACATTACAAAATCTGCAGTAGTATCAGACAAAAAAATGTCGCCAACAATATCCAACTTTGTCTGTGGACTTGTCGTTCCAATCCCAACATTGCCACTGTTTGTCACAATCAAGTGTGTCGCTGTACTTGAACCAACAACAAACTCTGGACCTGTGCCTATACCATTTGGATTAACTGAGAGTAGTCCCCATGGGGTGGTGGTGGCGATGCCGACGTTGCCTCCGCTTGTTATTCTTAATTTTTCATCAGTGTCATTCCAATTATCAGCATCTGAAACCATAATCACAAAGTCAGCAGTTCTACCGGCTACAGATGTTTGAACTGCACCAAAACCAACTGGGTAAAAAAGATTAAAATTAGGATCACTATAAGACATCACTGTAGATATAAATGCCTTAGATCCAACAGCGACTGAACGATTTTGAAGTTCTAAATTAGAATTACTGTAAACATTTCCGATACTAGGATTTACTGCAAATACTCCTCTATCTGCAGAACCTTTAAATCTAAACTGATAGTTGTCATTGCTTCTAAAATTTAAAGCGTAGGTTCCACCATCAGCTGCTCCAAAAATATCAAAAGTTGAGGTGGTAGAATTGATTCGCATATTACCAACCAGTTCTAAGGTCAAGGCTGGATTATTAGTACCAATCCCAACACTTCCCCCATTGAGAATAGTCAATGCACTTGTGGTAGTTGTGGCTGTTCCATCTGTGGTGGTAGTAGAGAGGTAGAAGTTACCTCCTGCGTTTCTCATTGTCCATTGTGCTAGACCCGCTCCTGCTGAGAGAGCGAGTTGTGGTGCTGTGGAGGAGGTCGGGTTGAGTAGCCATTGTGGGGTAGTTGTCCCGATGCCGACAGAGCCATTAGTTCTCTCAATAGTAAGCCTAGGTTGATTTAGATCGTATCTAGAAGAAATAACATATGCATTGCTGTTACTGTAATCTACTCCAGCACTCCATTTGGAACCTCCGTCAGTAAGGTATGTAAGCATTGGATCAGCACCAGAAGTTCCTGCATTAATATCTAACCGAACCCTATCACTTGCTGTTCCTGTAAATTGAGAAACTATATAATCACTGCTTTCAACTTGCAATTTTACAAGTGGTGCTGTCGTCCCCACTCCCACATTACCTGAGTTCTGTTGTACCACGAAATGGTTAGTACCTATTGTCAGTCCTCCTGTGGAGATGGTAGAGGTAGCAGTGGTACTAGTAACATCTAGGGTGGGAGTTGATATCGTACTAGCACTCAGTGACGTAGCAGAGATAGAGGTGTTTGTGATTGAACCACCTGTGATGGTGGGTGTGTTGATGGTGGTGTTGGTTAGTTGGTCTATTCTTGAGGCTTGAGCTATCTGTTGGTAGATGTTGTTA
>Ga0172379_10004649_pt1 | contig 19956 bp, 29 predicted proteins | sample GrowelOW334metaG_FD_119756 | JGI IMG/M metagenome (GOLD analysis project Ga0172379, IMG submission 119756) | Groundwater microbial communities from an aquifer near a municipal landfill in Southern Ontario, Canada - Groundwater well OW334 metaG | ecosystem: Environmental > Aquatic > Deep...
AACTACCGTTTCCCCGACCCCCTTCCCGTTCAAATCCGAAAGCTTACTGGAGCCACCTCTCGGATTTGAACCGAGGACCTTCGCTTTACAAAAGCGTTGCTCTACCGCTGAGCTAAGGTGGCACTATATGAAACTTGAGTTAATGTACCAAATTTTACACTGACTCGCAAATACCAAAAATAAAAAAGCTGGGTTATCCCAGCTTTCTGCATCGTATTTTTCCGTTTGTTTCAATCTCCGGGAAACGCCCCTCAAGTTGTTCAAACAATGAAACGCGATGTCGTTTCAATATTGATATTGCTTCATCAAGGTCTTTCTCACTTGAACTTTCTAAACTAAAAAAGAGAAAAAGAACCTCACTGTCGCTCACTGTGCCATAACTCATAGTGGCTTCTGTAAGCACTTGTAACTCATTCAAGTGGGGAAGTAATTCATTATTCATCGGGGTCTCCCTTCAAATGTGAAATGACTATTTTTAGAATACTCTTTCACTTATTACTGTCAATTCAAAGGAGGTTTGAATTCACCTATAAAGGGGCTTACAATAGCAACAGATATTTACTAATTAAATTGAAAGAGGCGGCTATGAAACCAAGATTTTGGCATCTTATAGTAATCGTTCTTATTGTTATTCTCCCCATGCTTTGTACTCACGTATATAGAGAGGATACAACCAAGCAAAAACAAGATACACAAAAGGAAGAAAAAGTTATTAAGAAAACTCTTCCTTCTCAAAAAGAAAACGTGAGTATCGGTTCACCAGATAGCACATTTCTTTTCCCTAAAAATTTTATCTGGGGCGTTGCTACATCCGCATTTCAATCTGAAGGCGGAGATGGAAAAACAGATTGGGATGCCTGGGATAAGTATCAGAAAAGCAATCCAATTCATCCTGGATTTACCAAGAAAGATATTGTTCTCGCACACGATATTGGCATCCAGGAATTACGCTTCTCAATTGAATGGGCAAAAGTAGAACCGGAGGAAGGTGTTTGGGACAATACAGCACTCACACACTACCAAAATCTCGTGCGTGAAATGCAACGACAAAACATTCGTCCGTTTCTCAATCTTCATCATTTTACGCTGCCGCAATGGCTTACAAAAAAAGGTGGGTTAGAAAATGATTCATTCCCCTACTGGTATGCACGATATGCAAAAACAATTGCATATGCCATGAAACCATTCAGTATAATGCGATGGATGACATTCAATGAACCTGTAGTACCTATTGAAACTGGCTACTTGAATGGCGATTGGCCTCCTTTTAAATCTCGAGATATTGGAGGAGCAAAACGAGCCACGTGGAATATCATTCGCGCGCACAAGCGTGCATATCTGACAATTCATAAAACGCTTGATACTCCAGGACATCACGTGAGTGTTGGTATGGCATATCTTGATCATCTCTTTGTACCAGATGACTCTACAAGCAAAAAGGATCAGCAAGTTGTCGACCTTCTTGATTTTGGAAATAGTATGATTATCCGCGCTACTGAAGATTATCAGGATTTCATCGGATTAAACTATTACAATCGCAGTGTTGTAAACTTCAGTACTGCCACAGTTGTATTTGGTAATATTCCCATTGCAGTCGGGTATAACACCAATCCAAACGGACCAACCACTGAGAATGGAAGTGCTATTTATCCTCGTGGTATATATGAGCTTATTCTTAAATATCGCTCATTTGAGAAACCGATTATCATTGCAGAAAATGGAATTTGGGATAGTAAGGATAATACACGACGGAAATTCATTGTGAATCACCTTCGTGAAACACATCGCGCGATGCAAATGCTTGCAAAAACCAAATCTCCCGTCATCGGCTACTTCTATTGGACGCTTTTTGATAATTACGAATGGAGTGAATTAAAAATGACTCCCTTCGGACTTATTGCAGTCGACCCAAAGACGCTCGTTCGCACTCCTCGCTCATCGGCATCTCTCTACCATGATATTATTCGTACACATGGAGTGACACCTGCGCTACAAAAGAAATACCTTCAATAACACAAACTCCGCATTATGCGGAGTTTTTTATTTTTAGGAGGATTCGCCCCTCGCCTTGCTAGGCTCGGAACCTTCGCTCCCTCTTCGGGAGCTACGGCCACGGTTCGAATCCTCTTCTACAGCACATGAAAATAAAATACTACCCATATGGGTAGTATTTTATTTTGTGCGCAGGGGAGGATTCGAACCTCCGTAGCCCGAAGGCGACAGATTTACAGTCTGTTGTAATTGACCGCTCTACCACCTGCGCATTGAGCTAACAAAATAATAAAACTATTCCTTTTCTTCGTCCACTTCCTCCTTCTTTGTTTCAACAGGAAACCCTGTCTGCCGCTCTGCTTCTTTTTTAAATCGCCCGAGTTTCTTCGTAACTACATTATCAAGTTTCATAATAATCACACGAAGACGGCGCAAAAACTTCTCGAACAGCCAAAGAAGCCAACTATCTACCTGCTCTAAATAACCAACGAGCCAATGGAAAAGGGATTGTTCTTTTGCTTTTTCTACGTCCTTATCAGATACTCGTGGCACCACGCGGCCAAATAAATAAACCACGAAGCCGAGGCTTACCACCATTGTGACCTGAAGAAGGAATTTAAGCATGCGCCTTAAATTTCATATCGGCAGAAGCGTTCTACCTGAATTTTTTCTCCCACTTTCGCGGTAACACTTTTAATAAGATCTCCTACCGTGATAGATTCATTTTTTACGAAAGGTTGTGCAACGAGTGCTTCTGGCGATTCTGGCATCATAGCAGCAATATGCATTGCCACATCATGCGCGAGTTCCTGAAATACTTCTGAGCGCAACACAAAATCCGTTTCCGCATGAATCTGGAGCAAGACTCCCACACGATTATTGTGTATGTATGATTTTAAAAGACCTGCGCCTGCAGTGCGGCCTGCCTTTGTTTCTGCTTTCACAAGCCCACGTTCATTGATAAGCGAAATTGCTTTATCAAAATCCCCTTTTGCATCGTCCAACGCTCTCTTGCATTCCATCACTCCCGCACCAGTAGTCTCTCTTAATTTTTTAATTTCGTCAGTCATGGTTTGTAATATTCAATTAGATTAAACCTCTTAACCTATTCTGCGGATTTCCTCGCTACTTTCAACTTCTCGTGCAATTGCTTTAACACCCACTCAACACTCTGCTTCGCATGATCATTCGCAAAAATAGGATGTGTTATTTCTTTTGGATTATCATCGGTATCGATGATAGCCACAACAGGGATACCAAGTTTATTTGCTTCTTTCACCGCCGTATCACACGCCTTTGCATCAACTACAAAGAGTACTGCGGGAAGTTTAGTGAGCGTAAGAAGCCCATCAAATGAACGTGCCATCTTTACGATTTCTTCACTAAATTTTAACTGCTCTTTTTTCGTATATTTATCGAGCTCTCCCTTCTCTTTCTTTGCTTTCAAATCCACATAATATTTTACGCGATCATTGATTGCCTTGAAATTGGTAAGTGTACCCCCAAGCCAACGGGTTATCACATAGGGATACTTATGCATTTCTGCAAATTCTTTTACTAATCCGCTCACTGGTGCGGTAGTACCTGTGCACAACATAATATCGTCAGGACCAAGTCGTGTTGCAAGAAATTTCGCTGCATCTTCAATACTCTGAAGAGAGGATTCTGGATCCAAAAACTCAATTTCATTGCGGTTCATTGCAATAAAAGGCTTCATCCGAGGATGCGTTTTCGAACGCTTATGACCGACAATAACACCAGCGGTAATAAGCTCGGTTACTGTCTCGTTGGTGATTTCTTTTTCCTTACTCATAATGATTTGTACGCGTTTCACTATATACTAAAAACCTTTCTCTTGTAAAGTGAGTTATACGCTCTTTTTGCGCCATTCTTCTATCAGTTTGTGATTTCCTGAAAGAAGCACCTCAGGAACTTTCATTTTCTTCATCTTCCCCTTCTTTGTCTTCCCTTCAAAAAGTGCGGGTTTCGTATATACGGGGTAGGAACCTTTAATATCTTCGAGTGATTCAAATTTCCCTAAAGCACCGGGTATCTGACGCGTTACTGCATCAATTACACACAATGCTGGTAATTCGCCTCCCGAAAGCACAAAATTGCCAAGAGATACCTCCTCATCTGCGAGATGTTCGGCAACACGTTCATCCACACCCTCATATCGTCCACAAATAAAAATAAGATGGTCATATTTCGAAAGCCGACGCACCATCGCCTGATCAAGTGCTTTTCCCCGAGTTGAGAAAAGAATCACGCGCGTTTCACCCTTTTTCACTTTTTTCTTTGCGGCCTCAACCGCCTTCCAAATTGGCTCTGGTTTTAATACCATACCAGGTCCTCCTCCATAGGGAGAATCATCAGCGGTGCGATGTTTCCCTGCAGTGAATGTTCGTAATGGGATTAGATTCACCCTCATCAATTTCTCTCCTTGGGCCCGTCCCATAATGGAAGTGGAAAGATATGATTCAAGCATTTCTGGAAAAAGTGAAATGACTGAAAATTGCTTCATCCCGTTAGAGTTTTTTGATTGTTTTTTATTATTCATGTCTTATTTGCATCAATATAATCCTATCGTTAATCATAGTATTAAACTCTAACGGGATTCATATATATACACAGTATACCATCAAAATCTTTCGACAAGTTTAAGGTAAATAAAAACCGCCTCATTTCTGAAGCGGCTTCTTTCTCTTATGCGGTCGGATGTTCCATTCGTGGAGCTCGCGTTGAACCTTCTGGTTCTTCAATCTTCAAATTCACGCGCGCATTACTCTTTACTCCTACAATGCGAAGAAGTGTTCGGATTGCTTTTGCAGTAGTGCCCTGACGGCCAACTACCTGACCCATATCTTGCGCATTCACGTGAAGAGTAAGAAGTACTCCCATCTCATCAACCTTGCGGTCAACTTTAACATCATCCGGATGTTCTACAATGGATTTTACTAATTGCTCCAAAAATTCCTGGTCTAATGCGGTCATATTCGTTTATATCGTCTCACTCGTCTCGCGACCTTTTCGTTACTTTGCTACCTCTTCAGTTTTTGCCTTCGCTTTTACGTGTACTGCAATTTTGTGTTCTTTCAAAATTCCTGCATGCACTAAAAGGTTGTGCATACTTTCCGTAGGTCTTGCTCCCTTTTTCATCCACGCAACTACTTTTTCTCCATCAATTTTTGATTCACCCGTGTGTGGGTTATACCAACCGAGGTCGTCATTTGACTCCCCCTGCATCTTTGAGCGCTTCTCATTTACGATAACGCGAAAGCTTGCCTGATGTTTTTTTCCTATTCGTTTTAATTTGATAGCTAACATATGAATTTAGTACCGTTTTAGATTAGAGGGATTACGACGCAGTGTCAAGTTTTAATGAAAGTATTTTTGAAACCCCATCATCACCCATAGTTACTCCATACAACACATCTGCTGCCTCCATAGTCGCTCGATTGTGGGTCACAATAATAAACTGTGTTTTCTTAGAAAATGCTTTTACAAGCTCTGAGAAACGACGCGCATTCTCCTCATCAAGAGGTGCATCTATCTCGTCTAATACAAGGAAAGGCGGCGGGCTTACCGAAATAAGCGCAAAGAGTGCGGCGAGTGATACCAAACTCTTTTCACCTCCCGAAAGCATCTCAAGACTTCCAATCTTCTTGCGAGGAATAGTAATATCTATCTCCACGCCTGCTGAGAGTTCAACATTTTTATCTTTCTTTTCTTCTTCCTCTACCACTTCTTTTTTCTCTTCTCCCTCTGCAGGAATAACATCCTGTATCTTTATCTCAGGATATTTCAGTGTGAGTTTTGCTTTTCCTCCTCCGAACATAAGACGAAAGAAATTATTAAACTCATCGCTGATTGAATGAAATGCACTCTTAAAATCCGAGTGAATTTTGTGATCGAGTTCCTTGATAAGCGAGCGTAAATCCGCAATTGCCTTTGTGAGATCCTCAAGTTCTTTATTTAAAAAGGTGTATCGCGCCTCTGTATCTTCGGCTTCTTTTACAAGGTTTGTATCAATCTCACCAATCGCTGCCAATTCGCCACGAAAACGAAGCATTTTACGCTCTAAGTCACCGAACTCAACAATATCCTGTACTTCTGTAATCGAACGTAATTCCTCAACAGGACGCCCCAAAACAGCCCAGTCGCGTTCCAACTCCTCCATACGCATCGTAAGTCGCTCTCTATCAAAACGATACTGTTGAATGGTCTGATCAAGTTTTCTCAGCTCATTCTTTTTCATCTCAAGAATTTCTACCTTAGCGCGAAATTCTTGGTTTACGTGCTGTTGTTCGGCAGCGAATGACTCTTCTTCCGCACGAATACTTTTAATCTGATTTTCAATTGTCTCAAGGTTCGCACGTAATACATTAATCTCTTCTCGTATTGAGGTGGTATCTCCTTTTACTTCTGGCTCTTTATGAAAAAAAGTAGAGACGCGCTGTACCATCAACCTAATAGATTGCTTTACCTTTTCGAGTTCGTCCCACCCTTCCATTATTTTCAATTCACTCTCAAGCGTTTCAAGGATGAGCTTCATCTCACCTGCAGATCGCTCAGCATGCGTCGTAGGAATTGCTTGAAATTCTAATTTTGCTTCAGCACGTGCAAGTGCTTTTTCAATCTCTCCACGCTTCATAAAAAATTCAGAAAGCACCACACGAAGCTGTTTTGCACGATCCGCATCCCCTGTCTTCTGATTGATTTCCTTTAATTCTTGTTCAAACGAAAAAACTTCCTTTTCCTTTGTTTCGCGCATTCCTTCTGTTTCTCGATACGGTCCATCAAAGGCTGCGATGTCCCGATTGAGTGTATGAAAATGATGTGCAAAATAAGCATTTTCAAAAATGCGTAAATCTTTTTCGATTTCCACGCGCTTCTCAAAACGATTCTTTTGCTTTCGTAGAAATCGAAGATGAGGAGAAAGCTCTTCAAGCATCGCGGCAACTTTTTCCATATTCACTTCACTTGAATTCAATTGCCGTTCTGCCTGATTCTTTTTTAACCGATACTCGCGAAGTCCTAGAATTTCTTCAATCATAAGACGGCGTTCCTCGGGAGTTGAGCGTACAAAAAGATCACTCTGCCCCTGCCCAATCATCGTAAGCCCTCGTGCACCAAGTTTTGCACGCGCAAGGATGGGCTGTAAATCTTTGAGACGAATTTCTGCGTCTTGCAAGAAAAATTGTGAGTTTCCCGTGCGATCAATACGGCGCGTAAGCATTACTTCGGGCGCATCAATAGGAAATAACCGCTCTCGATTATCAAAAAGAAGTGAGACTTTTGCAAACCCTACTGCAGCACGCTTTGGGGTCCCTGCAAAAATAAGATTACCAAGCGTATCACCGCGCAACTGCTTTGCCTCCCGTTCACCCAAGACCCAACGCAATGCATCAATCACATTTGATTTTCCTGAGCCATTCGGGCCCACTACACCCGCAACACGAAATGGAAATTCAAAATCAGTCTTTTGCGCAAAAGATTTAAACCCCTGAAGTTCTAATCGTTTTAAAAAAGTGCTCATTTATGATGTGGTTTTTACCTCAAGTGATTCAAGTGCGGCAAACGCAGCGCTCGCCTCTGCTTCCTGTTTTGAGGTTCCCGTTGCTTCTGCAATCTTTTTCTCCTCGATGAAAACACCCACTGAGAATGTCTTCTGATGGTCAGGACCTTCTTCTTTCAACACGCGATAACTCGGCGTCATCTTGTAATGCTCCTGCGCAAATTCCTGAAGGGTACTCTTCGGATCACGGTAGAGTTGTTTCTCAATAACTTCATCGAGGTGCAAAATAACTACCTTTAATACAAATTGCTTGGTCACTTCGTATCCCTGATCAAGATAGATCGCACCAAAAAGAGATTCTACTGCATTTGCGAGAATGACTTCGCGTGCTTTCCCGAAATCCTTTGCTTCACCTCGCGAAAGAAACAAAAACTTCTCAAGCGCTATTTCACGCGCCACACGAGCAAGCATTTGATAATTCACAAGTGCCGCGCGAAGACTCGTAAGGTGCCCTTCTTGAAAATCGGGAAATTTTGAATATAAAAACTCAGTCACAATAAGCTCAAGGACGGCGTCACCCAAATACTCGAGACGTTCATTGTGGCGATACGGCCACGTTTGATTCTCATTCAAATAAGAACGATGAGTAAGTGCTTCTTTTAAGATATCCTGATTCTTAAAGTGGATGTCAATTTTGTCTTCAAAAATACTCGTTTGCTTCATATATACTCCTTCTTCTCTCACGCGCGGTCCGTTATTTTTTTACTTCCTTCTTTTTCTTTGTCTCTTTCACTTCCTTAGTTTCTTTCGATTCTTTTGCCGCCTCCTCTTCTTTTGTCTCTCCTCCTAATTCTCTATAAATAGTTCCCATCACTCCATTTACAAACTTAGGTGAATTAAGACCTCCGTATGCCTTTGCAAGTTCGATTGCTTCATTAATAGCAACCTTGGGTGGTACTTCATTTTTATCGGCGAAAAGAAGTTCATACAATCCAACGCGCAATACATTGCGATCAATGATTGCAATCTGATCCAAGGGCCATTCAGGCGCTGCCTTTTCAATAATAGTATTGATATCGGGTAAATGTTCGATTATTCCCTTGATGGTGCGCCACACAAAATCAGGCTCGTCGATGCCGGGCCCGAATTCACCCACATTGCGCTCCACAATCTTCGCAAGATCGGTTTGCTGCTTATAAAAGTCCCATTCGTAGAGGGACTGAAGCACGATCGTTCGTACAAGATGTCGTGTGGCCATGGATGGATAGGTGGCAAGTTACGAAAGTTAGGAACGTTATACTGTCTTCTTTGCCGCTTTCTTAGGATATTTCTTATAGACTCCGCACTGCGGACAGGCTTTATGCGGCATGGATGGTCCTCCACACGCTGCACAAACCGTAAGGTCGCTCTTCTTTAAAGCGAGCTGTGAACGGCGACGTCCTACTTTTGAACTTGCATGATGACTTAGTCGTGACATATCTCCTGTATAGTAATAAATTTTCTTACGAAGGTCAATCTGTGGACGATTGAGATGCCGTGAATGCGGATAGCCTCCCTATGAATCTTCGTCCCATATCCCTTATGACGTGCAAAATCATAGTGTGGATGCGCTGCGTGAAGCTTCACAAGCTTTTGGTCCCGTGCCACCTTTGCGATAATTGACGCGAGTTTTACCGCATCAAACTTCTCGTCTCCTTTAATAACTGTGCGAATGCGTTTAAGTGGCGGTGTTATTGCTCGTTTTAAATATAATCCCCCATCTAAAATTACTTCTGTAGAACCCTTCTTTATCTCAGAATGTGCTAACACTTTTTCAAGTGCGTTTGTTGCCGCATAATTTGCGGCCTGTGCCACATTTAGTTTGTCTACTACTTTCGGCGACATACTCTCTATCGCGAAAAAAAGTTCGTGCGGATATTTCTTTTTCCATACACGAACATACTCCACCCATGCCTCACGCTGACGCGGAGTGAGTTGCTTCGAATCACGAAGTGGCGGATGCGGATTCTTCTTCAAATAGGTGGTATTACTCATTGCGAAAGCCGCGACCGTGACCGGCCCCGCGAGCGCTCCGCGACCTACCTCATCGATACCGATTGTCCATTTTTCTCTCATCTCTTTTTATTTAGTATACCCCGTGTCGCGAGAAAAGTGACTAAAATAAAAAGCACCACAATACTGTGGCGCTTTCAACATATTTATTTCTTGAATTTCTCAAGATCTTCGAGTCGGCAAATCCAAGTAGGCTCAACCCAGAATCTTTTGCTTTGATATTCGAAGGTAAAGATACCAGCTGCTGTTCTCATGATTGTTCCTTGAATATCCTTGGGCGCATCACTCCTCTTCTTCGATATGAGTATCACATCCTCCAGAATGCGCGGATCACCAAACGCAAGCGTGAGTTTGGTTCCCACTACGATTTTTTTGAAGTTAGTATACCCTTTGTAAGCACATATTCCTTCATATTTCTTTGAAAATTCTGGCAACTTCACTTCGGAAACAAGTGTCACTAACTGGGACTTTGTGGTCCTTGCCCCTTCGAAATCATAGAAAAATCGTTTATCTTTTTTCATTGCACTTCCTTTCAACTAATGAATAATGTGAATTAACTAACAACAAAATACTACTTTCGAAGTGGATGTGTCAATAAAAAACGGGCATAGAGCCCGTTTATGATATTTCAATCCCCAACTCTTGTTCAAAGACCTTAAGGCCTTCGCTCATAGACATTATTCCCACAAATGCGAGTGATATTTCAAAGGTATCGTCCTTTTTTTCTCTTAACGCTTTTTCGTGCTCGTGAAGTTTCCCAATATCGAATGCAACCGCAGTCTGTTCGTCTTCTCGAGTGAGCTTATTAAATACGCGCTCTGCACGCCCTTGGACTTTCCCGATGGTGACAATCATGTTTTCAACCATCTCATCGCGTTTTGATCCTGACACAAACAATTCTCGTGGAAGTGTACTCGCCCCAAGACTACCTATGCGCATCATCTTATCAAAATAACGATTTAATCGTGATTCCTTAATCTCCGATGACATATATATCTCCTCTCTTAATTATGTGAATTAACTAACAACAAAATACCACTTTCGAAGCGAATGTGTCAATAAAATAAAAAGCCGCTCAAATTTACTGAGCGGCATACTACAATCAAAAAAATACCATTATCCGAACCATTGCTCATGCGTGTTATCTCGATGATACCAATCAAAAAATAGTGAAATGAGAAATGCGATGACAAGCGCAATACTCGCAACTCCTTCCCAAAAAAATGGTGTTCCTACGTCCCAAAAAAGAAAATGGAAACCAAAAAGGTGAAGTGCAACCGCGAGAGTCACAACAAATGCGACGCGCGGAACATATATAACTGCGAGACCAAAAACAAGGATTGCTCCTACGAGCTCAAGAAATGACATACAAACCTCCAATAATAAGTGACAAAAAATGTGAGCTGCTTTTTTAAACTACGCTCGAATTCTTAGGAATTAATTCACGATAAGAATAGATGCGCCACGCCACAAAGAACAGAAGAACAAATACTGACGCAAATCCTATTATCATATTGAGCCGTGATACATTCCAAAAATAAAACATCACTCCAAACACCATTCCACCAGCAGTGCACATCACAAGAATCTTCATATACTTGTATACGGGCAGACGCTTCAAAAAGCGCGCAAGTGAAGTTCCTTCTGTAAACTTTGTATATTGATATGCAATAAACAACAAGAACATGGAGAAAATAAGTACAATCACACGAGGCATACCTGGCTCGATGAAGGTACCGAACATAAATACACCAAGAGATATACTCCCCATCAACAAAAAGTAGAGGATGCCGAAAAGAGCAACCGTTATTTTTATCATACCTATAACCTTTCTTATAATTAAATGTTAGTGAACTGCCCATAGAATAATACTTTTTGTACTACTATGTCAATAAATAAAAGACCGCTGAATGTTCAGCGGTCATACCTTATTTCTTCACAAACTGTGAAAGCACCTTGAGAAATTTCTCGGTCACTTTGTATTTCTCTCCCTCACATTTTTCAAGATATCCGGGCTCAAGAACCACACTTGTATTAAACACTGGCTTGCCGCCGGTTACGAGTGTCTCAAGTACTTGATGTTCAGTTTCAGAAACCCGATGTGCACAACGATTCACATAGTCTTCAAAAGAAAATGGTGTCCACACATCTGGATTTATTGCATTTTGAATGATAACGATATTTCGTGCGACTGTTTCTGTTTCACAACTTCTGAAACGAGAATCGCACAATCTGTTGCTTATATCAATATCGCTCGGCAAAAGATTTTTTGACTTCATTAAACCTCCTTTGATAATGAATAATTTATTTGCGATACATCCATGAAAATGATTTTTTGTATCCCCGCCCCATAACCAAAATGATTTTTTTCAATTCGTAAGGTATGCGAAGCGACGCCACAAACCCCACATCTCCGCCTACCGTAAACGAAAGCCAAAAAACGAGGATGGTAGGAATTCCTATTATGGTTGAAACGATACGCAACCAAATCGAAGCGGTTTCGCCGATATAGAGTGCGGTCTGTCCGATGACAAAAATAAAAATGGCTCCCCAAAAGAACATGAACCCAACCTTCATCATAAAGATCTCCTTTGTGTAAGTGAGTAGCAATGTGAACTAGCTAAAAGTAGAATACATTTTATTTCATTTTTTGTCAATAAAAAGCGCCATCAATTGATGGCGCCGTGATATGACTCAGAATATATGCTTCAGTCCAAGCTGGAACAGGGGTTCGCGACCGTTCACAGTATAATCTGTGCCAATCGTATAGTTCCACGATGCATTCACCTTTCCTGTGTAACTTACACCAGGAAGTTGATCTGCGTTATCGTTCATGAACTTAGATACCGCGTAGGTGAGAGCAATGCCACTCACCCGCAGAGTAACTGCATTATAATGAATCATTTTGTTTATCTTCCAATCAGGATGCTCAGGAGCACCACCTGCAAATCCATACCAATGCACCGTTGAAATAAACGATGCGGGAGTAAATATAATTTGCGGCCCAACCCAAGGTGCGTTTTTGAAGAAACCTCCAGTTGCACCAAGGGTAATGTATGGCATCTGCCAACGATAGGCGGCATATACTCTCGTATGGTTTCCAGTAACCTGAAGTCCATTCGATTCATTCCCGAAATTAATCGAGATATCATAGCCGCTTGAGAGCGCGCCCTTCCCTATGGAAGTGGCAATGCTCTTCAGTTGTAATTCATCTTGTTGCTGTGCAAATGTGGTAGCGCAGAAAAGCGCCATAAGTGATGTGAAAAAGAATGCTTTCATTTCCTATCTCCTTTTGATAAATGGTTAACATCGTGAATACTGCATTACAACGAGTTAACCAGGAAACAGGAATATGTTGTATATCTTTCAGCCACCCCTCACACAAGGTCGATACATATTCCACATACGAGCGGAATATACTTTGCAATTCGAAGATTATAGTTTGGTATCGTAGTGCGTCGTGGTCATCAGGAACTATATCTGTATGACACGCTACACATTCAATACCCCCAGATGATCCTTGAATTACTACTACCGTGTGTTCTTGTGTTCCGCGCTCCTTTGCAAATGCTTGATGCGGTCCCAAGACCACAAAACATATTACAAATGAGGCGAAACCAAGTGCAAACGATCTTCGTACAGTATACTCGCGGCTTTGTAGACGTTTCCGCCATACGCCAAGCGCGAGACGACTTTCCGAGAATCGCTTGATTGCGGCAAGTTCGTCATGCGAAAGAATTGCGAGAAATGCATCCTTTGTTCTTCTCAGTTCTACTTCTGCGTATACACTTCTTCCTGCGTTTCGTATCCATTGTATGAATACAAGCGTAAAAATAAGCGGATAACACACAAGAGAAAAAAGAAAACTTATAGGACTTCTCAAGAAAAATCTTTTCTTGCGGTCATTTCCTTCCCCTATCCAGAGAAGAAGCAAAATACAGGCAAGAGGAAGTCCCTTAAGATACTGGGACATAAGCCAAGGACGAAGCGATTCACTCCACACGGTCGCCCATGCAGTGTTGTTCGCTTCATCCCTTATTCTGTCGTACTTATGTCCTTTGAATGTTTCACGCGCCTTTTCTATATCATCGTATGAGCATTGCTTGCTGTTCAAGAATCTCATTGATAACGCTTGGAGGTCATTCACGCCATGCCGAGCATAATATCCAACACTCACCTTAAAACTATCTTCCATTGCATAGATGTCTCCAAGATCACGAAAGTAATCGTACGGAGAATATACTTCACCGCGTTCTATTTTTGCAATCGCAATTTGATAACGCTCTTCGCAGAGCTTTACCACTTTAGCGTTCGCAGCGGGGTCGTTTCTGAATTTAGTTTCTTCAGAGGCAACCCGTGCAAACTTTTCGAAAATGCCGGTATTCCAAATAAAGAACAGAATAACCGCCACCTTCAAAGGTATGCGTAACTTCTTCATGAGCTGCCTCACTGATTGGTTTATGATTTATTTTTCAAGTGTACCGTTTGTACTACTGGCTACATTGTAACATTAATTTATTAAAAAGTCAATATATGCGAATAGTAAAAAACCCAGCTAGAAGCTGGGCTTGAATACATACGCAATACTCTTTTGATATATCTGATAATCGCAATTCAGGTTCCATACTACATGAGCTGTGGTTGAGGCCAAAATTCCTAGCACAGGATTATGTAATCCTCCAAAGACAACGAAGATAAATACATAAAGTATTCCTGCCACTCCTTGAAAAAGGATATTGCGAGCGGTTCCGTGCCAGTAACCAAACACAACTTGCCATAGCATTACGATAATAAATCCCATAAGCCACGACTTACCAAATCTGGACTGCGCATAAAGCCAAGGTATAAGACGCCAGAGAACCTCTTCATAAAAGGCGTACCAGCATACGGGAAGAAATCGGAGATTCCCCCATTTTTCTTTCATCTTGTTGTCACTCAAATTACTTGCAACACTCAATTCCTTTGGATATTCAAAACCGCATTCTTGTAAGGCTAATTTCCAATAAAATTCGATTATTAACACGCCAACTATTACGATGGGCGCCCACACAATTGAAAGTTGCATCTTGTCCTCGCTTTCTCTAAAGATTATGAATAAAAAAATGGCTAAAAACAAAATACCACTTTATTATGATGTTTGTCAATATAATAAAAAGCGCCACAATATGTGGCGCCCCGTATTTAAATCCAATTCATTACTTTATTACCTCGGATTGTGATGCGCATCTATATGATGCGTAACGGATTGTTCCTTTTTTTTCTTCGGCAGGTCTTCGAGCCGACAAATCCAAGAAGGATCAACCCAGAATTTCTTTCCTTGATACTCGAAGGCAAAAACTTTGCTTGATGTTCCCCTCACCATTTCAAGAATATCTTTTGGAAGGTCGCCTTTCTTCTTTGATATAAGCACAACATCCTCGATGATGCGCGGATCGCCGAATGCAAGCGTAAGTTTGGTTCCAAGTGGAATATTTTTGAACTTGGTGTATCCCCTATATGCACACATTCCTTGGAGCTTCCTTGAAAACGGGGGGAGTTCAATTTGGGAAACAAGTACTACTTCTAGATTGGTGCCCCTGATTTTTTTTCCTTCGAAATCATAGAAGAATAGCTTATCTTTTTTCATTGCACTTCCTTTCAACTAATGAATAATGTTGTGAATTAACTGAAAATATAATACCACCTTTCGGTGGTATTAGTCAATGATTTCTTACTTCCCCTATCCTCGAAATTTGTTTCTTCCTAAAGCGGGAGAGGACATTTTCCACAAGCAGAGAAATGTAATGAAGAAGGTTGAGGCAAATGCAATCAAAATATTTGAAAGTGGTGCTTCACCAAGATGTAGTGCAATACCCATTGCCAACCCACCCATTATAGACACAACGAGAATTAAGATGTAATTCACCGCACTCAATGCGCGAAATGAATAATTGTGCGCTAATTGTGGAATCGATTGCATGATTTTGTATACGCGAACAAACAAAAACAACATAAGCAACGTACTCATAAAATCGAACATGTTGTACCTCTTCATCTTGAATATAAGAGAGCCGAGTACAAAACCCTCAAAACCAATGATAAGAAATATCCGAATCATTGCCGTCCTTATCGTTGCCATAATGTATAATCCTTTCTTTATTTTGAGTTTTAGTGAACTGAAAACAAAATACCACCTTTCGGCAGTATTGGTCAATAATTTCTTATTTCCACTATATTACTTCGGGATGATGTTTGTTAAAAGATTGAACACAAAAATACCAAGCCCCCAAAGAATACTTGCAAAAACAACGCCTGCGATAAATCCACTCAACGACGAAGCAACCGAACTCCCTAACTTAAAATGAAAATCGCGAGGCGAATCGGTTTTGTAGATAAATTCATCTGTTACTTTCATATGAGATAAGTATACCAGATTAGTTCTACGCGAACCTTGGTTTCTTAATCACTTGAATTACTTTCCCGTTAATCATGAAATTGTCACTCTCATGAATAAAAATAGGAGGAAAGTCTTTAGTTGATTCGGACATCAAGACCACATGGCCGTTTTCCTTGTCGTGACGGAAGCGCTTGATGTTTGCCATACCATCGATGATAGAAAGCACGATGTCGCCATCCTTCACATTCCTGTCGGCAATATCCACAATCACATAATCCCCGTCTTCAATTCTCTTTTTGTTTATCTCTGCACGATTCATACTAGGACCCACCACTTTGAGCGCGAGAAAGGTCTGTGTGTTTCGTGGCGCTGGATTTAAAAGCGCACTCGAAACTTTAAGGAAGCCCTCAATGTTCGTATCCGCGAATATCTGCGCCGGGCCTGCATTTACCGCTCCCAAGATCGGAATCGAAAGAAGCATCCCCTCGCCCGAGAAGCTCTTCTCCCACTCCTGCTTTGCCTTCTTGATTATGCCCTTTGCTTTATCAACCTTGAGTAATCCCTTTTTCTGGAGCTCCGTCATATGGTGCTTCACCTTTTGCGGTGAGGTCTCGCCAATGAACGCCCCAATCTCTCGGAGTGTGTATTGTCCGAGATTCTTCTCTCCCGCTAACTTGAGCAATTGCTCTTGTATTTCATGCATGCCTAAATTATAGCATTTTTACGGAATATTATGGAAAACCTTAATTGTGGACAACTAGGGGCGCTCGATCCCCTTCTTGCCCCTCGGAAACAGAATAGTATCTCGCTAAAGGGGTGAGTTTACTAACAAATAAAAAACCCGACATATAGTCGGATTTTAAATAGTTATACTATCGCTGGAATATATTTTTCCAGAAATCTGTACTGACAATTGAGATTCCATATCAAGTGGGTCGTTGTTGTGACACAGATTCCTAACACAGGATTATGCAGTCCCCCAAATAATACAAAGAGGAAAAGATAGATTATTCCTGCTACTCCCTGAAAAGGAATGTTCCGAAAACTGCCATGAGAAATACCAAAATAGATTTGAACCCCTATCGCCAAAGCAATGCCAGAAAAGGGCCCGTAAAGTCGCATAAGAATAAGTGAACACATAACCGGAAAGAGTCGAAATACAAATTCTTCCATGAGTGCGAATCCGCACAAAGGAACAAAGTAATATTCCTTCCATTCTCCATGCATCTTATCCAAACCTTCTCTTGTCTCCGGAGCTTGCGGACATTTGAGTCCGCATTGGAACAACACCTGTTGCCAATAAAACTTAAAAATCAATATGATAAACACCACAGGGGGTGCCCACACGATCGAAAGTTCCATACTGTCCTCTCAGAAAATGAAATTAAATTAGTAAATAATACTGCCTGAATTGTAGCATATTCTATGCTAATTGTCAATTACTTATTCTATTAGATACGACTTAGTTATTAGCAATATCGTTTACCATGCCCCTTTTTAATTGGGTTTATTAAATACGAAACAAAACACTGATTTTACCTTTAATACCCTGCTGTCTGCTCCAAATCTATCCCTGGGGATAACCTATTGACTTTTAATTACCAACTACTATATATTTTATATATCAAGACGAAAAAGGACCCGAAAGGTGCAAGTGCCTTAGGGGTCTTTTTCTTTTTATTATTGAATATATGTCTTTATATTTTCTAAATAATCAAAAAACTCCCCACCAAATTCATCATATAAAGAAGAGGCATATTCTTTATTTGGAAAAAGGATCTTTTTGAATTTTCCCTTCAAAATAAGGTAGTTTATTAATTTTTTATAATCACCGTCCCCAGAAACAACGACGACTTGATTAAGCTCGTGATTATCCTGCAGATTCTTCATAACTTCAAAAACTAGATCTGCATCAATATTTCCTTTTTTTCTTGATTTTAATTTATTGTGATGTTCCTTAAATACAAGAATGAATCCTGCCTTTTGTATATCTTTATACAATTCTTCGTTTCTATCTTGAAGATTTCCAAGGAAATAGTAGGCTTCGGAAACATCATAATTTTCTTCTAAATAGATTCTGAATTTTTTCAAATTAACCTCCCACGCCGACCCACAGGTACAGTCTGCGAGTCGAATATTTTCCAATGGTATTCCTAAAAGCTCTGCGCAGCTATGACATTTAGTTGTACCAAAATACATATTTTGTCCATCAACAAAGGCTGAATTTGCTCTCGTTGTCATTATTTAAATAATATTGGAAGAAAAACACCAATCGCGGAAGTTATTACGGCGGTGATAATTATAATTATCCAATATTTTGCGGAAGTGAACATACGGGAATCCATTTCCATACCAGCATATTCACGAACTTTTTTCATAAAATCTACACTACTAATATGTTCCTCAATTATTTCTTTGACACGCATTCTGAATTCCTCTTTAGCAAGGAGCTTCCCCGACTCTTTCTCAGAAAGCGCTCTTATTTTTTCATCATTGACTGTCATACTTATTTAATTTGACTCCCACTCTCTTCCTTTAATTTATTTTCCTTTAATTTCTGAAGCCATGCTATTCCAATACGTACAACTTCCTTTAATTTTTCTTCTTCCTCTTCGGAAAATTCAAAACCCTCACCTTTTAGGAATGCAGAAAGTTCTCTTAATTGTTCTAGTGTCCCATTAGTAAATTCGAGAACAAAAAGATCTACTTCTTTTCCTCCCTCGCTCTTTTTCTCTATTTTTCCTTTTAGTGCCATATATTTGAAGTATACATCATTTGTTTTACGTTATATACAACCAGTTTACATATATATTTTTGCTTCAAAATCTGATTTATTTCTCCTATTTATACTCTAAAACTTGTTTTCCAAGGAATGTTCGGTATCTTTTTCTCCCAAGCTTTAGCGAGTTCTCCTTTTTATCTTGAGGAATGTCTCAGAGGTATTGAAAGCTTGGTCTTTTCCAAAGGAAAAGTTTCACTGCCGAGAGACAAGTGGTGCGATTTCTCGCAGGAAGGAATCGACACCCGCTTCCGAAAGGTAAGAAGGAGGACGAGCGCCCATATTACGCCACAAATCCGACTATCCCCATATTGTTTCATTGCGAATAGAAAAGTAGAATGAGAGGGAAATTGAACCATGTCGAATCCCGTACCAATACTCACAGACTCATATGCTACGGGACAGGATTTGTCACATGCTGTGAAAAAGTTTGTTCACTTACATGTTCATTCCCACTATTCTCTCCTTGATGGACTCGCCAAAATCGATGACCTTGTGGGACGCGCGAAGGAACTCGGGATGGAGGCACTCGCACTCACCGATCACGGGAATACCTACGGCACAATAGAGTTTTATAAGAAGGCAAAAAAAGCAGGCATTAAACCTATTTTAGGAGTAGAGGCCTATCTTGCGCCTTACGGCCGCCTCAACAAACGCCCACAAGTTGATGAGAAGCGCTATCACCTTATTCTTCTCGCACAAAATGCGGTGGGTTGGAAAAATATTCTTGCGCTGGTAACGAATGCAAACCTTGAGGGATTCTATTACAAGCCGCGCATCGATAAGGAGATTCTTGCCGCACACGCGGAAGGAATAATTTGTCTCTCAGGATGTTATTCTGGAGAAGTTTCAAAACTTATTGCAGAGAAAAAATTAAGTGAGGCAAAAGAAGCCGCGCTCTGGTACAAGAATACATTTCCCGGCCGCTTCTATCTCGAACTTCAACCACACTCCCCCGAACTCTGGAAACCACTTCTCGCCCTTTCGCGCGAACTTAGTATTCCTGTCGTTGCGACACAGGACATTCACTATGCGCGCGAAGATGATCAGACCGCACACGAGATTCTTCTTGCGGTACAGACGGCGAGCAAGATTGATGATGATGACCGACTCTCGCTTAAAAAATACAATCTCTCACTTCGCTCTGAGGATGAGATGCGTGAGATTTTTAAAGATATTCCTGAAGCAATCGAAAATACGGCGCTCATTGCCGCAGAATGCAATCTCCAAATCGAACTT
>Ga0172379_10004650_pt1 | contig 19951 bp, 14 predicted proteins | sample GrowelOW334metaG_FD_119756 | JGI IMG/M metagenome (GOLD analysis project Ga0172379, IMG submission 119756) | Groundwater microbial communities from an aquifer near a municipal landfill in Southern Ontario, Canada - Groundwater well OW334 metaG | ecosystem: Environmental > Aquatic > Deep...
ACCCCCTCAGTAAAATCGGCCGAAACCGCACATTGCGATCCCGGCCGACGGTTGAATTTTTAAGCGGGAAGGCTCCCGTTATCTCAATATCCGAGCGCTTTTTCGGCCTCGGCGACCGCGTCGAACATGCCCTTAACCGCGGGTTTTCCGAGCTTGTCCTCCAAGTACTTCTGGACGGCCGGCTGCGCGACCTTGGCGAAGGCGTCTTTTTCCGCATCGGTCGGTACATAAACCTTCATGCCCTTTTCCTTGAGCAGTTCGAGTCCGGGACCCATAGAGTGTATGGTCTCGATACCGCGGTTCGTGGTCTCGGCGACCTTCGCCGCTTGGCGGATGATATTCTGGAAGTTTTTGGGCAGGCTGTTGTAGAACTTGTCGCTGATGATGAGGGAGTCTTCGCTCCAGAGATGGGCGTCCATCGTCATGTACTTTTGGACTTCGTAGATCGATCCGCCGATGATAACGGAAATCGGGTTCTCCTGTCCTTTGACGACGCCGGTCTGCAGGGCGGAGTAGAGCTCCGACCACGCTATTGGAACGGCGTTGGCGCCGAACGCGTTCATCATGTTGACGAATATCGGTGACTGCATGACGCGGATTTTCTCGCCCTTCAGGTCGGCGGGCTTTTTCAGGAATTTATCTTTATGCGTAAAGTTCCGGACTCCGTTCTGCCCCATCGCGAGGAGTCTCATTCCGGTTTTTACGCGGAAACGCTCGCTGAAGTCTCTCCAAAATTTCGAATTGTCGAAAACCCACCAGGCGATTTCGGGTGATTTAAAAAGGTAGGGGATACTGATCAGTTCAAATTCAGGGAAGTATATCGGGATTACGCCGGTCGCGATGACCGCTTCAATGCTTCCCGCTTTCAGCATTTCGTAGGAGGCCTTGTTGTCACCGAGTTGCGCGTTCGGATACAGCTCAACCTTGATGGCGCCGTCTGTAGCATTTTCTACCATGTTTTTGAAGATTGTCGCCATCCCGTGTTCCGGTTCCCACTGGACGATTTTTGAACCCATCAGTTCAACCGCGTTGTAGGAAATCTTGAGGGTGACGGGTTTCTGCGGGGTCGGATTAATCTTCTGAGCGAATGCTGGGGATGTGGTAGCGACTAAACTCAGAATTGCCAAAGCGTTCACTAGAACTCTTCTCTTCATTGCGATCCTCCTATACTTTCCTTTGAGAAATTTGGGCGAAAGCGAAGATTCAGAAGCGTGCAACCTCCTCTTTGCCTAGCCTTCATTACCATCGTGCTGACGGCAACTTAACTAGCATCAGTTTATCATAGGGATGCCATATGTCAAATAATCTTTTTTAAAAAAAATAGTTACACTTAAAATATTGCATTATATACAAATGCCATGTTCTGATAAAGAATATCGCTAAATATTATTAAGCTTGAGACGTCGTTTTAACTAAAAGTTTTAGTAAAATCTTTGCTTTGCTCCTATGTCGTGAGAATGAATCCTCGCAAATAATCAAGGAACGCATCGTAACCGGTGAAGAATTCCTTCATGGTCTCCACAAATGCGCCGAAAGTTTCGAATTTCTCGATATTGAGTCCGTCGACATCATAGATTTTTCTGAAGTCGGGAATCGAATCGTACAGGGCGTCAATGATTTTCGGATCGACAGGATCATCGATGGTTTTTCTCACTTCCATCTTGCAGCCTTCCATGCGTCGCCACCAGACCGGATTCACAGTGATGAGCACGTCCGCGCCGATGAAGTTGGCCCAGAGGTAGTGGCTTTTGTTGGATGCGGCGAGCAGCCTGCTTCGATACCCTCGTTCCCTGAAAAGGCGGTACGCTTTTTTGAAGATAGCGCTGCCGCCCCACTCCAGATATTGCGGCAGGACGGGGAGATTATCCCGCTCTACGCATTTCTTGAGCCAGTCGTCGGCCCGGCCTATCATGATGGTGCAGCTCGGGGATATGCCGTCTATGGGGAGGTGTTCCCGTTCCCGTCTACCGAGTCCCCGTTCGATTGCTTCCGCTACCGCTATTGCCTGGGGAATACCGAAGCAGACGGTACCGTTGACGCTGACCCCGGCGTATGTGCTCTTTTCAATCGCTTCGATTCCGCTTGCGGAGACAGGCATTTTGATCAGGATATTCGGGGCGGCCTTGCTCAGTTCGATCGCGTGGGCGGTCGTCCTGTCGGCATCGCGAAAAAAACGCGGATTTACTTGGAGCGCCTGTCTCCCTTTTTTTCCGCGGGATTCGGCGAATAAAGGTAGCAGCATGCGGGCTCCTGAAACGCCCATTTCCCGCGACAGTTTCCAGCAGATTTCTTCATCGGTGGCTTTCGGCTCTTCCACCCGAATGATTTTCTCAAGGCGCTCTTTCCAAAGGTCCGGCTCTTTTCGCAAGACGCCGCCGACGATAACCGGATTGGAAGTCGCGCCGACCGCCCCGCGATCCAAGGCAAAGCGCAGATCGCCCTGTCCGCAGGAATCGTTCCATAATTCGGTCATGGGGAATTTTACCGACGACTCGTGCAAGGGATTTGTGAAATCGCTCAATCACCGCCTCCCGAATCATGACTACGCAAAAGTATGGAAACACTTCAACCGGGCTACACAGACTACGCATACCTTGCGTTCTCATAAGACTAGCCGGTGTTATGCGTGCCGTCAAGGGTTTATTGGTCTGAACATTAGACATACCCTTCTTATGCTTGTACAGAGCTTTTTTCTTGCATTCTTCCGACCTCTGGAATTCGGCCTGAAACATAAAAAAACCGTCCCCCTCACGGAGGACGGTCAAAACATTAATCTACATAGGCCTCTCTTTTACAGGCGTCGAAAACTTCAGTTTTCGACGCCCCACAAATGCGCAGTTCCCTTCAGGAACTGCGAGATCTTTTCAGGATGCAACCGGCATCCTGAAAAGATCGTTATTCGTAGAGAACGCCCGCTACTTCCGGCTTGTCCAGGTTGGATTTGTCGGCCCAGACGTAACCAGAGTCAGTTTTCTTGGCCAGGGTCTCGCCTTTGAGCGCTTTGACCGCGAGTTCAACGGTCTTGTAGCCCATGAGGACGGGATTCTGTTGGACGGCGCCGAGCATCAGGCCGCTCTTGATCGCTTCGATCTGGAGCTTGCCGGAGTCGTAGCCGACGATGACGATCTTGCCTTCTTTCTTGAGTTCCTTTACCGCGTTGAGGATTCCGATAGCGGATCCTTCGTTAGCGCCGAAATACGCTTTGAGGTCCTTGTTGCCGTTGATGACGGTTTTGGCGATTTCGGTGGATTTCAGGTGATCGCCACCGCCATACTGGGGCTCAAGAACTTTGATGTCCGGATATTTTTCCTTCATGCGTTTCAGGAATCCGTCGCGGCGATCGATACCGGTGCGGCTGGTCTGGTCGTGCACGATAACGGCTACTTTACCCTTGCCGCCGATGGCTTCGGCGACTTTGTCGGCGGCGACCGCGGCCGCGACGAGGTTGTCGGTGGAAACGGTGGTGAGGGGAATGTCCGAATCTACGCCGGAGTCGAAGGCGATGATCGGGATTTTCTTGGCTTGCGCGGCCTGGAGAATTGGGACCGCGGCCTTGCTGTCAAGCGCGGCGATGCCGAGGGCGCTGGGATTCTTGCCCATGGCGGCCTGGAGCATTTCCATCTGCTTGTCGACCTGACTCTCCGTCTCGGGGCCTTCAAAGGTGACGTCGACTTTGAGGTCGGCCGCCGCGTTCATGGCGCCTTTCTTGACAGCCTGCCAGAACTGGTGCTGGAAACCCTTGGAAATCAGCGGGATGTACACCTTCGCGGGAGCGGCGGGGGCAGCCGCTTTCGGCGCCTCTTTCTTTGGTGCGCAACCGACGAACGCGAGGCTCGCGGCTACCATCGCTACGCATAGTGCTGCAACGGTGACTTTCTTCATACTCTCTTCCTCCTTACTTTCTATGACGAACGGCTCAACGGCCGTTGAATCCTATTTGACCTTGCGGCGGACGATGTCTAAATAGACGGCGCCGATGACGATGAGGCCGGTGACGACCATCTGCCATTCCTGCGGGACCGAGAGGATGCGCAGTCCGTTCGTAAGAACGGTGATGATGAACGCGCCGATCACCGTGCCGAGTATGGTTCCCTCGCCGCCTGAGAGCGAAGTGCCGCCGATGACCGCCGCGGCGATAGCGTCCAGTTCGTAGCCCGCGCCGAGCGCCGGTTGGGCGGACTGGAGCCGGGAAGCCATGACGATACCCGCGATACCCGCGAAAGCGCCGCCGAGGGAATAAATGGCGATCTTCCATCCGTCGGTGTTGATGCCGGATAAGCGCGCGGCTTCCTCGTTGGAGCCGATGGCGAACGTGTAACGGCCGAGGACGGTCTTGGAAAGGATGAACCACGCGAGGATAGCGGCGACGAAGAATACGATGACGCCCATCGGTATGCCGAATACCGGCATGGTGGCTATTTTGGCGAAAACCGGCGTATCCACGAAATAGACTGGTTTGACCCCGGAAAAAATAAGGTTGAGGCCTTTGGTGATCATCATCATGCCGAGCGTCGCGATGAACGGCGGCACCTTGAGCTTGCTGATCGTGAAGCCGTTCAGAAATCCGCAGAGCGCGCCCGCGCCGACACCCGCGGCGACGCCGACCGGAATGGGTAGTTTCCACATGGTTATGAAGACGCCCGCCATTACCGACCCAAAGGTCATCACCGTACCGATGGACAGGTCGATTCCGCCGGTTACGATGATGAAGGTAATTCCGACGGCGAGTATGCCGTTCACCGCGGTCGCCAGCAGTATTCCGATCAGGTTTTCCGGTTGGAAAAAATTCGGCGACGCGATGGAGAAAATAAGTATCAACAGGATCAGACTCGCGAAAGCGAGCAGCGTCTGGGTCGCTTTCGAGCTTTTCGGTTTCAGTTTAATAACCAGGTTGTCAGCCATATTCGTGTCCTTATGCCCGCATCGTGGCGAAGCGCATAATGGATTCCTGCGTGCACTCTTCGGCGCGCAGCATACCGGTGATCCGACCTTCGCACATGACGGCCACTCGGTGGCTCATGCGCAGAATTTCAGGCAGTTCGGAGGAAATCATGATTATCGATTTACCTTGATCGGCAAGCTCGTTGAGCAACTTGTAAATTTCGCTCTTCGCCCCGACGTCTATTCCCCGCGTCGGTTCGTCGAAAATGAGTATGTCGCAGTCCCGTACGAGCCATTTTCCGATAACGACTTTTTGCTGGTTGCCGCCGGAAAGGTTCCTCGTCCGCTGGTCGATGCTCGGCGTTTTCGTTTGAAGACGGTCTACGTATTTTGTAGCTATTTCGCGGGTTTTCTTTTCATCAACGATGCCTAGAAATCCGGTGAATTTTTCAAGCGATGCCATGACGGTGTTCGTCACCACGCTGAGGCCGAGCGCGAGGCCGTACTGCTTGCGGTCCTCGGACAAATATCCGATGCCGTACTTGACCGCGTCTTGCGGGTGTTTGATGTGAACCCGTTCGCCCTTGATGTATATTTCACCCGAATCAATGGGATCTGCGCCGAAAATCGCGCGGGCGGTTTCGGTCCGTCCCGCTCCGAGCAGTCCCGCGAAGCCGAGGATCTCGCCCTTGTGGAGTTTGAAGGAAACGTCTTTGATTTTTTTGCCGCTGTTCAGACCGCGTACCTCCATCACGACGTCCTCTTTTTCCGCGTCGCCGTGGATGTGGGCGGTTTCGTAGATTTCGCGGCCGACCATCCGGCTGATGATCTTTTCTACGGTCATATCCTTCATTGGATTTGTGTCGATGTACTTGCCGTCCCGCATGACGGTGACGGTGTCGCAGATGATCTTCAGTTCGTCCATCCGGTGGGAGATGTAGACGATCCCTTTCCCTTGGTCCCGGAGTTTTCTGATGACTCGGAACAGGTCCTCGATCTCCGAGTCGCTCAGGGCCGAGGTTGGTTCGTCCATGATCAGCACGTCCATATTGAAGGACAATGCTTTCGCGATTTCGACCATCTGTTGCTTGGCGACCGTTAGTTCCGAAATTTTCACCCGTGGATCAAGGTCTAGGTGGATCATCTCGAAGAGTTTTTTCGTCTTTTCGTTGATTTGCTTGTCATCGACCAAAAAAGGGATTTTCGCGTCGTGCTCGCGTCCGATGAAAATATTCTGTGCCGCGGTGAGATGCTTCATCAGGTTCAGTTCCTGATGGATGATGCTGATGCCGAGGGATTGCGCGTGTTTGGTGTTTCCGATTTCGACCTGCTTGCCGCGGATTTCGATGACGCCCGAATCTTTCTGGTACACGCCCGAAAGAATTTTCATCAGGGTCGATTTACCCGCTCCGTTTTCGCCGATCAACGCATGGACTTCGCCGCCGGTCAGGCTGAAACGGCAGTCGCTGAGCGCGTGGACGCCAGGGAAAGTTTTTTCAATCCCCTCCATCCGTACGAGAACCTCATTCATCCTGCTCGACCTCCATCGTCGAATTCAGGATCGATCCGTTTCTCTCATCCGTACATGCAGGATTCAATCGGCTTGGTGTAAAAAACTACTGACGCGCTTCTCTTTCAGCAAACGGGAAAAGACTTTTTTGAATTTCGGGGTGGTACATGTTATCAACGGTTATGAGGAGCGATCCCGTGTCGATAAATGGTTCCAGTCGTTTTCCCGTATTCGCCGTTCGCGCCGCCCGGACCGCAAGATAACCCATATTAAACGGTTGTTGGATGACGGTCGCGTCGATTATTCCTTCTTCTATAAGCTTTACTTCGAAAAGGGAATTGTCGAACCCCACCAAGCGTACATCGGAGCGTTTTTTGTCGCGCAAGGCACGGGCGACCCCGACGGTGGACACTTCGTTCATGGCCATGATGCCCCCGAGATTGCGATGAGTTTCCAGCAGTTCCAGCGTGATGCCGTACGCGTTCTCCTCGATATTATTCGTATACCGGGTATCCAGTATCTTGAAGCGTCCGTCTTTCTTGATCGCCCGTAGGGCTCCCTCTTCGCGTTCAATGGCGGTCGTCGCGCCCTTGATATGGTTCACCAGCGCGATCTCTTTGCCCTCAGTTGCCCTATGTGCCATTTCCACACCCATTTTTTCACCGGCTTCAATATTGTTCGTCGCGACGAAGGTTTCGGGAATAGAGCTGTTGACTCCCGAATCGATGGTGATCACGCGTATACCTTTCTTTTTCGCATTTTCAACTGAACCTACTAGGTCGGAAAAATCAGCGGCCGCCAGGATGATAACCTTCGGCCGCTCGGCGATAGCGTCCTCCATTATCTTGATCTGGCCTTGCACATCGCTTTCCATCTGCGGACCTCTGATCTCAAGTTCTACGTCGAATTCCTTAGCGGCTGTGCGCATGCCTGTTTTCACGACTTCCCAGAATTCCATATTGACGTCGATTGTCTTTAATACCGCGATCGCTCTCATGGGCGCTTTCGGCGCGGCCATGCCGGCTATGAGCATGATGATGACGCTGCCGCCGAGCAGGATGCTTAGGAGGATACCGGGAATGAACAGGGAAACCGATCTTCTCATTGTTCCTCCGCTTCCTCAAGGGCCGGCAGTCGGACGTACACCGTCGTCCCTTTGTCTTCGGCGCTTTCGAAATCCAAGCCGTATTCTTTACCGAAATATAACTTGATGCGTTCATCAACATTGCGGACTCCCAGACCTCCGCCTGAACTGTTCGTTTCGCCCGGTGCCGAAAGTTTTGAGAGTGTTTCCCGAGACATGCCGATACCGTCGTCGTGCACCGCCAATTCCACGCCGTGAGCTGACCTTTTCCCCGTGATGGTAATCTTGCCGGGGCTGGCCTTGTGCTTGATGCCGTGATAAATGGCGTTTTCGACTAAAGGCTGGAGGATTATCTTTACCGTTTTAAAATTGAGGATATCGGGATCGACCTTGATCTCGTAATCAAGCTTATCCTTGTATCGTATCTTTTGTATGGTCAGGTAATGCCCCACGTGTTCTACTTCCGAGCCGATGTCAATGATCTCTTTACCTTTTCCGAGGCTGAGACGGAACAACCTGGCAAGGGAGGAAACCATGGTGATGACTTCCTGTTCTTTGCGGCCTTCAGCCATCCAGATGATCGAGTCCAGCGTGTTGTATAGGAAGTGGGGATTGATCTGCATCTGCAGCGCCTTGAGTTCGCTTTTGCGTTTCAATTCTTGTTGAACATTGTTCTGCTTGATGAGAGTTCGGATTTCCGAGATCATTATATTGAAGTCTTTCCCGAGTTCCCCAATTTCATCGGTACTCTGGATGTCCACTCGGATGTCGAAATCTCCCATTTCCACGGCTTGCATCGATTTTCGAAGCCGTTTGATCGGCCGTGATATCCGCAGGGAGAGAAATATGGAGAGGACGATCGTAAGCGCGAAGAAGCCTACGCCCCACGCCGAGAAAGTGAGGCGGATAGCCTCTCTGTTTTCCACCAATTCGCTACGAAAATTTACGCCTACGATTTTCCATCCAGTGGCGCGCATGTTTGAGACGCTGTACAACTTATCCCCGTCGTCTTCGCTGGAGGCGAAATAATCACCGGAGACCGCCAGGACCCGTTGGACGTCCTCTGATTTCAGGCCCCCGTAAATGAGCTGCTGTTGGGGATGGTAAACGATACTGCCGTCTCGGTCGACGATGAACAGGTAGCCGCGTTTGCCCAGAGCCACCGAACCGCAGATTGTGTTGATCACGTTGAAGTTCAGATCGACCAAGAGGATTCCGGCTCCCTTTCCCGTCGTCCGGTCCGTTATCTCCCGCGAAAGGGATATTACCCACCGATACCGGTCCTTGATGATATTTTGTACGTGGGGCGTTGAAATAGTTGGTTCCCCTTCGGCTTCACGGGCGGCGGAAAACCAGGGCATGGTGTCCGTTTCCGCAAAGGGGTTGCGCTTCAATTCCGGCGCGTGGGTGACGAAGTTTCCTTTGTAGTCGAATACGGCGGCCAAGGAAATATCCCGACGGCTTTGGACAATGGTATCCAAGAAGTCCGCCGCGCGTCGCTTCAACTGCCCTTGCTTCCGTTCGCCCTCCGCGCGGATATAATCCTGGATATCCTGGTTCGCCAGAGCGAAGGACGAAACGCTTTCCATATAATCGATATACGATTCGATATTGGCGGTTACCTGGTCGACCAGTTGCTTCGTGTAGCGCCGGGAGCCGATGCGGGCAACGTCCTCGGTCAAAGAGTACGACAAAAGTACCGTGGATACGATCATCAGGACCGAAAGAAGCGAGAATGCGAAGGCCATGGTGACCTGGATGCTGCGGAATCGCGGATTCCGTTCAGGTCGCTTCATCGTCCCGCTCGTTGCGGTAGTCGGTCGGGGGCCGCCCGGCTATTTTTCTGAAGCTCAAGCTGAAATAGTGCGAGTCCCGGTATCCCACGCGTTCGGCGATTTCGTAGGTCTTCAGATTTGAAGTCCGCAGCAGTTCCTTTGCTTTCCCGATACGTACTTCGGTCAAATATTCCACGAAGGTTCGTTCCTTGTATTTTTTGAAGACGGCGCTGAAATAACTGATGCTGATGTACAAGTCTTTGCATAAAGTGGGGAGTGAGAGATCCGGGTCGGCGTAATTAGCTTCGATGTAGTCGGTCGCTTCCCGGACTTTCCCCTGCGCGAAATTTTCCTGCCGGGAACCGAAAAAGGCGATGATCCGTTCCAGCAGACTTGAAAACCAGGCGTTTGCCTGATCGGGCGTCTTGAGCTCCTTGAGTTCCACAAAGGGATCCTCGGCTTCGGGGAATATGTCCGAATCACGAATTTCCAGGTCTTCAAGCAGTTGCAGGAGCGACGTGAGCGTTCCCCGAAGCGCTCTGCGGTACGAATCGACGACGGTTTTCTTGCTTCGGAAGGAATCGGTCATTTCGTCCAGGATCTTTTTCGCGGGTTCTAAAGACGCCGTCCTGACGGCCGCGGCGATTTGTTTACCCCAGTTCCGTTCGGGAGTGCGCTCAGAGCCGCTCAGCCCCGTGAGTTCCCGATAGGTTACGATGGTACCTCCACCCCGGACCTGCCCGTGGGCAAGCGCGCGAAGCGCTTCTTGATAGGAATCGCACAGGCACTCAAGGCTCGTTGTCGTTTCTCCCAGGCCGATGCTGAACGGATCAAACCCGGAACGAAGGAGCCGCGAACGAATCATTTCCGTCGTTTTCAAGCTTTCCCGATACAGGAGCCCCCCGTCGGGCGCCCAGGAAAGAATTACCGTTCGGTCTTCGGCATCCTGGAATAAGAGTGCAGGATAGGGTCGTCCGGGCGATCGTTCGTCGAACATCCGTTCAATCAGGTTGCGCTCGGCGATGAGATCCAGATCGAACTCTTCACCTTCGGGTCGCCGATCGAAATCAAGGAGGGCTATATGATAGGAAACGCCGTCCGTCGGTAACGGCAGACCGAAGTAGGCGATGCGTTCAGCCGCATCCGCTACCCCGAACAAAAGCAATTGATTGAGAAACCGTTCCTTAATCAGCGGCAGGCTTTCCGCCAATTGCTTTTTGAGCCGTTCCAAGTCCCGCCGAGCGCCGTGGTCCTCATCCAATTTCTTCTTGAGTTTTACGAGCGTCTCTTTTAATTCCGAGGGCGTCAACGGTTTGAGGATGAAATCATGAACCTGCAGCTGAAGCGCTTTTCTGGCGTATTCGAAATCGTCGTAGCCGGTGAGGATGAGCACTTTGGTCGAGGGAGAGACGGCTAGGATCCGCTCGCTCAAGGTCAAGCCGTCCATGAAAGGCATGTTGATGTCCGTCATGACGACGTCGGGCGCGTCTCTCTCAATAAGCTCGATCGCTTCGCCTCCGTCGGCGCAAGCGCCCGCGAAACGGAAGCCGAGTTCCTCCCAGGGAATGGTGTTTTGTATGCCTTCCCGGATTTCCGGTTCATCGTCGACTATGACGAAAGAATATAATTCAGCGTCCACGACCAAGATTGTACCCTGGAATTCTGTTTGTGAAACCAAAAAAGGGAAGGGCTGCCCCTCCGGCCTTATCGGCGCCTATTCGCTTTACGCCAGGCCCCCGGCGTCATCCCTTCTTTATCCTTGAACGCGATATGGAAGCGCTGAAGCCCTCCGAACCCGCTCGCCTGGGCAACCGAGTCTAGGGTCAGATCGGTCGCGGTGAGCAGCCGGCGCGCGTGTTCGAGTCGCGCCTCGATGATCGCTTCATGCGGGGTCAGTCCCCACGCCGCTTTGAACCGGCGTTCCAGCGCGCGCCGGGAAACGGGAAAGGCGGCCGCCAAGTCTCCGACATCCGCTCCCCGCATCGCGTTCGCCCGTATCCAGGAAAGGACTCGGGAAGCGCTTTCGTCGTCGGCGACCATAATGCGCGTGCTTTCCCGTTCGATCACTTCACGCGGCGCCGTGATCCGTTTGCGTTCCCCGGTCTCGCCGCGCATGGCCTGGTCCAGCAACTCGGCCGCCGCCTTCCCGATGCCCTCGCAATCCAGGCGTACGCTCGATAAGGACGGGTCCGCCAATTCGCACAGGAGGTCCTCGTCGTCCACCCCGAGTACCGCTATCTGGTCCGGCACCGCGATTCCCGCCCTCCGGCACGATTCGGCTATTTTGAGTCCCGCGACATCGTTGCCCGCGAACAGGGCGGCGGGGTAGGTCAGGGTTTGCAGCATCCGGCGAAGGACGCCCTCGTCCCGGTCGATGTCCTTCCACCAGCCAAGTGAGCGTTCAAACGCGCCCAGCTTTTCTTGACTCACTCCGACGGCCTCGGCGAAGCCCTGCTTACGGCGTTTGGACCAGACCGCTTCCGTGATACCGCAAAACGCGAAGCGCTTGAAGCCGAGCGATCGCAGGTATTCTCCCGCGCGGCGTCCGGTAAGAAAATCATCGTTGTTGGCTTCCAGGAACTCGCCTGAAGCGTGGCCGGCGTTCGGATACGCGCCCGCCACGTCGACGACGGGAATTCCCAGCGCCGCGAGCGCCGCGGCGTCTTCGGCGCTTTCAATCCGGGCGATAATGCCGTCGGGGCGGCGCGCTTCGTTCCCGGCGGGCGTTTCCTCCGCCGCGTTCCCGCCGAAGTCCCGACGCACGGCGCCGTAGAGCTTCCAGTCTCCGCGATTCTTCGCGTAGCGGATGACTCCGCGGGTTGTAGCGCGTCCGTAGGCGTCCTCAAGTCCTATTCTTAGTTCGATTGTACGCATAACGGTACAAAGTGTACGCGTTTTGAGTATTTCGCGCCAGCGTTCAGCCCCTTATAGTAGAAGCGAAGTGCGCGGCGTAGTGTAAGGAGGTTCCATGGAAACGGTTGATACGAGGAAGTTGCCTATGTTGACGACGTCTTCGGGCGTGAAGATACCCGGCATCGGACTGGGGACTTTCGGTTCCGACAGCGTCGACGCCAAGGCCGTCGCGGAGGCGGTGCGTTTCGCGATAGGCGCAGGTTACCGGCATATCGATTGCGCGGCGGTCTACGGAAACGAGAAGGAAATCGGCGCGGCCTTGCGTGGCGTAATGGCCGGGACGGCTGGATATCCCGCGGTGAAACGGGAAGAACTCTGGATCACTTCCAAACTCTGGAACGATATGCACGAGCCGAAAAAGGCAGAGGCCGCTTTCAAAAAGTCGCTCGCGGATCTCAGGCTCGATTATCTTGATCTCTACCTGGTCCATTGGCCGTTCCCGAATTTCCATCCGCCCAAGTGCGACGTGTCTTCCCGCAGCCCCGACGCGACTCCCTATATTCATGAGAAATTTATGGAGACATGGCGCGTCTTGGAACGTATGGTGGACGCAGGGCTGGTGAAACACATCGGCACTTCGAACATGACCGTTCCCAAGCTCAAGCTTGTTCTTCGCGACGCGCGCATCAAACCCGCCGTCAACGAAATGGAACTGCATCCCCATTTTCAACAACCGGAACTCTACGATTTCGTCGTGAAGAACGGAATCATCCCCATCGGCTATTCTCCTCTCGGTTCTCCGGGGCGACCGGACCGGGACAAAACCGCCGACGATACGGTCGATATGGAAGACCCGGTCATTGTCCGGATCGCGAAACGGCGCGGTATCCATCCGGCCTCGGTGTGTTTGAAGTGGGCCGCCAAGCGCGGTCAAATCCCGATTCCCTTTTCGGTGAATCCAAAGAACATTGTCGCGAATCTCCGCGCCGTAGCCGAAGATCCGCTCACGGACGAGGAATTCTCCGAGCTTTCCAAAATCGACCAAAACTGTAGGTTGATAAAAGGACAAGTATTCCTGTGGGAAAGCGCGAAAAGCTGGGAAGATCTCTGGGATCTCGACGGAACCATTGCAAAGTAAGGAGACAAAACTATGAAGGGATCGATGAAAGGGGCGGTGCTGCCCGGAAACAGTACGGTGGAGTTCAAGGAGTACGAGATACCCAAGCCCGGTCATGGACAGGTCCTGGTGAAGACAAAGTCGTCCACGATCTGCGGCTCGGATATCCGCGCGATCTACCGTGAGCACCTGGGCAAAGGCCCCGAAGGTTACCAGGGCGTCATCGCCGGCCACGAGCCCTGCGGCCAAATCGTGGAAGCCGGCCCGGGACTCAAACGTTTCAAGGTCGGCGATCGCGTGATCGTCTATCATATTTCAGGCTGCGGCGTGTGTCACGATTGCCGCATGGGCTACCAGATATCCTGCTCCAGTCCCCACCGCGCGGCCTACGGTTGGCAGCGCGACGGCGGCATGGCCCCGTATATGGTCTGCGACGAGAAGGATCTGGTCGCTCTCCCCGATCAGCTCACCTATACCGACGGCGCCCAGGTCGCCTGCGGTTTCGGCACCGTCTATGAAGCCTTGGAAAAGATCGGCATCAGCGGCAACGACGCGGTCCTTGTCATCGGCCTCGGTCCGGTTGGCCTGGCGACGCTCATGCTCGCCAAAGCCCTGGGCGCCAACCTCCTGGTCGGCGTCGAAGTCCAGAAAGAACGCATCGATCTGGCAAAAAAACTCAAGCTCGCCGATTACGTGGTGGAGCCCGGTCCGGCCGCGCTCGCGAAGCTCAAGGAACTCTCAGGCGGCAGAGGTTTTGAGCGCGCGATCGATTGTTCCGCGCACGCCGACGGACGCGCGCTCGCCATACGCGCCGCCCGCCAGTGGGGCAAAATCGCGCTGGTCGGGGAGGGCGGCACCGTCGCTTTCAACCCGAGTCCCGACATCATCCACGACCAGAAAACTATTTACGGTTCCTGGGTCACCTCAATTTGGCGGATGGAGGACCTTGTGGAGCGATTGGTCCGGTGGAACATCCATCCGGAGAACCTGGTTACCCACCGGTTCCCGCTCGAAAAAGCTGACGAAGCGTACCGGCTCATGGCTTCGGGGGCGTGCGGAAAGGTGGCGGTGTGCTTCGATGAGGAAGTGAAGTAAGCGAAAGCGGCCTTCGCGGAATACCGGGCTGCCTTCGTATAAACCGAGTGTTCGCTTGTCCTCGGCGCGGAGCGCCTGTGGGAAGCGCTCACACTCGGTTTATACGGGCGCGCCCGGCCTTTGCCGGAGAAGGTGATTTCACGGTCCTCTTCGTGGAGGCTGGGCCTTGGTGTCGGCACGGGGGCTGAGGCCTTTGGGGAACGCTCCGATGCGGGGTTTAAGTCGGTAGTCCTGAGAAATTGCGGAGCCGACGGGCGTTTGCTTCTGTCGGGTGGGAAGGCCGTCTTCGTTTGCGGAGGAAAGGGACATTTCCGCTGCGCATTGACTATTTTTTTCTTAAGCTTGGCTGATCGGGAATTGGGGTGTTACAATATCTATTAAGATTAGTAATTCCCAGTTTAGGGTATGATCATGCTTAAAAAAGTTATTTCTATTCTTTTTTCCTTTTCGTTTTTTGCCGCGTTCGGACAAGATGCGCCGCCGTCTCGTTTCACGTCAGTGTTGGCTACTCCTCGTCGCGCGGAAGCTTTGGCTAGTTATGTAATCCTTTCTCAGCAATAACACTGATTTCCTGATATTCGGAGGTCATATGAAAAATGTGAGGCTGGCCATTCTTTTTTTGACGCTTGTCGCAATAGTTTATCCTGTTAACTCCCAGGATCGAGGTCTGGATGTAATCGCGAAAGCAGTCGCGGGTAACGATGTCCGGATCGGAAAGCAGTATGCGGTATTGATCGCGGTTGACCGCTATAAAGAGTGGTTCCCGCTCCATAATCCTGTAAAGGACGCCAAAACGATAAAGGAAATCCTTCAACGCCGATATTTTATCGATGAGTTCATTGAATTGTACGACGAAAACGCGACGGCCGTAGGGATCAGGCGGCTATTTTCCGATTTGATCGATCGAACCAAACAAAGCGATTCCGTGCTTATCTACTATGCCGGGCACGGGTACACGGACAAGTTCAAGACCGGATTTTGGATACCAGTAGACGGCGGCAAGGACTTGGAATTCCAGGATAGGTGGGTTCCCAACCAACAGATCAGGAATTTCGTAACCCAGATGAAGGCGCGTTCCATAGTCCTGGTCTCCGATTCATGTTTTTCGGGCGACCTGCTCAACGTGCATCGCGGGGCGGCCCCCACGGTGGATTCCGCGTATTTCAGGAACGCGCTCAAGTATACCGCCCGCCAAGTGCTGACTTCAGGCGCCTCGGAGACGGTCCCCGACGAAAGCGAGTTTTCCCGCCAGTTCAAGTCGCTTCTTGAGAACAATACCGATACCTGCGTCGACCCCTTGGCCATGTATGATCGTATCCGGCGCGGTGTGACGAAAACCTTGCCGCTCCTGGGAACGCTGCCGGGGCAGGAAGAAGGCGGCAGTTACGTGCTGTTCCTGCGGGAAAGCGATTCGCTCCCTGCGGCAGCCGGGACTGGGTCCGCTCCAGCGAGTTACCGAGCCCCGACCGGCGGCGACGCTGAGCTCATGGTCGCCGTGGCCGGAGGCGTCAAGGACGCCGAGATTTACGTGAACGGAACCAAGATGGGCCTCGCGCCGTCGCTTCTCCAAAAGTTGCCCGCTTACGTGCCGCTCATTGTGGAAGTCCGGTCCGGCTTGGACGTAGGCAAGGTGGAGTTGACCCTGAAGCCGCGGGAACTGCGGGAAATCTCCCTTCAGTTGGAACGGCAGAAGGGGAACCTCTTCCTGGAGGCAAGCGAGCGGAATGTCGACGTGGTCCTGGACGGGAAGCCCATCGGGCCTCTGGGGGCTGGGTTACTCAAGGATATTCCCGCAGGGCGACATGCCTTGAAATTATCGGGCCCGGGCCTCTATTACTCTGGATCTGTGACCGTACCCCCTAACGAAACCACTAAAATTAACGTGAAGATACCAGAGGTAGGATATCTCGAATTCGCCGTGGAGCCGAAGTCCGCGTCTATCGCGGTGAATGGTGTGGTCCTAGGATCGGCCACACATATTCTTCCGCTCGGGCGGCATGAGGTGCTTCTTAAAGCGCCGGGCTATCGCGACGCATCGTCGACAGTCGTCGTTGAAAAGGGCAAGACGCATCGCCTGGAAACTCGGCTTACCCTCCTTACACCGGCGAGCATGTCTATCAAGAATCCTCCTTATGGGTTGCAAGTAGTTTTCGCGTATGATTGGAGCCAGATATTGGCCGCAAGTGGCGGCGGAGCGGCCGCTCCCGGCTCGGCGTCGTACGAGGTATCGCGCATACCCGCCGGTTTATTCCTTACTAGGCGCGCGACCGTGGCTTTCGCCGATTCGCTCGACCCGGCGTACGCCGATAGCAAGATAATTTTCGCCGAAGGCGCCACCGAGGTCCGGGAATTCCCGGTCGGCAATTTTTCGGTGCCGATGCTGCCTAAAGGCGCGCGGCTCCTTTTTGTGCCCAACAGGGTCGGCGCCGATTCACCATCCGCAGTGCCGGTTCCGATGGCCGGTGAAGGACTGCCCATATCGTTGCCGTTGGCGGCAGGACGGTATACCGTGTCCCTGTCCGGAGAGTACGCTCGGCCGTTTACGGTAAACATCGAAGCCGGCAAGACGGTCGAACCGAAAGGCTACCGCGCCTTCCTTACTTCCTTCTTGGGAGCGCGGAGGTCGGCGGCTGATCGGGCCGTGCGGGCCAAGGCGGCCCGGACCACGGCGGGCTGGGTGTCCCTGGGTATCGGCGCCGCGGGAACCGTGGCGACGGCGGTCACCTATCTCCTTGGCGCAGGGGCGCGGGCCGCCTACGACGCGGCCGAAACGAGCACGGATCTTCAAGCCGCTCGGCAGAACGTACAATTGTGGGGTACCGCCATCGTCGCCTCGGCCGCGGTCGGCGGCGTGGGGCTCGGCCTAACGCCGCTTCTTTGGGGAGGTCCCTCTCGGAAAACCCTGGAAGACGCCGCGAAGGATTTTGATGAGCAGATTCGGTCGCTGGCCAAATAGGAGCTAATAATGATCCTTCGTTGGTTCTCTCGATCAGCGTGTATCGTTGTGGCGTGTCTAACGATTCTCACCCTCACCACCTGTTCCGAACTCTGGGGCGTGATGGCCGACCCCGCCGACCCCGACTCTCCCTCCTACCAGGGCTACCCGACAGTGGGGAGCGTGGACGATGTCGAGGTCGTGAGCCCTACCTCCGGCGGTACCCTAACCGGGACGACGCTCACGATGACGAATGTTCTCGGCGCCTCCGCCTATGCTGTTCGCGTCGCCGCAAGCGAGGCCGATCTAGGAACGACAAACCTCTACGAAAAGTCAGACTACGCGACGAACGTCCTGGATATCTCCGCCGCGCCGATACTCGACAGCACGACCTACTACTGGCAGTCGCGCGCTACCAAGGACGGAACCACCTGGGGCTCCTGGACCGCCGCTTCCTCGTTCACGACCAGTTTCCAGCCCGCTGCGACGCCGACGTTCAGTCCTCCGGGTGGCACGTACACGAGCGACCAAAGCGTAACGATCAGCTGCGCGACGAGCGGGGCGACGATTTTCTATACAACAGACGGGAGTGCGCCTACGACATCGTCAAGCCAAGATGCGGTGCCAATTAGCGTGGCTGGGCATGGGGCCGTTCTGACTATTAAAGCCCTCGCGACCACCGCCGGGCATTTGACATCTAGTGTAGGAATCGCAACGTTTACGATCAGTTATCCAGCCACCACGACCCCGACATTTAGCCCTCCGGGTGGTGTCTTCACGAGCGATCAAAGCGTAACGATCAGCTGTGCGTCGAGCGGGGCGACGATTAACTACACGACTGATGGGAGCGATCCGGCGAGTTCCGGAACCAGACTGTCCGGGATTAGCCCCATTGGGCCAATTACTGCGGTGATCAATTCAGCGACGACGATCCGGGCGATTGCGACCACGCCGTTAAATTCGGCGTCCGCCGTAGGAAGCGCGACGTATAGGGGGTATGCGGTTGGAGACACTGGCCCTGCCGGCGGTATCGTGTTCTACGATGAAGGCAGTTACACCAACAACGGCTGGCGTTGGCTGGAAGCGGCGCCGAGCGATCAGAGTACTGACGTGCAGTGGTACAACGGCAGCTACGTACCCACCGGTGCAACGTTTATCGGCATAGGCTCCGGGGATGCGAACACCACGCAGATCGTGTTAGTCCAAGGCGCGGGAACTTATGCGGCGTCCATCTGCGCGAATCTGAGTCTTGGCGGCTGTGATGACTGGTTCCTCCCGTCCATGGATGATCTGAATCTTATGTATGGACAAAAAGAAGTTGTTGGAGGTTTTGCGTCCGACTGGTATTGGAGTTCCTCCCAGTCCGGCTACGAAGTCGCGTGGTCCATATCTTTCGATCATGGCGGCCAGTACGACTTCCACACGGACTACTACTTACGGGTTCGAGCCGTGCGTGCTTTCTAACGATTTAGCCATTTAAATATTACCGGAGAAGTGCTTGCGCTCCTCCAGCGGAATATGGTGAAAATATGGCGTTGTATTGTGATCTGCCGGTATTCCGGGATGTGTACCGGCTGATCAAGGATATCAAGCGGGACGGAATCGTTCTGGTACGGAGTATCTATCGGGTGAAAAAAGCGAAAGACAAGAAGGAGTAGTTGGAACGGTTCATGGTCGATTTCGAGATACTAAAATTGGAGTATAAATGATGAATCCATTCTTTTTTGCGGAGGTTTCATGTCCCGCTCCGTTCGATTCGGATGTATCCGTTCAAGATTATTCCCATCAGGGGTATCGGCAATGAATAAACGTGCATCCCTCTCTGTTTTTACGTTTTCGGTGGCGTTCCTCTCTCTACTCACCCTCACCACCTGTTCCGAACTCTGGGGCGTGATGGACGACCCCTCCGATCCCGATTCGCCCTCCTATCAGGGCTATCCGACGGTGGGAAGCGTGAACGATCTGGCCGTCGTCAGCCCCAGCTCCGGCGGGACCCTGACCGGTACGAAGCACACGGTGACGAAAGTCCTCGGTGCCACCGCCTACGCTGTTCGTATAGCCGCGAGCGAGGCGAACCTGGGCGTGTCCAACCTTTATGAGAAGTCCGACTATACGACAAACGTCCTGGATATCTCCGCCGCGCCGATATTCGACAGCACGACCTACTACTGGCAAGCTCGAGCGAATAAAGAAGGTACATGGGGCGATTGGACCGTCGCCGTATCGTTCACGACTGATTTTTCCACACCTGCAGCGACGCCGACGTTCAGTCCTCCGGATGGCACGTACACGAGCGACCAAAGTGTGACGATCAGTTGCTCGACAAGCGGGGCGACGATTTACTATACGACTGATGGGAGCGACCCGACAACGAGTTCGTCGCAATACACAGTGCCGATCACATCCTCAGTGTCGGGTATTGGAACTACTATAAAGGCGAAAGCGACGGCGCCCTTCTATGCGGATTCCGAAGTGGCGAGTGCGACATATAGAGTCTATGCGGTTGGAGACACCGGCCCCGCCGGAGGTATTGTGTTTTACGATAAAGGGAGCTTCTCCGACGGCTGGCGCTGGCTGGAAGCGGCGACGAGCGATCAGAGTACGGGCACGCAGTGGTGGTACGGCAGCTCCCTGACCACTGGCGCCACGGCGACCGGTACAGGCTCCGGGGAGGCGAACACCGCGACTATTGTGTCGGTCC
>Ga0172379_10004651_pt1 | contig 19945 bp, 17 predicted proteins | sample GrowelOW334metaG_FD_119756 | JGI IMG/M metagenome (GOLD analysis project Ga0172379, IMG submission 119756) | Groundwater microbial communities from an aquifer near a municipal landfill in Southern Ontario, Canada - Groundwater well OW334 metaG | ecosystem: Environmental > Aquatic > Deep...
CAAAGCGATGGATGCATTTTTGGAGGCATTTTGATTTTACCTGGCAAAAACTTCAATTACTATTTGGATAATTACCTAAAATACCGTAACTTATAGTAAAATAATACTCGGGTTTTATAGTTACAAAACTGGTAAAATCAATCCAATGAAAGTTGAAAATGAAAAGTCCTTGGTTCCGGATAAACGAATCATGGATAAAATCTTTCTGGTAAGGGATCAAAAAGTAATGTTGGACAGAGATTTGGCCATCCTATATGGAGTTACAACCGGCAATTTAAACAAATCGGTCAAACGCAACATCAAACGATTCCCGGATGATTTTATGTTCCAACTCAACGAAGAGGAGTTCAAAATCTTGATATTCCAATTTGGAATAGCAAGTTGGGGCGGCACACGAAATTTACCCTTTGCATTCACTGAACAGGGAGTTGCAATGTTATCCGGAATCCTGAATAGCGACAGGGCCATACGTGTAAACGTTCAGATCATGCGGATTTTCACGCGCATCAGGCAAATCTTCACCGATACTTTGAGTCTGAAACTGGAAATAGAGGAGATCAAAAAGAAACTCAAGAATCAGGACAAGAACATCGAACTTGTATTTAGTTACCTCGATGAACTTATCTCCAGGCAAGACAACCCAACTCCCCGAAAACGTATTGGATATTAGGCGAATGATTAGTGTGGTACATTCACCTTTAGGCACCACTGCTCTAATCCGCATTGTTGACACAATGGCTTGCGGGCTATACAGACATATCGTCCGTGCAGAATCAGCCAGTGATGGGCAACAGGCAGCAATTCCGGCGGAAACAATTTTACGAGCTGACGCTCAGTATCTTCCGGCGTTTTGGAATTTACAGTAAGTCCAAGCCGGGCTGAAATCCTAAAAACATGCGTGTCTACGGCCATGGCAGGCTTATTGAAAACAACAGAAAGTATCACGTTTGCAGTCTTTCTGCCAACTCCCGGCAGTTTGATCAACTCCTCCATCTCTTCCGGTACAGTACCCTGAAAGTCAGTAATCAGCATGCGTGCCATCCCCACCAGGTTCTTCGCTTTGTTGTTGGGATAGGAACAGGATTTGATCTCTTCAAAAACCTCCTCCGGCTCCACCTCTGCCATTTTTGCCGCGGTTGGAAAACATTGGAAAAGTGCGGGGGTGATCAGGTTCACCCGTTTGTCGGTGCACTGGGCCGAGAGAATAACTGCCACTAAAAGCTGAAAGGGATCATGGTAATGGAGTTCGGTTTCGGCTACCGGCATGTTTTGCTGGAACCATTCTATTACTTTGTCACAAATTTCTTTTGGTTGCATCGCTAAAATTTTAGATGTTCAAAATAGTCATTTTTTCTTTCCCCGTTGATGTTACCTTTGCAACCTAGTAATCATTTTCTATGATCCCTTATCTGCAACTCGACAACCTTACCAAAAGCTGGGGAGATCTTCCGCTTTTCAAAGATATATCCTTTACCATCAACCAGGGCGATAAAGTGGCACTGATCGCCAAAAACGGGGCCGGTAAAACAACCCTGATGAACATCCTATATGGCGGTGATATTGCCGACAGCGGCAAGGTCATTTTCAACAACGACATCCGTATCGGGTACCTGCGCCAACTGCCTGAATTGAATCCCGATGAAACAATACTGGAGGCCGCCTTCAGCTCCTCAGGTGAGACCATCACCGCTGTTCGCGAATATGAGAGCGCCCTGGAAAGCCATGATCCAAAAGCCATCGATAAGGCAATGGATAAGATCAACCGTTTAAATTGTTGGGATTTTGAACTTAAAATCAAGCAGATTCTCACCGAACTCAATATCCACGACCTCCAACAGCCCATCCGTGAACTCTCCGGTGGCCAGAAAAAACGTGTTGCCCTGGCCCATGTAATGATTGACGAACCCGATTTTCTCATTTTGGACGAACCTACCAACCACCTCGACCTGGAGATGATCGAATGGCTGGAACGAACCCTCGAAAAATCCAAATGCACTTTGCTGATGGTCACGCATGACCGTTATTTTCTCGACCGGGTCTGTAACGAGATCGTCGAACTGGACGACCAGTCGCTTTTCAGATACAAGGGCAACTACTCCTATTACGTTGAAAAACGAAACGAAAGGATTCAAAATCTCACCCAGGAGATTGAACGTGCAAAAAACCTCTTCAGGACAGAACTCGACTGGTTGCGCAGAATGCCCCAGGCACGTTCGCACAAATCGAAATACCGGACAGAAAATGCCTATATTCTTAAAGAAAAGGCATCGAAACGCCTGGATGAAAAAAAACTTGAACTTGCCATCAATTCACAAAGGCTTGGCGGTAAAATTATCAATCTCGAAGCGCTATCCAAATCATTTGGCGACATTACCATACTGAAAGATTTCAGCTATAAGTTTGCACGGCACGAAAAAATAGGCATCGTGGGGAAAAACGGATCCGGGAAAAGCACTTTTCTCAATCTGCTTACTGGTCTTTGTCAACCAGATAGCGGCAAAATGGATGTGGGGGAAACCGTTAGTTTCGGCTATTTCAGGCAGGATGGCATCCAGTTTTCACCCGAAAACCGGGTTATCGACATCATTAAAGAGATCGCCGAGGTAGTCGAAATGGGCGATGGCTCAAAACTTAGCGCCTCACAGTTCCTTACCTACTTCCTCTTCCCGCCCGATACCCAGTATTCGCTGGTTGCCAAATTGAGTGGCGGAGAAAAACGACGATTGTACCTATGCACCATCCTGATGCGCAATCCCAATTTTCTCATTTTGGATGAGCCAACCAACGATCTGGATATCATGACCCTGAACGTACTGGAGGATTACCTGAAATCCTTTACCGGCTGCACCATTGTGGTCTCCCACGACCGTTTCTTCATGGACAAGATTGTGGATCACCTCTTTGTATTTGAAGGGGATGGAGTCATCAAAGACTTCCCGGGCAATTACACGGAATACCGGGATTGGGTAGAAGATCGGGCCAAAGCTGAACAAAGCGCCATTAAGATTGACAAACCTGTCAGGGAGAAAATGGCGCCTGAAAAGAGAAAGCCGAGTTTCAAGGAGAAGAAGGAGTTGGATGACCTCGAGAAAGAGATCGGCCATCTTGAAAAAGAGAAGAAGGAGCTGGAGGATGAACTCAACTCAGGCACACTGGCCGCCGATGCTCTTCACAAAAAATCAACGAGATACAGCGAAATTACCACCCTACTGGAAGAGAAGGAATTCAGGTGGTTGGAGTTGAGTGATCTGGAATAAGAAGTGCCTAAAGTATTTAAAGTGCCTAGAGTGCCTAAAGTTTAGAATACCGAACGACTAATCATTGTGGCAGCATCACTTTAGGCACTTTAAATACTCTAGGCACTTTAGGCACTAATAGAAAGCAAGTATTTCTTAAATTCCCTGAACTCCACCCCCATCTCAACCGTCTTCTTCTCTCCTTTCATAAATTCATGCAAGCGTTCAGGCATTGGAACATTTCCTTTGCCGACAATCTCCTCAACGGTTTCGGTAAATTTTGCAGGATGAGCGGTTTCCAGGAAAATGCCGACTTCATCCGGTTGAAGCTGTTCTTTCAAGGCCCGGTAAGCCACAGCCCCATGTGGATCGCAAAGATATCCGGTCTGTTTGTAACAGGATGCCAAACTCTCTTTGATCTGGTCGTCAGTGTAGGTTGTTCCGCCCATCACACCACATAGCCAGGTATGGTCGTGTCCGAAAAGATCAAGAATCCGGGCAAAATTGCTTGGATCTCCAACATCCATGGCATTGGCAATGGTAGGAACCGAGGGTTTGGTTTTGTAAATCCCTGTATGCAAATAATTATAAACCACATCATTGCTATTATTGGCGGCAATAAATCGCGAAACGGGCAATCCCATCTTTTTGGCAATCAACCCGGCAGTAAGGTTTCCGAAATTTCCGCTTGGTACGGAGAAAACTATTTTTTTGAGCCTCTCTTTCAATTGGGCAACCGCATTGAAATAATAAAATGCCTGTGGCAGAAAGCGGGCTACATTGATTGAATTGGCAGAGGTAAGCACCATTTTCTTTTGCAGTTCCTCATCCATAAAGGCCGACTTCACCAGGGCCTGGCAATCGTCGAAAGAACCATCTACTTCCAAAGCTGTGATATTCTGTCCCAGTGTGACAAACTGTTTTTCCTGGATCTCACTCACTTTGCCTTTCGGATAGAGCACATGAACCTTTATACCTTCAATGCCCAAAAAGCCGTTGGCCACAGCGCTGCCGGTATCTCCGGATGTTGCAACCAGCACATGTACTGTTTGTTTCTCTTCGGAAAGAAAATATGCCAGCATCCGTGCCATGAAACGCGCGCCTACATCCTTGAAAGCAAGTGTGGGGCCATGGAACAACTCCAGCGAATAGATGGAAGGTTCCACCTCTACAAGCGGCGTATTGAAAGTGAGTGTATCGTAAACGATCTCCTTCAGCTTTTCGGCAGGGATATCCTCTCCAAAAAATTTGGCAGCCACCCGATAGGCCATCTCCTGAAATGTCAGGGTTCCCAACTGCGCGAAAAAGACGGGATCAAGCTCGCTGATGGTTTCTGGCATGTACAAACCGCGATCCGGCGCAAGGCCCTTGGTGACGGCGGTATGGAGATCAACTTCCGGCGATAGCCTGTTGGTACTGTAGTATTTCATAGAATTGATGTGTTGATGTGTTGATGTGTTGATGTGGTGATGTGGTGATGCGGTGATGTGATGATGCGGTTGTTAATCGACTAATTAGCACATCAACTAATCAACTCATCAAAAGCGCTTCCATAAACTCTTTACCGCTAAGTACCCCGAAAGAACCAAGTTTGGCTGCAGCTTCGTCGTAACGATCAACCGAATCCGGTTCCGTTCCCGGACGATAAATAGTGAATGGAACGGCATCCCTGGTGTGGGTTCTAAGTTTCCAGGGGGTTGGATGATCAGGCAACATGGCAATGGTCACGGGCTCTTCCATCTTTGAGCAAGCTTCCATTAACTTTTTGAGGATACGCTGGTCGAGGTACTCAATGGTACGCAATTTCAACGCGTAATCGCCTTCGTGACCTGCTTCATCACTAGCCTCAACATGCAAATAAACGAAATCGTGGTCTTCAAGCGCCTTGATGGCAGCCTCTGCTTTTCCCTCATAATTGGTGGTGTAGAGACCGGTGGCACCCTCGACTTTGATCACATCGAGTCCGGCATAGACGCCAATGCCCTGAATCAGGTCGACAGCTGAAATTACAGCGCCCCGCTGAATGCCAAAGAGCTCCTTTAGGCTTTTCATGGCCGGTTTATAACCCGGGGACCATGGCCAGATTGAGTTCGCCGGCGTTTTGCCTACCAATTTTCTGGCGAGATTGATGGGGTGATTTTCCAACAATTCATTGGAACGACCGATAAGCTCATTTAAGAGTTGAGCAGTTGCCTTTCCAGAGTTTTCGGTGGACTTTGGCAACAATGGATGATATTTTTTCCCCGGAACATCATGCGGTGGTGTGCAAGCAACATTCTTGTTGCCTCCTTTGATGACAAGCAGGTGGCGGTAAGATACGCCTGTATAAAAATGGATCCGATCATTAACCAGATGTTCGTTCAGAAACTGAATCAGTTCGTCAGCTTCTTCTGTTGAAATATGACCTGCCGAGTGGTTCAGAATGATATCACCGGTTAGCGTCACCAAATTGCAACGCATCGCCAGATCGCCTTCCTGAAGTTCAACACCAATGCTGGCTGCCTCAATGACACCACGACCCTCATAGACTGCCTCAACATCATACCCAAGAACGGCCAGATTGGCCACTTCACTCCCGGGATGGAGGGAGTCAGGAATAGTTTTCAGGACTCCACTGCGGCCCATTTTTGCAAGGAGGTCCATGTTGGGTTTTTGGGCTGCCATGAGCGGGGTCTTTCCCCCATGTTCTGCTTCAGGCTGATCAGACATACCATCGCCCAGTAAAATAATATACTTCATTTCAATAATTAACTTTTTTCAACTAATGCATTTTTTTACGGATTGAAATGAGAAAAGTTTATCTGTAGAGACAAGGCATGCCTTGTCTCTACTAGATATTCGCAACTTTGATCAAATCCGCAAATACTCCGGCAGCGGTAACGGCCGCGCCGGCGCCATAACCTTTGATAAGCATCGGAGATTCATTGTAACGTTCTGTGGTCAGGAGAACAATGTTGTTGCTTCCTTCAAGGTCATAAAACGGATGGCCCGGCCCGACAGATTGCAGTGAAACAGAGGCTCGCCCCTCGTCTAGCAATCCAACGAAGCGCCATTTTTTCCTATCCTTTTCAAGCACCAATCTTTCAGCCTCAAAATGTGCATCCATTTCATGAATGTCTCTCCAGAAATCTTCCAGGGTCGAATTGAAATAGCGATCCGGGATAAATCGTTTTTGTACGACCTCCTCCTGGCTTAACTTGTAACCAGACTCCCTGCCAAGGATCACCAGCTTTCTGACAACATCGACACCGCTGAGGTCAATCCTTGGATCAGGTTCGGAAAATCCCTTCTCTTTGGAGAGACGGATAGCAGTACTAAGAGGAATTTCACTGCTAAGGGTGTTGAAGATGTAATTGAGTGTTCCCGATAAAACCGCTTCAATGCGGACAATACGGTCGCCCGATCGTTTGAGGTCGTTTATGGTGGAGATCAACGGCAAGCCTGCCCCTACATTGGTTTCGAAAAGATACTTGACTCCGTGGTTGGCAGCCAGCTCTTTCAACTCACGGTAGGCATTGTATTCGGACGATGCTGCAACTTTGTTAGCCGCAACAATGGAGATGTAATTGTTAAGAATGGTGTGGTACTGATCTGCCACCTTCTTTTCCGCAGTGCAATCAACAAATACGGAATTGAACAGGTTCATTTCGATCATTTGCCTGCAAAACTGCTTCATGTCCGACTTTTCAGCAGTTTCACCCGAGAGAATTTGCGCGATAGAAGAGGGATCAAACCCTTCCCGGTCGAAGGCCATCTTTCTTGAATTTGCTACTCCGCATATGCGAAGTTTCAATCTGTGTTCGTTCTGCAGCTTTTGCTGTTGCTGACTAATCTGGGTTATCAGGTCCCTGCCAACAGTTCCAATCCCAACCAAAAAGAGATTCAACTCGATAAACGGTGAGAGGAAAAATGATTCATGAACGACGTTGAGCGTTTTGCGCAGATCGGATTTTTTGACCACCCAGGAGATATTCTGTTCGGAAGCACCCTGCGCTATGGCAACCACATTGATACCATTTTTACCTATCGTGTAAAACAGTTTACCTGCAATACCAGCCGAATGCTTCATGTTTTCGCCCACGATGGCGATGATGCAAAGATCTTCCTCACTGCCAATTTTATTGATCAGCCCGGAGGCAATTTCGCGTTCAAATTCCTGCTGAATGGCCGCTTCCGCCGCTTTTCCCCTGGTCGAGTCGATGGCAAAGCTGATCGAATTCTCAGAGGAAGCCTGTGAAATAAGGATAACGTTGATCTCCTGTCTGGCAAGAGCGCCAAAGAGCCTCATGGCAATACCGGTTACCCCCACCATTCCTAGTCCCTGGACGGTAAAGAGCGAGATTCCATCGATGGAGGAGATCCCTTTGATGGGATGCTCAGCCCCCAAATGTTTTACATTTCCGATCAATGTTCCTTCGGCTGAAGGATTCATGGTATTTTTAATCTGAACAGGTATCGATTTTTGGTAAACAGGTAATATGGTAGGCGGATAGATCACTTTAGCGCCAAAATGCGATAGTTCCAATGCTTCGCTGTAAGTTAGCTGAGGAATGGGGTATGCCTTGCTGATTACCCGGGGATCGGCTGTCATGAAACCATCAACATCGGTCCAGATCTCCAGTTTTTCAGCGTTGAGAGCAGCGGCAAAAAGTGCTGCTGTGTAATCCGAACCACCTCTTCCCAGGGTGGTCATGGTTCCATCGGAGGCTGAGGAGATAAATCCGGGCGCCACGGCTGTACGCTTTAACCCGGTACAGTTTTTGCCAATCAGCTCATAAGTGGTATTGAAATCAACATTGGCCCGTCCGTGGCTTTTATCCGTGCGGATATTGGCGGCACTATCGATCAGCTCTGCATTCAGGTACCTGGAAATAAACAGCGAGGAGAGCCGTTCACCAAACCCCATCACTTTGTCGAGGGTCTTGGGTGTTAGTTCGCCAATTAAGCGAACTCCCTGAAGAATCTTCTCAAGCTCATCGAAGAGGATTTTCATCTTTGCCTTCACCTCCCCGAGTGTCTTATCATCAAATAGACCCGCCATGATCTTCTCATGCCTACCCCAGATCTCTTCCAGACGCGGGTTGACCTCATTCCCCAAAGCGCCTTCATTCGCAGCTGCCAGCAGCAAATCCGTGACACCGCCAACAGCGCTGACGACAATGATCAGGTCCGTTTGCTGATTCCGGACTATTTCATCAATTTTCCTTATATTTCCGGCGGAACCGACAGATGTTCCTCCAAATTTTATAACTTTCATCCGTTTTATATTACAATTTATCACATCAGACCAGCTGCAAATGTCCAAAAAAAATCTGAACCATGGCTGTTTAGGTTCAGATTTAGTGCTTATTTTAACAATAAATTATCTCAGGCGAAATCAAAAAGCATGAATATCCGGTTTAAATTTGTTTAACCGTCAATCAGCCCCTGGTCAAATAGCCCTTTGCTCATTTTTCAACAGATGGGGTATAATTGGCTATAATCTTCTTCTCGATCTCTTCAGATAATTCCGGATTGTCTATCAGAAGCGCTTTCACCGATTCGCGTCCCTGTCCCAGTTTGGTCTCACCATAACTGAACCAGGAGCCGCTTTTCTTAATTATATTCAATTCAACACCCAAATCGATGATTTCCCCGGTTTTTGAAATTCCTTCCCCAAAAATGATGTCAAATTCTGCTTTTCTGAATGGTGGGGCAATTTTATTCTTAACGACTTTTACCCGTGTATGGTTTCCTTGAACATCTTCACCATCCTTTAGCTGACCAATTTTACGGATATCCAGCCTAACGGACGCATAAAATTTCAACGCATTACCACCTGTTGTGGTTTCAGGGTTACCAAACATGACCCCGATTTTTTCGCGCAACTGGTTGATAAAAATGCAGCATGTCTTTGTTTTACTAATATTTGCAGTTAATTTACGTAGCGCCTGGGACATCAATCTTGCTTGTAAACCCATCTTTGAATCACCCATTTCCCCTTCGATTTCCGCTTTTGGCGTCAAAGCAGCAACAGAGTCAATAACAATGATGTCAATTGCCCCAGATCGAATCAGATTGTCTGCAATTTCGAGTGCCTGTTCCCCGTTGTCGGGTTGGGAAATCAATAAATCATTGATGTTAACCCCCAATTTGGTTGCATAACCCGGATCAAAAGCATGTTCTGCATCGATAATTGCAGCAATCCCCCCCTGTTTTTGTGCTTCAGCGATGGCATGGATGGCCAGCGTAGTTTTACCCGACGATTCCGGGCCAAAAATCTCTATAACCCGGCCTTTGGGATATCCGCCAATACCCAGCGCCAAATCAAGCGCGATCGAACCGGAGCTGATGGCAGCAACGTCATCAACCGGCTTATCACCCAAACGCATAATGGAACCTTTTCCATAACTTTTCTCAATCTTCTCCATCGTAAGCTGTAATGCTTTCAACTTCTCAAGATTTACCGCCTTGTTGGCACCTGCTGCCTTTACATCATCTTTCGCCATTTCTGTATGAATTAAAATTTTAGCTCCTTAACTATCTGATTGGTATGATCCTTGGTATCCACCTTTCTAAATATTCTTTCTATCGTCCCCTTTTCATCAATCAAAAAGGTAGTTCGGATGACACCCATATAGCTTTTACCATAGTTGAACTTTTCTCCCCATGCGCCATAATCCTGCAGGATCTTCTTACTGGTATCCGCTATCAGGGAAAACCGCAACCCAAACTTCTCAATGAATTTTTGGTGTGAGGCTATGCTGTCAGGACTAACGCCAACAATATTCACCCCTTTTGATAACCAATAATCATAATTTTCGCTCAGATTACATGATTCGGCTGTGCATCCTGGCGTGTTGTCCTTAGGATAAAAATAAAGAATCAACTTTTTGCCTTTAAAATCGGCTAGCGCAATAGTTCTTCCGTCCTGGGCTACCCCTTCAAAATGAGGAGCGGCCATGCCTTCTGTCAATTGTTCCATGTCTCATTATATAAAAATTGTATACCATACAAATTTACGTGAATCCGACCACTTGGCGAAATCCATTAGGTTAAAAAATCAATTAATCTCCTTGTTCAATACAAATGGGTTAAATTTGTATTTTTAAAACCGATTTTCCACAGTGAAAGTAACATGAACAAAGTATTGATTGTAAAACGTTTTTTTGCGCTTACCGTTCAGGTACTGCTCCTGATCCATTTGGCTTCCGGACAACAAACGGTTGGCAAAGAGACCCTTGGCATTGATTATTTTCAACAAGGCAATTATGAAAAAGCACTTCCGATTTTTGCCAAACTTGCCCAAAGCTACCCTGATAACGCCATGTACAACTATTATTATGGCGTTTCACTGATAAAAAACAGTGTCTTTGAAACTGCAGCCAAGGAAGCACTTCTGAATGCGGTTGTAGACAAGACCCCGGTCAATTCAAATTTCTATCTCGCAATCTATTTTCACGCACTTGAACAGTGGGAGGAGGCAAAGGATTTTTATGACAGATATGCAAAAGTCGGGTCCAAACAGGAAAAAAGATCCTTGCAATATGATTATTATGTTGGTTTATGTAAAGCTAAAACAAATCCCTTCAAACCAAGAAAATTAGCAGATACCGGACTTTTCGGGGATTCCGTCTTAAGACCCCCGCCAAAAATTGACGAAAAAATCTTTCCTATACCTGAGGCACTCAAAAAATCCTCTTTTAATTTCCAGATAAATGAATTGCTTGCCTATCATTCGATTGAGGATTTTCGCAGTGAAGCCAGTAAAATACTCTTTACCAAGGCCTGGATGTGCACGGGAAAAAACGATTCCATCCTTGCAATGACCGATTCGTTAAGAAAAGTCCATGATCGAATAGCAAGGGTCGATACCCGACTGGGGATGGTCCAGCAAATCGTCGATTGCGAGCAAAAGTCATTCCAGCTAATGCGTGACAGGGAAAAATACCTTGAACAGTCGCGGGTCAAAGAATCCGCTTTTTGGGAGAAGGAAGGGAAAAAAGCAGCCATCGCCTATAATGCCAACATATTGGAAAGGGAAAACAGACTGAATGAACTGAGGCAAACCAGGGAAAAAGCTGCTTTGCCTGTTCCCGGGCCTACGGTAATAAAAGATTCCATCAAAGTTGAGCCGGTGAATGTTGCAGCACCAAACGAAACAACTGCAAACAATCTGCATGCTGAAAATCTGGTATACAAAGTTAAGATTGGATCTTTCAAAAATGGCGCGATGTCATCTTCATTTAAACAGGCATATGTCAAAATCAGCAAATTGCGGAAAATAGACAAATATGCAGACGAGCGAAAGTATGTCATTTTCACAATTGGAAATTTTGCCAATATCCAGGATGCCTCCAGGCTGAAAGAGCAGCTGATCCGTGAAGGAATGAAAAATTCTGTCGTGGTTACTTTTGACAAAACAACCGGTAGGCCAGTAAAGCCTGAAACAAGTCCAATTTTAAAAAAGAATTCAGAACAGGTTGTTGCCTCAATTCCTGTTGAAACCCCTGTTGAAAATTTAACAAAAAGCCCTGTCAACGAAAAATTAATATTCAAAGTACAAATTGGCTCATTTAGAAACGATTTGAAGTCGACAGCTTTCAGAAAAGCTTATCAAAAAATCAGCAAACAAATGAAAGTTGAGAGGAAAACCGATTCAAGAAATAATGTCATCTACTCGGTAGGAAATATCACCAACTATCAAGATGCCTGCAAATTAAGGGATCAAATGGTATCAGAAGGGATCAAGGATGCCTTCCTTGCAGCTTTTCTTAATGGTGAAAGAATAAAAGTTAATGAAGCAATTAAAATTGCAGGTGGAAAATAATTTTGCTTTATTTGCAATTCCGCACGCCAATAATTCGATTTGAAGTATGGATACTGATAAGTCCGTCCGGCACAAAAACAAGGGTTCAGATGGTTTGGAAAATGGCAACTCACTGGTACTCTATAATGACGACTATCACACCTTTAATTATGTGATAGATGCACTTATTGAAGTTTGCAGCATGGAACGGGTGCAGGCCATTCAGTGCACTTACCTGGTGCATTACAAACAAAAATGTGAAGTAAAACGGGGTTCCAAAAAGGACCTGCTCCCTATGAGCAGAGCCTTGTCGGCCAAAGACTTAAAGGCTTCGATTCATTGATCGGGCTGGCCTTTTTTTGTAGAGTTTAACGATCAGTTTCCACAATATCCCGAAGAATATCCTTGTATTTTTTATCAGTTCACGAATGATCTTTTTGAACAAAGGCATCTTCTCTTCCCTGGGCCATAGCATACCGGTATTTATGATATACTCCCTGTAATCGTCGCCAAAATATTTGGTAAGCAATCTTTCTTCCCTTCCAATCTGGTAAATCACAAATGGAGTTACCAGCAAGAGGGAAATCGGTCCTGCGATCCAGTTTTGAATCATAAATACCTGGCAAACTGCAATCCCGAGGAGGGCAAGGTACATCGGATGTCTCACATAATGATAAGCACCGGTTTTGACCAACTGCAAATCTTCTTTCAACTCCTGTCCGGGAGTCCACCAAATTCCAAGATCTATCAATGCTTTGACAAAAAGCCAAACAAAAAATGCAAAGCAGAGCGTGACCGGAAAACCCAGCCATTTCCAAAAGTGATAGTCCGTTGGTCCAAAGTCTACAGTAAATATATAAATGAAAGGGATGACCTGAAGCCCAACGATAAGTAAAAGAAGAAAAGTCCGTTTCTTCCTTTGTTCGATAAGTATCTTCCTGTCAGCATCACAGTTCTGAAGGTAATATAGCTCCAGAAGCGCCAGCAATGCCACCCCGCATAGGAATATGGTTTCTAAAAATGCACGTTCCATCTAAAATTATTCAGATTCAGGATCATTGAAAATGGTCAACGAAGATACCAACATTTTTTGTTGATTAAAGTTAAAGCAGGGAAGTATGTTGTCAATAACGCTCTCCTGTAAATCTAAAATAAAGTTAAATAAACGGAATATGGCAGGTCTGTACGCAACCTTTCTACCCGATATCCTTTCTTATATCAATAGTAACTATACCATTGGGCAATGAAAAATCGTTTAAGCATACAGGTTCTCTTCCTTGTTTCAATTCTGACAGGCTCCTTACTTTTTACCTCATGTCAGAAGAGTGGGAACAATTACTCTATTGGCGATTTCGTCGTCACATTTGGCATCGTTGAGTCTATCAGCAAAGATGGGATAAACAGCTTAAGGGTCAAACTTGATAATGGCGACAAATTTATTGCACTTGAGCATTCGCCCCATTTGGATGAACTAAAACCAGATCAGCGCATCCTCATCAATTTTGCCCCTTACCAGGATGTTGTAAATTCCGACTTATCAAAAACAATCTACGGCAAAATCAACTTTGTACAAAACATTCTTTACAAGGGGATATTACCGCTTTCGGCAGCAATCAATGACAGCATTGGCCATGATCCGATAATTGTTCGTGATTCATGGGTGACAGGTGACAGCATTCTCACCATCGACTTTAAATTCTACACTCAGGGTTCCCTTCATTACATCAATCTTGCTGACAATTCACAAGGCAATGGCAAAGACAAACCCTTTATTTTTGAGTTGCGGCACAATGCCAGAGGTGATCAGATGAGCTATGCTGCATCAGGTTATATCAGTTTCAAACTAAATTCTTATAAGATCGCAGGTCTGCACAATACGCCTTTTAAAATCCGGTATACCGATTACGAGGGAAAATTGAATGAGATTCCCCACATGATTAATTATTGACAATAATCATTGCCTTCCCTTCAAATGATGCTACTTTTACGAAAAAAAGAAGCAATGAATTTACTTATAACTAATCTGATATTCTTCTCTGTCATCCTGGTCGGATTTGCCGGTCTGCCAGCGAATAGTCAGCCTGCCAGGCAAAACTTTGTTCCTGAAACGCCAAAACTTGGTTCTGATTTGATGACCCCTGAAGTACTCTGGTCTTTTGGAAGGGTGGGTTCATCACAGGTCTCCCCGGATGGAAAGACAGTACTCTACGATATAACCTGGTTCAACATTCCGGAAAACAAATCCTACAGGGATCTTTATGTGGTATCAATAGATGGAGGAAGCAGCAGAAGGATTACAGATACCCCGGAGAAAGAGTCAGAAGAAACCTGGAGGCCCGATGGCAAAAAAATTGGATACATTTCAACGCTTTCCGGTGAACCCCAGCTATGGGAAATAAATCCTGACGGAACATCCCCAATCCAGATATCGAAGGTAAAGGATGGTATATCAGGCTTTAAATATGCCCCGGATATGAAGCATATCCTTTACATTGGATCGCTGAAATTGGATCAGGACATACACGACAAATATCCTGACCTCCCCCTTGCCAATGCCCGTTTGTACGATGATATCATGTACCGGCACTGGGATACATGGAGTGACGGAACTTACCAGCATATCTTTGTTGCGGCCTATTCGGAAACCGGTTTAACCAACCCTATTGACCTTCAGAAAGGCGAGCATTACGATTCTCCGCTTAAACCCAACGGCGGAAGCGAACAGATAGCATGGAGCGCAGACGGGAAAAAGATTGCTTATACCTGTAAGAAAAAATCAGGGAAAGCGTATGCCGTTTCGACCAATTCAGACATCTACCTATACGATCTCCAAAGCGGGACCACCGACAATCTGACAGAAGGAATGATGGGTTACGATCAGAATCCGGTTTTCTCTCCGGACGGCAAAAAAATTGCCTGGGAAAGTATGGCGCGGGATGGTTATGAGGCGGACAAAGTGAGGCTTTTCATTGCCGATCTGATGACCGGAAGAAAAGAAGACTATTCTTCCGGATTCGACCAAAATGCACAAAACCTTGTGTGGTCGGTTGATAGCAAAATAATTTGGTTTTTGTCAGACATCCATGCAACCGACGAGATCTTTAAACTGGATCTTACCACAAAAAAAATCTCCAGGATTACGGATGGGATCCACAATTATCAAAGTGTCGCTCTTGCCGGGGAAAACCTGGTGGCATCCAAGGTTTCCATGTCCCAGCCGGCAGAACTCTTTCTGGTCAATCCCAAAACAGGATCAGACAAACCGCTTACAACTGTCAACAAAGGAATTCTCGATCAATTGAGCATTGGCAAAGTTGTGAGCAGATGGATAACCACCACCGACAAGAAAAAAATGCGGGCCTGGGTAATCTATCCGCCACATTTCGATCCGAATAAAAAATATCCGGCCCTGCTCTTTTGTGAGGGAGGCCCGCAAAATACCGTCAGTCAGTTTTGGTCCTACCGTTGGAACTTCCAAATGATGGCCGCCAACAATTACATCATCATTGCGCCTAACCGTCGCGGCTTACCAGGATTTGGACAGGAATGGAACGAGCAGATCTCTGGTGACTATGGCGGCCAGAATATGAAAGACTACCTGACAGCCATCGACACACTAGCGGCAGAACCATATGTTGACAAGAACAAATTGGGCGCCGTAGGTGCGAGTTATGGCGGATATTCCATCTATTACCTGGCAGGGATCCACCAGGGACGTTTCAAAGCCTTTATCTCCCACAGCGGTATCTTCAACCTTGAAGCGTTGTACTCCACCACCGAAGAGATGTGGTTTGTGAACTGGGACAATGGCGGTTCCTATTGGGATGCAAAAAATGCGGTGGCACAAAACACTTACAAAAACTTTTCACCACACAAACTTGTTCAAAACTGGGATACTCCCATGTTGGTTATTCATGGAGAAAGGGATTACAGGATTCCATATACCCAGGGAATGGGAGCCTTCAATTCTGCCCGGCTAAAAGATATTCCGGCGGAGCTTTTGCTTTTCCCCGACGAAAATCATTGGATACTTCAGGCTCAGAATGGTATCCTATGGCAAAGGGTATTCTTTGAATGGCTAAACCGTTGGTTGAAGTAAAAGCTTCCAACTAATTTTGTATATTTACAACCATTAAATTTATCCAAAATGAGCAGCAGAAGACTCTACGACAAAGTTATGACAATAGTCAGTACCCTGATGATCTTTTTTTATTTCGGACTGGCCTACGTACTCTATTTCACCCCACTGTTCAACCACGTAGATGTCGCCATGAGGGCAATTTTTGCACTGCCGCTTTTCCTGTATGGAGTATACAGGATTTTTGTAGCCTACAACAAAATTAGAGAGAATTTTTTCGAATCGGATGAAGATGAATAATGGGCTATTTCTTATCGAACGACCTAAGAATGAGGTTATTTAAATTCAGTCTAAATTTTAAAGTATTTTGGACTGTTCTCGTTTGGCAATAAAAGCGTTTATCAAAAAAAAAAATAAGAATCTTGCATTTTATTGCCCTATAACAAATTTGATTTATTATTATTGCATCGAAATTTTAACCTTTTAGTAACTAAATTGGTGAAACACTCTTCAACAAGGAAGGATTTGAAATTACCAGCTCTGGCAATCAGTGTGATTATGCTGACAATCGTTCTTGCTATTCAGTGTGGAAGCAAAAAGCCAACTCAATTTGACGAAACACCTACCAGGGGAAATATTCACATTGTTGCTGATGCCTCCTTTCAACCAATCGTTGATGCTGAAATTTACACTTTCACAGCAATTTACAAAAACGCCCGCATTACGCCTGCTTATATGGCGGAAACAGATCTCATCAGCGCATTTCTGAATGATTCGGTGAAAGTTGTTGTTTCCTCATGGGAACCCACGGCCCAACAGAAAGAGTTGCTGCTTAGCATGCAAACGATTGTCCGGACAACTACGGTGGCTTATGATGCCATTGCATTGGTTCTCAACAAAAAAAACAAGGATTCTCTCTTCACTTACCAAAATGTCAACGATATATTTACCGGAAAAATGACAGATTGGAAGGAGATAAATCCTGCTTCAAAATTGGGCAAAATGGTTGCTGTTTTTGACAACGACAAATCTGCAAACATTAGATATTTCAAAGAAAAATTTAATCTCCCAGCACAGTTGCCTGCTAATTTCTATTCAGTCAAAAGCAACGAACAGGTGATCGACTATGTTTCAAAGAATAAAAGTGCGATAGGATTGGTAAGCGTCAACTGGATTTGTGATAGAAAAGATTCAGTGAGCAGGTCATTTTCAGATAAAATTAAGATTGCCGCAGTTGCGGATCTGGTTCTCAGTCCCGGGTCCTATTTCCTTCCGGTTCAGGGATCCATTTACGACAAAAGTTACCCTTTTACGCGGAAGATTTACATGGTCTCAAGGGAATCCTTCAAAGGGCTGGGCACAGGTTTTATCTCCTGGGTATCCGGTGAACAGGGACAAAGAATCATCCTGAAGTCCGGACTTGTTCCCGCAACTATGCCTATTCGCCTGATACAGTTTAAAAAGTAACTTTAATATTTCGCCAAAATGATTACTCGTTTCATTAGAAAAATTTCAATTATCCTCACGCTGATAATGGTATTTGGTGCAGCCGGATTGAAAGCCCAAACATTGGATGATGCAATTACCGCTACCCACAATGAGCTGTTTGACAAAGCAGATCAGATTTTACAAAATTTGGCCAAAAGTGCACCCTCGAGTCAAATCTATTATCGGCTTGGTGAAAATACAATGTTGAACTTCCTCTCCGATACAATTTCCAACTCGTTGAAAGTCGTAGCTGCTGAGGCAAAACAGCAATTTGAAAAAGGTGTTGCGTTGACGCCCAATGACCCCCTGAACTATGTTGGCCTTGCCAAAGTTGCATCTTATCTCGGCGATCAACAAACCGCTGATCAAATGAGGGCAAAAGCAAAAAGCTTTTTGGCCCCGTACAAGAAGGTATCAAAGATCCCCAATCCACAAGAATACGCACGTACGCTGGCTAAAATTGCAGAGTCGTACATCGTTTTTGACAAAGTGGACACCACCCAGGCAATGCCCTATATCCGGGAAGCCTTGACCATTGACCAAAAAAACGAAATGATCTATATCATCGCAGGCGACCTTTACCTTTTGGTGAACAATGGTTCACTGGCAATCAAAAATTACAACAAGGCACAGGAAACTGACCCGAATTCACCCATGGCCAATATGAAAATTGGCAGTATCTACTTCAAAAGCAAGAATTTCAGTGCAGCCATTCCTTATTATGAGCAAGCAATTTCCCTGGATAAAAACTATGCCCCTGCCTATCGTGAACTTGGCCAATTGTACGCAATGGCTGCAAGATTGGAAGAATCCAAAACCAATTATGAGACTTATCTAAAATTAACCAATCAGAACATCCCTGCAAAGATCCGTTATGTCATCTCTCTTTTCTATTCGAAGAATTATTCAGCGGTGATTAAAAATGTTGAGGATATTTTTGCTGTCGACAAATCAAGAACTTTCCTGAACCGTATTGCCGGTTATTCCTGTTACGAACAAGGCAACTACGCCCAGGCACTCATTTATATGGACCATCTTTTTGCTACCCTTTCCGCGGACCGGATCCTGAAAAAAGACTATATCTATTATGCAAGGATACTCCTTAAAAAGAATCAGAATTATCCTAAATTGCTTACTGAACTTGATAAAGCTAATGCAGAACTGACTGCAGTCAGGGAAAAAAATGAGTCTTTAAAAGGAGCTGCCAAAGAGAAAGATAAAGTGAACGAGGCACCTATTGCCGCCAAGGCCAGTGATCTGCAAAACAACGTAAATAACATTGAGAAAGATCTGGACAAAGCTTATGAAGCCTATGAGAAAGCGATTACCTTTGAAGGTGAAGATGCCAATCTTATTCAGGAAAAAGCAAACTCCTACTATATTCACAGGCACTACAATGAGGCTGCTGAAACGTGGAGCAGACTACTTACCAAAGGCAAGGACAGCGATGATAATTATCTTCAAATCGGTAAAGCCTACTACCAGGCAAAAGAGTTTGATAAGGCTGACGACATCCTTAACCAGATGATTGCCAAATATCCAGACCAGATGCAAGGTTACCTCTGGAGTGCAAGAAACGCTTCGGCCAAGGATCCAGATTCAAAATTGGGTATCGGCAAACAGAAATTTACGGCGCTTATTGACAAAGCTTCCTCCGACTCGGTAAAATATGCTACCGAAATTTTTGATGCGTTACGTTATCTGGGATACAATGCATTGCAATCCAAAAATTACGATGTGGCAAGGGCCTATTACAACCGGATGGCAAACCTTGATCCCAATAACAAAGAGATGGTATTGCAGGCCTACAGTTCCATGGCCACCTTGTACATGTCAATGGGTGAATATGGCAGGGCAACAGAGTTTTATAGCAAAATCCTTGGTTTGGATCCTGCAAATGCTTCGGCAAAATCCTCCATCCAGTACATCAATGCTCTTCAATCCAGCGCCAAGCCAAAAGCCAGCCCCAACGAAATTACCGGGGTAATTAAGGACAAATCAGGCCAACCTATAGCCGGGGCTTCTGTACGTGTAAAAGATACTGCCGCAGAGGCATGGACCAATGCAAAAGGCGAATACAAATTTACAATGCCGGAAGCTTCTACTGTACTTGTAATCAGTGCGAAAGATTACAAATCTATTGAAATCCAAATTACCAAAAGCAGGGTCTACAATGCCTCTTTAGGCAAATAACCAATCAAGGAATCAACAATACAAAAATAGAGATTCACTAAAGTTTTATTTAACCACGAAAACAATTAAAAAGATGAGTAAAAATTCAGGTTCATTCAAAAAAATGTTCGAGTCATTTTTTGCAACAGGTGCAATTCTTATTGCATTTTTGGTAGCGTATTA
>Ga0172379_10004652_pt1 | contig 19943 bp, 19 predicted proteins | sample GrowelOW334metaG_FD_119756 | JGI IMG/M metagenome (GOLD analysis project Ga0172379, IMG submission 119756) | Groundwater microbial communities from an aquifer near a municipal landfill in Southern Ontario, Canada - Groundwater well OW334 metaG | ecosystem: Environmental > Aquatic > Deep...
AGGGCGCTTCTTGCATCCTCGAAATAATTGAAATAGTTGCCATGCCAGACAATCCGCATGGGGTCTAACTCGTAAAATGCCACCCGGCCTTCTACCTCAAAACTCCGCTGCTGATTCTCCGCCATAAAGCCCCCTCTACCCTGAATCGCCGGGCGGCGCAAACATATCCGTGGCGGCTATGGCCCTGGCGACAGCTTCAATATCCCTGTCCATAGGCCGGTCATCGACGATGCCCTCAGCCAGCGATCTGATTTTGCCGATCAATGCCGAAAGGCGCGGCCGGACTTTATAATTCTTCCGCAATTCGCAACCCTGAGCCGCAGCGAGGAGATGGATGGCCACAATCCTCTCCGTAAGGGTGCAGATCCGCAGGGCGTCTCGCGCGGCGATGGTTCCCATGCTTACCTTATCCTGGTTGTGGGATTCGCAGGACCTTGAAAAAGAGGCGGCAGGCATGGTTGCCTTGAGCGCCTCGGCGCATAGGGCCGTGGCCGTTATGGATATGGCTTTGAAGCCGTGATTCACCAGCATGTCGTCGCCTTTTGCACCGACAAGATCGGCCGGAAGCCCGCGATTGGTCTGGGGATTTACAAGCAGGACAACCTGGCGGTCCGACATGTCGGCTATTGCCGCCACTGCCGATTTCAGACAATCCATGGCAAATGCCATATGCCCGCCGTAGAAATTGCCGCTCATGTAGAGCTGACCCGTATCGGGATCAAAGATCGGATTGTCGTTCGAACTGTTCGCCTCGATCGCCACCCACCCTTCAATCCACGCCAGGGCATCGAAGAGAACGCCGGCAATCTGCGGGGTGCAGCGTATCGAATAGGGGTCTTGCAGGGCGCCGGGTTCATGGTCCTCGAGGCCGGTCAGGGGCTTCTTCGTTTCCAGGAGATTTCGCAGCTTTTCAGCGACGAAAATCTGCCCCGGAAACGGCTTGACTTCACTGATGAGGGGGTGAAAATGATGAACCTTGCCCTTGAACGCGTGGACGCTCAGCGCCGTGGCGCCGATGGCGGCATGGAGAATTCTCCTTGCCCTGACGACAGCCATGACGGCGATCCCCGTCATGGTCGAGGTGCCGTTGATCATGGAAAGTGGTTCTTTCGCGCCGTACCGGTAAGGTGTCAATTTGGCCAGCTTGATTGCTTTCAGGGCGGGCATGCGACGGCCTCGGTAAAATACTTCACGCTCTCCCTCAAGGCAGGCGGCGATATAGGACATGGGGGTCAGGTCGCCCGAAGCGCCGACGGAGCCCTCCGCAGGAACGACCGGCGTAATGCCGAGATTGAGAAAGGACGCTATTTGCTCCAGAAGCTCGATGGATACTCCGGAGTTGCCCCTTGCCAGGCAGATCATGCGACACAACATGGCCGCCCGCGTCTCCTCAACGCCGAGGGGCTCGCCGGTCCCGCAACCGTGAAAGGCGATGGGGCTGACGACTTTTCTGGAGGTCGTCATGACGGAAACCCGTTTGCCGCATGACTTTCCAAATCCCGTATTCACACCGTACAGGGGAACGCCGTTTTGCACGGCGGTCACCACCAGTTCCTGCGCCCGCTCCATGCGTTTCACGAATTCCGTATCCCTGCCGACCCTGACGCCCGCATCACCCTTGGCTACGGCCGCAATCCGCTCCAGGCTTATCTGCCTGCCATCGACTACAACAACTTCTTTCTTGCTCATGCTTCCACTTTCAATTGTTATTTCCCAAATGCCTGGGAGATGAGATCCCGCCTTCGCTGTTTGAAGGTACCCTCTTCCTTTTCCTTCATCATAACCTTCTTGATCAGTTTAAACATCTTGTAACTCTGCGGTTCGTGCCGGTAAAAAGTCTCCCAGGCATAATCGTAGAGCTCCCGGAGCCTTTCCGGCGCCATATTCTTCGGCTGAAAGACGACCCGGTCGCAGCTATAATCATTCCAGTCGTAGGACAAGATTCTTCCTTCCCCCTGAAGATCGTCAAAGGCCCTGGTATGGGGGAACGGCGTCAGGATGGTGAATTCCGCAAGGTCCAGGTTCACCTCCATGAGAAAGTCGATCATCTCCTTTATATAGTCTTCCGTATGGTGGTCAAGACCCAACAGGATCGTCCCCTCCACACCGATTCCATGGTCGTGATAGCGCTTGATGCGATCCCGGATGTAATCGGAGGTATCGAAGACGGCTTGGTAGACATACCAGGCCCCCGCCTGAGCGGCCAGGTCGAGGACCTCGTCGTCGTCCTCGATAGGATGGCAGCACCATTTCTTTTTGAGTGGTATCATCTCCCGGAAGAGATCCATTTCCCACTTCTTGTCCTGGGCAAGGGAATTATCGACCATGAAGAGACGGTTATTATCGATGCCGGCAAGCTCTTCGATGACCTTGTCGTAAGGCCGGGGTCGGAAGGTCCTGCCGCCCAGAAAACTGACGCAGCAGGGGTAACAGTTGAACCGGCACCCCCGCGAGGCATGGACAAGGTCCACCATCTGCACGCCCTTGTAATAGTAGAGTTCGCGGTTCAATATGGATCTCCGCGCCGGACCGACGGATTCAATGGCAGGAAAATCCAGGGTATAGTCGTAGCATTTCTTCAGACGGTTGTCCCGGAAGTCCCGAAATACATCCTCCATCCGGCCTTCCGCTTCGCCGAGAAATACGGCATCGGCGTGGAGCATCGTCTCTTCGGCGTGGAGCATCGTCGCGATGCCGCCAAAGATGACCTTGATTCCCCTTTGCCGGTACCGGTCGGCGATCTCCCATCCCCGTTTGACCTGGCTAGTCAGCATTATGGAGATGCCGACAAAATCGGGGGAATCATCAAAATCGATGGCCTCCACGTTTTCGTCCACAAAGGCGACATTCACATCAGCCGGTATGGTGGCGGCAAAGACGACCGGCCCATGAGGGGGCAGGTGAAACTCCGTCTGGCCGTCAAGTTTTCTCCACTTGGGATAGATCAGCTTAAATTTCATATTTTGTTCTTATAGATCCCATTTATTCTTCATCCTGGCACCAATGTCATTGATTTAAGCATTTTTTCTCCCCTCTTTAGCAAAGAGGGGGCGGGGGAGATTTCGTAGAATGTTAGAAAATCCCCCTGAATCCCCCTTTTCCAAAGGGGGAAAATAGAAGAAGTACACCCTTAAGTCAATAACGTTGAGGCTGGGTTTCCGGACTCAACGGCGTTGCCTCCCGCGCAACAGGCTCCGCACTGATCAGTCTCATTTGCAGGGTATAATCCCAGGCTTCATAAGCCTTCAGCTCAACCGTCTCCGGGATTCCATTCTTTACGGAACCGGCCCTGATCCGCCGCTTTGCTTCTTCACTCTCGCTGTAAGCATCGATCTCCCAAGACCCGTCCCGATAAACGATGACATCCATTACGGGATACCGAGTTCCCATGTACCGGCAGATCACGGCTCCGTCTTTAAGAGTGCCCGCGTTCGTCGGCCGTCCTTCCGGCGCCAGATACATGAGACGGACATCGCTCAGCATATTCTTTGCGAACTCGGGCTTATCGAAGGGCGGCACCGCCCGATCAACGATTACCTTCTTATCATAGGCGCCCTCAAAAACAACAAAGCCTTCCAGGGTCATCATTGCACTTTGAACAGACGCCGCCTTGGGATCAACAATGGTGACGCCCATCATGGTTCCCGATGATCCCCCCGGCAATATCACTTCTATGGCATGAACAAAACGATAGGGAACAGAGGGATAAGGGCGACCGCACTGCTCGATGAGTGCCGCCGCTGCTGCCGGTTCCGCAGGCTTGATCACAGGGAGGCGGCTGCATGAAAACAGAAACGACGCCATTATAAGCACGGCGAATCCATATCTGCGCGTCGGGGTCATCGCCATCATGCATCCCGGAACAGCGATTCAGCGATCTTTCCATTGATCTGCACATCACTGAACTCAAAGAGGGTGTAGTTCCCCTCGTTCTCATATATCTTCACCGATTTCAGTATGCCCGGCCGGTCTGAAGAAAGGGTGATGACAATGCGCGAGATCATGGCGGCAAGGCCCTTCTCCCGGGGGGTCATGATGATCGTCGGCTCGCTGCCTTTTTTCAGGACCGCCGTGAAATGTTCATTCGTTGTGAACTCTCCCTTACTCCATTGCCCAATCTCCTTCAGAACTACCTGCATCGCTTGTAGAGATCCGCTTTTATCCTCCGTAAGACCGCCGCTGCCCTGGGTGTATCTTCTAATTCCGTCCCTGTTCATCAAGAGGATACTCTTTACCGGCGAGACATATTCCCAACGGACCGAATCGGGCGCCTGGAAATAAAAACGTCCCTTTGAAACAAGGGGCCTGGCCAGGATCTTCATATGCTTCGACTGGGTAAATTGAGCTTTGACGGACTTTATCTTTGCCGATTCCTTCTGGATACTTTCCCAGCTATCCGCCCATCCAAGCAGGAAGACACAGGAAAGAAGAACCGAAATGACGAAACAGTATTTTTTTAAACAATACATCAAAACATCCCGCCATTGACGGATATAACCTGCCCCGTAACATAAGAGGCATCATCGGAGCAGAGAAAACGGACAACTTTTGCCACTTCCTCCGGCCTGCCGATCCTTGCCATGGGTATGATATCTTTGATTCTTTCCACGGGGGCGCCCTTGATCATATCGGTATCGATCAACCCCGGCGCAACGACATTGACCCGAACGCCCAATCTGCCGACCTCCGCCGCCAGGACGCGGCTCGCCGCAATCAGTCCGGACTTCGCCGCTGCATAATTGGCTTGTCCCCTATTGCCCATAAGGGCCGATGCGGACGATATGGAGACAATAGAACCTTTCTTTTTCCTGACCATCGTTTTTACAATCGGCTTCGTCACATTGTAGAAGCCCTTGAGCGTCGTCTGGATGACCGAATCCCAGTCTTCCTCCGGCATCATCATGAACAGGCCGTCGGCATTGATTCCGGCATTGTTGACCAGAATCCGGATGTTATTGTGCCGCGCGATTATCTCATTCATGACGGGAGCGGCTTCTTTAGGGTCTGCTACATCGAACCGGATTTTTTCCGCCCGCCCCCCCTTTGCACGAATCATGTCGAGGGTTTCATCGGCAGCCTGATCGTTTGACTTGTATGTAAAGATGATCCCGTAGCCTGCCGCGGCAAGTTCAATCGCTATCGCGCGGCCGATGCCGCGACTGCCGCCGGTCACCAAGGCAATTTGCTCTTCGTCCATAACATCTCTCTCCCTCATCATACTTTTTCTTCGTCAATTTCACGGAACACCTGAATTTGGATGCGGCACAGCGGCTTTGCTGCTGCGGTAACCTCGCCATCCAGGACACTATACTGGTCGACATGATACAGATCCCTGACCGTTGCGATGAGTAACGTGCCCAGAGGAATCCGGTCCACAAAAAAATCCGCATTCTTGATGCCGACAATCCATCCACGCCTGCTGCCGCCCGTTTCAATCCCCTTTTTGCAACTGATGAAAACAGCCGCAGTCTGCGCCACAATCTCGATGAGAACTAGGGGATCGACATAGTCCCCCTGGCACAGGGGCCAGCGATGGGAAACCCTGGCCGAGGTAACGGCGCTATCCTCGTTTGCGGCTACGACCTCATCGAGGAGCTTCATTCTGTCACGGTGGGGGATGAGGGCCTCTATGTCCATCATATCATCTCAACTTATTGTTGTTCAAGACCTTCCAATCATGCTACAAGGCGGGGCCTACTTAAAGGGAAAAATTGAGGGATGTCAAGATCAATTATCGACATTGCGTTTGCAGTCTTCAGCGGCGAAGTCCTGCTTGGGAAAGGTAACTATTTAAATATTTTATGTTGACGAATCCGCTTGGAAAAGACGGTATCACAAATTCGGCTTGGTATCGGGAATTCCTGACCGTACCTGCAGATCAGGACAGAGAATTCATACTCGGAGGCTGTACATACAGAGATATCCATCGTTTGGCGGCGGGCCTTTATCACATCGCCAGGTCTTCGAATGTCAGCAGACCGACAATTTGCCTGTGCAGCGACGACAAGGCCCTGCTTGCTGCGGCGCTAATCGCCTCTCTCAGCAGCGGCGGGCCACTTCTTATTCTGCCCTATGCCCATTCCCGCCAGGCCCTTGAGGAAGTTACGGAAGCCCTGTCTCCGACCTTCTTTCTGGGCGACGACCCAGGAGACTTTCCTCCCGGACCGCGTGCAATCGACGCCGCGGCAATTCCGCTCCAAGGCGCCGCTCTGACCGATTCCGTTCGTGATCCCGACGAGCCTTTTCTCATTTTGTTTACAGGCGGCTCTACGGGGAAACCGGCAATTTGGCCCAAGTCGCCACGGAATATGCTTGCCGAGGCCCGCTACCAGTCGGACGCATTCGGCATCACGAAAGACGATCTGTTTCTCTCAACCGTGCCTCCTTACCACATCTACGGCCTGCTCTTTTCCGTACTGATTCCATTGGTCAGCTCCGCCCGTGTTCTCCCCGGAATATATACCTTCCCCAGAGAGATCCTTTTAGCCGCAGAGGAACATAAGGCAACCGTTCTGGTCAGCGTTCCCGTTCATTTTCGGGTCCTGAAAAATGACGCCCTGGAGCGCTTTCATTTGCGGATGGCCTTTTCGTCGGCGGGGATGCTGGACCGGGAGGATGCCCTCTATTTTCGTGAAAAAACGGGTGTGGATGTTGTCGAAGTTTATGGCTCAACGGAAACGGGAGGTGTGGCAACAAGGCGCCGTTTCCGGGATCGAGAATCATGGGTTCCCATGGATCGCGTCGATTGGAAGATTCGTGACGGGAGCATTTGCGTCCGGTCAGACTTTCTCTCACCGACGCTTCCCCGGGACGGCGAAGGTTTCTTTGTCACCGCAGACTGCGCTGATCCGGACGGAGAAGGCCGCTTCATCCTGCGCGGCAGAGCGGACGATATCGTCAAGATCGGCGGGAAGAGGGTTGACATGGCCGCCGTTCAGGCCAAACTGAAGCAGATACCCGGCGTTTATGATGCCGTGGTCATCGCACTTCCTGTGAGAACGGGGAGGCAGAATGAACTGGCCGCTCTGGTCGCGACCCGACTTGATATAATGGATGTGAGGCGCGGAATTGCCGGGATCAGCGAAGCTTACGCCGTTCCCAAGCGACTGGCCGTTGTGGAAGAGATACCCATGACACGGTCGGGAAAATATGATCGGACAGAAATCGGACGAATCCTTAAGACAGGAAAGAATTAAAGCGGCGAACTGTTCACCTGGTGTCAATTCAATCGGTACGGCAGATTCATCGTGAAAGGATAACGATCAGAAGGGACAAAATAATCATGATGTGGGCGGCAATGACGCCCCATTTATGGCGCTGATAGAATTCGTTTACCTTTTGAATCCGCTCAAGTCCGCCGCACAATCTCCTGATGCGCTCAATGCCCGCGTATTTGTTGTCATTGTCCGAGGCGAAATCGTTTTGAAACGCAAACATGGGATAAACGGCATAGAGGCCATCGGTCAGAGGCCGAAACAGGGTGTCGATGACAATCCCCTGCCAGGGTTGATAAGCCAGGGTTTCAGCGTAAGGCCTGTTCAAGGCATAGGCATGGGCAAGGCTCTGGTAGCCGACTTTTTGCATAAACGGATTGGTCGTTCTCCTGCTTGAGCGAATTAGAGCCCCCAAAAGCAGCACTTTCCAGCTCGGGTTTTCCAGTAAAAATTGCGTGCATTCCTTGAAGCGCTCAGCGTCAAAGCGGTCAAAAACAACGTCGTCTTCGAAAACGACGATCCTCTCCGCGCCGGCTTCCAGGCCTTTACGCAGGCAGGTCATGTGAGATTCATACATTCCCTGTTCGATATTTAGGGGATGACGTTTGACGATGACGAATTCAACTTTCCCGGTCAGTCCTACTGTGGAGAACGAAGCCGCAGCCGCCTGCCGCCGGTCTTCACGCTCTTCCAAAGAGATGCAGTAGATGCGGTCAAAATAATCCCAGCCATCAGTCTCTTTCTTCACGGTATCCTCGATCAAGGGCTTCTTTCTTTGCCGTATCCCTATACTGTGAGCATGGTGCCCTGTCAAGAAATGGCTGGGAACTGGGGCATGGGGAAAAGCAAGTTGGAATTACATCAGTGTTGCAGAAAAGCCATTGCAGAAAGGGGAGGCCTCGTGTATTTAATCCGTCGACTTCTTCCCGGGGCTTCATTTCCCTGGCCATACCAGATTCTCTCACGTATGCTGTCGTTCGTGCAGGTGAAAGGCATCCGGATTCAAAACAACTTGCTTGTTTCAAGGGATAAGGTTTCATGATTCGAAGGAAAGTTGCCAAATACCTTGCCGGGAGAAAATATATCCGCGAGATGCTTGATAATCCGACGGATCTCAGAGAATTCAAAGAGCGTCCGACGCCGCAGTTGATCGCCGGATTGATCTTGATGGGGTTGAGTTATATTATCGGCTGGCCGGCAGTGGCCGCTTTGAGCGCGCTGGCAGTCTGGTTACGGGAACCGATGATCGCCGTCATCGGCTGCCCGACGACCTACGGTCTCTCCTATGTGGTCTTTATTGTTGGCGCCTGGCTTGCGCGGGCACCCCACTACATCGGGACCCTGGCAAGATACACCATACAATCTTTCCTCAAAAAGCTACTCTCCTGATTGCAAAGACGAAGCGGGATGTTCAGCATGAAAACGAAATGTTACGGCAGGGGTGATCGTTTTAAGCGCATTTACCTGATCGCACCGAAGCATCCGGAAAACTTCTGGTCCATGCAGGGAACCGTCAACCTCCTGGGGGCCAAAACTCTTATGCCCAACGCGGCCCTGGCCACCCTGATGGCCCTGACTCCGCCCGCTGTAAACGTGGAATATGTTTTGTGTGATGAAAATGTTTCCAAGCTGGACTGGGACATGTCGTGCGATCTGGCGGCCGTCACGGGGGCAACCCTCCACACAGGAAGGATCCACGAGATATGCAGGGGATTTCGGCAAAGGGGTGTCAAGGTTGCCCTGGGGGGCGCCTACGCCAGCATCAACCACGATCTATGCGACGATCTTGCCGACTATCTTTTCATCGGCGAGGCCGAATACACTTGGCCCGTGTTCCTCCAGGAATGGATAAGGGGAAAGGCAAAACCCGTATATCACCAACAGACCTATATTGATCTGAAGGACAGCCCGGCGCCGGACTGGTCCCTTATTGACGCCGACGATTACATCAACATCAACGTCCAGACCTGCCGCGGCTGCCCCCACAACTGCGAGTTTTGCGATGTGATCCAGTATGTGGGCAGAAAACCACGGACTAAATCCGTTGAGCAGGTGATGGCGGAAATCCGGCAGGCCCATGAAATCGGCGCCCGTACCGTTTTTTTCTCCGACGACAATTTCCTGGCGAATAAAGCCTTCACGGAAAAGCTTCTGACCGAAATTATCGCATGGAATGCCATCCAGTCCCGTCCCCTGTCGTTTTCCACTCAGATTACCGTAGAGATCGCCGACGATGAAAAGCTGCTCCGGATGTGCGCCGATGCCCGCTTCTCCGTCCTGTTTCTCGGCGTCGAGACAATTCGGAAGGAGAGTCTGGAAGATGTGAAGAAATTCCACAATCTCAAGTACGATATCTTCGAGCGTATCAACAGGGTTTCCCGCTACGGCATCATGCCCTTTCTCGGTATGATCGTCGGCTTCGATCACGACGATGGAACCGTCTTTGACGAACTCTATGATTTTTTCACCCGGACCAACAGCCCCATCATCGGCATCAGCCTCCTGAACGCACCGAGGCGTACGCCCCTCTATAACCGCATGGAGAAGGAGGGCCGCCTTCTAGGCGATGATTTTTCCGGAGAATGGCAGCTCTATACGAACATAATCCCGAAACAGATGAGCCGCGAGGAGCTTTTGCGAAGATATTGCGAGTTATTCAAAAAGCTCTACAATCCGGAGCTGTTCCAAGAAAGGCTTCAGGGCTGGCTGCAGCACGTAGAGTATTTCAGCCCTCTGTATGTGAATAAGAAATTTGATCCCAAGCAATTTTCCCATGGCGTCAGAATGATCTTTTTCTTCATGGTCCTGGCAGCGCCGGCGGAACGCGGTCTGTTCGTCAAAAGCATGATCGAAACATGGAAGATCAATCCCAAGCTCATGAAGCGGGCATTCACTTTCCTCGCCCAGTATCATCACTTCTACGACTTCGTGAGAAGAAAATTACCCGGCCGCATTTGAATGGAGCGATCTTTTTGAGGTGCACGCATATGGGGACGGGGTTAGGGTCCGTGGCCATTCCACCTGAGATGCAAGCGGGATGGAGCCAATAATTACAGCATGTTTTAGGCACTTTCACCTTGACGAATAATGACATTTCTTCTATACGCAGTGGCGAAATATCAGGAACTCTCGTTCCGAACGAAGGCAAGGATTTCTTGCTTGAAATGACAAAAGTGAGAGTGGGGCCCGGGGGAATGGTGAGCCATTGATCAAAATTGAACATCTCTACAAATCCTACGACAAAAAACCTGTCCTCAAAGATGTGACCCTTGCGGTACAACGCGGCTCCATCATGGGGCTCCTTGGTCCCAATGGCGCGGGAAAGACAACCCTCATCTCCATCCTTACCGGCGTGATCAGGAAGGATAGCGGAAGCATAACTGTAAACGGCATGGATCTCGACCATGAGATCGGCGCCATCCAATCAAGATGCAGCTACGTGCCCCAGACTCTTGCGTTCTATCCGCGCCTGACGGCCCGGGAAAACTTGGAATATTTTGGCGCCCTGCGGAACCTGAAGGGAAAGAAACTGAAGGAGAGCATGGAATTCTGCATCGATATCGGAAGCATGCAAGATTTTTTGGATAAACGAGTGGATAAGTTTTCCGGCGGCATGAAAAGGCGCTTGAATATGGCCATAGGTCTCCTGAACGACCCGGAAATATTGTATCTTGACGAGCCTACACTGGGCGTCGATGCGCAATCAAGGAACTATATCCTTAAGACGATACAAAAGATCAACTGCGAACGGAAGATGACAATAATTTATACATCCCACTACATGGATGAGATTGAGCAGGTGTCCGACGAAATCGCCATTATCGATGAGGGCAAAATCATTCTTCACGGCCCCACACAGGACATCTTGACACGCGCCGATGCCCTTTGCGGCCATAGAAACCTTGAGGAGCTTTTCCTCAAGCTGACAAACATCAGATTGCGCGACGATAATTAACCGTATCATCAACAATGATAAAACTACTTTACATTTTAAAAAAAGAGTTCCTACTGATCGTTCGGGACGTCCATGCCGTAACTATCCTCTTTGTCATGCCTGCTGTTTTCATTCTGATCATGACCCTCGCCATGAAGGATCTGTTTGAACTTCACAGCACTGTTGTCATTGACATCCTCACGGTGAACCACGACGCGGGAAAGCGGTCGGTGGCGCTTTTAAAGGCGATGGAAGAACATAATACATTCCGGTTTCACCTCATTGGTAAAGACACCGTCACGGAGAGTGTTAAAGAACAGATGCTATCCCGGGACTACAAGTTCGCCCTGGTCATCAAAAAGAACTTCTCCGCCTTCGTGAATAAGAAAGGAAAGGGAAAGGATGAAAATCCTTTGGAACTCCTCGTTAATCCGACGGTACCCGTCCAGACACAGCTTGTTTTAAAAAGCGCCCTGGACGGCGAGCTGTCGAAGCTGAGATGGGATGCCTTTATCGGTCGTATCGACAAGCTCCTCGCCTTCGCCGGAATCGACAGGAAGGACCTGAAGGCGGATAAACTCAGCCCCATCGACGTCCAATACGTCTATAAAGGGGGGCAGTCTTTCAAGATGCCTTCCGCCGTCCAGCAGAGCGTTCCCGCGTGGCTCGTGTTTTCCATGTTTTTTATCGTCATTCCCATATCCAACACCTTTATATCCGAAAGAGATCAGGGCACTTTCATGCGCCTTAAAAGCATGAATGTATCCAGCTCCTATCTGATCCTGGGCAAGATGATCCCTTATCTTCTGATTAACGCGGTCCAGGTGATCTTTATGATTGCCATCGGTGTTTATGTCGTTCCCTTATGCGGCGGCACCGCCCTTACCATTGGAGATTCGATAGCCGGACTTGTATTGATCGCCTTCGCCGTGAGCTTCAGCGCCATTTCCGTGGCGCTCCTTATTGCCTCCATAGCCAGAACGACCGAGCAGGCAACGACTATCGGAGCTGTCTTGAATATTATCTTTGGCGCCCTTGGCGGGCTCATGGTGCCCAAATTTGTAATGCCCGAGTTTATGCAGAACCTTGCCAACTTCTCCCCTATGTCCTGGGGACTGGAAGGGTTTCTCGATATCTTCCTGCGAAACGGCGGCGTCTCCGACGTCCTGCCCAAAAGCCTGTCCCTGCTTGCTTTAGGACTGGTTATGCTTGGTATGACGCTTATTTCATTACGAAGGCAAAGAGAGGTCTGAAACCGATGAAGGGTTCCCTTGATGACAGATTGAAGACGGAGCTGAAGAAACTGATCGTTGAAGAGTGTGATCTTACCGTCGATCCGGGGGAAATTGGCGACGACGAGCCCCTATTCGGCAGGGAAGCAAAGATCGCTCTGGACTCCATAGATGCCCTGCAGATTTCTATAACTCTTGAAAAGAAATACAAAATCACCATCACAGACAGCAAGGAAACAAGACGGATGATGAGATCGATAAACACCTTTGCTGACTTTATCCAACCGGAGTAGAGATTGAAAAGAAGGGCCTTTATAACCGGAAAGGCGATGATCTGCTCGCTCGGAGATTCTCTCGAGGAAATTGTAGACGCTGTCCGCCATAAGAGGATAAGGCTTGACCGTGTCCCCTTTACCCTTGCCTCCCTGCCCTATACCAAACCATATTACCTCATAGAACGGAATGTTACAGATAAGCTGCATAACCGCTCCGAGGCATATTTCTATGAGGTTCTCTTCTCGGCGGTGTCCCGCGCTTTCCTCGATGCCGGCTTGAACAAAACGGAGATCAGGGACATGAACGTGTTCTTCGGCTCCACATCCATGGACGTTCCCGTGTTTGAGGGCAACCACCGCAAGTCATCTTCAACTGTTTCGGGGACCTTCCTCAAGTCATCCTATGGGTACGGAAAAATCGCCGGCGCCATCGTGGAGAGGTTCGGCATCGGGGGTAACTGCTATTCCTTTGCCACGGCCTGCACCTCGAGCGCCAACGCCTTGCTTTACGCCGCAGCCATGATAGGGGAAGGGGTGATAGATAGGGCTTTGGTTGTGGGCTACGACCTGTTCAACAACCTCGGTTTTTACGGGTTTGAAGCCCTGAAATCCATTGCCGAGACGGATTACAGACCCTTTGACAAAATGCGTGACGGACTGATCCTTGGCGAGGCTTGCGGAGCGGTCATACTGGAAGGAAAACGAAGAAAGGCCGGAGATTTCATTCACCTTGGCGGAGCGAATCTCTGTGACACATACAGCGTCACCAGCCACGATGAAGAAGGGTTTGCCGTTGCGGAAACTATGAACAGGGCTCTCAGGCAGGCGGGGATTCTCCCCGGCGACATATGCGCCGTCAAGGCCCACGCCACGGGAACAGAAAACAATGACAGGACCGAGTGTGCCGCCATGAAGGTGACCTTCGGGTGTGAGATGCCCCCCGTGACGTGCCTCAAGCCTTTTATAGGTCACACCGTGGGCGCCTGTGGTGTCAACGAACTGATCCTTTTCACGGAATCGGTAAAGACGGGATTTGTTCCCTCCACGCCGGGGTTTCGGGAAGTGGACGATAAATTGAATCTGATGCCCCTGACGGAAAACATGGAAGCCGGGGAGGGGATATTTATGCTCAACTATTTTGGGTTCGGCGGCAACTGCACGACCCTTATCATCTCCAATAAGGGCGACAGGGCATGATCGCAATGTATATTCACAGCGCCTCATCATTTATCGGCGGGGAAAACACGGACCCAATTTTCCTGAAAGAAAAGCTTGGCAGCTACACCGAGGAACATTTCCGCAGGGTAAACAGATTCATCCTTCTTACCCTGCTTGGCGCCCGTCAGTGCGTCCATAATCACGCCCTTGATTTTGATACGGCCATCTACCTCACAACGGAGCACGGCAACCTTGGTGAGACCGCTTCGGTGCTCGATGAAATATATACGGCCGGGTCTCTGCCTAAACCATTTGGATTCATCAATACAATGAGTAATACCGCAGCTTTCTATCTTGCACGGAACCTGGGCGTCCGGGGCCGCAATATCATGGTCTCCAGCCAGCACCTTTCCTTTGAAAGGGGGCTGGAGCTACTGCAGGTGGATTTTGCCCTGGGCGCAACAGGGGACGCCCTGATCGGCGGCGTGGATGAGGCCCTCCTTTCACGAACTACCCTGGAAGAACAAACCAATCGCGTCTTTAAGATGGTTAACGGGAGCGGTTGGCTTTATGTTAGGCCCGTGAAGGATGGCGCCTGTGGGGAAATTTCAGAGATCAGGTCATTTAGCGACGGACATGCATGTATAAAATGGATGACAGAACGAGGAAAATCGAATGTAGACCTCGTTTCTTTCGGCGCCCTCATTGATGCTGATGAAGCCGCCGCGATGAAGAAAATTCTACATCCCCTTGCCGAGTTTGATTACCTCTGCGACTATGGGTATTCAGGCTCAGCCACGGCCTGCGGGATTAGCCTGTTCATAATGCTTTTTCATGGAAAGACCCTGTTGCATATCAACAGGGACCAGCGCGGCCATTTTGCAGTCATCGAAGTTGAGCGGTATTGAATAACTGCGACAACACCCTTCCTTTCTCTCTCATGTAATCTTACGAAGCATCAGGTGGACTTCTTTCTCTGCCTTGCCGGCTATCCTGAGTAGATTGGCAATAAGGGGCAAATCGATCTCGCTGTCTTTTCTTTTGAATGTTCTCGCGCAAGCCAAGGCAAAGTTGCGCCAGAGATTGCCTGCCTCCGTCATTTTTCTCGAGGCCTCCTGCAATGCGGGTATCTCCAGGCGTTCATAAGCCTCCTCCAGAAATGCGGCGTACATGTAGCGAAATCCGCCCCCACCGGTGCCGACCTCTTCCTGCATAAGCGCAATGTGTCCCAAAAGCGATCTTATATATTTTTCGCTCTTCTTTCCCCCGAGCTTTTCGATGTAATTGGCGAAATAAAATATCCCCCGGACCCCGCAGGGGACCGGGGCGCTCAGCATCATGAAATTCGTTCGCTTGATAGATTTCAAGATCAGGGAATTGATATCTATTTTTTCAGGAATATAGGTCGGATAATACATAAAGCCTTTCGGGGCCATGATACCCTTTGCGAACCGGGCGTTCTGCAAATCTTGTGATTTTATCCGTGTGGTCTCTTCGATAAACAGTTCACTAACCAGATACTCCCCGTTTTCCTTGCCGAAGATGATGATGTTGTGGGCATTAAAGGGAATCCTCATTTCCTCGGGAAAAAATGGAAGCCAGAAAACAGATGCCTGAACCCCGACAACCTGTTTTCTATCTGCCAGTTCACTAAGATCCTCCATGGCCTTTACTTCATCCCGGTATTTCCTGACTTCGAATTTGACACCGAGGCGCTTTTGAATCCCGCCAATGATCGATTTGGGAATGCTGCGGTAGGCGATGACCGGCATACCACCCGTCATCTTGACAAAAGGCAGAAAAGCAAACATCATTCCACTGGCAAGTCCGAAAACCATAGGCTCGGATATCTCCAGCCCATGATGCCTTAAAAGCGAAGTTACCGTACCTGTTTCGCAATGGGCATAAGTTCGATGCTCATATTGATCCTTGACTTTCAATTATGCATCCTCCCTGAAGTTTATGAGATCATCCACTTGAACATTGAATATCTTTGCGTATTCCTGCAACTTATTCTGATCCAGTTTTTTGAATACGTCGGGTTTGAAGTGTCGCTTCAATCGCCACACGGCAACACCCATAGCCTGGGCAAGAGCCTTTGGATCAAGCAACCGTTTGTACATAAAATATTCTATGGGAGATGATTCATTTCTCAAAACACGTTGTTTGACTTCTTCTGCTTGCTCTTGAGAAGCATCGGCAAAGGGCACCGTCACGACTAAATGGTCATCATATCTTTCAAGGGTCGTTTCATATTTACCCTGATCATCGACCTTGTAAATCGTCCAAACCATTGGTTTCCAACGTGTTTCGCGGGTCTTGAGCTGATTTTTTTTGACATCCTCAGTTGTCATCCTTCCCCCTTTTTTTGTCTTGCAAGCGACAGGAAATCTACTTTGAGTTCACAAAAATACAAAAGTGGCCGTCGTAATCAAACCGGTCACGGCCACGAGGGGACAATATAATCGATAATTGTGCCTGTGGCAAGAATAGTTATTCAGCCGATTTATTTTCTTGGGATGAATCTGGCGGTGACGGTATTTTCACCCCCTCGACGCCTCCCTGAAAAAAAACAGCCACATTTTGCCGATGGTTGTTGAAGATGAAAAGGACCGTGGCCACGATTCCCCCAACCGCCTCCGTTCGCAAGCCACAGGCGCTGATCGCGCCGAGGGCAAGAACGGCGATCATGAAGAACGAAGCGATAAAGGGTATCCGGACGATCCCATAAACAGCTACCCAAACAAGTGCCGAGATGGCCGCGGATATGGGCGAGATCAGGGCGGTAAACCCCAGATAGCCGGCCACGCCCTTGCCGCCGCGAAACTGGTGGAAGCAGGGGTAGCGGTTGCCGATGATAAAGGCAAGGCCAATCCAGGGAACAACTTCGAGGGCAAGCAAATGGAGCGCCGCCCAGCAGACCCCGACTGCCCTCCCCATATCAAGGAGCAGGACGACCGCGGCCCATAATAACCCCGCCTGGCGATAGACATTCGTGACCCCTGCGTTCCCGCTGAATTGACGCCGGGGGTCCTCCCGTCCCATGATCCTGAACAGGAAGATAGAAAAGTTGACCGATCCGGCCAGGTATGCGCCTGCCAGGAGGACTGCCAGCTTCATGTCCCTTCGACCCCCGGCATCTCAGGCTTAACCACGGTGAAAACATGATCATCGACGGTGTCGTGCAGGGCCTTGTACCGTACCCCTTCAACGGTCAGCAGGCTCCCGTATCGTCCGATGCATTCGACTTTAACCTTCTTCCACGATTCGGCGAGGGGCCGGCCCGTGGCCTTGGCTATTCCCTCTTTTATGGACCAGACCCGGATCGATGCCGGGACGAGCCCGAGGGGCGCCCCTTTTGTCAGGGCCAGCTCTTCCGCGCTCATAAAGATGGGTCCGGCCTTCAGCACCCTGTCCGACAACCGCTCCACATCCACGCCGATTCCCCCCTCCCCGGCCACGGCGACGGCAAAACGCGTGTCGTGGGAGACGGAACAGAATACAGGATCATGGGCTCCCGCCACGATACAACAGGGACGAATGCCGTCGGGCGACACCGTGTGAATGACCGATGCCGGCGTCGCCATGTCGCCGCCGGCCAGTTTCCGGGAGAGGAACTTCAGGGCGAGACGCGCCGCCAGGAAGTCCGCCTGCCGTTTCTTCCCCATTTTCCCCAGGCGTTCACCCTCCGGCGCCGTCAGGGCCAGGGCGGCGAAATCCGCCATCGTCCGCCGATCGACGACCGCGACGGCCCTACACTGACCCCGTATGGCAGCCAGTGGCGCTGCCTCCTCTCTCCGGACCCAGCCGGGGGGCTTAATACGGCCGGGGAAAATCTCCTTCATTGCCACCCCCCGGATCGCCTCGCGCACCCCCCCCCTCGCGTCGTAAATCCAGATGTCGAAGAGGAGGCCATCCCCGGTCGCAGCAACGGGGAGAATCCGGCAGTGGTAGGTCTCTCCCGGCACCGTCGGTTCGACGATGATACGCTCTTCGAAACCTACCGGAAAGGCGGTGAGGCGGTGATACCGCTGCCCCCAGACGCAGGCGGCGTGCAGGGCGGCATCGAAGGGGAAGGGAGAACCGAGAAGGTCAGAGACCGCCGGCTGCCTCGCAGCAAATACCTGGGCAACGGCGCCGCTTTCCGTAAGGAAGAGACTGCCGATAATGTTTTGATAGGCAGGTCCAAAGGGCACGAGTTCACTGTACAATCTTGAGGCCGGGATTTCGCGGGAGACACCGTCTAAAGCGGCGGCAATATCCATGGGGAGCGGCGCTCTGCCTTCTTCCGGTTTGGCAAACTCGACAGTGGCGTGGACCTTGGCCCTTTTGATGCCGGTCCCCGAAATTACGCTCCGGGTGATCAGCCGGGAAACAAGGCGACCTCCTTCATGGATATCCAGCTCGTGGCAGGCCTCGATTACGGAGGAATCCGCGGGGATCTGTAAATAATGCAAGAATCTGGCGGCGCTCATGCCACAGATCTCGGCGTCGGGCCGATGGGCCTTGACCGACGCAGCCAGGTGCTGGAGGATCTCCACGGCAGGCAGGACGATCTTCCCGTCGATCCGGTGGTCCCGAAGATACGGATAAATGGGAATCGTCAGGGGAAGGCGGACCCTTTCCCGCGGCTCAGGAGGCGCCGTTTCCACAGCCGAGGTCTTCATGATGAAGGGCCTCTGCCGGTATCACCTTCCCCGAAGTCTGCGGCCTTCTCTTGGGGAAGAAACCTCTCCAGATCCGCAAAGCGGTTCATCCCTTCCAGACGCTCGATTTCCCTTCGATACCGTTCTTGCCAGCCCGTCCGGCGATGCCGCCCGTCGATGAAGAATTTCATGACCGGTTTGACCAGGTACATCCAGGCGGCGGTCCACAGCCGGCCCTGGCTCCTGGCGAAAGGTGACGGGGTCCACCACCCCAGGGTGGTTTGCCGATAGTACCAGAAGGCGTATTGCAACTGCTCGGCCTCCAGGTGCCGCGTTCTCACGTTGGCCCACATGCCGTTGTACCGTTCATAACGGTCGGGGTTCGCCACCAGTCCTTCGTCGATCAGGTGGTCCCGGATAGGGGTCTTGGGGAAGGGGGAGAGCATCTGGCAGTAGGAGGCGTCGACCTCCAGGTCATTTAGAAACTGGTAGTTCGCCCGGACTGCTTCTTCATCGTCATCGGGCAATCCGAAGATCAGTCCGCCGATGACCATGATGCCGTGGCGGTGACAGTTGTCGACGGCCTGTCTTGCCTGCTCGATGATGTCGGCCTTTTCCATGGTCCGGAGGTTCAGGCGGGAGGCGCTTTCAATGCCCAGAAAGACGGACCGGAAGCCCGCCTGGGCCATTTTTTCCACCATGGCTTCGTTCTTGGCCATGGAAACGCAGTCGGCCTGAACGACAAGCTTAAGATTGCGATATTTCCGGCCGATAATAGCGTCGCAGACCTCTGTAACCCACTTCGGATTCAGAACCATGTTGTCGTCGGTAATGAAGACGAGGCGCGTCTTTTTCCGATAATAAATGTCGTCGAGATCGGCGAGGATGCGTTCAAGGGGATACGTCCGGTAGGAGCGGCCGTACATATGCCGGATACTGCAAAAGTTGCAGTTCCGGGTGCAGCCACGGGACGTTTCCATGACCTCGATCTTCGAATTCATGAAATGGTAGCCCGAGGTCAGGCGCCGCCGATCCCGGATGGGCAGCTTCAACCGGGATAAATCGCAGAGATCTCCCGGGGGGTTGTGGAACCACCGTCCATCCTGTTTATGAGAGAGGAACGGGATCGATTCCAGGCGATCGGTCCCCTCCAGGGCGTTCACCAACCGGCGAAAGGTTTCCTCCCCCTCGCCCCGGACCATGAAGTCTATCGTGTCTGCCTCGGGAGAAGCGCCTATTTCTTCGCTCATCAAGGTGAAGTGATATCCCCCGACGGCAATCCTTGCCCGGGGAAGGATGCTCCTGATGAGCCCGATCAGGGCCAGGCAGGTCGGATACTGCCAGGTCATGGCCGACAGGCCGATAAGAGCAGGATCGATTCTTTTCAGCGTTTTCTCAAGATAGCCGGCAATGTTGTTTCGCTTGCGGACAAGATCGATGAGGTGGACCTCGTGGCCTTCGTCGATATTGCCGCCCACGCAGGC
>Ga0172379_10004653_pt1 | contig 19940 bp, 20 predicted proteins | sample GrowelOW334metaG_FD_119756 | JGI IMG/M metagenome (GOLD analysis project Ga0172379, IMG submission 119756) | Groundwater microbial communities from an aquifer near a municipal landfill in Southern Ontario, Canada - Groundwater well OW334 metaG | ecosystem: Environmental > Aquatic > Deep...
CCGATGCTTGTCAGGCGGCCGGGGCTTTAGAACTTTCTGTCGAAAAACTTCATGTCGATGCCATGACGATTAACGGTTCAAAAATTTACGGGCCAAAAGGTATTGGGCTTCTGTATTTTAAAAAAGATTTGCGCCTTCAACCAATACAATTTGGTGGCGCGCAAGAACGCGGCCTTCGCCCGGGTACGGAAAACGTCGCCGGAATTGTTGGATTGGCCGCGGCCCTTGAGCTGGCTGATAAAGAAAAGAATAAAGAAAGCGAACGTCTTATTAAATTTCGCGACAAATTTATTGCTGGAATTTTATTGAAGGTTCCAAAAACAAAACTTAATGGTCACCCATTAAATCGTTTGCCGAACAACGCCAATATTTCTTTTTCTGATATCGAGGGCGAAGCTTTAATGCTGTATCTTGATGCTAAGGGAATCTTTATTTCAACCGGTTCCGCCTGCACCAGCGCTTCGCTTGATCCGAGTCATGTTTTGTTGGCCATGGGGAAATCCCCCGAAGAAGCCCACGGAGCCATGCGTTTTACTTTGGGACATTCCACCACTCAAAAAGATTTAGATTATGTTTTGAAAGTTTTGCCACCACTTGTGGAAAAACTTCGTTTAATCAGTTCAGTTAAGTTATAATATGGGCGACGTAAATGATTCATGTGGAATTGAAAGTTGGTTTTACAGCGACACGGTAAAAGATCACTTTTTTAATCCACGCAATTTTTTGAAAGAAGAAAATCCACCAGCTGATTTTAATGCTTACGGCGTTTACGGCTCGCCGGCTTGTGGTGATGAAATGAAAGTGTGGTTAAAAATTGATCCGGTCACTAAAAAAATTGTCGGTTATCTTTGGAAAACTTTTGGTTGTGCCAGTGCCATTGCCGCGGCCTCAATTTGTTCGGTTATGTGTTTGGAAAACGGCGGTTTAACCATCGATGAAGCGGTAAAAATTACCCCACAAATGATTGTTGACCGTTTAAGCGGCCTGCCACCGCGAAAAATTCATTGTTCGGTTTTGTGTGATAAGGCCTTACGTAATGCTATTGAAAAATATTTGAGTGGAGGGAAAGAGTTGGAAAGAGAGTGAAAGAGAGGGAAAGTTTCTACTTTCCTTCCCTTTCCTTCTCTTTAATCCCCTTTAATTCTCTTTATGAAAATAAGAATCAAAGTCGATCCAGATCTTTGTATCGGCGCGGCTGCTTGCGTAACCGTGGCCCCGGAAACCTTTCAGCTTAATAACGAAAACAAAGCCGATGTTTTAGATCACGGCCAAGCGCCCGGTGGCCCGACCTACGAGCGTGAAGTCGAAGTCACTGACGAAGAGTTGCAGAATATTATTCTTGGTGCTGAATCCTGTCCGGTTTTGGCCGTGTTGGTTTTTGACGAGACCGGCAAACAATTGTTTCCTAGATAACCTCATTCTCCCTCCTTCACCGCCGCGGTGGGGGAGGGATGGGGAGAGGGCTTATGAAAATTATTATCGTTGGCGGCGGCATTGCCGGCACTACTTGTGCGGAAGAGCTTAGAAAATTCGACCCGCAAGCCGAAATTACACTAGTTTCCGAAGAACATCATCCGCTTTATTCGCGGGTACTTTTGCCGCACTATTTAAAAGGAAAAGTGCCGCGTGAACGAGTATTTTTGAAAACAGAAAATTGGTACGCGGAAAATAATATTGAATGGATTTCCGGTGAACGCGTGGAAAAAGTTGATGTAAAAAATTCTTTTGTTTTATTGTCCAATGGTCGCGAACTTCCGTTTGATAAATTGGTTATTGCCGGTGGACGAAACACCAGACCGTTGCCGGAAGATCGCCGCGGGGTGGCTTATCTTTGGACACTTGATGATGCTGATCACCTGCAACAGCTTGTTTCCGAACAACCGCGACCATGTTCGGTTGGCGTTTATGGTGGCGGTTTGATTGGTTGCGAATTTATAAATGTTTTTAAAAATTTTGGTTTGGATATTACCGTGGCTTTTCGTGGAAAATATTTTTGGTCGCGCGTGCTTGATGAAGAAAGCGGCAAGTTGATTAATCAACAACTGGAAAAAAACGGAATCAAAGTTTTGCCGGAGGCAAAATTTATTGGTCTGCAAGGTGACACGGAAATTAGTGGCGTAGAAACCGATAAAGGAAATTTTGATTGTAAAATTCTTGGTGTCGGCATTGGCCTTGATCCGGACACCGCGTGGCTTAGCGATTCCGGTTTAAAAACAGAGAAGGGAATTGTTGTGAACGAAAAAATGGAAACCAATCTCCCTGGTGTCTACGCTATTGGGGACGTGGCTGAAGTTTTTGATGTTCATTCCGGAAGAAATAGAATTATAGGAACCTGGGCCGCGGCCCAAGCCCAGGGGCGAATTGCCGCCAGAAATATTTTTGGTCAAACGGAAAAATTTGAACAAATTACCACCTCTCCCATGAGTCTTTTAGGCCTTGATGCTATTTTTCTTGGTGATACTGACCGCGAGTGGGCTGATGAGATTAAAGTTGAAGGAAATACAGCCGCAGGTGGGGTTTTGCAGATTTTTTCTAAAGCGGGAAAGGTTATTGGCGCGACCATGATTAACAAGAATTCCGAACGTGAGCGAATTTTGAAAATGATGGGAAAATAAGGGTTTTTTAGGATTCCGCAGCAAACAAAAATACGTTTGTTGCGGTTTTTTGTTTAATTTAAGCGAAAAATGGAGGGAAACACGGTTGACAAATCTTTAAAAATATGATATAAATACACGTTCTCCGTGCGTGCCCACAAGGCCGTATAGAGGGCAATTTTCCGTCTCGCCGTCTGTTGGGGTTGCCCCACGATTGGCAAAATGAGCGGAACCATGTCCCTTCACAACAAAACGCGCCTTTAAAGCGCACGGAAAGAAATCCCATGTCTACCGCATCTTCCGTTTCCTCCGCTGCTCTCTCCACTGCCATCTCCGAGACCGGTGAGGCGATCATCGCCCACCTCGGGGCCTCGGCCATCACCAAGTCGCCGACTCTCGAGAATCTGGCTGTGGCCATCTCAAATATGCCGGAGCCGGCCAAGTGGAGCGTCATCGCCGGTGCCGGAGCCACGGCCGGAGCCTTCAAGGAGCCGGTCAGGGCGGCCCTCCGCAAGATCGGCCCCATCGGGGCGGTCTTCGAGCCGTACCTCACCGAGATCCTCGAGTCGGTCGTCGTCGGTGGTGCCAAGTCCTGGTTGGACTTCACCAAGGAGATGACCGACAAGATCAAGGTCAAGGCCGGCAGCGATGCCAAGGCCAAGGAGCCGTTGGCTCCGGACAAGTACTGGATCGAGCCGGCCGCCATGGGCCTTCACACCACAAGCAAGTGTGCCGAGCTCTTGCAGCGGACCGCTGCTTTCGAGTTGGCCAACACCGAGGTGGCCACGGTCGATATGAGCAATCCCAAGTCGCCGAAGAAGACGGTTATCCGTCCGGCCCAGAAGTATCGCGTCGATGAGGCTGACTGGGAGGCAATCGCTAAGCAGACGGGTCTTCGGATCTGCCCGTGCTGCGGTGGCTCGTTGGTCAAGATCCTCATGACCGGAGCCGGCTCCTCGTCGTCGATCGATCCGCCCAAGCCCAAGGCCTTCGAGGACACCCTGTCCGAGGAGGAACGCTGGGTCTTCGGGCGCCTGGTCGACCGCGCCATGTCCGAGAGGGGCCTGGCTGCGGCTCTCGTCCAGCGTGCCTTCGAGGAGGATGCTTGGAGCAAGATCCGCTTGCTCAAGGACCTTCTGAATGAAGGAACGAAGGGCGTCGAGCCGACCAACGACCTCTACCAGCGCTTCGTGCGCCGGGTGGACGCGGTGTTCAATCCGCGCCTCAAGGACAGGCTCGCCGGGCACCTCGACACGGCCACGGACAGGATCTCTCACTGGATTTCCGAAAGGAACTGGAAGGCGGTCGTCGCGGTCGTGGCTGGAATCTTCGGGATTTTGCTCCTCGTGATCGGGCTTCTGGGCTACGGCTACCTGCGCTTCACCTACTGGTCGGCCGAGATGTTCTTCTTGGACGGCTGGTACCACGGCCAGCTCTGGAAGTGGATGGCCGGCACCGTGTTGCTCACCATCTCCATGCTCCTCCTCATCCCCATCCAGGGGTTGGTGGACTGGTTCATGGATCAGTTCCGAATCGTCGGACAGCGGTTGGGCTTCAACGTCACGCCAGCCACGACCTCGGTGCCGTGGCTTCGGAACCTCGGGTTCTCCGGGGCGTTCTTCACCCTCTTCTTCGGGGCAGTTGGCTTGATCACAGTTGGTCTGGCTGGCGGCATTCAGGCACGATCTCTCCTGATCGTTGCCGCGATGCTGTCGACCGCGGCTGTGGTCGGCTACTCCCAAGTGAGGAGGATGGACATCTGGGAGTCCAAGTTCCTCCGCACCGTCACGTGGGTGGGAGCAATCCCGCTCTTCGCAGTGCTAGCGGCTCTCATGGCCCGAACCGAGTGGGCCTGGGAACCCGTTGAGGCCAGGGTGGTGCAGGGAACGACCAACGAGTTCGTGGTCGTCTACTCCAACCCCTACGACCAGACGGACGACGGAGAGTACTCCCTCGAGGAGGTCTTCGGCGTCGCGGCCACCAAGCACGGAATGGTCACGGTCAGCAATGGCCATGTCTACTCCGAAGCGCGGTTGGTCGCCAACCTCCCGGGGGCTCTGGAAGTCCGCGTCCGTGAGGATGGCTTCGGCCACTTCACGTACGACCTGAAGCCTGACCGGTTCCCAGAGGAGCTGGACAAGGCCAAGGCCAAGAAGGCGCAGGCCGAAGAGTTGGCCAGCGTCATCGGCGGACAGTCGGCCTCGACTGCCTCCTCGGCTCCGGTCCCCTCCATGTGGGGTTGCTCCCACACGTTCTGGGCCTGGATCCTGGTGGTGTCGCCGGCTGTGGCTGTGGCTGGTGGCTTGCTCCTGGCCGTTCTCGGTGCTCAGGACGAGAGCCAGAGCGGAACAGCACGCGGCTTCCGAGCCGCTGGTTCGTACCTGGCCATTCTGGCCGTCCTGTTCGGCTCGCTGGTGTTCCTGATCGTCGGCGTGTCGCTCTTGGTTGACTGTAAATTCGGATTCGGCGACGACCCGAACACGTCGGCCCAGATCGTTCAGCCGGCTCCAGCCGCCCCGACCGCGGTGCCCAGCCAGCCCGCGGCCGCCAGTTCCCAGGTGGCACCCACTACAGCCACCACGTCCCACCCGCCCGCTGCCTCGACTCCTTCGGGGAAGCGGAAGCAGATCGACTGTTCCCGGATCCAGGATCCGGTGAACCATGCGACCTGTCTCAGGAGTTCCGGGCACTAGGCCCGACTCCTCGCCCCGGCTTGTTAACTCAGGCTGGGGCTTTTATTTTTTCCTCTCCCCATCCCTCCCCCATATAAAAAACAAGAGTTATATGAGGGAGGGAGAACTAAAATTAGCTTAAATTAGATAAATTCTTCAGTCGCATGCCTTGACAAAACCCCAATTTTGTGATATATTATTGAGTACTTTTGAAAGCTTAGAAGAACCAAAAAAGCCGCTAAACAAAGGAAATTTTGCTGCTTCTTCGGTTCTTTTCAACCTGAAAACCAACTCAACCAACCACAATCCGTTCAGGTGCATTGCGCCAAGGAGCATCCATGCGTTCCATCCTCTCCGTCCTCGTTCTCGCCGTACTGTTCGTCCTCAACGGGTGCGTCTCTGTGCATCGGGGAGTCAATGGCGAACTCGAGGCGGCCGCTCGCGCGGTCACGCCCCGTGGCGCGGCCGTCGTGATCGACGCCTCCGCCAGGTACACCCTGGCCGAAGCGCAGGCGGCATGCATGGTGAACCCCAGCCAGTGCGGATGGCTCTTCCCGTTCGAGGCGTGGTCCGCCACGCCGGGAGCCCGTCTCACCGACTGGGTCTCTCTCCAGCAGTCGGGCATGACCCAGGCCATGGACAGCCGTGGTGCAACGCTCGTTATCGACCGGCAGCTCCTCCTGGAGCTCGAGAAGGTGCGAGTCGAACTCGAGAGGTCGCGCGCCGACTTCCGGGTCATCCTGGAGTCCGGCGAGTAATCTGGCTCCGGTCCAATCCAATCCATCCCTTCCGTTTTCTGGAGATTCACCATGATCCGTTCCATCCTCGCCGCCCTCGCCGCGGCCATCATCGCGTTCTTCGCCTCCACCTCCGCCCTCGCCGCCACCGCGGCCGAGCTCGGGGCGTGCAAGGAAGCGGTCGATCCGATCGACTGCTACTTGACGCTGAAGCAGGCCTGCGTCGGCGACGACCAGGACTGCATCCAGACCGTCGACCTCGCGTGGGCCCAGTGGCGCGCGGACGCGGCCGAGGCCAAGTTGGCCGTGGCCGCCAAGCCTGCGTCCGTCCCCGAGCCGGTTCCTGTCATCCGCCCGATGCCCCCGGCCTTCCCGGTCGGCGGTGTCCAGGCGCCGGAGATGATGGACCCGCCGCTCCGGGCGTTTTCCTACAACCCCCTGGGACTGGTCCGGTGGCTGCAGTGCGACCACTGCGCCACGATCCAGCTGGACCGCGGCCGGACCTACACCGTGGCCGGGCCCGAAGGGATCGTCCCGGTCATCGATCGGTTCGGTCGGGTCCGGACGGTCGTCGGCAACTTCAACGGAGACGATCGCGTCTCCGAGGTCGAGATGTCCGGCACCCCGGTCACCTGGTCGGGGGAGGGCACGATCTGGTTGATCGGCACCCCTGGGGCGTCGTCCAACTTCGTCCTCCGAGAAGTCACGGAGAGTCGGCCCGGCTACTGGCTGGTCGATTCCGGCGAAATCACCCGGAGAATCTTCGGAGATCTTCCCGGGCCGCAGGAACTCTCCGTCCCCCCCTCGTTCTAGAGGGTGGGGAAGCGTCACCCCCGGTTCGCAACAGAAATGTTTGCGGGCCGGGGTATTTGTTTAAACAAAAAACGCGTCTTGGCCAAATGGTCAAAACGCGTTTTATTTTTTTAGGTAGCGGAGGTTATGGAAGTCAACGCTCCAATGACGTAGTTGGAAATGGCGTAGGCCGCAATTATGATAACCAGACCAATGATAGAGTTAGTAAGAAGTTTTTTGGCTTTTTTAACTGGCTCGTCAGCACCTTGTGCAGTCAAATAAAGAAAACCAGCGTAGAGAACAAAGATCAGGAACAGGATACCCAAAAGACCAAGAATGACATTGATACCTTTACCAATTAACACTGTTAAATCTCCAGAGTTCTGTATATTAGCGCTGGTAGCGATATTTGTTAAACCGGTATTGGCTCCGCTCAAACCGGTTGGAACTGCTGCCGAGGCCATAAGAGGAAAGAGTAGATAGACCTGCCCAAAAGCCACTATTGTTGCGAAAATTTTGTTCATATTTTTAAATTAATTATTTTTTTTAAAAGATTTTTTACGGAATAATTTAGTGACTATCTATTCAGAGAAGAGTGAAATTAGAGCGCCTAAGAGATAGTTGGAAATGGCATAGGAAGCAACAATTAGAACCATGCCAATAGCCGAATAGGTAAGAACCTTCTTTGCTTTTTCCACCGCGTCTTTATTGCCTTGTGAAGTTAAGTAGAGAATACCAGCGTAGATTGTAAAAGCTAAAGCAACAATTCCCAAAAGTCCTAAAAGAACATTGATTGCTCCGGGAATAAGATCGATGAGTGTTTGGTTTGAAAAACCAGCGGTACTGCCGGTTACAGTCAAGCCCTCGGTTACCGTATCAATCGCCGCGGCAAGAAGTTTTGAATCGTTCATAACGTGAATTGGTGAGGTAAAAACTCACCAGCTCGCGTTATCCCCCTTTTTGTAAAAGGGGGAGAATTTTTTAAACGGACGAATTCATGGCTGTAGTAATCGCACCCAAAGCAAAGGTGGCAATGGCGTAAGCGGCCAAGACAATGACCAAACCAATTAAGCCTTGGAAGATATACTTTTTAGCTTTCTTAACTTTTTCTTCCTCACCACCAGCTGTTACCCACTTGAAACCGCCGATGAGAATGATAACGACGGCGACGATACCGAGGAAGCCAAGACCAACGCGGATAAGGTTGGCAATGGTCGAAGTGAGGTCGCCGGCCCCAAGGCCAGCTTCGTTGGCGAATTCATCGCCAGCGTTGCCACCAAACATTTCGTTAACAGTGACAACATCGGCACGCGCGATCGGGGCTGACAAGACGAAAATGGTCAGGCCAGCTAATAGGGTTTTGAGTTTTGTCATAATAATTAATTAAGATTTTTTAAAACGAGTTTATTATAGCACATTTAAGGGGTTTGGGGGGACGAAGAGGACGAAGAGGACGAGGGGGTGTGGAAAACTAAAGTGTTTTTTAAGAAGCCGAACCGATAATCGCAAGCAGAGTATAGAGAGCGGCGTAGGAGACAAAGATAAAAACTAGGCCCAACGTTGCCCAAACAACCGTTTGTTTTCCTTTTTCAATGGTTTCTTTTTTGCCACCGGAAATAATCCATTGCGCCCCGCCCCAGATAAACATTAAAAATGCGGCCACGCCAGCCAGACCCAAAACCGCCTTGATAATGTTGCCGGCCAAGACACGAATGTCCGTAGTGCCGAGAGGATTAGTTAAAGCCACGGCCGAGGCAGTGAAGGGTAAAGATCCAAGACCGAGAACGGATAGAGAGAAAAATATTTTTTTTAAAGACATATTATTTTAATTTTACGGAACCGGAGTGCAACATTTTTGTGAATCCGCGGGGCAGGATGATGTGCCATCGGTACAAGAGTATTCGGTGTTTTTGAAAGTGGCGGCTGTTTCCGCGTCGGTGCACATAGCCCCATCAGATGATTTTTCACAAGAGCTGACACAAGAGAAACCATCACACTTTGAATTGGCGGCACACGAATCGCCATCAGTGTCTGCTCCTGAGCAGATGACATATCCAGTACTTGCGGTTTCGCCGGTAATGGCCGCCCGCAAGGCAACCACTCCAGTGTAGGCAAAAAGGACAATGACCAAACCAACGGTGGCGTTTTTAATCCATTTTTTCCCTTTTTCCACCATGCCTTTATCACCATGGGCAATGATCCAGAAGAAGCCACCCAAAATGTAGACTAAGAAAACCAGACCGGCGATAATGCTCAAAATAAAGTTGCCGGTATTGGCAACAACGGTCATGAAATCGGTTAAACTACAATTACCCTCGTTCCAACATTCGTTACAGACGCCGGATAGAAATATTCCAACATCTTTGACATCGGTTACTCCACCGGCAACATCACACGTACCGGTTTGGGCATCGGCCAAAACCGCGAAGGGGGCAAGGAGTAAAACCGCAAAGATTGAAACAATAAAAAGACGCATATTAATAAGTCTGATTAACTTTATTTTCTGCTTCTCTGATTAAGTCTCCAAGTTCAAGACCGGAAGTAATAGAACTATCGATTAAAGAAATAAAAGCTTCCTCAACCACATTGGCATTGTTTCCATGATACCAACTTTCGGCTGTTAAAAGCTGGTTGGCAAAGATACCCAAGTCATCATCTTCTGATTGCTCGGCAATAAGTCCGCGCAAGGCTGTGGGGCGGACAGTGTTTTCAAGATAAGTTGAGACATTTTCTTTCTTGGCGGCATACTGAATGAAATCCCAAGCCCACTTGGAATTGTTCGAGGCTTTAGAAACTGTCCAAGCCCAGTAGTTGGCAAAATTAACATTTTTTCCGTTTTCAATTTGTGGCAGGGCGGAAATACGATATTCAAGTTTTGACGCTTGCTGTTTTATAAGCGGCAAATGATAAGCGTAGCCAAAAAAGAAAGCCGTTTCACCGTTAACAAAAGCGTCAAAAGAATCGGTCATATCCGAATTCCAGGTATAAACATCTTTTACCGGGTTAGCAAAAGCAGAGTAGAAGCTTAAAGCTTCGGAGGACGGAGTGCGACGATCTTCGGTTTGCTCGGAAAAGACAGCTTTGCCATTCTTTTCCATAACCGTGCCGTTTTGCATCATGAGTACTGACAAAATATCCATGGAACGCTCCACATTCTCACCGGCCCCGAAGGCTGCTGCCGATTGGGTGATATCACCATTGGTATTTACCTTAGTGATAAGTTTGACCTGATCTTGAAACAGCTGCCAAGTCGCAGGCGGTTCGGCAATATTGGCGGAATTTAAGATATCAGTGTTGGAATATAGAACCAAAGTATCGACGTAAAGAGGAATGGCGAAAATTTTGTCTTCGGCATCTTTGTTTGGGTCAGGTTGATATGATTGAATTAAATCATCAGACACTACATCGACATAATTGTTTTTAAGTTCCTGCTGAGTAATAGCTTTTTCCTCACGCAAGGTGGTAACGGTTTCTTTTTTTATAGTTCCCGTTGTTTCGGTGTAGGGAATAGACAACGAGGCTGGCAGTGGAGTTATTAAATCTTTATATTCACCAAGCCAGGTGTTGTGAATCGAAAAAATATCCGGGCCCTCACCGCGGGCAAAGGCCTGCAGTAACTCGTCCTCGTACTCATCGTAGCGAAGAAGCTTCATGTTAAAAGAAACATTGGAATGAACGGTTCGATACGCGTTCATTAGTTCCTCAAAAGCGTCTTGATCTTCAAAAACGCTCCATACTTGAAGAGTCACCGGCAAGGCCGCTTCTTTTTCGGCTTGGGACTGACCACAGCCGGCACCCATTAAAGGTAAAAGGGTTAGAAGAAGCAAAAAGGACAAAAGTCGTCGCATATTTTGAAAATTAACCAAGGAATTTTTTGAGATAATTTTTGAAATCCTTACCAACCTCCGGGTGTTTAAGACCCAATTCAACTTGAGCCATAAGAAAACCCAGTTTGTTTCCGCAGTTGTACCAAGTTCCTTCGTAAGCACAGCCGTACAGTGCACGGTTCATGGAAAGCCAAGTTTCGAAAGCGTTGGCTAGGCGAATTTCACCATCCTTGCCGGGTTTGGTGTCTTTGAGCAGGGTCAAAACTTCCGGAGTCAAGACATAACGGCCGATGACGATTAAATCAGAGGGTGCCTCTTTCAAAGCTGGTTTTTCGGCAAAACGATCGATTTGCCAGGTTTTTGTATCAACTTTTTTACCACCAATAACCCCAAAGCTGGGAACTAGTTTTTTTGGAACTTTTTGTAAAGCCATGACCGGATCCTGATATTTTTCGTAAACCTCAATCAACTGTTTGATGGCCGGCACCTTGCTATCAATAATGTCATCGCCAAACAGCACGGCTACAGGCTCGTGTTTTTCAATAAACGGTAAGGCTGAGAGCACAGCATGGCCATCGCCCAGCGGTTTGTTTTGACGGACAAAAGCAAACTTGGCCAGTTTACCAATGCTTTGGATTTCTTTAAGCTCTTTGATTTTGTTTTTTTGTTCCAAGCGATACTCCAACTCGAAGTTGCGATCAAAATGATCTTCAATCGCTCGCTTGCCGATGGCGGTAACGAAAATAATTTCTTCAATGCCGGCGGCTACCGCTTCCTCCACGATATATTGAATGATGGGCTTATCGACTACGGCCAACATTTCCTTTGGCTGGGCCTTGGAAGCCGGTAAAAAACGGGTGCCCATGCCCGCGACCGGGATAATAGCTTTTCTTATCTTCATAGGGTAAAATATTACTGTCATTAATATACTATTTTTTCTTTATTTGCGCTATGGGGCGTTTCTCTGTTCCTCTTCGAAAGTATTTGTTGGCTGATACCGGGTTAACAATTAGATTTCTGATTATTTCCGACGTTGTTTTTATTAGTGCTAAAGGCCTTCTTGGGCCAGTCTTCGCTCTTTTTATTGAAAATTATATTGTTGGAGCCAACGCCATGGTTGTTGGTATTGCCGCCACGGTGTTTTTGCTTTCTAAAAGTTTATTACAAGTTCCTTTTGCCCACTTGATGGACAAAATAAAAGGTGAGCGTGATGATTTTTTAATAATGTTTATTGGCACCTTCTTTTCTGCCATTATTCCTTTAGCCTTTTTGTTTATTCACACCCCATTTCAGCTTTATGTTGTTGAATTTTTATTAGGGGTCGGAGCGGCCATGGCTTTTCCATCTTTCATGGCAATTTTTACCAGACATATTTCCGAGGAAAGAGTCGGGGTCGAATGGGGAATTTATTTTATGCTAACCGACCTCGGTTCGGCTTTAGCCGCGACCATTGGTGGAGTTTTGGTCATGACCATGGGTTTTCCAACTCTTATTATTGGACTGACGGTTGTTGGAATTATTGGGGCACTTTTATTACTTCCAATCAAAAGGCGTTTGCGCATGCCATAATAAAATTAATTTAAAAAAGCCTTGTTTTTAACAAGGCTTTTTTGTTTGCTAACCTCTCTTTTTGTTGTGGAAGATTTTCTTTGCCTTATCAAGCAGGCCCAGATCGACTTCCTGGATAAACATGCTTTCCCAATTGTGATTAAGTTTTTTAACCACCCCTAAAATTGGCATGGTAATTTGCGAGTGACCAATCAAAACATCACTGGTTTTGTTTTTGTAGACGGCTTTACCGGCCGCGTTGGCATAAACAAAGACACTTTTTGTTTCAAAGGCCCTAGTTAAACACAGAGCATCGATAGCCTTTTCTTGATAACGACGGTTAAGAGTGTAGGCATCTTCTGAAATGCCGCGCCACCAATAACTTGGACAAAAAATCATTTTAACTCCAGCCTTAGACATCTTTTTAAAGATGTCGGCGAAAGTAATATCCCAGCAAATAGCCAGACCGACCTTACCCCAAGCGGTTTTGAAAACCGAGGTTTTATTTCCCGCTGTGATAAATGACCTTTCTGTTTTATAAAGATGATTTTTTCGGTACTGACCCAAAATTTTACCTTGAGAGTCTATGTAATAAGTGGTGTTAAAAATTTTCTTTCCGACGAGTTCAGTATTCGAGCCGCTAACGATGTCGATATTATATTTAACAGCCAGGCCCTGAAAAAATTTTTTAGTCTGGCCATCTGTATCAAGCCATTTTTTAAAACCATTTTTCTCTCCAGTGGCGCAGTCTTCAATGGAGCCGCTTATACAATCTTCGGGAAAGACGACAATTTGCGCTTTTTTGGCTTGGGCCTTTTTAACAAACTGTTCCAACCTTTGATAATTTTTTTGTGGATCGAGTTGGGCGATCTTAAACTGAACGACAGCGATTTTTATTTTCATAATTGTGTCCGTTATTATAAACGGTTATTTTAAAAACAGGAAGGTTTGTTCTGTGTACAAAAAACAAAAAACCGCCGTGATGGCGGTTTGGAATTTTTTTCTGGCGGAGAGGGTGGGATTTGAACCCACGGTACCCTTGCGAGTACACCAGATTTCGAGTCTGGCGCCTTAGACCACTCAGCCACCTCTCCGTGCTACCTTGAGACTAACTTTTTAAAAGCTCTACCTCCTTTATATTTCTTAATTTGATTTTCTCGCTTTCGAGCCTCGGTTTTTGTTTCGAATTTTTCTTCGTAAACAAGAACCCAGGGTCGAAAAGGTTTAGTGGATGCCGTTGCTCCAGCATTGTGTCGTTGTAGGCGCGTATTAATATCTGATGTCGATCCGATGTAATAACGATCATGCTTTTCACTAAATAGAATATATGTATTAAACATAGAAACAAGCGCCCCCCCGCCTTCGCTTCGCTTTGGCGGGGTCCCGCCAAGTCCCGCTGTAATTCTCAGAGCGGGACGCCAGGCGGGATTAGACCACTCAGCCACCTCTCCAACGCGAGGAAAATTTATCATCTTTTGTCTTTTTTATCAAGGATTTTGTTTTAATCATTGCCTTTTAGTGAAAATTCTGCTATAATTTATTCAATAAAACATATGCCAACTGAACTTCCACAATATATCGAAATCTGGCTTCCTATTCTAATAGTCTGGGAGCTGGTCTGGAAAGGCTTTGCCATGTGGCACGCCGGGCGCAACAATCAATCTTATTGGTTCGTTGCTCTTCTGGTTTTAAACACCGTCGGAATCTTGCCAATGGTGTATCTACGGTTTTTTCAAAAGAAAATTAAGTAAAATAAATACCGCTTCGAATTAGATCGAGGCGGTTTTTTAATCTCAACAGGCAGTTTGTTGTCATCCTTATAAGGATGTGTTTCAATAGGTATTACCGTATGGAAGATGAACCAAAAACATCAGAAAATAAACGAGTGTTGTTTGTACCAGTAGCCGTGGCCACAACAATTGATAACTATCTTATTTTACAACTCAAGCAAATAAAATTTGCGGATAAACCGGAACAACTCCAAGTAATTACCCAAGAGGTTTCCGTCTATCAACCGATAATTGATGAAATAATCGTGGCGTATCCAAACCTCACGGAACAAATGGCGGCCTTGCGGCAAATTCATGAGCGTCTTTGGGAGATTGAAGATCGAAAGCGGATGATTGAGGGCGGGGAAGACGAAGAGAAGATGATCGTAAGACTACGATCCGAAACAAATGGACTGCTTGAAGAATATCTGGCACTGTCACGCCAAGTTTCAAAATTCAACGATCAGCGGGCGTTGATAAAAAAACAAATAAACACAATTACAAATTCCGCCATCGAGGAAATAAAATCTCATAAAACAATCAATGCATAATATGGAAAAAATTATCATCGTTAGTGGCGGGTTTGATCCAATCCATCGGGGGCATGTTGCTTTTTTTACCGCGGCCAAAGCTTTGGGTGATCGTTTGATTGTTGCGATTAATTCCGATGACTGGCTCACCAAGAAAAAAGGGCGGCCGTTTATGTCGTGGGAGGAGCGAGCAGAAGTTATTAAGGCTCTAGAAGCGGTCGACGAGGTAATTGCTTTTGATGATAGTGACGCCCAAGGGACGGCAAAAGACGCTATTCAAAAAGTTCGGACCAGTAATCCTGGCGCGGAAATTGTTTTTGCCAATGGCGGGGATCGCACCAAACAAAACGTGCCAGAAATGGAACTTGTTGATGATCATCTTACCTTTGCTTTTGGCGTGGGCGGAGAAGACAAAAAAAATTCCAGCAGCGGACTTTTAATGGAGTGGAAAGCACCAAAGACCGAACGTATTTGGGGGTACTATCGCGTCCTCCACGAAAACGGCGAACAGGTAAAATTAAAAGAACTGACCGTTGATCCGGGTAAAAAGCTCTCCATGCAGCGACATGAAAAACGAAGCGAACACTGGTTTGTTTCAGAGGGCACGGCAACCGTGGATACTCTTGCGGACGATGGTAGCGAAATCCTCCTTGGCGTTTACACAAAATTTCAGCACATCTTTATTGATAAACACCGCTGGCATCGATTAATGAACAAGACCAACGAGCCATTGAAGGTGATTGAAATTCAATGGGGCGAGGCTTGCGTGGAAGAAGATATCGAGCGAAAAAAAGATTTGTAACATAAAACCGCCTCGGATTAGGCCGAGGCGGTTTTTTATTTTCCCCAATCAATTATCTTAAGCACAACAGTCGCCAGGATAATAAGTCCCACCAACCAAAAGAGACACGCTCCGTTTGTCTCGTTACTATTCTTCGATGACATCATTTTTATAAGCATAAGGGCCTGTTGCCGACCAAACAAGGAAGACCAAAATCGCGGCGGTTAACATAGCTAAATCGTTTTTGAAAAATGGTACATCAACCAAACCGTGGATTGCCATTTCTATTAAGGCGGCGCCCGAGGCAAAGACCAGCCAATTAAAAGAGGCTTGTTTCTTTTTTCCTTGGTAGAAGGCTTTGAAAGAAACTAATACCAAATATGTTGCCGCGAAAAGTCCAAGCAGGCCAAGTTCGGTCCAAATATTTAAAATGAGATTATGCGGGTATTGGAAAATTTCGATTTCCTTATGAGTATGATATGGCTCAAGGGCGGTTGGATAACCAGAGAGTCCAGCACCGAAAAGCCAGTTGTCTTTTAACATGTTGAAAGTTTCTTCCCATTGTTTTAAACGGACACCACCAGAATAGTCTTGCAGGAAAATCTTTTGTTTAATTGTTGTGAAAGAAAAAACAATTATTATTCCAATGATGATTAAAACAATAACGCGCCAGCGGGCAGCTTTGCTGAATAAACTAATGATTAAGAGAGCCGCCGGAATGGCCACCCAAGCCGCTTCGGTTTGGGAAAAAATAATCGCGGCGACTGCAGCGCCGACAGTCAAAAACCAAAATCCGGCGCGCAAATAGAATTCTGCTTTAAGCGAACGCCAGAAAGATCCAAGTCCAAGAACAATTATCGGCCCGAGATATAGGCCGAGGGCATTGGGGTAGGGGAAGAAACTGGTGGCGCGGCCCTCGATGTCCCAGGGAATGGGAATAGCTTGTCCGGTGAGGCGTTGATAAATAGCAAACAAAGCGGCGGCCAGGGCCCCGAGGCCAAGGAACATTAAAGCCCTTTCGGCATCGTCGAATTTCTTCAGAGCGGTGTAAAGGATGAAAAAGAAAATAATCGGTTCTACAAGATAGGCTTTTAAAGTTCCCAGAGCGGATAGTTTATCCGGCGCAACAGCCACCCCAATCACTCCAGCCACAAGCAGAAGAATAAAAGGAATCAGCCAAGGTTTGGCAAAAGAAAAATCAGGTTTTTCTAGAACGATTTTTATTAGCCAACCAATTGTTATTACACCAAACATTAACTCCAACATGGTCGTAGGGAAGCCAAAAAGATCAAGACGTAGCAAGTAAACCGGCAAGGCGGCTAAGAAAAGGAAAACCGCCAAACGAAAATCGCGCCAGGCAATTAGTCCATAACCAACCAAGAGAGTGATAATAATTATTTCGTACATATTTTTTCTTAGAGGTTAGAGGGAGGAGTTTTTACCATCAAACTTTTTATATCCTTCATGTTTATTCCACCAATGGCCACTAAGACAATCGAGTAGATAGCCGCTCCGAAACAGATCGTTATTATTACCGGCCATGTTGGTAGCACTAATAAAATAAGATACATGATCAGTCCAGCCAAAGTTGCTTTGGCCGCGATAAGTAGATTAGGGAGAGTTCGTGAGACACGAGACACAACAATAAAAGTCAGAGCGGCAATTAAAAATTCCGAAAAACATGTGACCCAAGCGGCGCCCCACATTCCGTAACGAGGGATAAATACAACATATCCGATTATAGCGATAACAGCTGTCAGAGCATAACCCCAGGTCATGAATTTTTGTTTGTGTAAAGCAACGATTGTGTGGCCGTAAAGAGTGCTGATAAAGACACAAATGATGGCGAAAACCAAAACCTGCAAAACTAAACCGGCAGTGGCGTAGCGCTCGCCGGCAATAAGTTCGGTTAATGGCACAGCCACTATTTGTGCGCCGAAGAAAAGCGGAATAACAACAATAGAAAATATATTGAAGGCCTTTTGTAAAATATTTTTGAAAACTTCTTTATTTTTTTCGCTCCAAGCTATGGCTAATTGTGGTAAAAGCAAGCCCATGAACATGGTCGGGAAGGCGGTCATAACATCAACGACTTTATAAGCCGTACCATATTGGCCAACATCGTCCGGTCTGACCCAGGCGAGAATCAAAACATCACCACGCAAATAAATTAGGTTGAAAATGGTGGAAATAGCAATGGGAGCGCTGCGGGTGAAAGCATCTTTCCAGACAGTTAAATTAAACTGCGGACGAATAACTGTAAAAGGTCTGGCGGCCACAGCCACAAACAAAAGCCAAAAACCATTGGCCGCCCCCATGGCTAAAAGAATCGGCACCAGACCAAGGCCAAAAACCACACAAAGGAAAGTGAGCAACAAATAAAGAGCGCGGCTAGCTAATTCAGCAATAACGTAACGGCGCATGGCCAAATGTTTTTGAAACAAACCGATCATTGATCCGGCCGCGGACATGAAAAAGAAAGCGGCCGCCCCGGCGGCCACCCCGGCCTTGGTTGTGTCGGAGTAGGGTAGCAGAGTAATCACCACGGCTGACAGGGAATAAAAAACAAAACCCGAAGCCAGGCGAATTCCCATGATACTACCAACGATCTTTTTTTCATCAGCTCCGACTGCGGAAATCATTTGGGTTAAGGTCAAGGTTAAACCAAAGTCCACAAAGACAGCAAAGAACGACAAGAAAGTTGTAGCCGTGACATAGGCCGCCCAATCTTCTTCACTTAAATAACGGGTGAGTAGGGCTACCACCAAAAGTCCGGCCAGCATGCTAAAGCCCTTGCCGGCCATTTGAACCAGGTAATTTGTCGCAACTTTTTTCATGACGCTCATAATGTCACTAGTGTATCAAAAACGGCTTATTATTGCGATATTGAAAGAAAAGTCTATTTTTGATAAAATATAATTGATGACAAATATTTTTATGGAGGAAATTTCAAAAAACAAACAAAACAAAAATGCCTGGGTTGAGGTGATATTAAATATAGCCTTTGCTTTTTTGTTGGTAATTGGTTTGGCTTTTATTCTTTCGGTTGCCGAAGGAATTATCAAAGACAAGGTTTCGTTGGGAAGTTCTGTTTGGCACGAAGTCTTTGGAATTAAGACGGCTTACGCCGCGCCACTCAAAGGGTTCGAGGCTATGCAGGTTTCCGCTACTGGTCAGTTGACCATGAAGCCAGGTGAAAGCAAAAAAGTTTCTTTTGGTTTTCAAAATATTGGCACCGCGGCCTGGACCAATACCGGAACAAACTTTGTTTCTGTTTATACTTATGAACCAAAGTATCGGTCCAGTGTTTTTTTTGATTCATTTTGGGTGGCTAAGGATCAACCGGTCAAACTTTTAGAATCAAAGGTTGGGATTAAAGAAGTTGGTCACATCACCTTTACTTTAAAAGCGCCAACCACGGTCGGAACTTATAAAGAAACTTTTGCTCTGGCCGCCGAGGACAAAGCTTGGATTCCCGGCGGACAATTTACCATTACTATTACTGTGGCCAATGAAGTTGTTTCTTCCTCCATTGTCACGCCGAAGCCCAGCGAAGGCGGATTGTCCTCCTCTGATACCAACGGTTACGCCGCGGTTCTTTTATTAAAGAGCATAAAGAAAACAATCCAAGTAAAGGGCGGGGAAGTAATAACTTTTACCGCTGGAATTAAAAATAGTGGCACAAAAACTTGGACTTCTCGTTCAATTAAACTGCCTGATGTTTCCGTAGCTTCCTCGGTTAGTTACAAGGATTCTTCTTGGGTCGATTCAAAGACGGCTATAACCAAAACTGATGGTTCGGTTGCCCCCGGAGCCATGGATTTGATCACCTTCAATTTTAAAGCCCCGGTTAAAAAGGGGAGTTATGTTGTTAAATTCGCTTTAGCCGCTGATGAAGTTAGTTCTGTTCCCGGCGGCGAGATTGAAATTCCAATCGAAGTCACCAGCAATGCGGCAAATGCAATTACTTCCGAAGAAACTAACGATGTCGATCAAACCGAGAATCTGATTGCTGAGCCAGTTCTTCGTGTTGGTGTTTTGATTGTCGATGAGGAAACTGATAATGAGGTGATTATAACTTGTGAAAGTGATTTTGTTCTTAAAGATGGTAACGGAGCTTTGTTAGCCGAGGTTGAAGAGGGTCGTAAAGTCGAAGCTTTTTATAAAAAAGGTAAATATTGGTTTGATCGCGGTAATGGTTTAGAAAGCACCTCTTTTTATATTCGTTTTATCCCTAACGAAGCCAACGCTGTTTGTACTGTGACTAATTTTGATCGACGCGAGTCGCGTAATGCTGCTCATGCCGACAACCAGTTTCGAAATGTTTTAGAAATTCGTTATAACGAGCCTAATGATCGCGTTTGGCTGATTAACGAATTACCAATGGAATATTATTTACGAGGGTTAGGTGAAACCTCCAATGATTCTAATCTTGAATTTCAAAAAGCATTGCTGACAGCCGCTCGCACTTACGCTTTGTATCATTTTGAGCGGGCCACTAAACACGCCTCCGAATTTTTTCATGTCGATGCCTACGCTGATCAAGTCTATTATGGTTATGGACAAGAAGCTCGCACGCCTAGAATTACTCAAGCCGTCGAAGAAACTCGCGGTCAAACCGTAACTTATGATGGCAAGACGGCCATTACCCCATATTTTTCCCGCTCCGATGGTCGAACTCGCAGTTGGA
>Ga0172379_10004654_pt1 | contig 19940 bp, 20 predicted proteins | sample GrowelOW334metaG_FD_119756 | JGI IMG/M metagenome (GOLD analysis project Ga0172379, IMG submission 119756) | Groundwater microbial communities from an aquifer near a municipal landfill in Southern Ontario, Canada - Groundwater well OW334 metaG | ecosystem: Environmental > Aquatic > Deep...
AACATTGTGAACTTTATACAATCACAGAACTAAGTTCCTTAATACTTAATTTAATATCATCTCTATAAGTAAATAGTTCGGAAAGCCACACCTTGGGGTCACAAAAGCGAAAAAGACTGGACTTCTCCAGTCTTTTTCGCTTTTGTGAAAGCACAGGTATAATTTTTCTGCAGAAAAATTACCGAGCTGGGGTCGCGAGTACTTAGTAGAATTTGAGCAAAGCGAAAAATTATACTTAGTAACTTGTGACCACGTGTTAGGATACTGAAACTATAAGTTTCAAATCTCTCCGTGTCCTTTTTACTCAAATAATTTTATGATAAAGTGGTGAAAGTATCGCGCGGTTAGCTCAGCTGGTAGAGCGTCACATTGACGTTGTGAATGTCACAGGTTCGAACCCTGTATCGCGCACAAATTAAATACTGAAATTATTTTTTGGCGCGATAAAAAAGTGCTGGGAGCACTTTTGGCAGGGTTCGAAGCCCGATTGAGAATTCGCCTAGGCGAATCCAATTGGGGTACTGAAACTGTAAGTTTCGAAATTCCTGTATCGCGCACAAAATAAAATTTCTAGTATAATTATTCTATGTCTATTCAATTCAAAAAAGTAACTTGGTATTCAAAACTATTGGCAATTATTGTTCTTTTTATTGTTGTACCGATTGTTTCTTTTTATTTAGGTAATTATTACCAAGAAACAAAAATCATAATACAAAACATATCTGCTTCTCGATCATTGGAAAATGGGACAAGTACTGGATCTATTTTAGATTCAACATCAACGTCTGTAATTACTGGTAAGCCTTTTCAACCGCTCAAAGGAGTTATTTGCACGATGGAAGCAAAACAATGTCCTGATGGAAGTTATGTTGGTAGGACTGGTCCAAATTGTGAGTTTGCACTTTGTCCAAAAGTAAAATAATTTTGTTAATTAATTATTTGGTATGAAGATGAATATAAATGTCTTCTAGAGCTTTTACAGCATCGCCTGAGGAAATGTTGTTTTGGTGATAAAGACCGTCTGTGCAGTCTCCTGCAGCCCAGATCATAGGTGTTTTGGTCTGTTGTGTTCTTGGATCTACAATTATTTGTCCGCTCTGATTTAGTTCTACAATATTTTTTGCAAAAGCAGTTGATGGAATTAATCCAATTTCAATAAAAATTCCAGTAACAGGTATATCAATTATTTCTCCAGTAATAGCATCTTTGTATGAAAATCCATTCACGAATTTATCTCCTTTTACCTCAAATGGAACAGCATTTTTAATTGCTTTAACGTTTGGTTTTGCAAGAACTTTTTCTACTGTAATAGCATCTGCTCTAAAATTTTCACTTCTGTTTATTAAGGTAACACTTTTTGCGTATGCAGAAAGCTGAGCGGCTGTTTCAAAAGCGGCATTGCCACCTCCAACAACAATTACATCGGCATCTCCATAAAGAGGTCCATCACAAGTAGCGCAGTAGGTAAGTCCTTTGTGTTCAAAAACATCAGCTCCTTTTGCTTCCAATTTTCTTCGTGTGCTTCCAGTAGCAATTAAAACTGCTTTGGCATTAAATTCTCCTTCAGTTGTAATTATTGTAAAACCAGCCTCTGTTTCCTGTCCGCCATGCTCTGAGCCAGCAGGCGATGGCAGGCGGGTTTTGATATCAGTTGCCTTAACTCCAGTTTTTATTTCAAGACATTCTCCGGCGTAAGTTTTAAGATGATTCTCTAAACTTTTTGCAAAATCAGCTCCAGAAATTGAAGGCGTGCCGATCCAGTTTTGGATATTTTCAGAAACTGCACTTTGGCTTTCAAAGTCAAAAGTCAAAAAAACTGTTTTAAGTTTTTTGCGGGCAGCATAAACACCAGCCGACACTCCTGCTGGTCCGCCTCCGATGATAGCTAACTCGTATATGTCATTATTCATAAATATAGTATATAAAATTTAACTAAAAATCCTAAATTCTAATATCTAAATTCTAAACAAATTATAAATTCAAATATTTGATCAAAAATTTTTTTTGATTTTAATACTTAAATATTGTTCCGTATTTAGGATTTAGAGTTTCGAATTTACTCAAATAATTTATTAGTAAATTATTTGAGTTTACTTCTTCTCAAGAATGCTGGTACTGCGCCCCAATCTTCCTCTTCGGCATTTACTACGGGCACTGTTACAGTTTCTGTAGGAGCTCCTGTGTTTTTTTCGTCTTGAGTTTTTTCAGTTTTTGTATCTGGAAGTTTTGCACTAAAAGGTTTGTTTTCGAAAAGACTTTTTTTCTGTCCTGCATCTGGAAAACCAGCTGCAACTACAGTAACTTTTATTTCGCCTTTTTTTAATTTTTCATCATGAACAGTTCCAAAAATAATTTTAGCATTTGGATCAACTGACTCTGTGATAATTTTAGCAGCGTCTTGAATTTCAAACATTGTTAGATCATCACTTCCTGCAATTGAGAACAAAACACTTTTTGCTCCGTGAATTGAAATATCAAGAAGTGGGGAATTGATCGCACCCTTTGCAGCCTCTGTTGCTCTGTTTTCTCCGCTTGCATAACCGATTCCCATAAGGGCAGAGCCAGCATTTTCAAGAACAGCTCTAATATCAGCAAAGTCGATGTTTCCGATCGTTCCTGGAGTTGTTATAAGGTCTGAGATGCCTTCTACAGCCTGCTTTAACACTTCATCGCACATTATAAAAGCTTGCTTAGCAGTAGTTTCCTTACTGATCGATGTTAGAAGTTTATCGTTTGGAATAATGATAATAGCGTCAACTGATTTTCTTAGTTCATCAATTCCTGCTTCCGCAAGACGAGATCTTTGTTGTCCTTCAAATGAGAATGGTTTTGTTACAACTGCAATTGTAAGAATTCCAAGTTCTTTAGAAGTTTTTGCAACAACGGGAGCTGCTCCAGTTCCTGTTCCTCCTCCTTCTCCTCCAGCAATGAAAACCATATCACCGCCTTTGATTGCTTCTTGAATTTCTTCTTTTGTTTCTTCTGCTGCGCGTTTTCCGATCTCAGGATTCATTCCAGCACCCAAACCTTTTGTAAGATTTTTTCCAATGTGAATTTTTTTCTTTGCAAGTGAGTGATGAAGATCTTGTGAGTCAGTGTTTACAGCGATAAAATCAACGCCTTTAACTTTTGCGTCCATCATGTGATTAAGTGCATTTTTTCCAGATCCCCCAATTCCAATTACTTTAATTCTTGCGAAGGTCTCCATCTCAGGTTTTATTTGTGGCATATCTTTATTGGTAAGGATTTTATAAATTAAATTCGATTATTGTTACATAAAAAGTTTACAACCTTTTGTCAGCTTCCTAAACTCAGAAATGAAAAAAATAACTTTTTCACTTGATTCATTTTATGTCGCTAATAATATACAAGTTTTCAGTGCTGGGCAAGCCCCGCAGTGAAAGTTGGCTTCATTTGCTCGTTATTTATTAATTGGTTCTAATTTTAGAAAACGATTTGCATGAAAAACCCTTATTTCTATTCGATATATATGTCTCGCAAATAAATAACAAAGCCAACTTCTACTGACGGGGCAAGTAGTGGACAAATATGAAAAATAGGTTGTTTTAAGCTAATTTAAAGGTTCAAATTAGCTACGGAAGGATCTTTTTTATCCAAGCTACTAAATTTAATTTAGCTTTTTTTAGCAATCTTCCTTTAAATATATTTATTGGAGAAGAATCTTCAGAGGAAGAATTAATTCCAAGAATTGTTAATCCATAAGCAACAGCCCATGTACCGTCTTTTATTTGCAGAGCAGTTTTTCCATCAAATTTTATTCCAGCTTTTCTGATCGGTAATTTTAGAGAAGTTTTTGCAACCTGTTCAATGAAAGGACTAAGAGCTCCTCCTCCAGTAATAACTGCTCCAGCAGGAAGCAAAGAACTTCGTCCAATTTTTTTAAGATGAGTTTCAACAAGATCAAAAATATCTGAAAGCCTTGCAGAAATAATTTCCTCAAGTTTTTTTCTTGGATAAGGAATTGTTTCTGGGCGAGCGATCTTAATTCTTTCGGCTTCTTCCAAGGAAATTTTAAATCCTAGGGCAATATCGTTTGTTATGTCACCAGAGCCGAGCGGAATAACTTCAATTGACATAGGTGCACCATTTTCGAAAACAGAAACTGAAGTTGTCTCAGCTCCAATATTTATCAAAACAAGTCCTGCCATTTGCTGAGCCTTGTTTACTGTGGCTAAACTAGCAGCAAGCGGGGAAGCAGCAACATCATCAACTTCGATTCCAGCAAGCTCTACAGCTTCGATAAAATCATCAATATGTTGCGATAGGCAGGCAACAAATAAGGATTTGCATTCCAGCGTTTTTCCGTACATTCCTACCGCTTTGCCAATAACTGGTTTTCCGTCTACCTTAAAAGAAAGAGGAACAGCGTGCATTACTTTTCTATTGATCGTAAAAGTATCAGGCAAATTTTCTTCTATTTCATCAGTTAAGCTCGAGATATTTGCTGATGTAATTTCTGTTTCTTTTGCTCCCAATTCTGTTGAGCCGGAAAAACTTGAAGCAAAAAGTCCAAGTCCGCCGATCCCAAGATAAGCTTTTGTGATCCTGTAATTTGATGATTTTTCCGCCATCGAAACAGCCTCTCTAATCGATTCAGCAACTTCTTCGATGTTTGTTATGTATCCGCGTCTTATACTTTTTGAAAGCGCATAACCAACACCGATAATTTTTGGTTTAGCTCTTTCTTCGTTTGTGTTTGCCTCTGAAACTATTACTTTAATTCCGTGACTGCCAATATCGATACTCGCCGAGATTCGTGTTGCGTTTGAGTTTGATGAAATTAAATTGCGAAATTTTTGCATAATAGTTTTTCTTTTCTTTCCATTTTACTACCATGTTCCATTCCCTCCAAATGTAGGAGTCCGTGGATAAATAAAAAATTCAAATATTCGAGCGGAGTCTTTCCAAAAAGTTTAGATTTTCTTTTAACTTCATCAAAATAAAATATTATTTCACCTGAATTTTCATCAAGTGAAAAACTTAAAATATCTGTTGGTGAATTTACTTTTCTAAAATGATTATTTAGATCCTGTATCTTTTTTTTGCCGACAAAAGCAACACTAAGTTCGTATTTTTTTCCAAGAACTTTGTTTTTTATCAAAGCAAAAAGTCCCTGATCAAATTGAGGGACTTTTTTAGGTATTTTTGAAAACGAGAGAGTTGAGTTCATTTTACCCTAGAAAATTTTTATCTATTAAAAATTGCTTAATTTCTATATATAATAAATTTAATTCTACTGTACTAATGATTCCCAGAAGCAATTTTTCAGCTAGTTTTTTACAAAACTAGCGTAGATAAAAACTTTAAAGGGTGAATTATCTTCTTCTTGGCTTTTCAACATTCTTACCAAGTTTGATAAGAACTTCAATTTTAGCTTTTCTGTCTAGAGAAGAAAGAGTCTTTTTCTTAACAACGTATTTTGAACGGTTTCTGTCCTTGTATCTAAGACTTCTTACACGTCTTAGGATACCCGCTTCTTGAACGCGTTTTGTAAATTTTCTGATTGTGTTGGCATTGTTTTCTGTGCCAGCTTTTGTGACTTCTACGTTTACTGATTTCATAGGTAAAAATATTAACATAATGGCCTTATATTGGCAAATTATAGCAACTAAATTGACATAAAATGGTATTCGTATAAGCTTTTTAATATATGAAGATGTACAAAATGTGGCTAAAAAGCAAACTATGCTCGGTTTTGATCTTTTTCTTTGCAATGGCGAAGGATGCTCCTTATAGGATGTTTTTCTGCCAGACCATCGAATTGGTTTTCAAAAAAGATCCAATTAAGATGGCTTTTACTCTTTCGAGACATCCTGAGGAATTTTTGAACTTTAAATTAGTACAGGCATTGTCACCGAAAAATTTGGCTAGAAGCTGGTACCCACACAAACGCAGAAGGTCTCCATTTTAGATGAGAGACCTATTTTTATGATATTTAAGAAGTCTTTTCAAAACTCTCTTTCTATGGGATACTTTTAATACGATTAATAAGGTAATAAATAAACACTATGAGTGATTATGAAAGACCAGAGAATAATTTCGAAAAAACAAGTTTTTCTCCAGAAGATAAAAATCAAGGAGGTGTAGCTGAGGAGGAAATGCCGAAATTTGAAAGCAATGAGAGTTTGAAGCAAGTGATCGATAGATCATTAAACATGTCAGATATTACTCTTAAAAATTCCGCAGGAGAAGGATATTTAGCAAAGCATGGACATGAGGGTGCTTTAGCTGACAGTTATAATAAGAGTGATGGAGTCATACTTTTTAAAACAAATGGAATATTTTATGCTCTTCCTGATACAAATGAAAATGAGCTTAATTTAAAAAGTTTTGGATTTCAGCAAGATTCTTCTATAGCAGTTCCTCATCTTAATGAAGATGAGGTTTGGGCTCACTCACTAAAAAATTCTAGTTATTCAAAATGGAAGGAAATGAGTCAAAGTAAATAATAAAAGTAAATAATAAAACAAAAAACTCCCGCGAGACTTAGTCTCGCGGGAGTTTTTTGTTTTGTCTTTCTCTTGTGCGAGGCTTAGCCTCGCACAATCCTTATGTTACTTCAGTTTTTTTAGATACTTAACCAAATGGTCAATGGAAACTGTTTCCTGAGACATGGAATCCATATTTCTTACAACCACTGAGTTTTCTGAAGCTTCTCTCTGTCCCATCATAATAATGTAGGGGATTCCCATTTTTGTAACCTGTTCTAGTTGTGCCGAAAGTTTATCTTTGGCCAAAGATTGAATAACATAAACTCCTGCTTTTCGGAGCATTTCGATCAAAGTTAAACTTTTTAATTTTGCATCAAATCCAATTTGAATATAAAAGAATTTTGCTTTTACATCTTTCTTTTTAACAATATTTTTTTTGATGAAGTGAGGGTGAATCAAAAGGGCTGCTCCAACGGCAGGTACATCTTTTTTTTGCAATGCTCTTTTTGCAAGACCATTATATCTTTCGCCAATTCCAAGAATATGAGTTTCGATACCTTTACTAGTTATTTTTTTTCCTTGGAGTTCAAAAACAGTGTCAGTGCAATAACTTCTTGATCCTACGAGCGCATGATTCAATTCGTAAGGAATACAGAGCGATTCAAGGTATTCAAGAACTTCTTTAAAATGATTTCTTCCTGATTCATTTAAAAAGGCAATCGGACGAGGAGCTCCATCTTGAGTCGTTTTACATTTTTCATGTGCGCAATCAAACAAAGCTGTTGGATTTTTTTTGACAATTGCTAAGCAAGATTTATCAAGATTTCCTGCATTTTTGGAAATATAATTTGTAAGTTCTTTAAAAAATCTTGAATAAGCTTCTTTATCTCCAACTGAGTTTATCACTACAGAAAAAGTATATTCGGGATAGCGGTCTTTAAGAATGACGTAAGATGCTTCAATAACCATAGCTTCACAAATACTTTTTGAACCACCAATAACTTCAATATTAAAGGTTCCATCCTCATTATTTTTTTTCATGTGAGGATTACCTTCTAAAGGCCCTTCATAGAAGCCCATTACAGGCTGAGGAAGATCTATGAATTTTTTTTCAAGAAAAGCTCTTAAGATCGCAATTTTTTCTTCTAAAAATCCTCCAAACCTTTCGTTTTTGTGAAGAAAAGGATTAAGATTTTTTAGATGTGATTCTCTGAATTTTTTGGCAAATACAATATCTTTTTTTTCTACAGAAAAAATCGGAAGTTTTGTAAATCCATAATAAGAAGCGATTCCAGCGGCTTTTTCTAATTCAGGAGAAAGAAGCTCAGTCTTGTGAATTATTTTAACTTTCTTAGCTTTTTCTTTTTGGGTTTTCATGTTTTAAATTTTAAATCAGTAAAATCAGAAGTTAAAAATCAGAACTCAAAATTAAAATTCAAAAGTTAAAATTTTTTGCATTAACTTTTTATTTTTTACTTGTAATTTTAAGTTTTGCATTTTGATTTTTGAATTATTTTTCAAAACTTGCTTTGCCTGGCCAAATACCTACTTCTGGGATTGGAAACAAACGAGTTAAAACTCTTCCTGTTATTTCGTCCCTATTAAGAGATCCCCATACCCTAGAATCAGAACTTGCTTCTCTGTTGTCTCCCATCACAAAATATTGATTAGGTCCCAAAACTGTTGTGTTTGTGCCATTTCTTTCTGAAGAAACGTATTGTTCCTTAAGGACAAAACCGTTCGGATTTTCCTTATTTATGATCGTTACAGTATTTCCATCAACTTTGACTGTTTCTCCCGGAAGTCCAATTACTCTTTTAATGTAATGATCTTTTGGAGCTGGGGGCGGACGAAAAACTATAACATCGCCTCTTTGCGGTCCGTTAAATCTGTATGAAATTTCATCGATAATTAAATAATCTCCATTGTAAAATGTTGGATACATAGAAGTTCCAACAACAACAAATGGCTGCGCAATAAAAAGTCTAATAGGCAGTAAAACAAAAATTACCAAAAGAGCGATATCGATTACGTCTTTGAGGAATCCTTTTAGTAAAGGTTTTTTAGTTTCAGCTAAAATATTTTTTTCCTCTGTCATGTGCGCATATGATAATATATAGAAGCGTGTTGACGCAAGGCTTTTAAAGTTTTTTAATAAAAAACTTTAAATTGCTAAATACGAAATCCTAAATTCTAAACAAAAGTCAAATTCAAATATTTAGAATTTTGAAATTTAAGATTAGGTTTTGTTTAGTATTTAGATATTATGATTTAGAATTTAATAATAATTTTTTAAAATTATGAGTTATGTAATTGTTGGTTTAGGAAATCCAGGAGAAGAATATACAGACACTCGTCACAACACAGGACGAATTGTTTTAGCTTTAGCAATTAAAAATTTTGATTTTTGTGAATTTAAAATTGATAAAAAACTTTTTGCTTTGGTGGCAAATGGAAAGATTGGAAAGGAAAGTGTAAAGGCTTTAATGCCAGAAACCTTTATGAACAAATCGGGAAGTTCGCTTAAAACTTTGATCACTTCAGAAAAAAAGGCTAAGACGCTTGTAGTAATTCATGATGATCTTGATCTGCCGATAGGTAGTTTGAGGATCTCATTTAATCGAGGAGCAGGAGGACACAGAGGAGTTGAATCAATAATTAGAGCAATCAAAACTGAAAAATTTATTAGAATAAAAATCGGAATTTCTCCAAAGACTCCAACAGGAAAAACAAAAAAACCTAAGTCTGAAAAAGTTGGAGATTTTATTTTAGGAAAATTCAAACCAGAAGAAATGTTCGAATTAAAAAAAGTTGCCAAAAAAGTTGGCGAGGCTCTTGAAGTAATGATCAAAGAAGATGTCTTCAAAGCGATGACAGACTTTAATTAAAAAAGGTTTAGGGCGGTCTAAAAGGTTTTAGACCGCCCTAACGGAAATTGAGCTTTGTGAATTAAGGATTTTTTGGAGACTAATTTGGAGACCAGAAATTTTGTAAAAAACCTCAAACAAAATCAAAACAAAAAGCCGTTCGCGAAGCGAACGGCTTTTTGTTTTTGACTTTCTCGAAACTTTAACCTCAACCTCGAAACTGCCTAAGCTTTCTTCTCTCCTTGGAAAGAAAGTGCCATTTTTTGATCCTTGGGATCAAAAAGAGCAATTTTGAATGGGTAACTCTTACCTAGTTCAAGATTGTTTCTCAGTTTATCCTCACTTCCGAATTCTGAGATATGAACTAGTCCCGCAACTCCCTCTTCAATTGAAGCAAGAGCTCCGTGTCTGTTGAATTTGATAACAACAGCTTGAACGATATCGTCTTTTTTGTATTTCTTAGCAGCTTCAGTCCAAGGATTTGATTTAAGAGCCTTGATAGATAGAGAGATCTTTCCATCTTTGATTTCAATAACCTTTGCTTTTACTTTATCTCCAACTTTGAAAAGTGTTCGAGGATCTTCTACAAGTCCCCAATCAAGTTCAGAAATGTGAACTAGACCTTCAAGACCATCTTCAATTTTGATGAAGACACCGAAATCTACAACTCCTGTAATTTCAGCCTCTAGAACATCTCCAACAACATATTTGTTAACAATTTCTTCTCTATCTTTTGATTCAGGATTTTTCTCAGAGAAAATAAGTTTATTTTCTTTCGCTAGAGCAGAAATGATGCAAACAGAAAGTTTTTGTCCGACAAGTTTTTTCAACTCATCAAGAATTCTATCTTTGTCACCATCCATTACGCGAGGGTAGTGGTCACTCTTAAGCTGTGAAGCTGGAAGAAATCCAACAACACCTTGCCATGTGATAATAAGTCCACCTTTGTTTGCTTCTGTTGGAATAACTTCGAAGGTTCTTTTATCCTTCATTGCTTTTTCAGCTTCAGTCCAAACAAGAGCTTGTTTAGCCTCTTTTAGAGAAAGTTCTATGTAACCTTCTGCGTTTTTTAGGTCAACTACTTTTGCTGCAACTGTATCTCCAGGATTTATTTTCTTGATGACATCTCTAACTGAGAGATATTCTTTTCCAAAAATAATTCCAGTTCCAAAAGGGTACAAGTCAATATAAACAGCTCCACGCTCATTTGCGAGTACTGTTCCTTCAACAAGACTTCCAATTGCTGGAGGTGTAGGAACTTGTGTGAGAAGTCTTCCCATCACAGAATCCCTTTTTGCTTTACTTTCTTCTGACTCTTCTACAACAGCTTTTACTTTGACAATTTTTTCGTCTTTTGTTTCTGTGCTCATGTGTTTACTCGGAATCAAGTTTCGCCTGAATATCTCGTCCTCCACGCTATTAAATTTGTGGATTTGCAATTATCAGTAGGCGAGGTTAGCTCTTTTCCTTATATTTATATGCTCGTGATTGTACATTAATTCTCCTAAAAAACCAAGTTTTTAGACTGACAAAAAGAAGACATAAAAAACCCAAGAAATATAACGGTTGTGCGAGGCTTAGCCTCGCCGAAGCCTATATATATCTTCGTCAATTCAAGTGTGGTAGGTGATATATAAACACTTCTGACATCTTTGATACATTTGTTAAATTTTACAAACGGTTATCTTTTGAAAAGTTTGAAAAATTTTAATTATTTAAAAAAATAAAAACGATGTGATATAATCTCGCCTATGATAATCACAAGACAAGGAGATCTAGAAATAAAATTACAAGCTGGCGATACAATTGCTGGAATTAATCCGCCTTCAAAAGACTCAAAATTAAAGGGTGGAAAATTTGGCGCAAACATTGCTCTAGTTTCACTTAATCACAAAGATTTTAACGGAGTTGATTTGCTCGCTTTTGGTGAGAAGAAACCTTTCGTAATATCAGGCCCTGGAGAATACGAAGTTAAGGGAATTTTTATAAAAGGTTTTGGTTCAAGAAGCGATTACGAAAGTAAGCAAGAAAAAATAAACACTATTTATGTTGTAGCGATGGACGGAATGAAAGTGGTACATCTCGGAGCGCTTTCTGAAGAAAAATTATCTGAAGAAGCGCTTGAAGCTGTGGATGATATTGATATTTTGATGATTCAGTTAGGTGACAATCTTTTGAATCCTGCCCAAGCCGCTAAGCTTGCTGTTTTCCTTGAAGCAAAATTGATAATTCCAATCGGAAGTATTGAAGATCAGAAAAAATTTGCCAAAGAGGTCGGAGCAAAGCCGGAGGAAACAGATAAATTGACATTAAAAAGAAAAGATCTAGAAGGAAAGTCAAACGCAGTGGCATTCATATAGATAACAGAGAGTTGTAATTTGATAGTGAAATAAAATGTCAAAAAAGAAAGAACTTACGCTTGAAGAGCATAAAAAAAAGTTAGCATTAGTTTTTGCAGGATTAATTACTTTTTTTATTTTTATAGTTTGGATATTGTTTTTTATCGGAGATGCAAAAAAGCAACTTAATAAGACGTCCGAAGGAAGAGTTGAAATTTTTAGTGTGTTTCAAGACACTATGGGAAAATTTGCAGACAGATTTGTAAATCAGTTTAAAACACTTCCCGAAAAATTTGTCGGAACCCAAACAAATCTTCCGGCAGGAGATTTGAACAGGCAATCATCAAGTACCGCGGTAATTCATCCGGAGCAGTTGACAGCAAGTACAACGAAAGTTTTAATAGAAAATATTAATCAATAAGTTAGGAAATTCTAAGCACTAAATGCTAAACTCTATGTAAATAATAAATTCAAATATTTAAAATTTGGAAATTAAAAATTAGATATTGTTTAGGATTTAAAAATTAGTATTTAGAAATTAAGAAAAAATGGCTCCAAAATCAGACAAAAATAATAAAGAAGAAACAGTTTTGGAAAATGTTCCGGCGAAAAACGTTATACCTCAAAATATAGTTGCGGAAATGCGCGAGTCGTATATTGACTACGCCATGTCGGTTATTACAGACCGTGCTCTTCCCGATGTTCGTGATGGACTAAAACCCGTACACCGAAGAATTATTTATACTATGTATGAGCTAGGATTAAATCCTGGAGGAAAAACAAGAAAGTCAGCCAAAATTATCGGAGACGTAACTGGTAATTATCATCCCCACGGAACTGTGGCAGCTTATGAAGCCTTGGTAAAACTTGCACAAGATTTTTCTATGCGTTATCCATTGGTTATTGGCCAAGGAAACTTCGGATCTGTTGATGGAGACCCGCCAGCAGCTGATAGATATACAGAAGCAAAAATGTCTAAGATCGCAGTTGAAATGATCCGCGATATCGAAAAACAATCTGTTGATTGGAGACCGAACTACGAAAACACAAGAAAAGAACCTGCTGTTTTGCCAACTCTTGTCCCAAACCTTATTTTAAACGGAACACTTGGAATTGCTGTGGGTATGGCAACAAACATTCCACCGCACAATCTTGGAGAAATTTCTGATGCAACAATTTATTTGATTGATAACAAAGACGCAACTTCAGAAGATCTACTGCAATTTGTTAAAGGTCCGGATTTTCCAACTGGCGGAATGCTTTTTGGTAAAAAAGATTTAGTTCAAGCCTACACAACAGGAAGAGGTGGAGTGGTGGTAAGAGGTGAAGCTGAAATTGTTGAAGACAAAACAGGTTCATCAATTGTTATTACTTCTCTTCCTTATCGAGTGAACAAAGCAGAACTTATTATCACAATTGCCGACATGGTGCGCGATAAAAAGATCGAAGGTATTAGAGACATTCGCGATGAATCAGCAAAAGATATTAGAATTGTAATTGAACTTAAAAAGGCAAGTCATCCTCAATCAGTTTTAAACTTTATTTACAAACATACGCGTTTGGAAGAACCTTTTCACTTCAACGTGGTGGCTCTTGTAGATGGAATTCCAAAAACTCTTTCTCTAAAAACTATTCTTGAGTGTTTTATTGCTCACAGAAGAGATGTTATCAAGAGACGAACAGAATTCGATCTAGCAAAAGCTTTTGACCGCGAACATATTTTAGCTGGCCTAAAAAAGGCACTTGACCATATTGATGAAATTATCAAACTGATCAAAAAATCAAAAACTGTCGATGAGGCTCGCGCAGGTTTGATAAAAGAATTTAAGTTTTCCGAAAGACAGGCAAATGCAATTCTTGAAATGAAATTGCAAAGACTAGCTTCACTTGAAAGAAAAAAGATCGAAGACGAGCTTGCTGCTGTCAGACTTTTGATAAAAGATCTTGAAGATATTCTTGCTAATCCAAAAAGAATTCCTGCAATCATTAAAACTGAAATAAATGAGGTAAGAGAAAAATTTGCTGATGCAAGAAGAACTAAAGTTTTTTCTCATGAGGCTAAAACTCTTTCCGTTGAAGATCTGATTCCAAATGATGAAAACGTTTTGGTTTATACCGCAGGCGGATATATTAAGAGAACAGATCCTGAAGAATACAAAAAACAAAAAAGAGGAGGGGTTGGAGTAATAGACCTTGATACAAAGGAGGAGGACTTCATAACTCATCTTGTTACAACTACAAATCATAGTGATCTGCTTTTCTTCACTGATATGGGAAAAGTTTATCAAATCAAAATGTATGAAATTCCTGAAGGAAAAAGAGCGACAAAAGGAAAATCTATCATGAACTTCCTTTCACTTTCCGCTGATGAAAAAGTTACTTCAATTCTTCCAATGCCGAAAGAACTTAAAAAGGGCAACGGACTTTCAACGATGCTTGTAACAAAAAACGGTACAGGAAAAAGAGTTTCTGCTGATAGTTTTAGCGACGTTCGCAGAAGCGGAATTATTGCAATTAGACTAGATAAAGGAGATGAACTTGTTTCTGCAACATTCGTAGAAAAAAATGATGATGTTTTAGTTGTTGCTTCAGACGGACAATCAATTAGATTCAAAGAAGATGACGTAAGAGAAATGGGAAGAAATGCCGCTGGAGTAAGAGTAATGAAATTAGATAAAGGTGTTTCTGTTGTGGGAAGTGACATCATCAAAAAAGATGCAAAGGATGCAAAAATATTCGTAGTTTCTTCAAATGGTTTCGGAAAGAAAACAAGTATCAAAGAATACAAAACTCAAGGACGAGGAGGATCTGGAATGAAAACTGTAAAGGTTACAGAAAAAACTGGCTCACTGATTTCTGCAAAAGTTGTTACCGATGAACTTGAAGAAGCTGTAGCAATTTCAAAGAAGAGCCAAGTGATCAGATGTTCTCTTGAAGAAATTCCAACTCTCGGACGAGATACTCAAGGAGTTCGTATTATGCGACTTCGCGAAGGAGATTCTTTAGCATCGGTTATATGCTTATAACAGATGCAAAGTTTCTAGGTATCAATTAATAATTTTCAAATCAAAAAACATGGAGGTGAGTCCTCCTGCAGAGGTCTCTCCTCCATGTTGAAATCTAAGCAAAATACCCTTGTTTTACAAGGGTATTTTGCTATTGATATTTTCCTCATTTTGTGATATAATTTAACAAAATTCGAACCTTAACATTTAACCTGCAAATTGCCACAGCAGAGAGTTTCTTTTTTTGGAATTTCTCTGCTGTGGCAAAAAACATCGACAAGCACTTGTGTAATTCTTCGAAACATTTCGAAGCACTTGAAAGCTCTAGAGGATTTAGTAACCCAGCGATAAAATGAGTGAACAAATAAAAAGAGTGATGACAGAAGAAGGTTGGCTTCAGTTTTTAGCCTCCTTTGCAACAAAAGGAAATCGTTTGATTGTTCCGCGTGAGGCTGGGGCAATCGTCTCGGCGCTTTCGCCGCTTGATTTCGCCGACTGGCTCGCGAAGAGTATCGCGAGCTATCAACCGGCGGTTGCAGAGAAATCGAAACTCGAACACCTCTGCGAGTTCAACATCCACAAGGACGGTGCCGACAGTCGGATGTTGCTGAGGCGAATGAATGCAGAGTTCACAGTTTCAGAATTTGCTTCGAGATTGATGAGGAAAAATACGTTTGTCATCGGCCCTGTCGAAGACGTGATTATTCATGTTTATCGTGCCGATGTTCTCGGTGTCGTAAGCTGGCCACAAAGAGAGTTCTTTGGTCCCGAGGGATGGAAACATCTTAAAGGACTTGGTCTTTCCAAGTGCCTAGTCGACGACTCTCCATACATTCGTAAAGCTCACAACAAACAGAGATTTAACGAGGATATTCTGGTCGCTCATGATCTGATTTTTCTGGATGGTTACTCGGTGGTGTTCAGTGTTGGAAACTATTACAACAAATACTCCATCGAAGGTACTCCCTTGCCGTATGGTAGTCTCTTCGAAGCCGGTAGTTTGATAGCTGTTCGTGTGCTGGTGTGAGCAAGTTGAAAATCATCAATACCACAGAACCTTCCAAGGTTCTGTGGTTTTTTTTATTTTGTCATTCCCGCGCAGGCGGGAATCCAGTTTTTTTGTTGTAATCTTCTAGATTCCCGTTTGCACGGGAATGACAGCTATTTGTAGTTTTGCAATTAAACATAATAAAAAATGTTATAATAATTTTGTTACTTAAAATTTATAAACCCGCACACTAACATTTTTTAAAAAATGTTAGTGTGCGGATAAACCTAGAAACTAAAAAAAAAAATGTTTTCCAATCCTCAAAAAATTTTATTACAAACAGGGATCTCCAAAGGAACAATTATTGCCGATCTTGGATGCGGTGTTGGATATTATTCAGTATTGGTAGCTCATATGGTTGGAGACCAAGGACTTGTTTATTCTATTGATATCAATCCTGATCTAATTTCAAAAACCGCCAAGGAGGCTAAAGACGAAGGACTTAAGAATATTCGTCCAATAGTAGGAGACATAGAAAAAAAAGGAGGAACTAGTCTTGCTGATGAATCAGTCGATCTGTGTTTGATGACAAACGCTATGTTTGCGCTCGAAAATAAAAAAGAAGCTATCGAGGAAGCAAAAAGAATAACAAAGAAAAAGGGAAGAATTCTTTTTGTAGAATGGAGCGACTCTTTTGGTGGTATCGGTCCGCACAGCGAACATGTTTTTAAGGAATCAGAGGCATTAGAAATGTTTTTACTTGCGGGATTTGAAATGGTTCAAAAAATTGATGCAGGTGAGCATCATTACGGTATAATTTGGAGAAAAGCATAGAGAAGCTGTTGTTGCTAGTTTTTAGGTGTTAGTGAAATAAAAAAAAGCAAAAGAATATTAAACCTCCGGTTTAATATTCTCCACTAAAACCTAAAACCTAGAAACTTGGAGGTGAGTCCTCCTCTTGAGAGGTCTCTCCTTCAAGTTTTCTTCCACAATTTTATTAGCAATATTTCCAAATTAGTTTTAAAATATAGAGAAGAAAAAAAACATGCAAAACAATACATCAACAGTTCAGTATGCGATCATTGGAATCTTTGTTGTATTTATTGTTATCGGAATTATAGTCTTTGCTGGATTTACTGGAGGTAATAGCTCTAGCAAAAATGGTGTAAAGATAAAAGTTTGGGGAGTTTTTCCTTTAAATTCTGTGAAGCCTGCCATTGATGCTACAAATTTAAAAAAGGCTGATACTCTAAATGTATCATATACGCAACATTCTCTTTCGACTTTCGATAATGATCTTGCAAGTGCAATTGCACAAGGAGAGGGTCCTGATATGGTAATTTTACCAGAAGATCATCTGCTAAAAAATAAAAAATTATTTGTAACAATTCCTTATACAATTATTTCGCAGAGAACATATCAAGATAGTTTTGCTGCACCAGCAAATATTTTTTTGAATGATAAAGGTATTACGGCTTTGCCAATTTTAATTGATCCTCTAGTTATGTATTGGAATAAAGATATTTTTGCAACAGCTGGTGTCCCAACTCCTCCAAATTCTTGGAAAGGTCTGGTGGAATTAATTCCAAAGATCTCAAATGTAACAACAAGTAAAACAGTTCTTCAAAGTGCTGTGTCTTTTGGTGAATACTCAAATGTAAAAAATGCTAAGGAAATACTTACAACTCTTTTCTTTCAAGCAGGTAATTCTATTGTGGAATTACAAAAAGAGTTTTTTGTAAGTACGATTTACGATAACAGTAGTAATTCTCAGGTTAATCCAGCGGAAGCGGCTCTAAGTTTTTATACTCAATTTGCAAATCCTTCCTCTGTAGCCTATTCATGGAATAAATCACTACCAAGTTCAGATGAACAATTTTTGAGAGGCAAATCAGCAACTTATATTGGTTTTGCAAGTGAGTATGAAAATATTTTATCTGGAAACCCAAATCTAAATTTTGATGTTAGCGTAATACCTCAGGCTCAAGGCTCTAAAACTTCTGTAACGTATGCCAAGGTTTACGGAATAGCCATTGTGAATGCCTCAAAGAATCAACAATCTGCCCTTACAAACGCAGAGATCATGGTCTCGACTGATTTTATTGGCCGTTTTTCTCAAAATATGAATCTCCCATCAGTTAGAGTTGATCAATTAGGTACAGAAAGTGAAAGTTCGTTTGGAGAAGTTTTTAGACGATCAGTTTTGATCGGTAAAGACTGGTATGATCCAGACTCAAACTCTACAGGTAATTATTTTAAAACAATGATCGAGTCTGTAAGTAATGGTTCAGCAACTATATCTGACGCAGTTAAAACTTTTGATCTTCAATTAAAAGAATTATTGAAATAAAATTAAAAAATAAAATGTCAAAAACTAAAATAAAAATAGGAATTTTAATTTTAAATATTTTATTTTTAATGTTTCCTGTTTTTTCTTTTGCAGTTGAAGCAGAGCCTACAACTCAAAGTGCTTCACAGTCAGTTTTTCATCTTACTCCAGATTGTACAACAAAAAATAATGGTGTTGTTGAATGCGGATGGGACGATTTAGTTGTTTTGGCAAAAAAATTAATGGTTTACATGATCTTCATCGGCACAACTTTAGCTTCTATTTCTGTGGCTTACGCAGGTTTTATGTATGCAACTTCTGCTGGAAATAGTGGTAAAATCGAGAAGGCTCATCAAATTTTTACTTCAGTGGCGATCGGTGTAATTTTTTTGTGGGGAGGTTGGTTGCTCATTGCAACTATTATGAAGACCTTAGGAGTTAAAGATGCTTTTAGTTTGGTAAGTAATAGTAGTGTCACACCAGTTACATCAACAAAATAAAATAATTAATTCACCCGCCAAAATTTTTTAAACACAAATTAATGATTAACAAAATATTAAAAAGTTAAAATAATGACCAATAGTTTAAAAATTTAGGTGGGTAAATAAAAAAAATGAAAAATTTATACAAAAAAATATCGAGCATAGAAAAAGCAATTTCCTTTAAATTTATTTTCGCAACAGTTTTTTTGTTTAGTTCTCTTTATACAAAAGCAGCTGATGGAAAACTTGCTAATCCAATTAGTGCTACAAGTATTCCAGATTTTTTGAAATCTATACTTACTGCCGCAACTGAAATCGGTGCGATCATTGGTGCTCTTTCAATAATGTATGGAGGTTATCTTTATGCCACAGCGCAGGGAGATGAAGAGAAGCTAAAGAAGGCCAAAGCCACTGTCACTTGGGCGCTTGTTGGAACAGCAGTTCTTATTGGAGCCACAGTTATAATTACAGCAGTCACAACAACTGTAGGAGGGGTTATTAATTAAAATTTATTTGTAAGTAAAGAAAAGACAATGACAAAAATTAAAAAAATAATTCCAGCTCTTATTATTTTATCTTTTATATTTTGTTTTAGTTTGCCAAATAAAGTTGAAGCAGCTACTACGGGAGCTGTTGATTTTAAAGCTGGTACAACTGGAAATTTTAGCGCTGGGGCAGGAACAACTGGAAATATAAATACATCATCAAATACTTCTTCATCAAAATCTTCTTCAAGTTCTGGGTCTTGTAACAAGCCAAAAGATATTGGAGAGCTTTTTGATTATGCTAGATGTATCATAAATAACAGTATTATACCTTTCATCGTAGGTTTAGGAGTTTTGCTTTTTTTAATTGGAATTGTTCAATATGTTTCTTCTGGAGATAACGAAGAAAAAAAAGAGGCAAGCAGAAGTTTGATGATATACGGCATAATTTCAATTTTTGTCATGGTCTCAGTTTGGGGTCTTGTAAATATACTTAGTCAAACCATTTTCGGTTCAAATGCAGTTTTACCTACATTACCACCATCGGCTACGACAAATCCGTAAAATAAATCTCGTACTAAATTTTTAATTCAATTTAGTAATAGAAAATTTACAGAGCATAATTTTAAACATTACATATATGAAAACAGTCGAAAGTTTTAACAAATTAAAATTCTAGTGACCGGATGAAAAAAACTATATTAAATATTTATCTAACAATAGCAGGTTTGTTTTTGGCTTATCCTGTTTTTGCGGAAACAACAGGTTGTAGTACTGGAGGTGCGCCTCAAAGTATTCACGATCTTTTAAATTGTTATATTGCTTATAAGATCGAAAAATACATCCCACTTCTGATAATTATTGCTGTGGTTGTATTTTTGTATGGAGTTTTAAAATTTATAAGTGCAGGAGATAATGAAGAGGCAAGGCAATCAGGTAGAAATGTTATGATATATGGGATCATTGTACTTTTTGTAATGGTAAGTATTTGGG
>Ga0172379_10004655_pt1 | contig 19939 bp, 13 predicted proteins | sample GrowelOW334metaG_FD_119756 | JGI IMG/M metagenome (GOLD analysis project Ga0172379, IMG submission 119756) | Groundwater microbial communities from an aquifer near a municipal landfill in Southern Ontario, Canada - Groundwater well OW334 metaG | ecosystem: Environmental > Aquatic > Deep...
GAAAAAGAGGAATCATATTGCTTGAAAGGTCTTTGTTCTTGGCTCCGCTGGATCCGTTAATTTTAAATGACATTGGAGTTTGCTACTTAAACGAAAAAAACTTCGAAAAAGCAGGACAATTATTCAAAAAGTGTTTGCAGCTTGACCCTGGCAATCAAAAAGCAAAGGAATGCCTAAACGCAGTAAAATTCTTCCAAAGAGAATTCGACAAGCTCAGAAAAAACCATAAGTAGTAGCATCGAAAATTTGTAAAATCTTCAAGGCCGAGGTAAAATCCCAACGTAATTTCTCATACCTATGAATAAAAAAAGCTGGGTCGCTCTAATAATCGGAGTGGTGGTTGTAGTACTGATAATCCTGTTTTTGATAAAAGGATGCACTCCAAGAACAAAAGCTCCGGAAACAACCCCATTAACAGACGCGACTTCCGTAGACACAGGAGACACAACCTTGGTAACCGATAACACGTTTGATGTTACAAAATTCAAAGATCCATTTATAAGCGCGAATACCGATTTTACCTGCGCGACAATCAAGAATCCAGATATGACAAAAGATGATAAGCTGGTTAAAGCAACGTTGGATGAAGCATACAAAAAATATGGATTTCCGGTGGATAATAACGATCAAATGCTCCAAATTCTAAATACATACGAAAACGACATAGAAGTTACGAATATTATCAGGGAAAACGTTAAAAAATGCAAAACCTCCAATTAGTCTACTTTCGGCGTCACCCTCTACTTTACAGAGATGTTTAAATATGGTATAGTAGCATAATTTATATTATAAAAAACTACTATGATAACTTCATCAGAAAACAACGAGCACGGCCCAAAACTGGATCAGTTTCGTAACAGACTCAGAAAGCTTCCGGAAGGACAGCTGGAAGACGAGAATGGTTATATTAGAGTTCCCCATGCCATAAGAGGAAAAACCAGCGTGGCGGTAAGAAACATAATGAAGGAAAAAGAAGATCTCACTCCCGAAGAAATCACCTTGGAATCCCTATTGAAGGAAATTACAGATTTGAAAGAAACTGAGAAAACCTCTGATGAGATTGGAAAGAAAATCATCGGAGATGAATTAAAAAAAGCGAAAACAAATCTCGTTGAAGCACGACGCTTGGCAGATGAAGCAAAAGCGGCCAACAGAGGCAAGTTTTTGGCAAAAAAGGCGGGACAAATTAAAAATGCTTTCGGCAGTATTACAGATCAGGAAATTTCCGAAAGAGAAGGTTCATTTGCTTTAATGGAAACACTGTCGGATGAAAGTAAAACCGGAATACTTAATCTGATTACTAAAGAAATCTTTGGACTTAAGAATGCAGAAGATTTAGTAAAATTCCTTATGGAGCCGGAAAATGAAACTCCTGCGTCAAAAAAACTTTTGGAAGACATAGCCTCAAAAATACACGCAGTGAAAATCAGCGCGTTCAAGGAAAATCTTGCATCCAGGAAAAATCTGGACGACGCAAAAAAGGAAACCTTTTTAAAAAAATATTTGGAAGAAATTGAAAAAACTGAAATACCGGCAAAGGAACTTGCAGACAACTTAAAACTTGATCAGACTTCAACAATAACACTTTTGTATTATTTTATCGACAAAGCGGAGAATATGCCGATAGTTCCGGAGACAAAAATGGTCAAGTCCCCAGAAAATGGAAAGCAGATAATGACTATAACAGGCACCACTCCTCCAAGGCTAAATCCAAAAAAAGATTTGCCAATTCTTATGAGCATCGCCAGGGCAAAAAACAGTTTTCACAAAGATCCATTTAAAGAAACGTCTCTCATGGATTATTTAACCGCACTAAACAAAAATAAACTTTCTCCTGTTAACGGAATTGCCACAGATTTTGACAGAGAGGTAAAAGATTACCTTGGACGATTTGATGTTTTAAACAATGCGCAAAGATCAATTTCCAGCCTTAAAAACCTCTTAAGAGATGCTGATGCAATAATAGTTAAGACTATGGAAAAAGAATTGCAGAAAAATCCGAAAATAGACCAATCGCTGGAAGTAACAAAAGAATCATCCACAACAATGCTGGAAGAGCAAAAAAATAGAGAAGAAAATTTAAAGAATTTTGACCCATCGGCATTTGAGGCCATCATTAAAAAAATCGAGTCCGGAGAGCCAAAAGATAATCCGGAAATCCCCTGCAATCAATTGTCAGACAAGGCCATAGCCCTACTTGAACCATTCCGAAAAGAATTCAAAGCATATGAAAACGCGTACATAAAGATAGGCAATTTAGAGAAAAGCCTGCCAGGCATAATGACGCAAATTGGAGGAGAATATGCTGTTCACCACGCAATATTGGAACATTTTTCAGGTGTAACCGGGAAGCCCGGAAATGTGGATCATCAATACGACGAATACAGGAGAAGAAACGCTTTAAACGACAAGCTTCTGGAAATGTCCGGCATAAAACAAGCGGCATCAGACGTAAGTACAGAATCCGTAAGAAATCGTGAACTTAGAGATATATTTGAAACTCAGGGAAATATAATAAGCGACGAAAGTTCAAAATTTGTTTCAGCCATGAGCCAAAAATTACAAGACATTCAAAGCGGCTTCTTATTAAAACAAATCACAAAAGACTCCCCAAAAGATTCTCCATTAGGAAAAATATCAAAAAATATCGACGCAATTAAAGAGTCCACAGAAAGTTTGAAAGCAAGAATGGAAAAATCAAAAGCAGAAACGATAGAGCACATAAAAACCCTACTGGCCCAACTAAAAAAAGCGGCATCTGTCGCAACTCAGACATATAATTCTATGAATGAAGAGTCTGGAAAAATATATAGTAAACGACAAAACATTATCAATCAATTGGCCGAGAAAGCACATACAAAAAAATACAACAAACATTCTTTCGGATTTCATCCTACAACAGAGGATGTGGTCAGCTTTTTCAATGAAAAACTCAATGGCCAGTTTTTTAAAGACAAGGGAACCTTGCAGCTGGTAAGAGACCTTGAAGAAACCGAGAAAAATTTAGAATCGATACATAAGAAACTTGAGAAGGCCGGTACAGCAAGAAACAATTTAATAGAAGCAAAAAATGCCATCGATGAAATTGCAAAACAACATGTTCGGGAGGAACATAGCTATTAATCATTGTTTATCCATAGGATGAAACAGTTGCCAAAAAGCTCCTCTTTCATTATAATCTGCTAGCTCTTAAATGGGTTTGGATAATCGCTTCCCGCTCTGCGGGATGGAGGAAAGTCCGAGCACCATGGGAAACGGTAGCCGGTAACACCGAGCCTTGTGTCGATTTAAATCGCCACGAAGGGAAAGTGCCACAGAGACAATACTAGTCCCGCTTTGCGGGATGAAAGGTGAAAAGCCCCGCTCAGCGGGGACGCTTGGTCTCACTTGTGGGGCCAAATGTGGGTAAACCCTACCGGGTGCAAGGTGATATGGACAGATTTATTCGCCCCCAAATGCGTTTAAGTCTTCTCACCGCACGATCCGGCTTTAGCCGGGCACTAGACAGATGATTATCCCCCGCTCTGCGGGGACAGAACTCGGCTTATAAAACCCATCTAAGAGCAGCTTAATAAAGGCCAGAAATGAAAAGATTCGAAATATTCTTTGGTGTCATCAAAATTCCGTTGGATTTTCTGATGACGATACTGGGATTCTTAGTCGCATATAAACTTCGTCTTATTACACAGCCGGTGGAAGGATTTTTTCAACCGATAGATTTTACCGTTCTCCCAACAGTTAAAGAATATTTGGCTTTTAGTATTTACGCGGCTCTAGCGCTCTTGGTGGTTTTTGCCGTAGGAAACATGTACTCGTTAAAAAGATATATGTCGCTAAGCAAAGAAATACGCAATTCTTTGATGCTGGTTTTTGTTTGGGTGGCACTTATTATCATGTATTTCTTCTTCGCCAGAGCATTCCCTTTTTCGCGCTTGGCCATAATATATAGCTGGGGTTTTACCTTCCTGTTCATAATTTTTGGCAGAGGAATAATAAGAATCATACAGAGAGCAATCTTGAAACTCGGCATAGGCAAACGCAGATTGATTTTCGTGGGAAATAATCGAATAGCATCGGAGCTTTTCAAAGAGCTTTCGGCAAATCCTCACTTTAAAATTCTTGGAGCAATTGGAAATGCCAACACGAAAAGTAAACTTCCGCTACTCGGGGGCATAAACCAGCTGGAATATATCCTCAAAAAAAGCCATGTGGATGAAGTAATTCAAACTGAATCAAATTTCACGGAAACACAAAACGAAGATATTTTGGAACTTTGCGATTTGCATCATATAAATTATCGCTTCGTGCCGGATTTAATTGACGTAAGAAAAACAAACATAAATGTTGAAGTAATGGGATCGATTCCTGTAATTTCTTTAAAGCCAACACCTCTGGACGGCTGGGGAAAAGTGATAAAAAGAGCTACGGATATTTTGGGATCTGCGATTGGGTTAATAATTCTTTCTCCGATATTTTTGGCAACGGCGATATCGATAAAAATCGATTCAAAAGGTCCGGTATTTTTTACAAAACTTGACGATGGATCTCCCGTAAAAAGAATCGGAAAACACGGAAAACCTTTTAAGTTCTATAAATTCCGCTCAATGCACCCAGACACGGACCGCTTAAGATACACAAAACTCGCAGAAAATAACACTCGCAAAGACGGTCCCCTTATCAAAATTAAAAACGACCCAAGAATAACAAGCTTCGGAAGATTTTTAAGAAAATACTCAATCGACGAACTCCCACAGCTTTGGAATGTTTTAAAAGGAGATTTAAGCCTTGTTGGCCCCCGCCCGCATCTGCCGGAAGAAGTCTCGAAGTACAAAAACTTTCATCGTTTTGTGCTAACCATCAAGCCCGGAATTACCGGTCTCGCCCAAATAAACGGTCGGTCGGATTTAGACTTTGAGCAGGAGGTAAAACTGGACAGATATTACATCGAAAACTGGTCTGTGCTTTTGGATATAAAGACAATAATAAAAACACTCGGCGTGATATTTAGAGAATACGAAGAGTAAATACTTACGCTTGTTATTGGGCATCAAATCCCCACTCTTGTTCCACTACCTGAGCCGCGGCTCTTTCCCAATCGCCATCATAATCCACTCCATTTCCTGTGGGAACTTCCGAATTCCTAGGTCTTTTATAATGATCTCTATCTTCCAACGAAGAATTTGCCGCCTCGTTCCATTGTGCAGCAAAATCACGACCTTCAATGGTTTTTTTAACCCTCTCCATAAGCATAATGTAATCAACGCATCTTTTTATATCTGCTCGAGCTTTTAATAAAGTTTCTTTTTCTTCAGCCTCGATGGCCATTTCCGCTTCCCATTTAGCCTGTTCTCTGGCCAAAAATCTCGACTGCATCTTCATCATATCAGCTTCAGCCTTTTCTGCACTTAATCCTTTTTGAATAAGTTTGGCAATTCTTTGAGGCTTACCACGTACAAGAACAAACTTGCCAATGTCGACAGGTTCTATGGATCTCTCTTCGGCTCCAAGAACCGTAATAAGTCCTCTGCAAATCATATCGTTTAAGATTTTTGCGGCATTATCTTTCTCGAGCTCGGCTAAAATTTTATTGTGGGCAACATCTCTGAAATCATCCAGCTTATAGTAACGGGCATCGGCAGCAGCAGCTTCTTCGGGATAAAGAGGATCTTGATCATGAACACCATCCGTAGGCATCATTTCAGACTCAACCAACAAGAAACCGTTTTCTATGGATCTGGCACTCTCCGGAAGCTCAACGAGATTCGGGTCATCAGGATCGTCTGTGTGTATTAAATCCGCCTCGTCTTGCTCTTCTCTTTCTCTTTCAGCCCTGTCAAACATAGCTATTTCATGAGGAGTAAGCTCAAAATCATCATCAGCCATATCACTATCAATTCTTTGGGCCTCTGCTGCGGACATAATTAATAAAGTTAGCAAAATATACTGATAGGTATTATAACCAGTAGTTCATTTTAGTCAACACCCCCTGAAAGCGCGGGTTTTGCATCTTCAAAAAAACCTTTTTTCTTCCACAAAAGCCTAGTTAATGCTAGAATCCTCGAGCTTTATAAATTTAAAATACAATGATTAAGAACTTCATAGAAAAACTGTTGGGCGATGGAAACAAGAAATATATAAAAAAATGCTGGCCGATAGTAAAAAAAATCAATGAGATAGAGGAAAAGTACCAACAGGAAATAAAATCACAGGAACAAGTTATTGCCAAAACTGAGGAATTTAAAAAACGAATTCAGGAGGGAGAACCTTTGGATGATATCTTGCCGGAGGCCTTTGCGCTGGTAAAAACGGCGTGCCGCCACCTCGTGGGAAAAAAATGGCCGGTTCGCGGCAAAGAAATAACTTGGGACATGGTGCCATTTGATGTTCAGCTTATTGGCGGCATCGTTCTGCATCAAGGAAACATTTCCGAGATGAAAACAGGTGAAGGAAAAACACTCGTTTGTACTATGCCGGTATATTTAAACGCTCTTACGAGAAAAGGTGTTTTCGTTGTCACGGTAAACAATTATTTGGCAACCAGAGACTCGGAGTGGATGGGCGGATTATATAAATATTTGGGCCTTTCCGTGGGAGTCACTTTAAATGAAATGTCACACAGGCAAAAAAAAGAGGCTTACGCTTGCGATATAACTTACGGAACAAATAATGAATATGGATTTGATTATCTCAGGGATAACATGGCAACGAGCATAGAAAATGTAGTTCAAAGAAATCTTTATTACGCAATTGTGGATGAGGTGGACTCGATTTTGATTGATGAAGCCAGAACTCCATTGATTATTTCCGCGGCGGCCGCAGAATCGACTTCCAAATATCAGGAATACGCGCGTTTGGTAACTCAACTTACGGAAGTGAGCGATTATGAAATAGATGAAAAAACAAAAACGGCATCTTTAACGGAAGCAGGCATCGCAAAAATGGAAAAATTACTCGGTGTGGAAAATATTTTTACCGAAGCGGGGTTCACAGAAGTACATCACATTGAACAGTCACTTCGCGCTAAAGCATGCTACAAAAACGACGTTGATTATATGATTCGCGATGGCGAAGTTTTAATTATCGATGAATTCACAGGAAGAGTTTTGCCGGGCAGAAGATATTCTCACGGATTACACCAAGCCATTGAGGCAAAGGAAAATGTAGAAGTAAAAAGAGAATCAAAAACATTGGCAACAATCACTTTTCAGAACTATTTTAGAATGTTTAATAAGCTCGGAGGCATGACCGGTACGGCCCTTACAGAAGCCGAAGAGTTCTATCAAATTTATGGATTGGATGTAATAACAATTCCAACAAATAAACCTGTAAACCGCAGCGATAATGCAGATATTGTATACAAAACACACAAAGGAAAATTCATGGCGGCAGTTCAAAAAATAAAAGAATTACACAAAAAAGGACAACCGGTTCTGGCAGGTACTGTTTCTGTCGAAAGGTCTGAAGTGCTTAGTGAATTATTAAAACTTGAAGGAGTTCCACATAATGTTTTGAACGCGAAATACCATGAACGCGAAGCGGAAATCGTGGCTAACGCCGGACAAAAAGGCGCGGTAACAATCGCAACAAACATGGCCGGTCGTGGTACCGATATTAAGCTTGGCGAGGGAGTTACAGACCTTGGAGGATTATTCATTCTTGGAACTGAGCGACACGAATCGCGCCGTATTGATAATCAGCTTAGAGGTCGTGCAGGACGTCAGGGAGATCCGGGAGCCAGCCAATTTTTTGTTTCCATGGAAGATGAACTTATGCGTTTATTTGGAGGCGATCGCATCAAAAAAATGATGGAATTTTTAAAAGTTCCGGAAGACATGCCAATAGAAAATGGCATGATAAGCAAATCTATCGAAAACGCGCAAAAAAAAGTTGAGGGACATAATTTTGATACCAGAAAACATGTTTTGGAATACGACGATGTAATGAATATTCACAGAGACATAATTTATAAGCGCCGCCGAAAATTCCTTGAGAAAGAAGATTTAAGCGCTGATATAACAGAGATAATCAACGAGGCGGCGGCCTCCATAGTTCACAACCACACCGACGCTCGCACGCCTATCGAATGGGATTATGCAAAAATCGCGGAAGGACTTAATGCAATTCACAAAGATGAAAAAGCCCCTATGGCAGCAGAAATTCTCGAATCGATAAAAGACCAAGATGAGCTAATAAAAAAAGCTCAGGAATATTTACTCGCGGCATACAAAGAAAGAGAAGAATCTTTACCGGAAACAAAGATGATGCGTGCAATAGAAAAAGCCGTATTCCTTCGCACAAACGACGCTCTTTGGATGGAGCACATCGATGAAATGAGTAGACTGCGAGAAGTAGTCGCATTTAGTGGTTACGCACAAAAAGATCCGCTCACAGAATACAAAACGATGGCATTCACAATGTTCAACGAGCTTGTGTTTATGATTAACACCAACACGGTAAATACTTTATTTAAAATGAATTTTCAGAAAGTGTTCCCAAATGAAATGCTGCAAAAAGCGGAAGTAAAAAACGTTAACACCAATGAAAATCAAATAGAGTCCGTTCTTTCCGGCGAAAAACAGCGTGGACAAGGAGAATCGGGCGGCAATCCTGTCGTGATAAAAGTTGGCGGAAACGCGACACCAAAAACGCAGCCGCAAAAAGTACAAAAAGTCGGACGAAACGACCCATGTCCTTGCGGCAGCGGCAAAAAGTACAAAAAGTGCCACGGGGCTTAAAATTATCATCTTAAATCATGAACCAACCGCAGGAAGGACACGTCAACTTAAACAACTTCCATCAATTTCTACCAGGAAGCAGACGTCGCAAAAGCCAAGACCCAGAATTGATTAGAATAATTGATGACTTGGATAAAGTTTTAGCAGAACTTAACATTAACGGTGAAGAAATTTTCCAGCAAATTACAAGAACAAACAAAGAAATTATAGATACCATGGAAGCGGGTAATTCCGCTGCAGCATCACGAGCAGAAACAGACCGCGACACTGCAAATCAAAAATTAGTGCCAGTCTATAACAGAATGATTAAATTGGGTCATGATCCAAAAAGATTAATTACATAACCCCCCCAAAGTCGGCCGAAACGACCAATGCCCACGCAGAAAAAAAGAGTAAACTCTACGCCAGCGGGCAAAAATCAAAACGGCTTTATCCAGCCAAAAAACCGAGTTCCTAGGAACTACGCCCTCAAATATTGTCGGGTCATTTTGAAATTTTCAAACATAAATGATATTCTGCAATCGGGCAGAAATTTTAAGCGCTAATTTAGTCATCTATGGCAAGCCGCATCGAAGTCTACACAAAAGTAAACGACACGAGATCGGAAGTGCTTTTGAAAAACCTAAAAAGACAAGGATTTAAACTGGAAAATGCATCAGCCGTAGAAGTTTATACTCTCAACAAAGATTTCAAAGAAAACGAAGTAAAAAAGATTGCCGAAATGCTAAGTAATCCGGTTTCGCAAAAATTTTTAATTAACGATTATAACAAAGATGTTCCTTTTGATTTTGCGCTGGAAATCGGCTTTTTGCCGGGAGTAACCGATAATGTGGCCAACACGGCACGCGAAAGTGTTGAAGATTTACTGAAAACAAAATTCAAAGACGAAGAATCCATCCACTTTTCGAAAATGATCTTTTTGAAAGGAAAATTGAGTGAAAAAGACGTCGAAAAAATTGGAGAAGAAATGTACAACGGATTGATTCAAAGAATCTCCATAAAATCACACGAAAAATTCGCGGAAGAAAAAGGAATGGATGTAATTGTTCCAAAAGTACATTTAAAATCGCATCCACAAGCCGACGAAGTAAATCTTAATTTACCGGAAGAAGAACTTTTGAAGCTTGGAAAAGAAGGAATTTTGGATAAAGACGGAACTCGTCGAGGCCCACTTGCCTTAGATAAAGAATCTCTCAACGAGATTAAAAAATATTTTAAAAAAGAGAATCGAAATCCGACAGATATTGAGCTGGAATCGTTGGCACAAACTTGGTCAGAGCATTGTAAACACACAATTTTCGCGGCAAAAATCGACGAAAACAGCGAAGGTCTTTATAAAGGAATGATAAAAAAGGCAACTCAAGATATTCGCAATGCAAAGAGCAAAAACGATATCTGTCTATCCGTATTTTCGGATAATTCCGGAGCGATTGTTTTTGATGATAACTGGGCAATCACCGATAAAGCAGAGACTCATAACTCCCCTTCAGCGCTGGATCCTTTTGGCGGCGCGATTACCGGAATTGTTGGAGTAAACAGAGACACCGTGGGTTTTGGAAAAGGCGCAAAACCAATTCTAAACAAATACGGATTCTGTGTGGGGAATCCTGATGATGAAGAGCCAATCTATCGCGACAAAGAATTGAAAAATAAAGCACTTTCTCCAAGAAGAATTCTTGAAGGAGTAATCGAAGGCGTAAACGCGGGAGGAAATTGCAGCGGCATACCAACGCCTCAAGGATTTTTGTACTTTCACAAAGACTACAAAGGTAAACCATTGATTTTCGTAGGAACCGTAGGCCTGATTCCAAAGGAGATAAGCGGAAAACCGGCATGGGATAAGAAAGCGAAAAAAGGAGATAAAGTTGTAATGTTGGGAGGAAGAGTCGGACAAGATGGAATCCACGGAGCAACATTTTCTTCAGAAGCGTTAAGTTCCGGAAGCCCGGCGACAGCTGTTCAAATTGGAGATCCGATCACGCAAAAAAAATTCTCGGACGCGATTGTAAAAGAAGCCCGCGACCGAAATCTATACGATTCAATCACGGACAATGGCGCGGGCGGACTTTCCTGCTCGGTCGCAGAAATGGCCAAGGAATGTGGCGGATGCGAGGTCGATTTGGACAAAGTGCCATTAAAATATCCGAACCTCGAGCCATGGAAAATCTGGGTAAGTGAATCTCAGGAAAGAATGACATTAGCTGTTTCTCCCGAAAAAATTGATAAATTTATGGAATTGATGGACAGTCGCGGAGTCGAAGCAACAGTAATCGGAGAATTCACAGACAGCGGAAGATGCATTGTTAAAGTAAACGAAAAAATTGTGATGAATCTGGATATGACTTTCTTGCACGAAGGAAATCCACGAAAGAGTTTAAAAAGCTCATATACCAGAAAACAGCATCCGGAAGCCGATTTTTCACAACCAAAAGATTTAACAAAAACATTATTGGAATTTCTTGAGAGACCAAATTTCTCAAGTTACGATTTTATTTCATATCAATTTGATCACACAGTTCAAGGAGATGCGGTCTTGGGACCACTCCAAGGAAAAGGAAAAGTGAACGGAAACACATCAGTAACAAAACCCTTCCCAGAATCCGAAAGAGGAATAATTTGCTCGCAAGCGCTTCACTCAAATTATGCGGATATAGACACTTATCACATGGCCGCCTGCGCTATCGACGAGGCAATTCGAAACGCTATTGCGGCAGGCGGCTCTTTAAATTATCTCGCTCTATTAGACAATTTCTGCTGGTCTTCCAGCAACGATCCTGAACGACTCGGCCAATTAAAAGCCTCAGCACAAGCTTGCTACGACTATGCCACTGCTTACGGCACACCTTTTATTTCCGGAAAAGATTCCATGTTTAATGACTTTTCCGGCTTCGATAAAAATGGAAAACCAATTAAAATCTCCGTGCCACCAACACTTCTAATTTCTTCCATCGGAGTTATTAAAGATGTCACAAAATCAATATCTCTCGACCCCAAATTCGCCGGAGATTTGGTTTACATAATCGGCGAAACCAAAGACGAACTTGGCGGCAGCGAATACTTTCTTGCAAACGGATTCACGGGCAACAAAATTCCAAAAGTAGACATCGAAACCGCATTAAAAACTTACAAAAAATTTGAAGAAGCCGCCGAAAAACGCTTGATTTCTTCTTCGCTAAGCTTTGGCAGCGGCGGCCTCATCATCGCCCTCGCAAAAAAGACAATCGCCGGCATGCTCGGCATGGAAATTGATCTTTCATTAGTCCCAAAATCCGCAGACATAAGCCGCGAAGACTATTTACTCTTCTCCGAAACCCAGTCCAGATTTTTAGTCACAATCGACCCAAAAAGAAAATCCGAATTCGAAAAACTTTTCGCCGGAATCACCTTCGCGCAAATCGGAAAAATCACAAACGACCAAAATTTAATCATAAAAGGATTTAAAAATCAGGAACTCATAAAAACAAACGTAACAGAATTAAATAAGCACTATCGAAAAACGTTTAAAGATTGGTAATATGGAAAACGTTATCATATCCAAAAAATGCAAAAACTGCCAAAACGACTTCGATATCACAAATCTGGACGTAGCTTTTTATAAAAAAATTGATGTTCCACTTCCAACTTTCTGTCCCGATTGCCGCCAGCAACGAAGATTGGCGCAAGTTAATGAATTAAATCTCTTCAAAAGAAAATGCCCGATGACCGGCAAAGACATCGTTTCAAATTATCCGCCAGACAATATTCACACCGTTTACGAACAACATTATTGGTGGTCAGACGAAGTAAACAATTTAAAGTATGGTCGCGATTTTGACTTCAGTCGGCCATTTTTTGATCAATACAAAGAGTTAAGTGACGTTGTACCACGCCGCCCCTTATTCGCCGATTATCCGCGAGACATAAACAGCACTTACACAAATTACGCGGGCAAAAACAAAGACTGCTACATGCTTTTTGATTCCGACGAAGACCACGACTGCATGTACAGTTACGGAATGAACGGATCACGCTCCTCCATGGATTGCTATCGTATTCAAAACTTGGAACTTTGCTATGAAACCGTAGATTCCAAAGATTGTTACAACTGCCATTTCACTCACAATTCCCAATCTTGCAGCGACAGTTATTTCTTAAATAACTGCATCGGCTGCCGCCACTGTATTTATTGCAGTAATTTAAACCAAAAAGAGTATTACATCTTCAACGAACCGGCCACCAAAGAGCAGTACGAAAACATCGTAAAATCATTTGGAAGTTACTCATTTTTGATGGACAAAATAGACAAATTCAGGAATTTCAGACTTAAATTTCCGAACAAGTTTCTCAAAGGCTTTCAGAACGAAAATTGCACCGGAAATTTTCTGGTGAACTGCAAAGATGCAATCAACTGTTTTGATTCCATGAACCTCTGGACAGCAAAATATTGCACACAGGTTTTTATTCGTGGAAAAGACTGTATGGACGCTCACGAATGCGGCGAATCTGAGCTTATATACGAGTGCAATAGCAGCGGCTATGGGGCCTATAACATGAAGTTCTGCGTTCACTGCATGAATCAAATTTCCGATTTGGAATATTGCGATTTCTGTTTTTCGAGCAGTCATCTTTTTGGATGCATGGGGCTAAAACGAAACAAATTTTGCATCCTTAACAAGCAATACACTGAAGAAGAGTTCGGCAAAATGAGAGAAAAAATCATAGAACACATGAAAAAAACCGGAGAATGGGGTGAATATTTTCCAATTTCTCTGTCCAGTTTCGCGTACAATCTATCAGGCGCACAAGAATGGTACACTCTAACAAAAGAGGAAACTTTGGCTAAAGGCTACAAGTGGCGCGACCCCGACAAAAAAGAATATAAAAAATCCAATTACCAGATTCCGGATGGCATAAAAGACACTTCGGAAGAAATAGTTAAAGAAACTTTGGCGTGTATAGATTGTGGCAGAAATTACAAAATCACAGAGCGGGAATATGGCTTTTACGCAAAACACACCATGCCAATTCCGCGAAAATGCTTCCATTGCAGACACGAAAACCGCTTAAAATCACGCCCGGGAAGAAAACTTTACAACAGAGTTTGCAAAAATTGCAGCGAACCAATTTTAACAGCGTACAGCCCTGACCGTCCGGAAATTATTTATTGTGAGAAGTGCTATTTATCAACCCTAAACTAATGAATACGTTATTCGTAATTCAGCTAATAACTTCCTTCCTCGTCGGAGGTTTATTCATAGCTTTGCAAACACTTATAGCTGAAAGAGTGCCATTATTCTGGCGCGGAATCGTATTAACAATACCTTCAACTATGGCAATGGGATTGCTATTTATCGGTCTTTCAAAAAGTCCGATAGATGCAGTACAAGCTATAAGCATAATGCCGCTTGCCGAAGGAATATGTTATGCATATCTTCTGATTTTTATTTTATTTACACTAAAATTCAATCTGATAATAAGCATTATAGGTTCATTAACCTCGTGGGCAATCTTTGCATTTCTCGCATTAAAATTCACGCCGGAGAACTTTTGGATCGCAATGATATATTTGATAATCATAATAATTTTCACTTACCCGATTATCAACAAACAACATCAAAACACACATCTAAAAGCTTTTCCTTTAAACTGGAAACATATATCACTGCGAGCGTTTCTTAGTGGAATAATCATATTTCTAGCCGTTCTTTTATCTAAAATTCTAGGAAACACATGGGGCGGATTATTTTCTACATTTCCAGCCGTCTTCACGTCAACATTAACCATCTATTATCATCTACAAGGCAAAACAGTTCTTCCCGCTGTAGGAAAATCGTTATACTTCCCCGGTGTTTTTGTATTTGTAGTCTATATGATAATGGTGATGATAACTTTTCCCCGATTTGGAATCTGGTTAGGCACGTTATTTTCTTATCTTGGTGTATTTATATTCTTAGCAATCTGGACATTTATAACAAAAAAACATGAATCAGCAACAATTTCTTGAAAAACTAGGCATATCACCGGTCATTCTAACTACAGAGGAACGCTCGCAGTTAAGATCAAGCTTTCGTAACGAGCGCATCCTTTACAAAAGAAAATGCGACCTCTGCCATAAAGGTATTATTTCAATATATTCGCCGGACAAACCATTTAAAGTTTATTGTCAGGACTGCTTTTGGAGCGACAAATGGGATCCGCTCGAAAACGGCCTCAAGATCGACACAAAGAAACCTTTTCTGGATCAATTCGCAGAGCTGATGAAAAAGACTCCGCGTCTGGCCATCATAAATAAACAATGTGAGAACAGCGAATATTGCAATTACTCTTTCGCCAACAAAAATTGTTATTTAACTTTCGGAAATCACTACGAAGAAGACTGCCTTTACGGGCACTACTCAACAAAAAACAAAAATTGCGCGGATTATCTTTGGATGTATTCAAGCGAACTCTGTTACGAATGTATGTACTCCAGAAACTGCTACAAATGTGTACATTTGGACCACTGCGAAGACTCAAGCGAATGCTTCTTTTCGGTAGACCTAAAAGGATGCAAAAATTGTATCGGCTGCGCAAACTTAAGAAACAAACAATATTACATTTACAACAAGAGTTATTCAAAAAAAGACTATATAGAGTTTGTGGATAATCTAAAACTGAACACTCATGCCGGATTTTCAACCGTTTTAAAATTTTTTGTTACAGAATTTAGGACAAAATTCCCGTTCAGAGCAATTTACCAAACCAATTGCCAAAATTGTGAAGGAAATAATTTGGAAAACTGTAAAAATCTGGAAAATTGTATTGATTGTACCGGCTGCGAAGACTGCACAAACGGCTTCCAGATGGATGAAACTTACGACTCAATGGACATGACCTGCATGGGCTATGACAAAAGCGAATTATGCTATCAAACAATCGGATGTTCAGGCATTTACAATTGTTTGTGCTGCGATTCTTGTTGGGAAGATAGCGATCTAAAATATTGCCAACTTTGCTTCACGTCAAAAAACTGCTTTGGGTGCATATCATTAAAACACAAAGAATACTGCATCCTGAATAAGCAATATTCAAAAGACGAATACGAAAAACTGTCCGGAGAAATTATCGACAAAATGAAAAAAGAAGGAATCTACGGCCATTTTTTTCCGCTAATTCTTTCTACATTTGGATACAACGAGACCGTCGCGAACGAATCTTTCCCCTCAACTAAATCCGAAGCCGTAAAAAAAGGCTATGGCTGGAAAGACGATGACAAAAAAGATTTCGCTTCGCAAACATACAAAATCCCCGACAACATTGATGATGTTCAAGATAATATTTTAGATGAAATTCTTGCATGCGAACAAACCGGCAAAAACTACAAAATCACGCCGCACGAGCTGAATTTCTACAGAAAATTAAAACTTCCAATCCCACGAAAATGCCCGGAACAACGCTATCTTGATCGCCATAATCTAAAACAGCCACGTCAACTTTGGGCTCGCACATGCGCAAAGTGCAACAAAGACATTCAAACCGTATATTCTACGGACCGCCCGGAAACAGTTTGCTGTGAGGATTGCTATCTAAAAACCGTATACTAATTCCAGATATGCCACAAAAAGCCATCTGCAAAATTTCAGGTAAAGAATTTACTATCAGCGACAAGGAAATTGAGCAGCTCAAAAAATTCAACGTTCCACTTCCGGATTTACACCCGCTGGAAAGATTTCGGAAATTAATGGCTTTTCGCAATGAATGGAAACTGTATCGCCGCAAGTGTGATGCTTCTGGAGATGAAATTTTAAGTGCGTACGCCCCAAAAAGTCCTTACAAAGTTTATAAAAACAAGATTTGGTGGGACGACACTTGGAACGCTCTGGATTACGGCCGTGATTTCGACTTCACTAAGCCATTTTTTGAACAATTTGAACAACTAAAACTAGAAGTCCCCCACGAAGGAACATCCATATTTAACAGCGAAAATTGCGACTATAACAGCCATATTCGCGAATCACGAAATTGTTATTTAAACTCACTCGTCGCAAAATGCGAAGATCTCTATTATTCTTACTGGATGGTAAACGATAAAAATGTTTTTGATTCCTTAATAACCAATGATTCAACTCTTTGTTATTATTGCAGCAACGTAAATAACAGCTACCAATGTTTTTTTCTTGAGGAAGCCAATAATTGCAACGATTGCTATTTCTGTTATCAAGTTCACGGATGTAATCACTGCATCTTTTCAAGCAATTTGGCAGACAAAAGTTATTACGCTTTCAACAAACCGTGCTCAAAGGAAAAATTCGAGGAAATTTTACACAAGTACGTAAACAGTTCTCACAAAGCGCTTGAGGAAGCCAAAAAAGAATTTGAGAAAGTTTGCAAAACCGCCAAACAAAAAAATCTTCACAACCTAAATTGCGAAAATGTAACAGGAGATCATTTATACAATTGCAGAAATTGTGAAAATTGTTACGAAGGATTTAACTCGGAAGAATGTATAAATAGTATTTCTTTGGGAGACGCGGTGAGCGTAGGAAGTTGCTACTCGGCGGGCTGGCCGGATTGTCCGGGACCGGTTTATATGTCGGTTGTTTCCAGAGCTTTGCAAGATTGCGCATTCGGAAATTACAATTGGTTCTCAAGCAGTTTACGTTATTGTGAAGGCCTAAACGCTTGCGATAGCTGTTTTGGTTGCACAGGACTTCGACATAAAAAACATTGCATCTTAAATAAACAATATTCCAAGGAGGAATACGAAAAATTGACAGCAAAAATTATTAGCCATATGAAATCCACCGGAGAATGGGGACAATTTTTTCCGAATCATTTATCAAACTTTGCCTATAACGAAACAGCCGCTCAAGACTTCTTCCCTTTAACAAAATCCGAGGCATTAAAAATGGGTTATAGATGGCATGATGAAGACTTAAAAGAATACAAAAAAGCATCAGTGGAAGAAATTCCTGAAAACATAAAAGATGTTACCGAAGATTTTTGCGATGAAATTCTGGCGTGCGAAAAATGTCGAAAAAATTACAAAATCATCAAACCGGAATTAAAATTCTATCAGCAATTCAATTTGCCAATACCTAGAATTTGCCCTGAATGCCGCCATAAAGAACGCTTCGACAAAAGAAATCCATTCATACTCTTCGATAGGAAATGCGACAACTGCGAAAAGAAAATAATCAGCACTTTCGGGCCGGACAGAGAGGAAACAGTTTATTGCGAGGAGTGTTATTTAAAAACAGTATATTAGGATTTGAATTTCACACGCTAAAAAGCTAAAGTGGAAACGCTTTGCCGCAGTGGCGGAATTGGCAGACGCGCACGTTTCAGGGGCGTGTCCTCGCAAGAGGGTAAGGGTTCAAGTCCCTTCTGCGGCACCAAGAAGCGGAGAGGTAGGCGATCCGAAGTCGGAGGAAAAGCGAACTTGTAAGACTTTGCCGGAGACAAAGGAAAACTTTCAAGAAATTTGTAGCCGTTCAGGCGTAACAAATTTCATAGAAAGTTTAGCCGGACCCCGTTGAAGTTGCGAGATTCGCGAGCAATAATCCTAAAGTAACCATGAAAAAACCAAAAGTACTAGTCATCACAGGCTACGGATTAAATTGCGAAGAAGAAACCGCAAAGGCTTTTGTGATGTCTGGGGGCGATTCGAAGATAATGCACATCAACGACATTATCGCGAACCCGAAAGTTTTGGATGAACTCAAGATTATGGCTTTCCCCGGCGGTTTTTCATATGGAGATGATACAGGCTCAGGAAACGCAATGGCCAACAAAATCACGAACAACATGAAAGAATATATTCTGAAATTTGTTGAAAAGGATAATCTTGTGGCCGGGATATGTAATGGCTTCCAAATTTTGGTCAACCTTGGTCTTCTTCCGGCCGTAGATAAAAAGTATGGAGAAAGGCAGGCAGCACTTATGCCAAATAATAGTGCAAGATATCAAAATCGCTGGATACACATTAAAAAAGTTTCTGATAAATGTGTGTGGACTAAAGGAGTTAACATGCTTCATGTGCCTGTTGCTCATGGCGAAGGAAACTTCTACACCGAGGCAGAAACATTAGCAAAAATGAAAGAAAATGATCAGATTGTTTTTAAATATGTAAAAGAGGATGGCTCACCGGCTAACGGCGAGTTCCCCATCAATCCAAACGGAGCTATGGAGGATATCGCTGCGATTTGCGACCCAACAGGTCGAATCTTAGGCACGATGCCACATCCCGAAAGATTTAATTCTTTCACAAACGAAGACGGCTGGGAACTAAAAAAAGAAAAACTAATCCGCGAAGGAAAGTCATTGCCAAAAGAAGGAGAGGGATTAATAATCTTTAAGAACGCTATCAAGTATTTTTCTTAAACCATGGAAATTAAAATAAAAATTTCAGAAAAACATATAGGAATTTTGGAATACCTTACGCTGATACTGGCAGGAATTTTTATAACATCCATAGTGTTCGCATTATTAACAAAGCCATTAGGTGAATTTGGCGTGTATCTGGGAATTTTATTGTGTGGAGCAATTGTGTTTTGCGGATTTTACTATGTAGAAAAAGGAACCAAACTAAGAGCGGTAACTTGGGGAATTCTTGGAACTTTAATCTTCTGCACAGTTCTATTTATTGTAGCACTCGAATTCATTTCTTCGGCACTACAAAACCTTTAATAAATCGAGACCACCGAAAACCACCATATACGAGGCGGCAGGAAAATTTTAAACGCAGTGTACTGATTAGTACACGAGGATTAAAATTTTCAGACAACGAAGTAGATGGTGGTTTTCGGTGGTCTCTAGCCAATTATTATCTTTCGAGGTTTTGCGCCGTCAGCCGGCCCGACCACACCGTTTTCTTCCAGTAAATCTATTAGGCGGGCCGCCCTCGCATATCCCACTTTAAGATGCCTCTGAAGAAGCGAAGCGGAAGCTTTTCTGGTGTCAACAACCAACTCAAAAGCGGCTGCATATAGCTCATCGTCATCAAGTCCATCCTTGGAATCCGGAATGCCGCTAAGATGCTGCCGTGCAGTCTGGGAGGATGTTATAGAATCATCATAGTCCGGCGGCACATTAATTTTTATTCTGTTTGTAACTCTTTCAATCTCCTCACTGGAAGTATAAATACCTTGGATTCTCATCGGCTTGTTTCTTTCGGAAGACATATAAAGCATGTCACCTTTGCCAATCAAATCTTCAGCGCCAATTCCATCCAAAATCGTTCTGGA
>Ga0172379_10004656_pt1 | contig 19938 bp, 16 predicted proteins | sample GrowelOW334metaG_FD_119756 | JGI IMG/M metagenome (GOLD analysis project Ga0172379, IMG submission 119756) | Groundwater microbial communities from an aquifer near a municipal landfill in Southern Ontario, Canada - Groundwater well OW334 metaG | ecosystem: Environmental > Aquatic > Deep...
AAACTTAAGGAAACGTATTCAATATGTCAATGAACTTTTTGAGAATATAACTTCTCAGAAGAAATACTTGGGATAACTTAGCCCAAGTATTTCTTCTTGACTTTTAACGGAATAACTTAGTGGTGGGAAATCCTTAGACACTTAGTACACTGAGTTTCACTAAGAAATAAAAACATATTCATTTTCTGATAATTTATTTCCTCGTTTTTCTTATCCAAACTCTTCTTATTTTTAACCACGTATTTTCAATTCAATTTTATTGGAATAGAAAAATGAACTTAGGAATACAAAACAAAACCGTTCTTGTTACCGCTTCAAGTAAAGGAATAGGAAAAGCGGCGGCAGAATTATTTGCGTCTGAAAAATGCAACGTAGCCATTTGTTCACGCAGTGAGTTTGAATTGGAGAAAACCGCGGAAGAGCTTTCTGCAAAATATGAAAACGAAATATTCTGGATCGTTTGTGATTTGAATAATCCTTCAGACATAAAAAACACCGTAGAAAATGTGGAAGAGAAATTCGGTGGAATTGATATTCTTGTAAACAATTGCGGCGGACCTTCAGCCGGATTTTTTGAAGAACTGAACGAAGAAAAATGGAACTTCGGTTATGAACAAGTTCTCTTAAGCGTAGTCCGTTTTGTGCAGGCGGTTCTGCCCAACATGAAAAAGAAAAATTGGGGAAGGATCATCAACATCACTTCTGTGGCGGTAAAACAGCCGATCGATAATCTTCTTCTTTCAAATACTTTCCGCGCCGGAGTAATTGGACTAAGCAAAACACTTAGCAACCAACTTGCAAAACATAACATCACAGTTAATAGCGTTGCGCCGGGTTACACGTTAACGGAAAGAATTTATGAACTTGCGGTGAACAAAGCGAAAGTTACAGGCGAATCGCACGAAACAATTATTGCGAACATGACGAAAGAAATTCCGCTCGGCAGAATGGCGCGTCCGGAAGAAATTGCTTCGGCTATTTTATTTCTTGCTTCGGAACAAGCATCATATATTACAGGAAACACAATTCAAATTGACGGCGGACTTTACAAAGGATTGATGTAATGAAAAAGAAAAATATCTTGCTCGTCTTTACCGGCGGAACTTTTTCAATGAAAATTGACGAGAAAACCGGCGGAGCGGTTCCATATTTTTCCGGGAATGATCTGATGCAGCTCATGCCGGAAATTTATGAATTGGTGAATGTAACCATTTTCGATTTCGGCAAATATCCCGGTCCGCACATGACACCGGAGTTGATGCTTACTCTTTCTAAAAAAATTAAAGATCGATTAAACAAAAATGGATTTGATGGCGTTGTTATTACTCACGGAACCGACACGCTTGAAGAAACTGCGTATCTGCTTGATTTAACTCTCGACACACCAATTCCCGTAGTCCTTACCGGATCGATGAAAAATAGTTCGGAACCGGATTGGGATGGACCGGCAAATTTAAAAGATTCGATAGCGATTTGTTTAAATGCGAACAGCAGAAATCTTGGTGTGCTTGTCTGTTTGAATGGTGAAATAAATGCCGCCAGCGAAGTAACCAAAACTCATACGGATGACATTGAAACATTTCACAGTCTTGATTTTGGCGCGCTCGGATTTGTGCAGAGCGGAAGAGTTATCTTCAACCGTCTGCCGCGCAAACTTGAGATTATAAAAACTTCTAAAATTGAAACGAACGTTGACCTGATAAAATGCTACGCCGGAATGGACGCGAAGTTCTTTAAATATTCGGCGGATACGAACGTTGCGGGAATTGTGGTTGAAGCGATGGGTGTTGGTAATGTGCCGCCGAAAGCATTTGAGGGAATTAAATACGCGGTTGAAAAAAATATTCCCGTTGTACTGGTTTCGCGCTGTCCCGCAGGCGAAACACTTGATATTTACGGCTATCCCGGCGCCGGAAAATGGCTGCACGAACTTGGAGTAATTTTCTCCGATTATCTAAACGGACAAAAAGCAAGAATTAAATTGATGCTGGCGTTAGGAAAGATGAAAAAGCAAAAGGAATTGAAGAAGGTGTTTGAGGGATAGGTTTTTTTTGAATAAAATAAAGGTCGCATGCGTGAATATAAAGTATTCATTTTACACCAAGAGCTTAATGGTATTAATGTTTATTGTAACTGTTAATGCGCAATGGATAAAAACAAATGGTCCTACAGGAGCAACAATATATACTCTTGCAGCTAGCGGTACGAATCTCTTTGCAGGTGAATACGGAAAAATTTTTCTTTCAACAGACCGCGGAACAAGTTGGGGAAACATTACACCAAACATATTCTACCTTACTGAGTATCGATATTTATTTATTAATCAAACAGGTGTTTATGTAGGCACTGGGGGGAGTGGAGTTTTTTTTCAGAAAACAATGGTACAACTTGGAGCAAAATCAATTACAATATGGGAAACACTGTTGTCTCTTCTATTGTAGAAATTGATTCAAATCTCTTTGTAAGCACAGAAGGAGAAGGAATCTTTCTTTCTAACGACAAAGGTGTCAATTGGGAAAAAGTGAATTCCGGTTTGTCGAATTATGAAATACTTAGTCTCGCCGTAATAGGAAAGAATCTTTTTGCTGGTACATTCGGAAGCGGAGTTTATCGCACTACTGACAATGGTGCAAACTGGACTGTTGCTGATACTGGGTCTACAATGAGTGGTCAATATGTTCCTGATTTATTCGTTATTGAAAACAATCTTCTAGCAATCACATGGTCAGGTTCCTCTTATCTTTCAACTGATAATGGAGATAGTTGGACAAAAGTCTATGACGATATTAGCCATCTGGGTATTTTGTCATTCGTGAAGGTAGGGTCGAATCTCTTCGCAGGAACCAACTATGGCGGGATTTATCTTTCCACAAATAATGGAATAAGTTGGACTTCCATTAATGATGGATTTACAGAAAAAATAGTTCAGTCCCTTGCCACAGACGGAACTAATCTTTTCGTTGGCGGTATTTATGGATCTGTTTGGAGACGACCGCTCGCTGAAGTTGTAACATCAATTAGTCCATCCTTAAAGGTTCTTCCGAAAGAGTTTGATCTTAGTCAAAATTATCCAAATCCATTTAACCCAGCAACAGTTATTCAATACACATTAGTTTGTGAAAGTAATGTTACCATAACTGTTTATGATAATCTGGGACAAATTGTTAGAACATTCAACGAAGGAACAAAAAATGCCGGTTCTTATAAATTAAATTTCGATGGAGAAAGTTTATCTTCAGGTGTTTATTTCTACAGGCTTAATACCGTTTCGCTTGATGGGAGCCCAAAATTATCGGCAATAAAAAAGATGCTCTTGTTGAAGTAAATTGATGCTTGCATTAGGAAAGATGAAAAAACAAAGTGAATTGAAGAAGGTGTTTGAAGGATAACATTATAGATTTATCTGTGAAAATAAGTTTAATCCGCGAAATCCGTGTGCTATTGTTTTTTCTGTAATTCTTCCAAATCAATTTTTTTTACATTTAGAATAGACTGCCCCAAAAACAATTCAGCAACTTTTTTGAATGTGGTTGGAATATCACTTACATAAAAATCTTGATAGCCAAGCGCGTGAGAATTTGTTTCTAAACCAATGCGGTTAATTTCCTGCCTGACAACTTCCGCAGAGGCAACACCGGAATCAATTAACTTAACTTCACTGCCGATAACTTCTTGAATGATCTTTGCGAGAATAGGATAATGCGTACAGCCAAGAACAAGCGTATCAATATTCAAGTCGCGGAGTTCTTTTAAATATTCTTCCGCAATTAATTTTGTTGCTTCGTGGTCTATCCAGCCTTCTTCCGCGAGCGGAACAAAAAGAGGACAAGCTTTTTCAAATACTTCAACTTCGGAATTATTTTTCTTCAGTTCATTTAAATAGGCGTGATTAGAAATGGTTGCTCTTGTTCCGATAACTCCAATTCGTTTCGTCCGTGAATGCTTCAACGCAAGCTGCGAACCGGGAGTGATCATTCCAATAATCGGTACAGTGAACTTTTCCTTTAACACATTTAGCGCAATTGCCGAAACCGTATTACATGCAACCACAATCGCCTTTACATTTTTTTCAATTAGAAAATGAGCGTCTTGCAACGCATATTCAATAACGGTGTCGTTTGATTTTGAACCGTACGGAACGCGGGCGGTATCTCCGAAATAGACAATGCTTTCATTCGGTAGAGTTGAGGCAATCTGTCGGACGACTGTTAGTCCGCCGATGCCGGAATCAAACACGCCAATCGGTTTTGCTTTTTCCATGAAGTTCAAAAATATATTCCTTATAAAATTTGATTGATAGCTTCGGTTAATTCGGATTCAATAAAAGAGTAAAAGTTTTTTGAGACTTTTTTCTGCTGGCTGTCCAACACATAAAACGCATCAATAATATCGTCGCCGCGCGTTCCGATTTTTGCGAAATAAATGCTTAGTCCAAGTTCGTTGAGTTTGTTTGTAACATGATAGAGAAAGCCGAGCCGGTCGGGCGAGAAGACATCAATGATGGTGAACTTTTCCTGCTCTTCAAATTTAATTTTCACTTTGCCGGGACGCTTAAAAAATTTATTTTCGATGCGCCACCATTTCGTTTTCATCTTTTTCATTTCGGTGCTTAATTCTTTTAGCCCCGAAAGAACAAGAGAAAAATCTTCCTCAATTTTTCCGTAACGGAGCGAATCAACTTTTTCGTTCGAGCGGAAATCGGTAACGTTAAAGTTATCAATAATAATTCCGTCTTTGCGCGTAAAGATTTTAGCGTCGTGAATGTTCAAATCATTTATGGATAACACACCGCATAATTTTGAAAGAAGGAATGGAGAATCTTTTGAAATAACGGTGATGTTGGTAAAACTTTCCGATTCTTTAAATGAAACCGAAACCGGGATGCCAGAAAGTATTTCTTCAATATGAAAAGCAATTTCTTCATCCGAGAAAAGTGAAGTATAGCCGGTATCGTTAATAGAATCAATATGATCCTTCACGTGGTCTTCCGAAATTGCGTCGGAGTATTTTGATATTTCCTCCGGCTGCACAAGCGTTGAAGCGAACAATAATTCTTCTCCCGTAATCTGGTCTTCGATCATCGCTTTGGACTTGCGGAACAACTCGTTCAGCATTTCATATTTCCATGAAGTCCACAAAGCCGGGTTAACAGCCGAAAGATCGGCGTAAGTTAGCAGGTAAAGAAGTTCCAATTGCTCAACGCTTGGAAAAGCGGCGACGAAACTATTTAAAGTTTCCGCATCATTTAAATTTCTCCGGAAAGCGATTTGCTCCATCTGCAAATGATAACGAACAAGGAAAGAAACTTTTTCAATTTCCACATCGCCGTAACCGAGACGCTGCATGATTGAAGCCGCCATTTCCGCCCCGATAATTTCATGCCCGCTGACATTGATCGGTTTTGCAATATCATGAAAAAGCAAACCGAGCATAAGAATTTCTTTTTCTCTTAAATTGTTATAAATATTTCCAAGCTCCGTTGTATCATTTTCCAATTTCTCAACATTCTGGATTGTCATCAACGTGTGTTCGTCAGCGGTATAACAATGGTAAACTCCATGTTGAATATATCCGTTCAGGTCGTGAAACTCCGGAAGAAACGCATCAAGAATGCCGAGTTCATTCATAACTGATAAAGTTTTTCCGATATTTTTCGGAAGTCGAAGAATTTCTCTGAAAAATGTTGAGGACTCAGCATCCCCTTTAACCGTATGCTGATCGAGGCTGTCGATAATCTGCATTCTAAAATGTTCATCAAAGTTCGCATCATATAAACCGCGGTAATAAAAGCCGCGGAAGATTTCGGAAATAGTTAAATACCGACGCCCCGAAAAAAAGATGATGCTTCCTTTTAATTTAAAATCATCATCAAGATCAATTGAAAGAACATCAGGAATGGAAGCCGAAATATCCGCGCGCATTTTTTTTGTGAACGAGCGGTTAAATCTGTAGATAACGTTTGACGAATCAAAATACTCTTTCATCAGTTTTTTATAACCGTCATCGCCATACTGTAAAAGGTCTGCGATGACAAGCTGGTCGGCAAATTCAAGGCGATCATTTTTTTGTTTATGCAGAAAGTGAAGAAGATTTCTAATCTTTAAAATAAATTTGAATCCGGCTAATAAACGGAGACATTCTTTCGGTGTTGTATAGTCATGTTCGGAAAGAAGTGCTATAAATGATTCTGTTTGCGATTGCTCCGACTGCTTATTCAAAATTTCTTTGTTGAGCAGAATATAAATCCATTCGATCATTTGAATATCGCGCTGACCGCCTGCGGAGAGTTTCACATTCGGCTCAATTACTTTCGGTGAGTTGCCATATTTTGTATAACGTTCATCGCGGTCGGAAAGAAATTCTGCAAAGATTTGTTTTTTCACTTTCTCCGTGATGGTTTTGAACAAGAGTTCGTTCCATTCATTAAAAAGTTTTAACGAGCCGAAGAGATATCGCGTTTCAAAAAACTGTGTGAAGGTGTGCAGGTCTTCCGTTAAAAAGCGTTTGATGTCCGAAAGTTCGCGGATAGTGTGGGAGACTTCCAGACCGAAATCCCAACAGCGTGTAACAATATCTTTTATTCCCTCTTCCGAAGCTTTCTGAGCCAGAGGCTCATCAGCCTTTGGCTGAATTGACGGAACGATGAACATGATATCAATATCGGAATAAGGAGAAAGCTCTCGTCGGCTGAAACTTCCCGCAGAAGCCAATGCAAATGGATAATGAACATCTGCAGAAATCTGTCTGAGCAAATCTTCAACCAAAACGCTGTACTCAAAAGAAAAGGCAAGTGAGTCGTTTAGAATATTTTGTGCGGTAAAAAGTTTATCCTTCTTGGCAAAAAAATCGTTTCGTATTTCTTCTTTCGATTTCATATTTTGTTTTACGCTAAAAAATTAGGAGATTGATGAACCGCTTCAATAACGGATGAAATGCCTCCACGCATGTTAAAGTCGCTGGTGATTTTCATATAACGGGGCTGCAATAATTCAACCAGATCGTTTAGAATTTTGTTTGTTACGGCTTCAAAATAAATTCCGTCGTTGCGGAAAGACTGTAAATAGAATTTGTAACTTTTTAATTCAACACACAATTTATCGGCGACATATTCAAGTGTAATTTTTCCAAAATCGGGCTGCCCGGTAACCGGACAAACGGAAGTGAACTCGTGCGCCGTGTGAATTATTTTATAATTTCTTTCCGGGTTTGGATTTGGAAAGAGGACTAATATTTTTTGTTTGGAATTCATTCTTCTTCATCTTCCTCTGTTGCTTTCAGACCTAAATCTGAAAATGTTAATGAAATAGCGTCATACCAAGAGATATAATCTCCAACTTTATCAACAACTCTTTTAAGTTCATCCTTAGTGAGTTTGCGATTTAATTCATCCTCAGCCACATCTTGAAGATCAGCGATACATAACGAATAAATGATTTTATTTCTTCGCATATTAAGCTAGACTAATTATCACGAATTAATTTTAATAAGGAATTTATCCTGTCTTCCTTGTATATACCTTTTGTGTCAAAGAGATTATTGTTTAAAAGTCGTTTTATAGTTGAGTTACTAATTGCTTTATTTAATAAAATATTGAATTTGTGCGAGAGTTCTATCTCTCTAAACAAATTCCATTCTCTTAAGATAGCTTCGTGTTTCTTGGAATCAGTTAGAAACGAGTTTTTATCATTGATGAGATTATATTTTTCCATAAAATCGGTTGTAGAGATAGAATTAATAATTTCGAGGATGGTCTGCATAGTGTTTTTTTCTTGTGATAAAAAATCCCAAAGTTCATCGGCGAGTAAAACTTCATTGTGATCATAAAATTTCTTGAAATCAATTCCATAACTGAAAAACCTCTCTTTATTGAATCCACATGAAGTTTCATTTAAAGGATCAAAGGGGAAGCCTAGATAATAGTAAATCTCTTTTTCTGGATATCTGTTTTTCAGAGCTGCTTTAGCATATAAGATTTTTTCTTTTTCACTCTTAAAAATCCCACTATTTGGTTTCACAGTCTTTAATTCAATTGCTACTATATTATCGTCTTCTTCAAAATAAATATCAGCTGTAAAATTTTGAATTGATTGATTTAATTCTCCTTTTGCTTGATGCAATACTTTGTTCTCTTCATAAAGGTTGGGAATTTTATTTTTGTTTTTTAACGAGGTAATAATTTCAGTAATTGTTTTTTGTTGTTCTTGATTAATAAGCAATCCCTTGAACTCCCTTTTTTCACCATTGCAAAGCACGTGTGAAATGTTTTCAAAGAAAGTTTGACCTAAAGTCGTATTTAGACCATGCATCCAACTAGCAAGACTTATAAAAATAGGAATGTCAGTCACATGTTTTTCAATTTTCACCTTGAATGCTTCTAAAAAAGCTTCATGAAATGGGGCATTGCGATTATTTAATGCATCTTCAGGGAAATTATCAAATCTCGATTTTAAAGTTTTAATAACTTCTAAAGCAATTCTTTCTTTTTTCAAAGCATCCATTATGAATTCCTTTTAATTAAAAATATTGATTCTGAATACGCGCCTTTATCTTTCTCTGTTCTATTCAAAACCGGTCTTTTGAATTGTTGTTCTATTCTCATCCCGGCTTTTTCCGCAATTATTGGATACAAATTATATTTATCATTAGCGACTAATAAAACATTGTAATCATCTTTCAAATATTTTTTGCAATTATTTAGAACTGCTGCGATACCGCTAACGTAAGACTCTTTTGCTTCTCGTCCTTGCCCGGAGAAGAGCCTGCCAATTTCCAATTCATCTCTTCGTTCAAAACCAAATAAATCATAAGCATAAGCATGTTGTTCGTGATAGTCGATTAATCCAACATAAGGCGGACTTGAAAATATTCCACTGATTTTTTGTTTCATCAATTGTTTTGAGAATTCCGGATTTATTTTTTCCGTAGAACTAAATAAATCAATTGTTCTACTATCACCGGTAAAACAATGATGATAAGTCCCCGTTCTTAGTGAATTAAATTCAACCAATCGTTTCAATGTATCCTTGGCATATCTTTCCCACCAACTCATAATTGAAAACAGCGGTTTGCAAATCTTTCCGTGTTTTGAGCAATAGTAGGTGGTTGAAATGGGTTCCAACAGTGTTGCCAAGTCTGAATGAGTGGTTGCCCGACAAGAGCGAATTGTTCTGCTTAATATAATTGTAGCAATTCTTTTTGTGTTTGGGTTTTTGATTTTTTTTATTAATTCAAATGCAAAATCAATTTCTGACCTAACATGTTTGAGATACCATTTATCTAAAAAGCTTTCTGCATTCTCTTGTTTTAATTCTATTCCAAATTCTGCAATTAATTTTTTATAAATTGACAAAAATTCTTTTTCTTTTGCCTTTCCATAAATATTCTCATCAATTTCTTTATTCCTAACTTGCCACTTATATCCCGGTGAAGGGAAAAACTCATTGTTAAAGAACGAAAGTTTTTCTAATAAACGTTGTTCAAACTTGATAGTTTTTGAATCTAAAATGAATTGTTGGAGTTTTTCGGTTATTTGTTTCAATTCATTATTTAAATCGGACAAATCATAATGAGCAATTTTAACATTACTAATCAGAGAATTAAAAGCGGAGACATCAATCCCCAAAGCATGCATTCCAAGTTCATTTGCTTGAACCAAAGCCGTTCCGCTTCCGCAAAACGGATCAAGCACGATATCTCCTTTATGAAAATAAACGTCTTTCTTAAATTCATCTGTGTGTTCGTCTAAAAAATACTCCACCAACTGTGGAATGAATTTCCCTTTATACGGATGCAAGCGATGAACATGTTTAGTCGTTTCGGATTCTTTATATTGCTCAAAAGATAAATGCCAGTCAATGTCATCACCAAGTTTTTCTTTCCAGTTTGACTGACGACTTCCCAAATAATCTTTGTAATAATTAATTAATTCCTCTTTGCAGACGAAAGCATCCCCATTGTTCCCAAATTTTTCAATACGACCATAATTAACTAGGTAAGAAATATTCGCAGTCGTGACCTTTCGGTTCAGCTCCAAACTTATCCATTCACTGGCTTCTTTAATTGTTATTAATTCGGTTTTCATGTTATTTTTTTTTTAATACTTCGGTTTAATTTTGTACGGAATCGAATCCTCAATTCCCGCTTGTTGAAAACCGCGTAAACGAAATGCGCAGCTATCACAAACTCCGCACGCTTCGTCTTCGCTTTGATAGCACGACCATGTTAAATGAAGCGGAGCTTTTAACTCGGTTCCTCTTTTCACAATTTCCGCTTTTGACAAATTAATTATCGGAGTGATAATTTTTATTTTCGTTTCCGGTTTTGTTCCTTCGTCAACCATTTTCTCAAACGCGGAATAAAACTGTGGGCGGCAATCGGGATAACCGCTTGCATCTTCATAAACAGCGCCTATTCCGACAGCTTCCGCTTTTATAACTTCCGCCCAACTTACGCATGCCGCTAAAATATTCGCGTTCCGAAACGGAACATACGAACTCGGAACTTCTTTATTTTCAAGATCGGCTTTCTCCACCGCCAGATGAAAATCGGTTAACGAGGAACCACCGATTTTATGAAAGTGCGAAAAGTCGATGAGCAGTCTATGCTTAACTTTATAAAAATCTGCAACATCATTAAATGCTTTTAACTCACGCGTTTCCGTCCGCTGCCCATAATTAAAATGGGCAAAAGCCAATCTGTATTTCTCTTGTAAGATAGCGGCGGTAACACAACTATCCATTCCGCCGCTTACGGCAATAACTGCTAGGGGTTTGTTCATAATACTCTTATAAAATAAAACCGCATTTAGCGGTTTTCGGGACTTCGTTTAATTTTGACTGCAAAATAAGGAAATTTCGCTTCGATAGAAATAAGATATGATTTTTAACCTAAAATCACTTCAATTAATTGGCGATTTAAATTTCATCTCAAAAGGCATAAAGAATTATATCACAAAAACTTGAGGCATGGATGAATGCTTGAATGAATGAAACAAAGATTCCTATTGCCTACTGATTACTGCTGACTGCATACTCTAAAATTGTTGATTTTCGCTCCACACCAAAACCGCAAGCGCAAATTCTGCATTACACCAGGTAAGGGGAGAAGCATCCGCGCAATCGGATTCGTTTGAATAAATCCGTTCAGGCATCAAGCCATAGATATTCGCGTTGTTTATCATCCAACTGATATGCGTTTGTGCTTTTTCCGGTTCACCGGTTAGGCTATAATATTGCGCTAAAGCCGCCGTAGTAAAAAAGAACGCGTCGCCACCGTAGGCAGATAGCCATGCATTATCCTCGGCATCAAAATATTGCAGTCCGCCGTTCAAGATCGTTTTATTCTTCTCGGTAAATTGCACCGATTTTTTTATCAAATCGGAATTAGGAAATCCCCAGAGAAAAGCGAAATGTGCCGTTCCATCCCACAAAAATATTGCTCTCCCTTTTTTTTCGTCGAGACTTCTTCCGTCATTTGCTTTAATACCGGTAAACCGAATTGCAGCAAAAGTATTTCTAGTTGTATCGAACATACAAGAAAGATTTTTTGTGATGAGTTGAGCCACGAGAGAATATTTTTCTGCATTCTTGTTGTCGCCAAAACTTTTCGCAATTTCGGAAGCAGTTGTTAATGCTGCGGCGCATTCCATATTGGTAAGAGGAAGATAACCGGTCCATTCGACCATTCCGCCTTCGTAAAGTAAACCCCAGTCATCAATTTTATTTACGAGTAAATCCGCGAGCTCATACAGAAATGTTTTGTCGGCGAGCCATTCTTTCTTTTCTTGATGATACCAGTTTGTAAGTTGAATAAAAAAAGCGTTCGCATCCCATTCGGGTTCATCGTAACGGGCGCCGCTTCCGGCATCAACAGCTTGCACATAAGCATCGTAGCGGGCAAAAAATTCTCCTTTGCTTTTCTTCGGTATATTTTTGTTTCCCCAAAACTGAATAATACTTTTCGCTTCATCGTAATGTCCGGTTTTCAAAAAAACGCGCGCGGACATCATCGCATCTCGCGGATAAAGCTGAGGCATGTTGTTCGTAACGAATTGTCCTGTCATATCTGCCGGGATTTGACCGTTCACACAAGCTGATTTTACAGCGTACAACGTTTGTTTGTAAAAAACTAAATAACGCGCTAGTTCTTTAGTTTTCTTTTTGAATTTGGGAAATTTGCCTTCCGTCATCCAGGCAGTCCAATATTTTTCTGCCGAAGCGAAAAGATTTTTTTCAGAAAGAAGTTGACGAAGAACTTGTTTCGCTTTTTCTGCTGAAGCTCCGGCTGCAATTATTATTTCTGTTTTACCGTTTGTGCTCCCGCTGATAACGATTAGCGAATCATCAACAGCAACGGTTTGATTTTTATCGGTTGAAGCAATCGCCAAAGAAACATTATTCGACCAAACTGCAATTGCAGTGTTTTTTTCATTTGTCAACGAAACAAGAGAAGTTGTTCTATCGGAAATAAATTTCTTTCTAAGCAAAAGAGAAAACCTCTGCTTAACTGATTTTCCCGTTACGGTATTGGTTAAAACAACCGCATCCTTTTGATGGACAAAACAATTTGTTTCCTGCTGAATCCCGTTTTTAAAGAATGATTGAGTTCTTGTAGTAAAGAAATTTTTTAAACCGACAACATCATCTTTGGCTTTTTCGGTTAAAGGATTTCCCTTTTCGTCATACAGCACAAATGAAGAAGAAGCAATATAATCAACGGTGTAATCACTGAAATAAAAATGTTGTAAACCGGAGTAATTTGTCCGCGCTTTAATTTTTGCATCATCAGAATAAACCACGCAGAGATTTCCATTACCAAGAATCGCGTTTCCTTTCCAGGGACGCTCGGAATTTCTTGTTTGAGCGTAAAGTGAAAAGTAACAAGTAAAAAACAGAAGAAAGAAATTTTTCATAGTTGTCTTTTTTTTTATTCTCAATCTTACTCTTAATCATAATCTTAATCCAGTTTCAACCCGGATTAAGATTAAGAAAAAGATTCAGCCAGAGGCTGACAAGTATGATTAAGAATGTTTGTGATAAGTCCGGTAGTTACTTTTTTTGTTTCAAAAGCCAATCATACAATTCTTGATTGTTGTAGGTTTCCGTCCACGCATCATGTCCGGCTTCCGGATAAATGGTAAGCTTTACATCATTCCCACAATTTTTCAAAGCATCTACCATCTGCTGAGCTTCCTTCACCGGAACAACAGGATCTTTTGCGCCATGAAAAACCCAGACCGGAAGTTTCCCGATCTCACATATGGTTAATGGATTCCCGCCGCCGCAAACCGGGGCAATTGCAGCAAATCGATTTGGGAATTTTTCAACTAAAGCCCACGCACCATAACCACCCATAGAAAGCCCGGTTACATAAATTCTTTTTTCATCAACTTGATATTTCTGAATAAGATCATCAATCAGAGCTGATAAATCTTCGGTTGACCACCAAACATTTTCGGGACATTGCGGTGAAGCCACGATAAATGGAAAATCTTTTCCCTGGTCAATGAGTTTTGGAGGACCGTGTCTCTTTACAAGATTAAGATCACTTCCACGTTCTCCCGAACCATGCAAAAATAATAAAAGTGGGAATTTTTCTTTAGCTGAGTTATAGTTTTTCGGAAGATAGAGCAGGTAATTCATCTCAACTTTCTTCTTGATTTCTTTTGAAAAAGTTTTTGCATGCTGTCCGACTACTTCTTCTTGTGATTGCTTTGATGAAGCGCATCCGAAAAACACCAAAGCCCCTACAAATGCAAAACCGAAAACAATAATTCCTTTTTTCATTTTGTATCCTTTTAATTTATACCGCATTAGTTATAAAACTTTCCACTTTAAACTTTTTACTGCTTTTATTTCCAATTCCGCGAAAACATGTAATAGACTTGCCGCGGGCGCCATTCATCATATCCATCTCCATTTTGATCCGGCGTTACCGCAATAAGCCCCCACCATTCCTCATTCGAATAGCCATCGGGATGCGCGCCGGTATTGTAACCGCCGTAATCGTGACTATTTGCATCTCCTGCTTTCCACCATTCATCCGTGTATTCAAAGACCGTTCCGCCAATCACAACATCGCTTGCGGAAAGTATCTGCGACCAATTCATACTATCAACAACCGCCTGCGTTGATTCATATTCCTGTTTCGTGCGATTGTCTAACGCATCAATTCCATATTCAGTTACAACTAAAGGCTTATTAGTTTTTGTCCGGTATGTATCAAATCTTGGCACTAAATTTAATTCGTAAATATTTGTAGCCCAAAGATCGATATACGTAAGTGACGCATCGTCTGCATTCTTTGAATTGTCTCCGATGTTATAAATATTTCCGTTGTTAATACAAACCGGATGATATTTTTCTCCTTCAACTTGATAAGCTACAATTGCGAGTTCCTGGCAAAGTGAATACCAATAAGCATTATTTCCGTTAACATAATTTTGTTCGTTCCCGAGATTCCACATCAACACTCCCGGATTATCTTTTAGATCAACAACCATTTTTGCAAAATCGTCTTTAACTTTTTGGCGGACGGATGATTGAGATAAATCCAAATCTGTATTGACCCAGAATCCTGAAATAACATGAATATTTTGCGCCGCCATTTTCGTCAATATCGTTTTCCCCGGCGTTCCATATGTTCGAATCGTGTTTGCGTTCATATATTTTAAATACTGAATGCTGCGGTCTTCAAGAGTGGAAGTTATTGGTTTATCGCCGATCGGAGTGATGGAATATGCCGCTCCTTTTACATAATACGGTTGATAAATTCCGTCTCCATCAAAATCAACTTCGAGCTTTTTATTGTTGATGCGGACAGACCCGGTGCTTAAAGGTTTTACGGTTGGAACATTATAAATTTTTGACGTTAAAACCGGGTTGATGGTTGAGTAACCGTTAATTGCCGAAGGAACTTCACCAAGAAAAGTTTCGTAACCGAGTCGTTCAACTTTTAACGTGTGTTTGCTTGCCGGAAAATTCTGTAAAATAAATTGCCCTTGATCATTAGTTAGCATTCCTTCGTATGTTGGTGCGGTGCTGAGTGATACTTTCGCGTTGCTTACCACTTGCCCGCTGCTATTTTTCACAACTCCGGAAATAGTGGTCGGGTTCTGATAATCATCTTTTTTCGGTTCTGTTGTACAACCGATATAAGTTGTTAGAACAAGTAAGAGCAATAACTTTTTCATTTTTCCCTTTATGCAATATTTAAACACGATAGCACGCGGATTATTACGGATTTTTAATTCATTTTGAAAAACTTTACTCCGTCAGTTCAAATTCATTCTCAAGACATTCGACAGAATTCGTTCCGACGAAAACTTTGAACATTCCCGGTTCGGAAACAAAGTTCATATCAAGATTGTAGAATTTCAAATCTTCTTCTGTTAAAGTAAATTCAACTTTTTTTGTCTCACCTTTTTTCAAAAAGATTTTCTGAAAACTTTTCAATTCTTTAACGGGACGCGTAACAGAGCCGACTAAATCGCGGACGTAAAGCTGAACGACTTCTTCACCGTCATACTTGCCGTCGTTTTTAACTTCAACAGAAACTTGTAACGACTCTTTTTTAGAAAATTTCTTTGCGGACAATTTCAGATTCTCATACACAAACTTAGTATAACTCAGTCCATATCCGAAAGGATAAAGTGGTGAGTTATCATAGTCTGCATAATAAGAAGTATAATTGTCTTTTGGATTATAAGGTCTGCCGGTATTTTTATGATTATAATACATCGGCACTTGTCCAACGTACTTTGGAAACGTTACCGGAAGTTTTCCGCTTGGATTAACATCGCCAAAGAGAACATCAGCAATTGCATCGCCGGCTCTGATTCCAAGAAACCAAGTTTCTAAAATTGCGGCGGCATGTTCGTTCAGCCAGTTGATGGTGAGCGGTCTGCCGTTCATTAAAACCGCAATGATTGGCTTTCCTGTTTTGTAAATTTCTTTTGCAAGTTCTTCTTGAACACCCGGCAGATCAAGCGTTGCACGGGCTCTTGCTTCGCCGCTCATATCTAAACTTTCACCTAAAACCAAAACAACAACATCGGCTTCTTTAGCGGCTTGAATTGCTTTTCCAAACCCATCTGTTTCTTTTCCGGTGATTGAACATCCCTCTTCAAAAAGAATTTTTACTTTGTCGCCGCATTTATTCTTTATTCCTTGTAAAACAGAAACAACATCTTTTGCATCTCCTTGCTGATTCCACGGTCCAAGCGGATCGGCGGTTGAATTTGCAAGCGGTCCAATTACGGCAATTTTTGTTTCTTTCTTTAAAGGAAGAAATTCTTTTTCATTTTTTAAAAGAACGATCGACTTCTTTGCAACATCATAAGTGGCGTCTTTCATCTCCTGGTTCAGAATCGTCTTCTTTTCCCTTTCCGCATCGCAATATTTGTACGGATCATCAAACAAACCAAGACGGAATTTTATTCTCAATATTCTTCTCACACTTTCGTCAAGAGTTTTGCCGGAAACTTTTCCTTCAGCAAGAAGTTCGCTTAAATGTTTGGTATAAGCATTTGATTCCATATCCATATCCAAACCGGCATTTAGCGCAAGTTCGGCTGCTTGTTTTAGATCTTTCGCAACACCGTGGGGAATTAACTCACCAATAGAATTCCAATCGCTCACCACAAATCCGTCGAACTTCCATTCATCACGTAAAATTTCTGTAAGTAGATGGTGATTAGCGGAAGACGGAACACCGCCAATCTCATTGAAAGAAGCCATCAACGTTGCCGCACCCGCATCAACAGCAGCTTTGAAAGGTTTCAAATAAACTTCACGGAACGTACGTTCGGAAAAATCAACGGTGTTATAATCGCGTCCTCCTTCGGCTCCGCCGTAACCTGCAAAATGTTTTAAACATGCTGCGATGGTGTTGTTGGCTGATAAATCGTTTCCTTGATATCCTTTTACGCGTGCAACCGCCATTGCTGCGCCGAGAACCGGATCTTCGCCGCTTCCTTCAACAATTCTTCCCCATCTTGGATCGCGGGCAATATCCACCATCGGATTGAACGTCCAATTAATTCCTGAAGCTGAAACTTCAATCGCCTGCATGCGCGCAGATTTTTCCACAAGCGCGGGTTCCCAACTACTCGCTTCTGCAATTGGTACGGGAAACGTTGTGCGGAAGCCGTGAATAACGTCTAAACCAAAAATCAGAGGAATTTTCAATCGCGATTTTTCAACAGCAATTTTCTGAAGTCCCCGTGTCATGTCAGCGCCAAAAATATTTAAGAACGAGCCGATCTTTCCTTCAGCCACTAATTCTTTTTTTCCTGCTTTAGGTTCAGTTGAATGCGTTCCTGTGTCCCAATCGCCGGTGAATTGTACAAGCTGTCCGATTTTTTCTTCCTGCGTCATAAGCGCCAGAACGGAATCGATCCGCTGTTCAATGTTTTTTACACTTTGGGGTAAAACATTTTTTTGTGTGAATAAAAAGAAAAGAAGTAAGAAAATGATGGTTGATTTGGCTTTCATAAAGTTCTCGCATGTAAATAAAAGTTGAGTGGACTAAAAATATTAAAACTTTATCAGAGATAAAATTTTGCAGTACGGGAACCAAACAATAATTATGCCTTAACAAAAGGTGAAATGAGAGAGATTCCGCCATCTGGAAACAAGAACATTGCCGGAATTTATTACTCTGATAAAGAAACTTTTATTGAAATGATAATAGGGCAAAAAGAAGGAACTTCTCAAAGAGAGAAACCTTTTGCAATCATTGTGTGTTGAACTATATAGATAAAGAAAACAACAGAACTTCCACAGTTAACTTTGAGAAAACAGATGAAGAACAAATTGATTATACCGGCTATTCTTTTGGGAGCATTTTTATCCCTCCTTTATTTTGCTTCCCCGCTAATGGGAATCCCCACTGCTGAAAAATCAAATCATTTTTCGTCGGACTCACTAACCAACAAGGATGAATCAAATATGGGAACCACGAACTTAACGGAAGAAGAATGGAAACAAAAGCTTTCACCCGAACAATACCGGGTGCTTCGAGAAAAAGGAACAGAGCGACCGTTTACCGGTTTGTATTGGGACAATCACGAAAAAGGAACCTACAAATGTGCGGCTTGTAAAAGTGAGCTTTTCTCTTCGGATACAAAATTTGATTCCGGCTGCGGCTGGCCAAGTTTTTACGATGTCTCTTCAAACTCCGCCATAGAGTTGAAAAAAGATTCCAGTTTTGGGATGATCCGGTTTGAAGTAATTTGTAAAAAATGCGGCTCACATTTGGGACATGTTTTTAACGATGGGCCCGCACCTACCAACTTGCGTTATTGTATTAATTCCGCTTCCTTGGATTTTAAGAAAGAAGAGAAGAAACCCTAAGTTTGAAGTTGGCAGTCAGCAGTTGGCAATATGTATGTTGATTTACTATCTGATACTTTGCTCATTCAATCATGCAAACATTCATCCATGCTCTTGGCGCTTGCACAACATAACACTCAGCCAACCGGTGGTAAATTTAACCGTTAATTAAAAATATATTTCCATTTCACATTTGGGGCAGTTGAAATGTAATCTGTACTTTTGTTTGCCGTCGTTCAAGTAAAGAGGTTCTTTCATCTCGGGGGTTTTTGTGTGTCCGGTTTTAAAAGGACAGATGTGTAGTTCCTCTTTGATGCAATATTTTGTTGTCATCAAAATTTTTCCTTCAAAATCATCCAGCTTTTCAAAACCGTTCTCGATAGTTTCGACGCCATGTTTTTTATAAAACTCTCTGGCTTTTTCATTAACTACATTACCCGTGTAACTTAATTTTTTGTCGGGAAAAGCAATCACGTTATTCATTCGTTCAGATTTTTGGCTCGGATAATTTTTAATTCTCTCTTCAAGAAGAAGCTGTAAAATTGTTCTCCTCAGTTCATTCCATTTTGAAACCGGCAGAAAGATGACTTTGCCGGATTTGATATGAACCTTCTCAACAGAAAATATTGTGCTTCCCGATTTCTTTAATTGATTTTGCATAACCGTAGTTGCTTTTTCAGCGTCATCTGGTTCAATTAACTCAACTACTTCGCTAAATGTAACAGTGTTCCCGTCTTCATCTATTGCAGAAATTATTAGTTTCTCTTCTTCGGTTTGAACTTCAATTTCGCAATCAACCTTTCGTTTTGTTCCATCTTTCGATAATTCTTTTATAAACTGATGATCGTGGTTGCGATAGACTTTTGTCCCGTGCAGTAATCCCGACAATTCTTTGGTGAATATTTTATTTCTCTCAACACGGTTAATATTCATCCCAACCAAAATGTTCTGCTCATCAAAGAAGCAAATACCGTCTCCATTCACCAGATATTCATTCGTCTCAATTTCAAAAAAATCCTTTTCGACTTTTTTAACTTTTCCGATTAACTTGCCAACGGATTTCGGTGTTGCGAAAGAAGCGATCTCTTTTCCTAAACCGGAAAGAAAATAATCGCTGTAACCGCGGTTAAAAGTTTTTTCGGGATCGGGAATAAAAGAATAAATAATTTTTCCGCTCGACGCTTTTTTATAAGAATTATTGTTCAGCAATATTTCATCCAACTTTTGCCGGTAGTAAGCGGTAATGTTTTTTACATAAGAAACATCTTTCAACCTTCCTTCAATTTTAAAGGAAGTAATTCCGGCATCAATCAACGAGCGGAGGTGAGCGGACAAATTCAAATCTTTGAGCGAAAGCAAATAAGCTTCACTCTTAATGATTTTTCCGTTCGAATCCTCAAGTGAATATAACATGCGGCACGCTTGCGAACATTCTCCACGGTTTGCGCTTCGCCCCGTTGTTGCAAAGCTGAAATAACATTGTCCGCTGTAACAAACGCAAAGTGCCCCGTGAATAAAAAACTCTAAATCAACATTCGTGTTCAATTTTATTTCTTTTATCTGTTCAAGCGATAATTCCCTGGCGAGAATAATTCTCTGCAAACCG
>Ga0172379_10004657_pt1 | contig 19935 bp, 19 predicted proteins | sample GrowelOW334metaG_FD_119756 | JGI IMG/M metagenome (GOLD analysis project Ga0172379, IMG submission 119756) | Groundwater microbial communities from an aquifer near a municipal landfill in Southern Ontario, Canada - Groundwater well OW334 metaG | ecosystem: Environmental > Aquatic > Deep...
ATTACATGATATCTTCGAGATAGAAGAAGTCCCTGAAGTATTTGACATCCAAAAAGAATTGGAAAAATTACAAATTGGCAAAATAGAAGTCAAAACAGGAGATGTCTATGATTTAGATGGTTCCAGACTAATGATCGGAGACAGTACTAGAGAAGATGATGTCTTGAAATTAATGGGAGAGGAAAAAGCTGATATGGTTTTTACTGATCCACCATATATTTTAGATTATTTATCTGGAAAAAAGAAAAAGGATGGAAAAGTAACAGAGGGTTTTGGACTGAAGAGGGATCGGGTATACATAGGAACAGAAACATTGCCCGACAACTTTACTGAATTATGGATGGCGAATATGGCAAAGATCCAAAAACCCGACTTCTCTATTATTGTTTATGAAAATCCAAAAAACCTCAGAACTATTTGGAATGAGTTAGAAAAGCATTGGAAATACAGAAATACGATTATTTGGCATATTCCTAATAGAGTCCAAGGATTTAGTGCAAAATATAAATTCTTTAACAAACATGATTTTGCAATGGTTGGCACATCAGGAAATGTAGAACTTAACACAGAAGATGAAGAACCATTACTTCAAGAAGAATACGAAACAGCCTTATTTGCTACTTCAGGATCTCCTCATTGGGAAGGATACGAAAAAGGAAAGAAAATATGCCCAACTGATTTTATAGATCACAAAGCATCAGATGAAAGATCTTCTGGCCAATCGATAATCTTTGGCACCAAGCCCATAGAAATATTAATTCCATATATTAAAGTATTAACTAAAAGAAATGATTTGATAGTGGAGCCATTTGGTGGAAGTGGTAGTACATTGATTGCATCCACAAAACTAAAACGTCGATGCTTTGTGTTAGAAAAGTGTCCAATTTACGCTCAGGTAATATTGAAACGCTGGGAGAATCTAACTAGCAAGAAAGCAACTAAAATAAATGCGGACTAATAACGAAAAACAAAGATTCTTGGAAACCCTTGAGGAAGTTCCTCTCATAAGTATAGCGGCAAAGAGAATGGGTATATCAAAGGCAACTATTTATCGATGGAAAAGTAGAAGTCCTAATTTTTCTGAACAAATAGAAAAAGCTTTAGCTAAAGGTCGTGATATTGTCAATGATTCTGTTGAGGGAAGAATAATAACTCAAGCTAAAAATGGAGATTTCAAATCACAAAAACTTTGGTTAGAAAATAATTGTTCGAGATATGTTAAACCTAGACCTATAAATATATTTGCTGATAATCAGAAGATAGGTAATGTAATACGATTTGAAAATTTTAGCAAAAAATTAGACCATAATCCCATGGAGGGTCTAGTTTCTATTTAATTTCTGCACTAATATTACTCACAGTAGGGGCTATTTGAATGTCTATCAGTTTATAACCACTGAAAGTTTTTTCGCTGTTGGCTGGTATATTTAAATTGTACTCTTGTGCTTTTTCAATTGTAAAACTATCTTTATCTTTCCAACTTAATTCTGCATTGACTATTTTATCTTGAATACTAGTGTTTTTTAAAGTAATTACCCAAGAATATTTCCACCAAACACTGTTTTTCTCTACTGATTTTGTTTCCACGCTAACTATTTCTATAGTTTTTGCTTGGGGGGATAAAACAGTTCCAGATTTTGATAAATCTGATTTTGGAGACAAAGCTCCTATAAATACTGAGATGAAAAATAAAATTATAATAGCAATAATAACAGGATGTCTCCTAGGCCAGCTTCTTAAATCAGCCTGACAATGAGAACATCTTTTTGCTTCTAGTGGAATTTCTTCCTGACAATGAGAACATTTTTTTATTTGCTTATCCATAAAATATTAATTTGCATTTAATAATAAAACCTATGGTAAGACGCAAAAAGCCTACCACTAGGTGAGAGCCGAGGCTCTCCGTATCCGTTTCCAGATACGACTGCAACAGTAACCCTAATGATAGGTTCTTTATACTGTTGCAGATTTATTCACCATGCCCTGTAAAGGGTTTAGGCTACTCTTATTAAGTTATAAAAGAATTATACCTTATTTTCTAAGGTCGCACCATACTAGCTTAGATCAAGATATTTGTGTAGTCGAGTTACCAACTGGTCTTAAAAAGACTAAATTGAACAATATACAATATTATGACATAATAGGGCTATATGGCACCAACAAAATTTGTTAAAGAAATACAAGGAAGATTTAATTTGAATCACATTTATGCTAAAAATGTTATATATTCTTTTTCTGAAACAAAAAATCCTTCGTTTGAAGATATCGAGTTCTCTATTAAGGAAAAACCAAAACCATTTGTTAAATGGGTTGGAGGTAAACGTCAACTTCTTGAACAATTTAAATTAATGAATTTATATCCTCCAGAAAAGTTTGACCCAAAAACTGGAAAATATTTTGAACCATTTGTAGGAGGAGGAGCTGTCTTTTTTGACCTACTTCCCAAGAAAGCATTTTTGTCTGATATGAACAATGAGCTTGTTGTTACTTATAATGTAATAAAAAATGATGTTGAATCTTTAATTAAATCTCTTAAAAAGCATAAGAATACAAAAGAATATTTCTTAAAGATAAGAGCTAAGGATTTAAATAAATTAAATGATATAGAAATAGCTTCTCGTTTTATATATTTAAATAGAACTTGCTTTAATGGTTTATACAGAGTGAATTCTCATGGAGGATTCAATGTTCCATTTGCTGGAAATAAAAATCCTTTAATTTGTGATGAAATTAATTTAAGAAAAATATCAAAAACCCTTAAGTATGTTGAAATTAAAAAACAAGATTATAAAGAAGTTTTAAATAAAGCAAAAAAAGGAGATTTCATTTATTTTGATCCACCTTACTATCCAATTAATAAAACATCATCATTTACTTCATATACAAAAGAAGCTTTTCTTGATAAAGAACAAATAGAACTCCGTGATACTTTCGCAGAATTAACCAAACGAGGTTGTTTTGTGATGTTATCAAATTCTGATACTCCATTTATAAATAGAATTTATTCAGAAATAAAGATAAAAGGTAAACTCATACGAGTAAATAAAGTATATGCAGGTCGCATGATTAATTCAGATGCTTCTAAGAGGGGGAAAATTACAGAAGTATTAGTAACTAACTATTAGATGAAAAAAGACTTTAATAATTTTATATCAACCCTCAAAAACTCAATCAAAACTTGGGATTATTTTGTTAACTGGAATAAAGTTTTTTCAAATAGTTCAGAAATTGAAATTGTCTTAAATAAACTTAATTATTTATTAGGCAAAGATGATTTAAGGGGAGAATTTATAAGACTATATTCAGGTAATTCAGATATAATAAAAGCATTTCCTGTACTTTTAGCTGTACGTGAAAAAGAATTAGAAATATTTGATAAGGGAGATAAGACTTCTCAGTTTTTTAATTTTTCTAAGCAAGATAAAAGTGCAGAAGAATATTATGAATTTTTTGAAAAATCAGGAATAATAAGACTCTTTAAAGATAAGAAGATTAAAAACTTGGTTGATTATACAATAGGTGTGGAGGTTGGGTTAGATAGTAATGGAAGAAAAAATAGAGGAGGTCAATTAATGGAATCTATTGTTGGAGCATTTGTTGAAGATTTTTGTAAAGAAAAAGGTTTTGAATATATTGCTCAAGCAAGAGCTACAAAAATTAAAGAAAAATGGGATATGACAGTTAGAGTTGATAAATCTGAAAGAAGTTTTGATTTTGCTATTTTTAATCCAAAAACTAAGAATATAAAATTAATAGAGACAAATTTTTACAACGGAGGTGGTTCAAAACTTAAAGCTGTTTGTGGAGAATTTAAATCTTTATATACAGAACTTAAAGAACAGAATATAGATTTTATTTGGGTTACAGATGGATTAGGTTGGTATACAACAAAAAGACCATTGGAAGAAACATACAATCATAATGAATATGTCTTTAATTTAACTTCTTTAGAAAAAGGTATTTTAAAAGAACTTGATTGGTAATGAAAACAGAATTAAAACTTCATCCAGATAATTTTGAAATGGAATGCACCACCGTTTGGGCTTTTCCAAGGCGTGGTAATTGGGCTACTCATAAATCAGATTGGCGAGGTAATTGGTCTCCAGAAGTTGTGAGAAATCTGATACTAAGATATTCGAAAGAAAAGGATCATCTACTAGATTGTATGATAGGTGGAGGAACTACTGCGATAGAAGCAAAGATACTTAATCGTCATATTACTTGTATTGACGTAAACGAAGAAGCATTAGAAAGAACTAAAAAATCTTTAGAATTTGATGTAGATAATAAGGCAAAACAAAGAGTTATAAAATGTGATGCTAGGGATATGAGCTTTATTAAAGATAATGAAATTGACTTTGTCTTAACTCATCCACCATATGCAGATATAATCAAATATAGTGACGGAAAACTTAAAGATGATTTATCAAATATTCATGATATAGATGCTTTTGTTGATGAGATAGAAAAAGTATCAAAAGAATTATATAGAGTTTTGAAACCTGGAAAATATTGTGCAATTCTAATGGGAGACACCAGAAGAAATAAAATGTATCAGCCTCTTGCTTTTAAAGTTATGGAAAGATTTCTGAAAGTAGGATTTAAGCTTAAGGAAGATATCATAAAAAGGCAGTTTAACTGCAAGGCTACAGGTTTTTGGGTAAATAAATCAAAGGAAGCAAACTTCTTATTAATAATGCACGAGCATTTGTTTATATTCCAGAAATAAATATTGGTCATTTAAACTAATAATCTTCTTCTGGGAAGAGTCTTTTTCTTTTTGGTATGACATTTACATACTTTTTTGAATCAATTTTCATATGCTCTTCTCTTATTATTGATTTAACAATTTTATCATTTAATTCAAGTTGTTCAGGGCTAGTCATCCTGACTCCTTTTTGTACTTGTTCTTGTTCTAAAAGACCTAGTTTTTTACCTAATTTTTCAATAATTTTTTCGTAACGTTTTAAATAAATTGGAATTTCAGAATATTCTAGATCGGAAATAAAATATCTATGAACCACACGGTTTCTAAAATTATAAAGTCTAGAAAGTTCAGTAAATTCGGACTTATTAATAAATTTATGTCCATAGAATCTTTAAAAATTACAACTGATCTACTGTTTTGTAATTAGAATGACCAAATATATTCTTTATACCAATGATTGCTTTATTATCCAAAACAGAAAGAGAGGTAACTGCTAAATAATTTTTTGATCTAGAACAACAAACATATAGTAAGTTTTGAGTCATATTGAATCTATTTTGATTTTTTGTATTACCACTGAATACATCATTAAAGTTAAATCTGTTCCAAGATGTATCGTCAATAACAATTAAAACATTATCAAACTCCGCACCCTTAACACCGTGCTTAGTAGAATAAGGTGTTGATCCTTCTATATATTTATTGACTTGAATAAATTCTTTATAATTTACGGTCATTAAAGTATCGTGGAAATCTTTCTTACTAAGAAGGTCATCAGGTAGTGGTATCATTTTTAACTTGTCTTCAAAATTCGCCATTCGATCCGGCTTAACGAGCAAATTGTTTTTAAGTACATAACCAATAACTTCTTTTACGTTTGTACTTTCTCTTAGTTTTATTAAATCTTTCATTAAGTTATCAATGATAACTTTGTCCTCATGTTTTCTAACTATAAAACCTTGTTTCCCTAACATGGTTACAAACTCACTATATTTCTTATTCTCATAAAGAGAAACAAAAACCTCAAGTTTATTAAGTATAAATTCGCTAAATACTTCATCTTTTTTAAAAAGGCGATCGCGTCCAAAGGAAAGTTTGTCGTAAGTTTTTAGTAGAGTCTCATAACCTGCTTTGTTGGCTATATCTTTATGGGTCAAAAGAAGTATTTTTGTTTTATTTATATCCCAACCCTTTTTTGTAGTCAGGAAATTCTTTACCTTTTCATAATCTGCAATATTTCCAGAACCATTACAGTCTACAAACAAGACCTCACCCTTAAGGTTTTTACCAGCTGGTTTTTGTTGTAAACCTGTCCGAATATTATTAAGTACTTTAATAACCTCTTCTGAACAACGAAAATTCTCTTCTTTAGTAATTAGTTCAAGAACTCCCTTCGCTATATATTCTTGAGGAATTTGACCAATACCTACATCGTAAATATTTTGCATCGAGTCTCCAAAGAAACCTATTACGGGACTTTCATTTGTTTTTAACAAACCATCCAAAAACATCTTTACGGTTCTTTCTTCGGTATCTTGATATTCATCAATAAAGATATATGGAAATTTATCTGCAACAATTTTAAGTATCTTCGGATACTTTTCAAACAACTTATTAGAAAACTCGATAACATCTTCATGTGTTATTTGCCCCTCTTCAAATTTTCTGCCATATTCAGAATATTCAATTTTTTTGTCTTTAATTTTTTTGTCTAGATCACTAATATGTTTCTTTGTATCTTTTGAATTGTATTCAAGAATTTCAGTAGCTAACTCTTTCTGATAATTTTTTATTGCATGCCAAGCAAACTGGTGTATAGTACCAACAAGAACAAGCGGGTTATTTTCTATGCGTTCAATAATTTCATTTTTTGCTACATTTGTATATGTGATACAAACAATTTGCTGATTCTGCTTTCGCAGAGGACCTTCTTCGTTAAGAAGAATGTGTTTTAGGGTTTCAATTAATGAACGAGTCTTGCCAGAGCCGGCACCAGCCTCAAGAATAAAACTCTTTCTTTTAGAAAGACAAGAAATTATTTTAGCCAAAGAATCATCTGTTTCAGTTTGTTTTTTTAATCCTTGCTTAGCCATATGAGTGATTCAGTTATGTATAGAGGCGTTTCAAAATTATCCAAAAGTAGGATATCAAAAGCAAAGTCAGTCTTCTTTGGTATTTTTTCAGATATAGAATAAGACTGATCAACAATGTCACTCTCAGATTTTCCCGTAAATAAATCAATAGTAGAAATAGCCTTCACATTTGTTGACAATAATTTTGCATTTTTTATTATGAATGCTTCCTCGAAACTTCTTCCACATTTGTCTTTTGCCTTTTCTGGTATTTGATAAGCAATTCTTACATTAGCACACACTTTATCAGCAATCGCTTTCGCCATAAAATCAGAAAGAGTTTTTACTGAAAAGTATTCTTCCAAAGTCTTATTGCTAGTTTGTTCTCCATCTGAAACTGGGCATGCTTCAAAACGAGAATTAGCATTCTTATTAACAGAATCTAAATCAGTGATAATTAATGTTTTTACATTTAGAAAATCGAGGAGCGTTTTAAACTTATATGCATACGCTCCTCCTATTTCTATTACAGAGATATATTGATTTTGAAGATCAGCTGCTGAGCGTTTAATTATTTCTGGCAGAAGTAATCTTTCTACCGTACCTTCAAGCATAATGATTTTATCCGCAAAAAACATGTCACAGTTATATAGTGTCATGTATTGTTTTAAGAATGTAATAGTAAGCGGATCAGTTTTATTCGTTTTGTCCTGAAATTCTGACAGATTTTTCACAACAACTTTTTTATTTATTTTCTCAAAATACCTTATATTCTCAAATCCACTATCAGCAACAATATGAGATGAGTGGGTGGTAATTACAACTTGAATATTCCAATCTTTCTTTTTAATAAAGGATTTAACATTTTTTATAAAAGTCTGTTGCATCTGCGGGTGTAAGTGTGCTTCAGGTTCTTCTAAGAAGAGCAGACTAAAGCTGGGTGTTGGCTTTCTTTTCTTATATTCCTCAAAGGAGTTAAAAAACTGTAATATTATATAGATTAAATTACTATAGCCAAGTCCGTTATGAGATTCTGGTAAAAACTCATCCTCGTGCTTATAGTAAAGTGTTGCATTGTCTTTTAAAACTTTTTCTATATCAAACTTTGATTTAATCTCAAGTTCTTGGACATTAAGCCCAGTATTCATGCCAAAATCTTTCAAGTCGGTAAAAATATCCTTGAAAAATTTCTTGTAGTCCCCATCAAGATTTTGAGATGTTTTATCTAAAAGATTTTTCAGATCTTCTGTGTCAGGAGAATCATTATTATGTTTATAGTAATCGCCAAACCCTTTCGTAAGTCCATGAATATCGTCAGACGATTGGTCATCCAAAATTCTTTGTGCTGTAACAAATTGACTTAGGAATACATCAGAAATCCTGCCCTTTGGATTTTCCTCAATTTTGTTTCTAATTGATTTATCTTTTGAATCAACTGCATAGTACGATGTTGTATAAAATTGTGCCCAATTCTTTTTCAGGTATTCCGCCAATGTCTTGAGTTCTTTCTTGTTCTCAAGAAACTTTTTCATTAGTTTTTCAGAATCAGACACCGCATATTCACAACAAATAAGAATATCTTTCCTTGTTGGGTCAAGATCCATTATAAAGTTTGATACGGATGCGAGATTATCTTTTTCGTCGTATTCAATCAGTATATTGAGTTCTATCCTTGGTAAAGTATTCTTATAAGCATTTTCTTTTGCTAATACAATATCATTTGTTTCATTCTTGGATTTTGAATCTACGTATTCACCATGCATTTTTTCAGTATCCTTAAGTTGTGAGTATGAACATAGTGAAAAATCCTCAAATTTAAACTTATTAGAAGTACTACCACCAAAAAACTTATAGAAAATTTCTGTCAGAGATGTCTTACCAGTATTGTTTCTTCCAACAATCAAAGTAATAGTATCGTCAAAGTCGATGCTTACATTCTCTAATATTCTAAAACTTTTAATTTCTACATTTTTGATTTTCATAGTGGTTTTCAAAAACTTAAGATAGTTTATCATTTTTAGGCATTCTTTGAAAGATTTTAAAGGCATTTTGTTATCAACACTATGCTGATGGGGCGCTCTAGACTCATATGACGAGTTGCGTCATTAATGTAGGTATATGAAAATAGATAACCCAAATCAAGAGAAAGGTGTCGAGAAAATCAAGGTCGAACCAAAGAAAATAAGATACTGTCTTTATGCAAGAAAATCAACAGAATCAGAAGAAAGACAGGTTCTTTCAATAGACAGTCAGATCAGCGAAATGCTCCAATTAGCCGATCGTGAGGGGCTTGAGGTGGTCACCATGAAACGTGAATCACATAGTGCTAAAGAGACTGGGCAACGACCAGTATTTAACGAGATCATTGAGGAACTAAAGCAAGAGAAGTTTAATGCCATACTCACATGGGCACCTGATCGTATTTCAAGAAATGCAGGAGATCTTGGAAAAATAGTAGACTTGATGGATTCAGGGAAATTACATATGATACGAACCTTCGGACAAACTTTTGGAAATAATCCAAATGAGAAATTTCTTTTGATGATATTAGGATCACAGGCAAAACTAGAAAATGATAATCGAGGGATAAATGTTAAAAGAGGGTTACGCACAAGAGTGGAGATGGGATTATGGCCTGGGATGGCACCACTTGGATATTTAAATCAAAAGTTAATGGATAGAAAGTGTCAGATAGTAATTGATCCAGATAGAGCACCAATAATAAAGAAGATGTTTGAGAAAGTAGTATATGAACACTGGAGCGGTAGAAAAGTATATAACTGGTTACGATTTGATTTAAATTTCTATACTCGAGGAAATAAACCCCTGACACTCTCAGGGGTTTATCGTATCTTTAATATGCCAATCTATTATGGACCATTTGAATATCCTAGAAATTCTGATAACTGGTATCAAGGAAGTCACACACCAATAATCACTCAAGAGTTATTTGAAAAAGCTCAAGCACAATTAAAGAGAGACAGAATTGTAAGAGAGAATAGAGAGTTTGCATTCACTAAATTATTTACTTGCGGAATGTGTAGTTCGGGAATATCTGCTCAAGAAAAATACAAAGAACTTAAAGATGGAACTACTGCTAAATATGTCTACTACTCTTGTTCCAAGGCAAGAGATAGAAATTGTAAGAATAAATATATTAGAGAAGAAGAATTGATCGAGGAGCTATTCAAAATAATTGATAAAGTAAGTATTAATGAATTAGGAATGAGAATTAAACTTGAAGAAGAAATTAAACGATTCAATCGACTTCAAAGGTTAGCGACAAAAGGTACGCCAAAATACTCAATCAATGAAGATAATGTAAATACCAGAGAATACGCTAAGTATGTTCTCCGAGAAGGCACACCGCTCGAAAAACGAGAACTACTCGGACATTTAAGGAGTAGATTGGTGTTGAATGATAAGAAAATTACACTAGTGGAATAATATAATTAAAAAGGCTCTCTAAGCCAAATATTTATTTTAGACTCAATAAACTTCGAATCTGCTAATTCATATCCATCCTTATTGTTAAACATATTTTCAAAAGCATTTCTTGTAATTTTCTTAATTGAATATTGTGTATACAATCCTGATTTTTCATAAAAAGAAAACCAGTGTTTTTGTCTTGAATCGTTAATTGCCTTGATAAAATCAGGATCACCGAAAAGCTCTAATGATACCAAAATTATTTTTTGAATATAAATAGAGAACCTCTCGATTGTTTTATTTAAAGTTGCTCCACCCATAGTATTTGGATTGGCATGAATATATCTTGACCTCTCATCGTAGAAACTCTCAACATCTTTTTTAATTGCACCTATCATATTTGATAGTACAAGATCAGCTTTCTCAGCTAATTTTTTTCCATTTGGGTTTCCACTTCCAATCAAAGCATCTAATGCTGTACATAAATAAATGAGTCGGAGATTATTTTTATCTCTAGCATTAGGATTCATCTGATTTCTTTCTGAGGTAAAATAAATTTGGTTGAAAAAATAAATTCCATTATTAATTCTCTTATACCAACTTTCATAAACAGAATCTGGATTTCTTAAAGCCTCTTTATGTAAATTTTCTGCTAATGCTGAATACCTTTCATAAAATTTTAAAAAATTCGGAACATTTCTTGCATAAAGAGATGAATGCCCATCATTCAAATTTTGGTGAAAATCATGAAAAGACATAACATCTTTACCTTCAATAAAACCATATGGGGCAAAAAGATTACCTTGGCAAAATAATCTTAATAATGTTAATGGATTACGTATCTTATTTTCAAATAGGTGTGGCATAATCATTAGAGAGTCTGGATCCTTTTGTGTAAAATCAAAAAGAAATCCTGAATTAAAACTCAGATGAATATTATGACTAGAAAAGATTGTTTCCACTTCAAAAGGAGTACCATTAATAAAAACATCCTCATCAAACGTGGGTTTATCCGAGCTTCTAAACAAACCAATACTTTTTGAAAACTTAAGAAGTTTTATATCTGTATTTGGAATATCCCAAGAGCTAGTTACTTTAGCTTGTTCATTTGAATCAGATCCTATATCGTAAAGATAAAAAGATGTAAGTGGAACGAACACTTTATGAGTTATTTTTGTCATTTCCTCTTTCATAAACTATATGATAACAAAAAGCCGAGATAAAATCTCGACTTTTTGTGCAACTTGTAGCTTTGTGGGTCACACTTAGTATTCAACTAAATGGGTCATCAAAACTAACAGGTTGTCAATGCGGAGAGAGGGAGATTCGAACTCCCGGTACGATTTCTCATACACAACCTTTCCAGGGTTGCCGTTTAAACCACTCACGCATCTCTCCATATTCCGGTCAAAGACCGGAATACACGTGAAAATTAATAATAAATATCCACGTTCTAAAAAGAACATCTGGGACTATAATACTAAATATTATCCTATTTTCCAACTAGTTATTAATATAAAATATAGTGTAATGTTATAAACTTTCTCGAAGTCTCTTTATCCTCTCTTCTACTGGAGGATGGGTTGAGAAAAGATTACCAATTTTTTTAGCAAATTGACCTGAGCCAGTTGGATTAGCAATATACAAGTGAGCAATTGCTCCTGATTGCCTTTTCATTGGCCGACCATACTGGCTAATTTTTTCTAGCGCCGAAGCGAGACCTTCTGGGTAGCGCGTCAAAAGAGAACCTGAAGCATCGGCTAAATATTCACGCTTACGTGAAATTGCGAGCTGAATTAAGGTCGCTGCGATAGGAGCTAAGATAGACAGAATTATCCCAACAATCATGAAAATTCCATTTCCCCCTTCTCTGTCATTATCACGTCCGCCAAAAAATGTCATCCGAATCATCATGTCTGAAACAATTGCAACAAAACCGACAAGAACCACAGCGACAGTAGACACGAGCATATCACGATTACCTATATGACTCATCTCGTGAGCCACAACACCCTCTAACTCTGTTTTATTCATAATCGATAGTAACCCTGTAGTTACGGCAACCACAGCGTGTTCTTTGTTGCGTCCTGTTGCAAAAGCATTTGGTGAAGGATCATCTATCACGAAAATTTTTGGCATTGGCAACCCCGCTGTAATTGCTAAATTTTCAACTATAGTATAGAAATCAAAATATTGTTCGCGAGTGGCAGGATGAGCCCCTGCCATAGAAAGAGCTATTTTATCAGAGTACCAATAACTAACAATATTCATTCCAACAGAAAAAATAACAAAGAAATATAAAATCGTAGGATTATTATATATCCGTGCAAATACAAAACCAAGGGAAATTACTATGATTAAAAAGACGCTCATGAGCATCCAAGTCTTGCGAACATTTTGTCCTTGGTGTGTATATAGTGTAGCCATCTATAATAATTTTTAGAATTTAACTGCAACTGGTTCTTTTTCTGCACTTCCCTCTTCTAATTGGAAGAAATCCATTTTTGCAAAATTAAACATTTTTGCAATAAGATTACCTGGAAACATATTTATAGCTGTATTTAAATCACGGACATTGCCATTATAAAATCGACGTGATGCTTGAATTTTATTTTCTGTATCAGACAATTCACTTTGAAGTTGAAGAAAATTTGTATTTGCTTTCAATTCAGGATAAGCCTCAGATATTGCAAAAAGAGATTTTAATGTTCCTGATAAAATATTTTCTGCTTCACCTTTTTCGGTTGGAGTTCCAGCTTGCATTGCACGAGAACGAGCCTCACTCACCTTCTCAAAAGCAGTTGATTCGTGAGTAGCATAACCTTTCACTGTACTAACTAAATTTGGAATAAGATCATAGCGACGTTTAAGTTGAACATCGATATCTGCCCAAGCTTCTTGAGTTCTAATTCTGAGGGTAACAAAACCATTGTATTTAAAAATTAAAAACAATATAAGAGCGACTACTACAGCTAAAACGATATATAAGATTGGCATATAATTTGAATTTTTATAAATAAATAAATTAATTAATAAAACGACTTTATTTTAATAAGTGACTAATATATATTATATCACAAAAATCCACTAGTAAAAGTGGATTTTTGGGGATGAAAATTATTATTTTTTCTGCAAATTTTTAAAGAAAACCAAAAGTGGACTTGCTAAAAAGATTGAGGAATATGTTCCAAAGAACATTCCAGCAGTAAGCATCATAGCAAAGACTTTTGTACTAGACGGTCCAAAGAATACTAATGCAAGAAGTGCAATGATGACAGTTGAAGATGTTGCAATTGACCGAGTATATACTTGCTCCAAACTTTTACCAACAGTTTCTTCAAAAGTCTTATAGTGACCTACTCGAATATTTTCGCGAATACGATCAAAAACAACAATCGTATCAGAGACTGATAGACCCAAAACAGTTAGAATAGCAACAACAAAGAGTGTATCAATTTCCGTCCCATAGATACTACTCAACACTGCAAATGCTCCAACAGGAATCATTATATCGTGAATCAAAGTAATAATAGCGATCAATCCATATTTCCAAGACGAAACTGGTTTTGAAACTTTACGGAAAGAAAAAGCAATCCAAAAAATTATTCCAAGAGAAACAAGGATAAAGGAAATTAAAGATTTACGAATAAGTTCAGCTCCAACAGAAGGACCTATGGAAGTAAAACTTTTTTCTGTTGCGTCGCTACCTAAAGCCGACATTAATGAAGCTCGCTCTGTTTCATTAATTTGTTTAGTTTTTATACTATACCCCATTGTCCCCATTGGCTGAATAACCATTTCACCTAGTGACAAAGATCTAATTGTCTCTTCAATCATTACTTGTTCAGGACGTATTGTTGTGTATTCAACTTCAGTCAAAGAACCACCTTTAAAATCTATCCCTAATTTTAATCCTGAAAATACTATCGCACCAATTGATAAACAAACAAGAATGGCTGAAATTATTACGAAAACTTTTTTGTGTTTAATTATAAACATATAATTGAGTTAAAAGTTTATAAAGTTATAAGGTTATAAAGTAAATTCATTGTTGTATTTACTTAGGCTTTATAACTTTCTACTTTATTACTTGATAACTTGCGTTGATGCATTACTAAAGCCCGACCCAAACAAGAAACCTGTTAATTTATTTTTCTTTTTAATATTTAGTGTATAAAGGAATAATCTTGTAATTGAGATTGCTGAAACCATTGATACAATAACACCTATTAAGAACACAAGAGCAAATCCTTTGATAAGTGAAGTTCCAAACCAAAATAATATAAGTGCGGTAATTATACTAGAAATATTTGAATCACGAACTGAAAGCCATGCTCTCTTAAATCCATGATGAATTGAATCTAGAATACTATCGTTACCTTTTCGAAGCTCTTCTTTAATACGTTCAAAGATAAGAACATTGGCATCTACCGCAATCCCGATAGAAATAATAAATCCGGCAATACCAGCCGCAGTGAGAGTAACCGGAACTAATTTAAAGATTGAAAGCATTATTAAAACATACATTGAAAGAGCAACGGTTGCAATCACCCCCGGTAATCTGTACCAAATTATTAAGAAAAGTGCGATTGCTAAAAATCCGATAATAGCAGCTTTAACACCGTTTGATGTAGCCTGTGCTCCCAATGAAGGACCAATTGTTTGTGTAGAAATTAAACTAATTGGAACAGGTAAAGCCCCTGAATTTAAACGCCCAACCAAAAGTCTTGCTTCCTCTGGAGTAAAATTACCAGATATTTGAGCTTTTCCACCTGTGATAGCTTCATTGACTGTTGGAATCGAAATTGGTTGTCCATCAAGGAAGATGGCTACACTTTTACCAATATTTTCTTTTGTTATTTTTTCAAATAACAATGACCCTTCTTCATCAAATTGTAATGAAACCATCGGCTCCCCTGTTGTTTGATCAAAATCAAGAATTGCCTTATCTAAATATCTACCAGTTAAATCAGTAAGAATATATTGGGGATTCATATTAAGTTTAATAACACCATCAGCTCCAACAGTAGCTTCTTGAGTTTGATCTTTGTTTGGATTTTCAGTTCTGAAATCAAGCATTGGAGTTTGTCCTATCATTTCGACAGCCCGACTTACATCTGTAACCCCAGGGAGATCAACAATCAAACGCTCTTCTCCTTGATTTGAAAAACCACCATTTTGAACTTGAACTATCGGCTCAGAGACACCAAAGACATTTACACGTCTTTCTATGACATCGCGTAGTGCATCCATCGAATTTTTTAAATCAGCAGAAGCAACCTGTGAGACATCGGCTTTATAAACCAAATGTGTCCCTCCAGAAAGATCCAATCCTAATTTAAAAGGAAACTTAGCCATTCCTGTTGCTTTGGCTTCAGGAGCTAAATTGCGATAACTAATTTCTGACTGATAAACAAAAAAACCGAGCCCTATTCCTAATAAGAGTACTAATAATGCTGTAATTCTTGTTTTCCACATAATAGGGTTATTCTAACGGTTTTCAGGCTAAAAATCAAGCCAAATAAACCCTTATTTATAAGGTATTTATCGATTATTTTTTATAAAAAATAAGTTTGAAAATATAAGCAATTATTATTCCCAAAATATAACCTACTAAAATATCTATCGGGAAATGAACCCCGGAAGCGATACGAGCGATTCCAACAATAAGAGCTACAACAAAAAATAAATACCCCATTCTTTTGTGAATAAAATAAAGTGACATAGCCAAGGCCCCGAAAAACATGGCATGACCAGAAGGGAAAGAATCCATCCCTCCGTATAAAAATAGTGGTTTTACATTTTCAAAAAATATAAAAGGTCTTGGCGACAAAATAAAAAATTTTACAATTGTTACGATAATCCAAGCAAAAAGAGATGAGGAAAAAACCAAAACTATTTCTTTTATTTTATTTTTAAATTGTAAAAATGGTGTCCGATAATCAAAAACTCCATCTGTGTGAAAAAATAAAAAGATAAAAGCTATAAAGACCATTATATAACCAAAAGTATTAGCACTAAAAACAATCAACCAATCAAGTGTTACTGACTGGTGAGCTAAACTGTAAATTAAATAAAATAAATACGTGTTCATTATTTTTTATTTTTAGCTACTTGCAATACATTTTGTAATAACATGGCGACTGTTACAGGCCCTACTCCACCTGGTGTTGGAGAAACAAAAGAAGCAACATTCATGACAGACCCAAGGTCTACATCCCCCACTACCGCACCATTGTCTTCTGAAGTCCCCGCATCAATCACAACTACTCCAACTTTTAACATATCACCCTTAATAAATTTACCTTTTCCAATTGCTGAAATTATAATATCCGCATTTTTAATTAATTCTAAATAATTTTCAGTTTTACTATTTACTGTATCTACTTCAAGTCCCCGTGAACGCAAAATATGCGTAACTGGTAATCCTACCAATACACCTTGCCCCAACATTAATATTTTCTTCTTTGATAAATCTATATCCAGAGTATCAAGAATTTTAACGACTGCCAGTGCTGTTGGGTAACTTATTTCACCTTCATCGTTATAAAAATTCTCGCTATTTATTTCTCCCAAACAATCAACATCCAGCTCCGGTAAAATAGAATCTAGAACATTTTTTCTATCTATATGATTCGGTATTGGTAATTGAAGTATAACCCCACATATAGTAGGAACCCTATTTAAATTTTCTATTTCTTCAATTAATTCTTCGGTTGTTGTAGAATCTTTGAAATCTGCAGTTCTAAACTTAATCCCAACTGACTCAGCAACTTTTGCTTTCATTCGAACATATTGCATAGAAGAAACATCATTGCCAACCAAAATATCACAAAAAATAGGAGTAAAAGACAAAGATAAAACTTCTTTTTTTATTTCTTTTAAAATTTCATCTTTAATTTTTCTACCATCAATAATTTGTGTCATGTATTCTTAATTCTTAATTCTTAATTCTCTTAATCATATACCAAGAAATTCATTATGCATATCATCCCTATGTGCCACACGACTATACCGATTCATCCCCATTAAAATACCCAAGCCAATAAATTCAGTCAATAAGTGTGAACCTCCATAACTCATAAATGGCAGAGTAATCCCCGTAACCGGCATAATTCCTAAATTCATTCCAATATTAATAATAAAATGAGTCATAAAATAAATGGCAAGTCCTAATCCATATAAAATCTCAAAGTTTGTAGTCCCTAAAAGTGCTATATGTAAAATACGCCAAATAATAAGCCCCAATAAAATAAATAATATAATTACCCCAACAAAACCCCACTCTTCAGAAAAAGCAGCAAAAATAAAATCAGTCTCATATTCAGGTAAAAAATTTAAACGTGACTGAGTCCCAAAACCAACCCCCTTCCCAAATATTTGACCGCTACCAATTGCAATCGTAGACTGATAAACGTTATACCCTGAACCATGAATATTTGACAATGGTTGAACGAAATTTATTACGCGATCCTTTTGATACGGTTTAAATACAAAACCCCAAAGAAAAACGAAGGCGATCATCATTACTCCAATGACTATGAGTAAATGACGCTTTGAAATACCAGAAACAAGAGTCATACCAAACCATATGAAAAAGATAATAATTGCTGAACCAAAATCTGGTTGTAAAAAAACAAGTAAAAATGGAATAAAAGCATACAAGCCTGAAATAAAAATATGTTTAAAATTACCTATTTCTATATGACGTCTTGAGAAATACTTTGCGAGCATTAATATAACAACCAGTTTCATCATATCTGATGGTTGGAAAGAAAAACCACCGATAGAAAACCAACTTTGTGCTCCCTTCGCAGTATGTCCAAAAATAAATAATAATATTAATAATCCAGAAAAAACAGCAAAAAGAGTTACAAGGATATCAGTTCTTTTTAAAAATCTAAAATCAATGAAAGAAAAAATAAAAAGAAAAACAAAAGAAATACCAATCCAAGCTAATTGATGGCTAAAAAAAGAAGTCTCTGAAGTAAAAGATTTCATTGTCACCAACCCTGCTCCAAGAACTGGAATCATGAATAAAACTAAAAGCCAATCAATTCCTATAGAAGTTTTATTTACTTTGTTTTGTAATGATATCATGTATTACAGTATTTTGACTAAAAAATAATTCAATAAAATTCACACTTAGAAAATGTTAAAAAGAAAATATTATTCAATTTATTTAAAAGGAAACAGAAAATGGATTAATTAAAACGATAATATCTTGAGTTATTGATAACACAGATAATGTTTCGGGCCAAGTAAAAACTACTGGTAGACTTTCATTATTTAATAATCTGGGTTTATGAGTCTTTGAAGCATTAATCGCATTATGATCGGCGTCATATAAAATTGCAATCACATCAAACTCGGGCAGGTCATAGACTGAATCATTGTTTATAATAGCAGATAAATTTGGAGTGTCTTTGTTATTATCAAAAACAATTTTGTTAACTTTTACTGGTAAAGTTTGAAGAGTTGGAGCTTTTTTAACACAAACAAGGGGTGAAATAAATTCAAAAGAAACACTTTTAACTTCACTCTGACCAGCATCAAAACGAGATTCAAATACTGCAAATTGTTGATTGGGTGGAATAAAAGTTTTTCCTTCTCTTCTTCCCAATAATTTATTATTTTTATCATAAATCTTAAACTCATATGAAGCTTCTGCTACTGCCCCATCTTTGTTTCTATTTTCCACATAAGCAACTAAATTATAACTACTTCCTATCACAGGAAAAGCTCGGCTCCATAAAATAACTGGTTCTGATATATCGGGTTTACACATGAGAGAACAAGTCCCCCCGCAATCTACTCCTGTCTCTGTACCATTTTGTTTTCCATCAATACATGTTGATTTTTTGAAAATATAAGGATAAATAATTGCAAAAACAATCAATCCAAAAAAGATAATGACTCCTGTCGCATATTTAAATTGTCTTCGTGATGCCCATGACATATGTATTTCTAGTATAACAAAAATCCACTTCAATATGAAGCGGATTTCAATCCATATTATTTTAAATCTTCAGGAATATTTTTATTCATTTTTAAGTCTTTACCTCCTTCAAATTCACTATCCCCTGATTTTTCCACAATAAATGGTCTACCCAACTTAGAAATTTCTGCCCAAACGTCTTCCGGGGATTTTTCTATCACTTCTGGAATTTTTTCCTGCGACTTCTTCATAAATGATTCTAATGGATTTTTCATATTCTTTGTAATATTACTTTTAATATTATAATTATACTCCTTAAAATATATCCAGCAACAAAAAAACACCCAAATGGGTGTTTTTTTGTTCAGTTGAATACTTTGTTCTGGCGACAACCTACTTTCCCCGTTTATAGAGTATCATCGGCGCAAATGGGCTTAACTTCCGAGTTCGGAATGTAATCGGGTGTGACACCATTACCAAATCACCAGAACAAAAAATTCAACCTTCAAACTATCCACATGTACCAGTCCGACTGGTACATGATATGATATCTGAAAACTGAATGCTGTAAACGCAATAATATGATTTCCAAATTTCCTAATAGGAATCGAACGATTAGTACACCTCGGCTAAAGACATTACTGTCTGTACACCTAGTGCCTATCAACCTGATCATCTCTCAGGTTTCTCAAACGATTCCTCATCTTGAAGCTGGCTTCCCTCTTAGATGCTTTCAGAGGTTATCCATTCCCGACATAGCTACTCGGCAGTCCAGCGGGCGCTAGAGC
>Ga0172379_10004658_pt1 | contig 19933 bp, 22 predicted proteins | sample GrowelOW334metaG_FD_119756 | JGI IMG/M metagenome (GOLD analysis project Ga0172379, IMG submission 119756) | Groundwater microbial communities from an aquifer near a municipal landfill in Southern Ontario, Canada - Groundwater well OW334 metaG | ecosystem: Environmental > Aquatic > Deep...
AGATTGTTTTCTATGGGTTTTCCGTTGATGGAGGCCAGATAATAGCCTGCTGGCGTTATGGTTTAAGTTGCATTTTTGAGTTTCCCGGTCAGGGCAAAATCCCTTCTGAAAAGAGGTGCCGGATGATCCAGATACATAAGCGAATCGGCAATGACCTGATTTTCCTTCGCAGCAATCCAGGCGGCGCACCGAAGGTCTCAAAGGGAAACACAAAGGACGCTAATTAAGTTGCTTATTTTGTGACCTTTGTGTATTCCTTAGTGTCCTTTGTGGTGAATTTTATATATTCGAATCTGCTAATTCCATTTTACCAGGTCATTCGACCTGATTCCGCTTGCAGGAAAAGGATGCTGTTCGTCAAAAGGATAGAGTGCCTTTTGGTCTTCGATAACGATCATATCTTCCCTGACAGTGCCGTCCGGATTCATGGCCTTGGAAAGATCCAATCCCAGATATTTGGCTAAAAATGGGTAAGCAGCCGCCCTTTTATTGATATCATATCCATGCATGTCGTTAGGGAGGTGAGCATTCTGAACCAAATCCGATTTGCCGAAGAGATTATAAATGTATTTAAGATGAGGAAGTTCCACTTCAGGGTTATTTTTGGTCCAGTCGCCACCGTCGGAGACCAGCAACATAGGCCGGGGCGCTGCACATGCCGCGATTTCCACATTGTTTGTCTGATAACCAACATCTTTGTGAATCGGCATGCCACTCTCGCAAACACAGCCTCCAAAGAAATAGGCAGATACCATCACTACCGGTACAGACACCTTGACCCGGTTGTCGATGGCAGTAAGTAAAAATGTCTGCGTTCCACCGCCTGATGCTCCGGTACAGGCAATCTTATCAGGATCGGCGCCCATTTCCAGAATGAAATCGAGGCAACGGATGCTGTTCCAGAGTTGCAATTTAAGCGCTTCAGGGTGTTCGTGCTTCCATCCGAACTCTTCCATTTGTCCATAACCAACCATGTCGTAGCCGAAGACCATGGCGCCCATTCGGGCCAATAAAGCAAAGCGCTTCTGTGCATCGGGACGATATCGGCCTACATCCCCCTTTTTATTCCAGTGCCCGTGGGGACTGATTATTCCCGGCAATTTGCCTTTTGAATTTGTTGGTGTGTACAGGCTTCCGGTTACGTAAACCCCGGGCAAGCTTTCAAAAGCTACATTTTGTACCTGGTAACCATCGAAAACCCTTTTGGCCCCAATGATTGGGTTCAAAGGACACTTCTTAGGGAATTTGGTCAATCCGGTACCCTTAAGTATATGTTCCCTGATAAGTTTTGCCCGTTTCTCCCAATCCTTTTGGGTTGAATAGCTCTTTTTTTGCGTTTCAAGAAATTCCTTTCCCTGCTGCTCCGTGAAATACCCTCCCCGACAAAGCATATTTTGTGAAGCTATGGTCGTTTTCTTCTGCTCCTGGGCAAGCGTTGGGGCAAAAATGAGCAACAAAGTGCAGGCAATCAGTAAATTGAAAATCTTTCTCATTTTGTCAATGCATTATTGGTTTGGAACTAAATTAAGCAAATTTTTATTCTATCTTTCAATGTATAATTAATCATAGTACAACGATGGTTTGGGAAAGAGTTTCCAAAATAACTAAAATTTCATCCGATCACAAAACAATGGTGATTTATGGAGATCACAAACCCGGCGATCTGCAGGTGATGTTCACGGTTTTGACACCCGATGAAATAGCTTGTGCAAACAGAATCAGGTCCCCTATCCATAGGAAAACCTGGATCTCCTCTCATGTAACGCTAAGAACCATGCTTGCCAACTTGCTCGGATTGAAGCCGACCGATGTGGTAATTAGTAAGAACAGGTTTGGGAGACCTTATCTGGCAAACTCGTCCTTGTTTTTCAACCTAAGTCACACAAACAACTCCTATTTATTGGGCTTTAGTACAGCTGGAAAAATCGGGATTGACATAGAAGAATTATCCGGAGAGGAAAATTTGAACGAATTGATGGATTACGCTTTCTCTAAGGAAGAGGTGGACATTTGTAAAAATGGCAATTCACACGACCGTTTTTTAGAGACCTGGACCCTGAAAGAGGCATTGCTCAAAGCCGCCGGAGTTGGATTGGTTGATGAGCTGAAATCAGTCAACGTGGTTGGAAAGGATAACAATTATTTGGATTTGCTAAAATTTCAGCGAAATACTTTTAGTTGTCCGGCAGGGGAAACCGGTAGCATCGTATTCAGGGGTACTGATCCTGTTTGGTACAGTTGGTTTTAAAGTGCTCACACAGAGCATATTGTGTTTATGGATTGTATATTTCAGAAGCTTGCATATATTAACTACTTTAAATTGTTAAATTCAAACTTTTCAAATCAACCAGGTCCAAACTTAATTCAAACAAAACAAAAATTTTTAATATGCTGGTTGTCAGTAAATTAAAAAAATATAGAATAATATTATCTTAACCTCATTGAATGAAAGTCGCCATAGTTGGAAGCGGATACGTTGGTCTGGTGACTGGTACCTGTTTTTCTGAAGTAGGTATCGAAGTCGCTTGTGTCGACATCGATCAGAATAAAATTGACAAATTAAAAAACGGAATTGTCCCGATCTATGAACCGGGTCTGGAGGAGATGTTGCTTCGAAACATGAAAAAGGGAAGATTGAAATTCACAACCTCCCTGGCAGAAGCGTTGGAAGATTGCGAAGTTCTTTTCACGGCAGTAGGCACACCTCCTGACAAAGATGGTAGTGCAGACTTGCAGTATGTGCTGAGTGTTGCCCGGGATTGTGGCAGGCATATGAATGGTTATCTCCTGATCGTGACCAAGAGTACCGTTCCTGTCGGAACCGCACAAAAGGTTAGAAAAGTTCTTCAGGAGGAGCTGAATAAACGCGGCATTGCTATCCCTTTCGATGTTGCATCGAACCCTGAATTTCTGAAAGAGGGCGCTGCCATCGACGATTTCCTGAAGCCTGACCGGATTGTGGTTGGTCTTGATTCACCCAGGGCTGAAGAGTTGATGAAAAGTCTGTATAAGCCATTTACATTGAACGGCCACCCCATCATTTTTATGGACATCACATCGGCCGAGATGACCAAGTATGCCGCCAATGCCATGCTGGCCACCAAAATCAGTTTCATGAACGACATCGCTAATTTGTGTGAAATCGTTGGGGCTGACATCAACATGGTGCGCAAAGGTATCGGATCTGATTCCAGAATTGGTAACAAATTCATCTATCCGGGCATTGGATACGGTGGATCCTGCTTTCCGAAAGATGTAAAAGCTTTGATTCATACAGGTGAGGAGTTCAAATATAACCTGCGGGTTTTAAAAGCTGTAGAAGCGGTAAACCAAGATCAAAAATCTGTTCTATTCACGAAAGTTTTTAACTATTTCAAGGGAGATCTGAAAGATAAAAATATTGCCGTATGGGGATTGTCCTTTAAACCCCAGACGGACGATATGCGGGAAGCCCCCTCCATTGTGATTATCAAAAAATTACTTGAGAAGGGCGCCAAAGTGAAGGCATACGATCCTGTTGCCATGAAAGAGGCTGCTCACCAGTTGGGAGATACTATTACCTACGCCGAAGATCAGTACGAAGCGCTGATTGATGCCGACTGTCTGCTACTAGTGACGGAATGGCCTGAGTTCAAATTCCCGAACATCAAAATCGTTAAGAAGTTGCTGAACAAACCGGTGATTTTTGACGGCAGGAACATTTACGAAGTTGCAGAAATGAAACGTCAGGGATTCGAATATTTCTGTATAGGGGTTGATACAACCAAATAGAAATTCATAGAAAAGAGTAAAAGCGGCAGTTTTTCACGAGGAGATAGGTTTTGAATTAGAGCTGTATTATTTTTAGTATTACATAAGATCGAAAATATGATCAAGAAAAAGGTTTTAGTTACCGGAGGTGCAGGTTTTGTGGGATCCCACCTTTGTGAAAGATTGCTCAATGATGGCCACGATGTTGTTTGCCTCGACAACTATTTCACAGGTCAGAAGCAAAACATCGTTCACCTGCTCTCCAATCCCTACTTCGAATTGATCCGTCATGATGTGACCAATCCTTTTTACATCGAAGTGGACGAGATCTACAACCTCGCCTGTCCTGCCTCACCTATTCATTACCAGTACAATGCCATCAAAACGATGAAGACCTCTGTGATGGGGGCCATCAACATGTTGGGCCTGGCAAAGAGAGTTAAAGCCAAGATCCTGCAGGCATCCACGAGCGAAGTGTATGGAGATCCAAAGGTGCATCCACAAAAAGAAACCTACTGGGGTCATGTAAATCCCATCGGGGAGAGATCCTGCTATGATGAAGGGAAAAGGGCAGCCGAAACGCTGTTTGTCAATTACCACAAGCAAAACAATGTCCGGATTAAAATCATCAGGATTTTCAATACTTATGGTCCGCGAATGCATCCGAATGACGGCAGGGTTGTATCTAATTTTATCGTTCAGGCATTGATGAACAAGGATATTACAGTCTACGGTGACGGACAGCAAACCCGGAGTTTTCAGTATGTCGATGATTTGGTAGAGGGGATGATCAGGATGATGGCTTCGCCTGAAAGCTTTACCGGACCAGTTAATATTGGCAATCCAAACGAATTTAACATCATGCAACTGGCTGAAACGGTGATCCAACTGACCGGTTCAAAATCCAAAATAATAAGGATGCCATTGCCTTCCGACGACCCCATGCAAAGACAGCCCGATATCGCACTGGCAAAAAAAATGCTGAATTGGGAACCCAAAATTCAATTGAAAGAGGGATTGATCAAAACAATTGAGTATTTTGCTACGACTATTTAAATCACAGGTAATGGCAATAATTGACTGGGAACAATTCGACAGGAATTTTCAATATTACGACAAGGAGATTATCCATGAAGTCATAGAGAATTTCTTCGAAGAGTATGAAGAGCGACTGAATACAATTGGAAAAAATATTGCCGATAATGATATTAAGCAGCTCTCATTCAATACGCACAGCATGAAAAATGTGATCGGCAACTTTATGGCGCCGGCACCGCATGAACTTTGCTGTCGAATTGAGGAGCAAGTCAAACAAAATTCCGGAGAAGGAATTTCTGAGCTCTTTGCTGAATTAAAGAGATTAACTTATGAAATGAGCGACGAGCTTAAGGAGTATCTTCAAAAATAAGATAAAAAAATGATCCTGATTTGAAACCAGGACCATTTTTTTAGAGTTTCTTCATGCCAACCCGCTCCAAGTAGGCGCTTCTGGCTAGTTTCGGATCAGCATCCAAAGCGATATAGAGAATAGTTTTGATGTCAATAACTACTGCCTGCAATTTTGAAAGATCGGGAGAGACAAAAGAGGCTGGTTTCTTTTCATACATGTTGTTCGATGCCATGGGAAAGGATATTAAGTGAAATGTTTTTGAGAAAGCCGTTGCCGTTCAGTGTTTACAAACAAACCGGCGTATAATCCAACAAAGATTACTTATCCCAAATTGTAAAAACTTTTGCAAGATAACGCTAATTTTTGGATATATTACAATTCAGAGGCAGATTGGCAGAGCTCCCTGGATAAAAGGCTCTACCTATTTTAGACACTCCCAGGCAGCAAAGGATCGTGGCAGGAGGATTGCCATACCGATGTGGTGTACAATTTTATCGACGCGATGAATGCGGTTCCGGAATTTAGAGCCCCTTAATCTGTAATTTGCAATCTGTAATTGTTCTGATAAGCCCCTCACACGCATCCTCCAGCAAATCTATCACCAGCTCATAATCTTTTGTTTCTCCGTAATACGGATCCGGAACGATGGTATTGATGTGCCTGGTGCAGAATTCTGTCATCTTCCGGATTTTTACCTTACCCTTATCATCTAGAGCCATCCTGGTCAGGTCGGCAATGTTTTGATCATCCATACCAATGAGGAGATCGAACTCCACAAAATCGCGCTTCGGCCTGACAGGCCTTGAGATGGAGGTAAGATCATAACCTCTTCTTAATGCGATCTTCTTCATTTTTGGATAGGCTCCCTCTCCTTCGTGGTAACCGACTATTCCGGCAGAGTCACAGCTGACCATCTTTTCCATTCCGTGTTCCAAAATTAGGCGGTTGAAAATCCCTTCAGCGGCAGGTGAGCGACATATATTGCCAAGACAAACAAATAATATTCTCATACGATTGTTAAAAAAACTGAACAAAGAAAAGAATAAAATGTCTTTTGCATCTCAATTTGTACCTTCACCAAAAATTGAAAATATGAGTCTTATCGGAAATGTGATCTGGATAATTTTTGGCGGATTTGTTGCCTTCCTGGGTTACCTGTGGGGTGGACTGGTACTCTGCTGCACCTTTGTTGGCATTCCATGGGGATTGCAAGCCATAAAAATCGGCATAGCCACACTTGCCCCTTTCGGCAAAACAGTGCGGCCCAACGGTGGCTCCATCCCGGGGCTCTCCTGTTTGCTAAACCTGATCTGGCTGATTTTTGCCGGATTGTGGATAGCGATTGCACATCTCTTATTTGGTGTTTTACTTTGCATTACTATCATTGGAATCCCGTTCGGTTTACAGCATTTCAAGCTGATGCGGTTGAGCCTTGCTCCGTTTGGATATGATTTGATGTAATTTATTGATATACAATTGGAATATGAATTTAGATATTATCACCATTGGCGACGAAATCCTGATCGGTCAGATCGTTGATACCAATTCGGCCTGGATGGCCCAAAAATTGAACGATGAAGGGATCAATGTCCGGCAGATTATCAGCATATCAGATGATCCGGTCCACATCACCGAAACATTTATCGAATCGGCCCGAAAAGTAGACCTCGTGCTGGTCACCGGTGGACTAGGCCCTACCAAAGACGACAAGACAAAAGATACCATTTGCGAATTTTTTGGAACAAAACTTGTCGCGAACGCTGCCGTTTTTGAAAATATTGAAGAACTGCTTAGCAAAAGGGGCATCGCGCTCAACCGTTTGAACCGCGACCAGGCCCTGGTACCGGAGAGCAGTCATGTATTTCAAAATAAGTTGGGCACAGCTCCCGGACTGCTGCTCAAAAAAAATGGATGCTCCTTTATTTTCATGCCTGGAGTGCCTTACGAGATGAAGTACCTGATGGAATTTGAAGTTTTGCCCTATTTGCGGGACAATTTCCAGACTACAACCATCCTCCACCGGACTGTCCTGACGCAAGGCCTGCCCGAATCGATGCTAGCCGAAAAGATAGCCGGTTGGGAAGATGCGCTCCCCGGATTCATCAAACTGGCTTATCTGCCTAGTCCACAAGGCGTAAGACTGCGATTGTCGGCCAGAGGGCTTGAACAACCGATCATGGAAGCCGAAGTAGCGTCACGGATCATCAGTTTGCAAAAACTGATAGCTTCCAATATTTATGGTTACGACGACGAATCACCTGCCGAAAGTATCGGGAAAATCCTGACCGAAAAAGAGTGGACCGTCTCAACCGCAGAGAGTTGTACCGGAGGCGCCATTGCCAGGCTTTTTACGGAAAATCCGGGCAGTTCGAACTATTTCAAAGGTTCGGTTGTAGCCTATTCCAATGAGGTTAAAAAAGATATTTTGGGTGTCAAAGAAGAGCTGCTCAAACAGCATGGAGCGGTGAGCAGGGAAGTCGTTGAATCGATGGCACTCAATGGATGCAGGGTGATGAAGACTGATTTTTCAATTGCCACATCAGGAATTGCGGGTCCTGGTGGAGGCACTGAGGAAAAGCCGGTTGGTACGGTTTGGATTGCTGTTGCGCACAAGGATCGAGTCGTTTCACAACTTTTCAATTTTGGTAACGATCGAGAACGAAATATCGCCAGAACCAGCCAAAATTCGCTGTTCATGCTCAGAAAATTATTGATCACCTTGTGAATTAAACTTTACTTAGTGAGCCTTTGTGCCTTCCTTTGAGCCCTTTGTGTTGAAAAAAATCTAAACACAAAGGTCTCAAAGGGTAACACAAAGGACACAATTCCATATTGTCTAAATGTTTGTCTTGCTGTTGCTTAATGAAAAATATCATGGGAAAGAAGAAATTTTTTTTGATATCGGGTGTAGTTTTAGCTGCCATCATTTTGGCCATCGTCCTAATTCCGATACTCTTCAAAGGCAAAATCGTCGCCAAAGTGAAGGAGATGGCCAACCAGTCGCTGTTGGCCAGGCTGGATTTCAAAGATGCCGACGTCTCCCTTTTCAGGAGTTTTCCGCAATTGAATGTGCACCTCAATAATCTGACCATCAATGGAATCAACGAATTTGAAGGCAAACAACTGATGCAGATAGAGACCCTGTCAACCTCAATGGCGCTCTCATCACTATGGAAAAACGATGGCATTACCATTTCGGAAATTATCCTTAAAAACCCTCAGTTTAGTTTTCTGGTCTCCCCTACCGGGAAAGCCAATTGGGATATTACAAAGCCATCCTCAACCGGTTCTTCTTCGGCGACAAAAAACCCGATGAAAATTGAATTAACTAAAGTTCAATTAATCAATACACTTCTCACCTACCGGGATGAGCAAGCCAAAATGTCGACCGGCTTCAAAAATGGGAATTTCGAATTGTCGGGCTTTTTGAAGGGCAGCGATACAAAACTGAGTTTTAAGGGAGAGACCGACAGCATCGCCTTCGAATATGGCGGCAAAAAACTGGTTAGCGGCATGAAAGTGAGTGGTGAAGGTGCTCTCCAGGCCAATTTCGATCAGAGAAGCTTTCGTTTTCTTGACAACAAGTTCAATATCAATAAGCTTCCTGTGCAATTGCAGGGAACTTTCGTGATGGGCGACAAGGAAGACCAGTACGACCTCGCCTTTCAGTCAACCGGTTCCTCCCTGGATGAATTGATTGGATTTCTTCCGCAAACACAGCAAGTAAAGCTAAAAGGATACGAAAAAGGAGGAAGCCTCTCCTTCTCCGGGGTAATCAAAGGTACCTATTCAGAGACAACATTTCCGGCCCTGTCGGCCGACCTGAAACTGACCGACGGCAGGTTGAAATATCCTTCAAAGCCCAATGAGATCAGTAAAATCCAAATGGTAGCCAGTCTCAGTAAACCTCAGGGAGTTCTCGATTCTCTGAAAATTTCAGTCAGCAAATTTGAGGCGCTTGTAGCCGGACATCTTATTTCCGCAAATCTGGCGGTGAAATCGCCGGTCAGCAATCTGTTCCTTACGGGCGATGTGGGCGGCGAGGTCGATTTTTCCTCCCTGCGGCAGACCATTCCGATCGACTCAATGGAAATTGGCGGAGCGGCACATGCCAGCATCCATTTCAACGGACCTTATTCAGCGATCGACAAAGGCGAATATGACAATTTTCAAACCAAAGGAGCGGTTACACTGAATGACTTTTTTTACAGGTCTCCTGCTTTCCCTGAGAGAATTGGAATTCAATCCGGAACATTCGCCTTCAATTCGAAAGAGGTCTCCATTACCTCCATGAAAGGAAAATTTGGTTCAAGTGATTTCACGGTAGATGGATCTTTTGCCAATTATTGGGCCTATCTTTTGAAAGATGGCACAATTTTGGGCAATATCAAGCTAAAATCTGATCTACTCGATGTAACCCAGCTGATGAATGGAGGTACCCAAAGCAAAGATACTACCCATCTCGGCGACCCATATATCATCCCTGCACGCATCGACCTGACAGTCCAGGTAGCCGTTGACCGCATGCTTTACAGCAGAATGGAGATCAGGGGAACAACCGGAAAGCTGGTGGTCAAGGATCAGAAGCTGACTTTGGACCAACTCTCCATGAACCTTCTAAAAGGCACAATGGTTCTGTCTGGGGTTTACTCGGCCAAAGAAAAGAGTCCGGCAGACTTCAATTTCAAGATAGACATAAAAGATTTTGATCTGCCAACCGCCTATCAATCAATGGGCATTGTCAGACATATTTTGCCCATAGCCGGAAACAGTAAAGGTACTTTCCTATCGGAATTGTCACTGACCGGAAAATTGGGAAAGGATTACGCGCCATACTTCGAAACACTTAACGGTGGTGGACAAATTGCTGTAAAAAATCTGGAGCTGGTTGGCAACAACATGTTTGCTGAGATTGGCAAATACTTCAGGAAAGACCTATTTACCAATGTGAAGGTCAACGATTTTGCCAGTAACATCGTGCTCACCAACGGAGCCTTATCCATTTCGCCCTTTACAACCAGGGTAGCCAACCAGGAGGTGACTGTCTCAGGAAGCCAAACGCTGGCGCTGGACCTGAATTACCAGTTCAATTTCAAAGTCAACAAAAATGATCTGGCCCCTGATGTGACCAACCTTATTTGCCTGGTACCCGGAACAGAAAATATTGATAAATACCCGATCAAAATCAACGTGGTTGGCAACCTCAAAAAACCGGATGTCAAGGTTGATATTTCAGAAGCAAAAGACCTGGTAGCCAAAGAGTTTTCAAAGAAAGCGAAGTCTACTTTACAGGATGCCGTGAAGAAATTCGGATTGGAGGGGTTGTTTAAATAAAATGCTGATGATGGTTTATTTTAAGAGAGTTATTGCTTGTTCCAGAGTTGCCACCATTAAATTGTGTGCAATTAAATAAGCTACCTTACATTCCGGAACGATAAAAAAAGCAGAAGAAGGTTTTAAATCCTGTATGGCTGTGGTCATCGATTTCGTGCTTTTGGGAGCAGGTGAAAATTTCACATCAATGACTGCCTTGCAGGTTGTCCCCTCAAAAATAAGCAAATCACACTCTGTTCCATCAGCGGTCCGATAGAAATAATATTGAAACCTATCACCTAACGTGTCAATTATATTCTCAATCACATAGCCTTCCCATAAATAACCAAGCATTGGATGTCGAAGTAGATCTTCATAATTTGCCAGGTCAAGTAATGAATTAATAATTCCTGAATCTCGAAAATATACTTTGGGGGTTTTGACCAATCGTTTTCCTATGTTTGTATAGTATGGCTTTAATATTCTGATTATAAATGATTTTTCAAAAAATGAAATTATATTTCTCACAGTCATGATGCTCAGACCCATTGAATTTGCAAGATTACTGTAATTCAGCAAATTTCCATGAACAGATGACAACATGTAAAACAGTCGCTGAACATCATTGGATGAACTTCCCAAACCAAGCATCAATAAATCTCTTTCGATGTAAGCTGAAAGAAATGACTTGAACCACTGCTTCCGGATAAAATTGTCATCCTGGGTAAACGCTACGGGATAACCGCCTCTTAACCAATGCCCCCTAAAATCTGAGAGAGCGCTGATTTCTTTGAAGAAAAATGGAGTCAGTTCATTGTAGACAATCCTGCCGGCTAAAGTCTCATTACTCATCAAAAGTAGATCCTTGCTTGCAGATCCCAGCAGGATAAAACGGCCATTGATACGATTTGAATCGATGGCAGATCTCAGAATAGGGAACAATTCAGGTCTTCGCTGAATTTCATCAATAACCAACGTTTTGTTTTGAACTGACCGAATGAATTCCAGAGGATGATCCAAAACAGCACTATCTGCCGGATTTTCCAAATCCAGATAAACAGATTCTTTGTCAAGCCGGGCAGTAATCTCCTTTGCCAATGTTGTTTTCCCAACTTGTCTTGATCCAAGGATAGCAACTGATGGGAAATGTTTCACCATCAGAAGTATCTGACTCTCTATCTCTCTTTTAATATACATAAAATAATTATCCCCGCAAATATATAATTATTTTTACGATTTACGGGGATAATTTTATATTTATCCTAATGACTTTGCATCGAAACTAATGAAGAGCTGCACCCCCGGGTTATTGGATGATCATCTGGGAGACTATATTTCATACGTAAATATCATTGCTAAATAATTGAATATCAAATCGCACGCATGGAACTCGCAAAAGCATTTACATCGCCTTTTGTGGGCAAAGCCCATGCTCGTTTCATGCATAATTTAAAGTTGGATTTTAATTTGCGTAAAAACTTATGTTTTCAAAATAATTTATAGGCATCCCTAATGCACGTTCCCCAACTCATCGTGTTGCTTTATCTGTTTGATGTTAGCCTATAAATCTTTAGTATCATACATGATACTTATATTGATTTTTTCTTGATTTTCCACTAAAAAATCTAAAATCATATCACAAAAGATACCATTTACTTGCTTTTCGATGAAATATATATTAATTTTATCGGATAATATCATTTATGATACATTTTCATCATGTTAATATGACAAACAAGGAGCTTATTCAAACCATTAAAGCGAGAAAAGAGATTCTGGGTGTCCATCAGGAGTACCTGGCTGAGCTTTCCGGGGTTGGAATTGCAACCTTAAAACGGTTAGAAAGCGGGAAAGGGAATATCACTTTAAAAAATCTACAGAAAATTACCGATGTATTAGGACTTGAAGTTATACTTGAACTTAAAAAAACCGGTAAATGAGAAGCGCTGAAGTATTTAGGAACGGTGTTTTAGCTGGCATACTTGCCGAAACCAACAGTCATTCATATGAATTTACATACGATTCCAGGTATTTTACTGACAATTCAAAACCACCAATTAGCCTGACCCTGTCAAAAAATCAATTGGTACACACTTCTGAATATTTATTCCCCTGCTTCTACAATATGCTATCGGAAGGAACCAACAGGGAAATTCAAACGAGGCAGTTGAAAATTGATAAGAACGATTTCTTCGCCCTCTTGTTGGCCACTGCCCAATACGATACCATCGGCGCTATAACTGTGCAACCAATTAATTAGAAACAAACTGATTATGGAAATAGAATATTGTCCAGGATTGCTCATAGAAGGGCATTCCGGGTATAGTCCACTCTTTTTACGAAGGATGTTCTCCGGGCGAAAGGTCAGTCCTGTTTTACCGTATAATGCCCCAGAAATGGACGAAGAAGACCAGAAAAAATTCATGCAAAACAGGAAAAGAATATCAATTTCGGGTATGCAGGAGAAATATTCCGTTCTGCTTGAAAAAAACAGCCTTCGATTGACAGTTGAAGGGGAACAGGGCTCCTATATTCTCAAACCAAAACCTCATGGCTTAAGGAAAATCGCCATGGCCCCGGCAAATGAACACCTGACCATGCAAATTGCCAACCAGGTTTACAAGATCCCAACTGCCGTTAATGGATTGGTGTTTTTCAGCAATGACGAATCTGCCTACCTGACCAAACGATTTGACATTGATGGCAATGGAAGCAAATTAGGGAAGGAAGATTTTGCAACATTAGCCGGAAAAACAGAAGAAAATGCAGGGGGTAATTTCAGGTATGAATATTCTTACGAAGGTATTGCCGAATTAATAAAAAGATACGTCGGGGTTTGGCAAATTGAAATGGAAAAATTCTACCGCCTGGTAATTTTTAACTTCCTGTTTTCCAATGGGGATGCCCATTTGAAAAATTTCTCCTTGTTGGAAACCGCGAATGGCGATTATATTTTAAGTCCGGCCTATGATCTGATGGATACCCGGATCCATGTTGATGAAGAAGGCTTTTTTGCATTGAGTGACGAGTTATTTAAGGATGGGTATTGGTCGGATTGCAGAATTAGAAATTCACTGCATCATCCATGCAAGGAGGATTTTATCGAATTCGCGGGAAAAATTGGAATAGAAGAAAAAAGGGTCGACAAATTGCTTTTCCCATCTCTGAAAGAACAAGCCGGGGTTAGGAATTTAGTAATGAAATCGTTTCTTGATCAGGAAACCCGAGAACTGTACCTGAACCATTATCTAGAACGGTTAGGGATGTTGAATTTAAGTTGATTACCGAACGTGTTCAAATCTTCGGGTTTTACAATTCATACATTTCCTCCTTCTATCGGTACATACAACCCCACATCCAACCCGTAGTACGGACACTGATTGCAAATAAGTGCCAGTGAGGGGCTTTTATTTCTTGTGCAGATTTTCTGGATTCTGCCTGTTATCCCAAATTGTGATTATATCAATTGTGGTTGCAGTTATTTACTTAACCATTTGTCAATCTCCATTTCAACCTGTTCATTACTCTTGCTATCTCCTTTAGCTATTTGGTCTCTGCCTTCCATAATCTTAACACGCTGTTCCGCAGTTGTCTGATAAATGGTTGCTTCTGTTTGATTTTTGATTATTGTCTTCATTGCAGTGAGGAAAGTTTTATCCTCAATAGCTGCAATTCTGTGAATCAAGAAATTTTTCAATTCAACGGTTGTCATGATAAATTCATTTTATTCAAAAATACTAATGGTCTTCATACACTCTGCTTTTTACAAATTTACGGTTTTTATTGGTTATTGTCAATTCGTGCAGGCGTGGAAGCATTTATTGGCAAAATCCTTCGTGTCCGCTCTGGCACTATGTCTCAGGGATGCGAAAACCACGGCCTGCACAGCGCAAAAGAATTGAAGAGGGGTTGCACAAATTGGGAGCAGAGTTGCTGAGGATTGGGATTTAAGGGCATATGTACGGGCACTGATTGCAAATCAGTGCCAGCGGGGAGTTTGACATCAAATAATCTTTACTCCAAATCTCCTAATATTGAATCCTGTAATTGTCTAATAATTTCATCTCTATTTCTCATTATCTGAGTGGACAATTTGATATACTTTTCCTGAGCTTCTTCACTCAGTTGCTTATAGTAATCTACTTTGCAAATTATTGAAAGAAGTGTGTCAATATCAGTAATATAAGTTTGTACAATAATACTTAATTCCTTAGATTCTAAGATTGGAAAGATATTTTTCTTTTGCTTCACAATATAAACTACCTGAGAGTAGAGTAATGAAAATGATAAAAATGTTGGTTTACATTCACTAAGTAATAGATTTTCGTGAGGTTTATTAAATTGCTCAACCAGCTTATCAAGTTCTGATTGTCTAAATTGTGCTTTTATTATCTTCTTTTGAGTCTTTAGCTGCTTTTTATTGTTTGAATCTCCTAACTGTGCAACATATACAGTTAAAAAAATAAATACAATCAGATTCAAAATACTCGTCACCCCGGAAATGTAACTACCATATTCACCCCATACGGTTGTACTTTTTGAAATACCTGAGCCTTGAAAATTTAAGTAATAAAATAGGTTAATTAATAGAATCGCTAATATAGGTACACCAACAAAAAATAGAAGTTTTTCTCCTTTCCCTGAAAGTTTATAGTTCATATGCTTAATATTAAAGGTTTGGTTGTGTATTCTTTTCCTAAACGAATGTAATAAAATCACCCCTATAATGAAACCTTCATAGACTCACCGGTTTTTAAATCTCAATATTGACAACTTAGAACCTATTTACAAGTTACAGAAAAACTCATATGATTTACCGGAAGAACTGACACAAGATCTGCTCCCTGGAAATATCTATCATATCGCTTGCTTAAATTCTTTATCTTTGTAAAAAGGTGAGATTATGCCAAAATTGTATGAATATTTCGGGTTAATTTTCCTGTTCTACTCTCATGAACATGAACCAGTTCATGTTCATGGAAAGTTTCAGGATAAGGAAAGTAAAGCAGAAATCATCTTTGAGGATGGAAAATTTAAGGAGATAATTATCAAAGATGTTCAGGGCAAAGCGCCATTGGATGTTCAAAATCTGAAGAAATTCAAAAAGGTTGTGGAGGTATACCGTGACGATATCGTTAGAAAATGGATTGATTTCTTTGTATACAATATTGAGTTTCCATCAGAAAAAATAACAAAAAAATTATAGTATCATGGTAATTTCAATAGACAAGGCTGAATATGCAGGAGAATATAAAATCAGATTTTTCTTCTCTGACGGAGTTGAGAGATTGATCGATTTTTCGACATTTCTAAAAAGCGCAAAAAACCCAATGACAAAGAAGTATCTTGATATGCAATTGTTTATGAAGTATTCAATTAAGTACGGAGATATCATTTGGAACGACTATGAAATGTGTTTTCCTATTTGGGATTTGCACGAAGGGAATATTTAAATCGTGAAATACAACGAACTAGGAAAAACAGGCGTTCTCGTCTCAGAGCTCTGTCTCGGAACCATGACTTTCGGCGGAAAAGGCTATTGGCAGGCTCCCGAATATCCTGGCTGGATGGTGACGCGGCAGGCCATGGGTCGCTGGCCGGATTGAAAAAATACGCGCAATTTCCCCGTAAAATCTTACCTTTGTAATTCGTTTGGCAGATTACATACTTATTGAGAAAGCTGAAATATGAAGATTGCATTGATAGGATACGGTAAAATGGGGAAAGAGATCGAGCAGATCGCAATCGCTCGCGGACATACGGTTGTTTTGAAGATTGACGTTGATAATCAGAGCGATCTGACTGTTTCAAACCTTTCGAAAGCTGATGTTGCCATCGAGTTTACCACACCTGCTACAGCCATTTCGAATTACCGGAACTGTTTTGAAGCTGGGGTACCGGTTGTAAGCGGAACTACCGGATGGCTGGAGCAAAAGCCAATGATTGAGCAAGAATGCCAGGCTAAAAACGGATGTTTTTTCTATTCATCAAATTTCAGTTTGGGGATGAATCTTTTCTTCGAACTGAACAAGATACTGGCACGAATGATGAAGCCGTATTCCCAATACGATGTCTCGATGACAGAGATTCACCACACCCAGAAACTTGACGCTCCCAGCGGAACGGCCATCACCCTGGCTGAAGGAATTATTTCTGAAAACGGATCCAAAAAATCATGGACCATCGAACCACCCAAAAGCAGTGAGGAACTTCATATCGAACCGGTAAGAAAGGATCCCTATCCCGGACTGCACACCGTAAAATATGATTCGGAGGTAGATTGCATCGAAATTACCCACAATGCATACAGCAGAAAGGGACTGGCGCTCGGCGCTGTTCTGGCGGCAGAGTTTTGCCAGGGGAAAAAAGGAATATTTACCATGTCTGATTTGTTAAAATTATAACTGAAACCAATATGTTTAAGGAAGTATCTAAAAGCCAATGGATTCAATTTGGCATTGTTGCAGTATTATACCTGTTGTGGGTTATCTGGCTACAAAATTTCTGGTGGCTCATCGGTTTGGGCATCATATTCGATATGTACATCACCGGAAAAGTTCACTGGACATTCTGGAAAAAGAAAAATCCGGTAGATGGAAGACAGACCAAAGTAGTTGAATGGGTCGACGCCATCATCTTTGCCGTCATCGCGGCTACCTTCATCCGTCTCTTTTTTATTGAAGCCTATACCATCCCTACCTCATCCATGGAAAAATCAATGATGGTTGGTGATTATCTGTTTGTCAGCAAGACGGCCTACGGCCCCAAAATGCCCAATACGCCTGTTGCTTTTCCTTTCGTCCATCACACCATGCCTTTCACTGCTTCTACCCGCTCTTTTTCTGAAATCATCCACAATGATTACAAGAGACTCGGTGGTTTTGGAAGGGTGAAAAATGATGATGTTGTGGTCTTTAACTTCCCCGAAGGTGACACTGTTGCCACCAATATGCAGGAACGCAGCTATTATGAAATGGTGAGAAGCTATGGCCGGGAGCGAGTAAATACAGACAAACGCTCCTTTGGCGATATTATCTACCGTCCGGTCGACAAGAGGGAAAATTACATCAAACGTTGCATCGCTATCCCCGGAGACTCCCTTAGGCTGGTAAATGGACAGGTCTTTGTCAACGGGAAAGCTCAAAAAGAGATATCCGGAATACAGTACAAATATTTGGTGACCATACAAGGCAACTCACTGAATTCGAATGCCATGGAAAAACTGGATATCACACCTGAAGACATTGAAGGATCAGGCTCAAGAATGGTCATTTCGCTTACCGCCGAACAATACAGAAAAATGGATGGCATGAAATTCATTACCAGCAAGGAACGCGTTACCTGGCCCAAAGAGGATCGTGACCCGAATATTTTCCCGAGCGATGATCAATACACCTGGAATCTCGACAATTTCGGACCGCTCTGGATTCCTAAAAAAGGAACTACCATCCAGCTTACCACGAAGAATTTGCCGCTTTACAAAAGAATCATCGGCGTATATGAGGAAAATAAACTGAAAGTTGTCAATGGGGAGATCTACATCAACGGGGCTGTCGCAAAGGAGTACACCTTCAAAATGGATTACTACTGGATGATGGGCGACAACCGATACAACTCTGCAGACTCAAGATATTGGGGTTTTGTTCCGGAAGACCACGTGGTAGGCAAAGCATCATTTGTCTGGTTATCCCTCGACAAAAACAAGTCTTTCCTGGCTAAAATTCGCTGGAATCGCTTCTTTATGGGGGTAAAATAATCCTCCCCTTTTCTGAATGGAACCTGGCAACAAACGTGTTCTGCTGAGCAGTGCCTACCTGGCACCCGTTCAATATTTCACAAAATTAATTGATTACGACGAGGTATGGATTGAGTTGAGCGAGCATTTCCTCAAACAATCCTACCGCAATCGTTGTATCATCCTGACGGCCAATGGTCTGCAAAGCCTCTCGATCCCAGTCACGGAAGGTTCCAATTCCAAGCGGATAATCCGCGATGTAGCTATTTCCTACGACCATCCCTGGCAAAAGCTCCATTGGAAAGCGATTGTTTCTGCCTACAACAACGCCCCGTTTTTCGAGTATTACGCAGACAGCTTCTCTCCGTTTTACCATACTAAAAAGTGGCAATTCCTGACCGATTTCAACTGTGAGATTCAGTCTGTGGTTTTGGAAGAACTTAACCTGAAATGCGATATCCGGGTTACCGAAACGTTTTTGCCACCTACCGGGATACCTGCCGGCACGGATGATTTACGCTATTCCATCCACCCCAAAACGAACCGGCAAATCGATGATGATCGTTTTGATCCTGCCGTGTACATGCAGGTTTTTCAGGAAAAATTCGGCTTTACACCCAATTTAAGTATCCTGGATCTGCTTTTCAATGAAGGACCTATGGCCGTTGATATTCTGAAAAGTTTGATTGCCAAATAAGAAAAGACTAGGGGACCGGGAGACAGGGGGACTAGGAGAACTGAACTCCGAAAGCGAAGATGGGAAACAGAGAAACGGTGAAACGGAGATCAGTTTCTTCGTTGAAGCCGACTGTCTCTGTGTAACTCTGTGCTTCTCTGTGTAACTCTGTATAATATTTATCTGACCACCAATGTTTGTAAATGGATCCTGAATCCCTTTATTCGTTGCTTTGTATAATTCTCCGCATTAACCTCATTTGGTGTGAGTAGCGGTTGGTGTCGATGTTGTAGATGCCAAAATGGTCGATGTTGTCGATCCTGACCTTTCCTGAGGAATGAATAATTTTGTTCTTCTCCCAGATGATGCCCACATGAACGATTTTCCCTTCTTCGTTGTCAAAAAATGCCAGGTCGCCGGGCAAAGTCTCTTCCACGAAAGTGACATTTTCACCTATCAAAGCTTGCTGACCGGCATCTCTTGGAATCTGTATTCCAATCATTTTGTATAGAATCTGGGAGAATCCTGAGCAGTCTACGCCAAAAGGAGAGCGTCCTCCCCAGAGGTAAGGAGAATTAAAATACTTCAACGCATTCTCAATCAGAATATTTCTGATATTTTTTTTAGCAGGTAAAATCCTTTCTCCCTGGATCGTGTAGCATTCCTTTCCTATTTTAAATGAGTTGTTAGATGACTTGTAGAAAGGCAAAGAACTTCCGGCTACGATCAAAAAATTGCCATAGCCCTTTTGTTGCAGAACGATGTTAAACGGATTCGTTGTAACAACTAACGGTTGCCGAGACAATTTCAGAAACGTCTTTACAGAAATTTCGTTCACCATTTTCTGATCGATCCACCCTTCATATCCATCAAAAAACAGCTGAACCTTGCACCATTTTTTGTTTTCATCAAGAATGCTGTAATGTTCTCCAAATAGTATTTGGGTACACATTTCGCTGGTTTCACTTGGATCGGTGCGAACCGGAACGATGCTTAGGTTAGAGATTCCGTATCTCATTAAAAAATTGCTATTTTTGATTCTTCCCAAAGATAGAAATTTATTGTCTCC
>Ga0172379_10004659_pt1 | contig 19923 bp, 10 predicted proteins | sample GrowelOW334metaG_FD_119756 | JGI IMG/M metagenome (GOLD analysis project Ga0172379, IMG submission 119756) | Groundwater microbial communities from an aquifer near a municipal landfill in Southern Ontario, Canada - Groundwater well OW334 metaG | ecosystem: Environmental > Aquatic > Deep...
ATATAATGAAAGACTGTGCTGACCTTGCGCTTTCGTAAATAGTCCATTAGCTCGTTGCGGGTAGCTGCAGTTCTTGTAAGTACATAATAAATATGACCATTCTGCATGGCAAGTTCAGGCACTATCGGCCGTCTCAAAAAATCATGCTGTTCCAGTGGTTCGAGAGACTTGTGATAATGCTCCCATGATAATTGTCGGCTTGCGGTAATCATCATGGCTTGTTCCATTTGAGCCCAGAGAAATGCTGCCTGAAGTTCACTCGGCAAATACGAAGACCCAAGAGCCTGCCATGTGTATTTGTCAATTTGGCCACGGAAAAATTGATTTCGATTTGTGCCTTTTTCTCTAATTATCTCGGCGCGCTCCACCAAATTTTCATCATTGATGATAAGCGCACCCGCCTCACCGGCCACTAGATTCTTGGTCTCATGAAAGCTTAGCGCTGCTAGTGAACCAAATGACCCAAGTGGTTTGCCGTCATAGGTCGACATGATTGCATGGGCTGCATCCTCCACTACAGCTACATTTGCCTCTTGAGCGGTTCTTAAGATTGCAGGCATATCGCAACCGATGCCGGCATAATGCACAGGGACAATTGCGCGCGTTTTTGAAGTAATTGCCTTGGCAACCTGATCTTGGTCAATATTAAGGGTGTCTGGCCTTATATCGACAAATACCACCTGAGCACCGCGCAATACAAAAGCATTTGCAGTTGAGACGAAAGTGAAAGAAGGCATTATAACTTCATCACCTTGCCGGATATCTAACAGTAATGCCGCCAACTCAAGCGCTGCAGTACCGGACGGCGTGAGAAGGGCACTGGCACAACCGAGTTCATCTTCCAGCCAAGCGTGACACAGTTGAGAAAACTTCCCATCCCCGCACAAATGTCCATCATCAAGCACGGCCTTGATGTATTCGATTTCATGACCTGTTATGTAGGGCGCGTTAAAAGGGATGTCCATGACAACACCAACATTCTCTTATTCAATCAATAGTGACCTAGAAGATAACACAGAACAGTAGCTCGCACTGTGGTCTACTTTTAATTGGAATCTTTGTAGCTTCGAGCCAGCGGTTCAGCAGTGTTGCTATGCACTGTGTGGTCTTTGGTGAACGCATAGACTCTAGTACAATCTAGACTAGTTGTGGTTGACTGAGTATGCAATCCTCAACTCTTCAGGTTATGCAGTTTTTGCTTAATTTACGTCCTGAATTTAACTTGTTTCACAACGAAGATTTTGAAATATCGTGCCAAAAGTAAGTATCGTCGCTGCTACATATAATCATGAAAAGTTCATCGCCCAGGCGATTGAGAGCATCCAAACGCAGACGTTTCAAGACTGGGAGCTAATTATCGTCGACGATTGCTCGACTGACGGTACGCTTGAATTAGCCAAAAGCTTCTCTGACACCAAGATAAAAGTACTAAGTAACAGTTCAAATTTCGGTCTCGGACACACTGCAAATACTGGCTTCGCTGCTGCTCAAGGTTCTTATTTGGCATGGATCGCTACCGATGATGTATTCGAGCCTGAGTATTTGCGATTGTTCGTAGAAGCCTTGGATCAATCCCCCGACTGTGTTGCTGTATTCGGTAAAAGTCTGTTGATAGACGAAAGTGGCCGCTCTCTTGAGCGCTATTTTGGTAATGAAAGCGCATCGCTGAATCGATTTCAGAAGTTGCGTACTCTGTTTTTTGGTAGCAATACTTACTGCTCACCCGGTGTGATGTTTCGTAGAGAAGTCTTAGAAGAGATCGGTTATCTAAATCCTTGTCTTCGACAGTTGCAAGACATGGACACTTGGGTGAAAGCTTTATTTCTCGGTGATTTCAAAGTGCTTGCTGACGTAGTAGTCAGGCAGAGAGTTCGTGATAATCAGGAAAATATGAGTTCACCCGGCGCTGCTAACCAGAGGCGGTGTCGTTTTGAGATGCTTCAAATGATGGATCATTACGTCGAACGTATTTCCTCTTTTGAGGTTCTAGTTAATATTTTTCCAGAGCTAGAAAATGATCTTCCGCCCGGTAAAGCTGATACTCGGGTGATACCTTATCTCCTAGCCAATCTGATCTTGCGAATTGGAGAGTTACAATCCTATCATCGTCTATGGGCCTTAAACCAGTTGCACAGGCTGCTGGCTGATTCTGAAACTGCTGCGCTTTTGCAAAGTGCTTTCGGTTTTTCTTATCCCCAACTTGCTGAGTTAATAGGGCGAGAAGTGATTTTTGCGGAAGATGCAGATTCACGCGTGCTCGAACTTAGCTCAAGCATTTGTGCTCTTAAAAGTGAAGTTCAAGCCTTAGCCACGCCTAGGCCCGGCGACTCGACTTTGTTCAGCAGGGTATTGCGGAAACTGAAACTTTAGTTTCCCATTATCTTGAAACTGACTCTTAGAGACTCGACTTTTTTTACTTTGCTCGATACAGCTGCATAGAATCGCTACCGCTAATTTTGAAGTTCTTTACCAATAGGCAGTTTCTCTTAACGAATTCAATAAGTGCTGTATGGGCTGAGGCGGATTTTTCATCGGCAAATCTAAACCCTTGATCACCATCTTTGATTACATACCAACGGTAGTTCAGCGCTTTTGATTGAGAAAACTCTTCTTTGTCACCTAATGCCGTCCAAAGACGGCTAGTGGTAGGCATTACTGACAGTTTTCGCAACTTGGCCAAGAGCTCAAATTCATGGACGTCGAGATCGGCACTAAAAGCCGTGATATTCAGCCATGAAGACGTCTTACCGTCTTCGTGTTCTATGCAATCAAGTATTTTGTTGGCAATTTCTCCGCCATGCTGGCTGGGAGTTATCTTTGCTATTCTGCTGATACTGTTGCTCTTGTCGAAAAATGGAGAGATGTGTTCTCTTAGTGAACATTGAAGTAAACGTGCTGTATCGGTTACCCAGCGTGGTTCTGCGATTGGATACGGGCTCAAATTGAATGAAACATATTGAAGTGCTGCCATGGGCATGAATATCGCGCTTATAACTACAAAAGCTGCTTTATTTCTCTTGGCTAATTGTGCAAGGCCGAAGCCACCAGCTATGGCAATTAGTACCACTATTGGTGCCACATATCTGTCCCTGGCTGGTTGACAGGAAATTAGACTAAGAGCTAGCGCTGCTGGTAAAACTGAGAACCAGAGAGGTATTAGCTTTTTGTGCTGTTCTTTTGTGAGTGATACTAACCCTAAAAGCGCTGAAGTGAGGACTAGTGGGCTGGCGCAATAAAACCAACTACCTAGGTAATATTCAAGGTTGAACAGTATTCTCGAAATCGTTGAACCGCGCATCGATAGATCGGCTGCAATTTCTGCGTTGAGTTTTTGCACTGAACCATAATTCTGAATTGTCCAAGGTAAGCACAGCAGTAGAGCAGGCAGAGCCACTAACATGACACTGTATATGCCTTTTTTATTCCAGTGTTGCTTCAACGTTTTCACTGAGTCAAGCAAGATAGGAAAGCCTAGAAAAGCAATTGCAACTTGTTTAGTCATTATGGCGATGCCTAAAACTATGCCGGTTATCAGTGAGCGTTTAAGCGAGGCACTCCCATCTTTCCAGTATATTGTCGCTAGAGCTGCGCCTACCATAGCTATCAGAGGCATATCCAGAAGCGAGCTGTGACTTAAATCACATGTAAGGATGCATAAGTTCACTAAGCAAACTGCGACTGCTACAGCAATACTGCTGCCTGAAACCATAAATGCAATTGCGCCAACACTTAAGCTGAGGAGCGCCAGCCAGAAAATTTTGACTAGTTGAAGGGCAAAAATAGTGTCTTTGATAAAGGCGCAGGCGATGCCCATAGTTAACGTGCCTACTGGCGGATAGTAAGTGTTAACTGTGAAGAAGTTATGCCACCAAGCTGCACGTAATGGGCGAGCATGTTGAAGTAAGTTGGTATAAGTAAGGCCATTCATCACATGATTGGCTTCGTCGCAGGCCGGTATGTGCTTGTCAAAGCTCAGCCAAATTACAAGTGCTGTGCAAAATATAGTAGTAGTTACCAGTGCGGTGACTATGGCCCTGCTCTTGCGGGTGGTCACGTTACCATCCGGCTTATCTGATTGCGCTTCTGAGGCTATGGCCGGCCGCTCTGAAGTTTCTCCCACTTGTGCTCATTCCTCGGGAGGTAAATACAGCTTTACTGCATTTAAGGGTACTATGCTGCTTTTCCTATATCCTTGGAATGGTTTAACTAGCTGGGAATTCTAGTTAGAATTTAGCTGTAAGTTTAACAAATAATCATTTAGCGTAGGGCTTGGTTGCCTAGAGTAGCCTGTGCTGAGAAGAGGCATCTCGTTCATGGTCTTTACCCGGTTGGCGACAAGTAGGCGATTAATAGACCTGTTTAAACTTGAATTGCGATATGTCTTGACGTTGTTGGTTCTAAACATTTGCTTCTTCTCAAACGTTTGGTTGCGGGGCAAATCAATTTCTAAGCTGTCGCGGATAGCTGAATGGGATTCCATTTTTCAAGACTATAGCAGCGGTGCGGGGGCGAGTTGCGATCCTTCTTTGGTTCAGCTTCTTGTACCTAACTATTTTTTCGTAGCTGAACAATGGCATAAACTTGTTATGCCTCTGTGGAACCCCTTTAGTGCTTGTGGGATGCCGCTGGTCGGAGATATTCAGGCTACGATATTCTCTCCACTAAGGCTGCTCTTATCATTGTTTCCTAGTGTTCGCACTTACAATTTGATTCTTGTATCTGAAGTATTTATCGCTGGTGTTGGTGTATTTACACTGGCACGACTTTTGCGCGTTTCGCGAGCCTCGGCGATGTTTGCTGCGATTGCATATTGTTTTTGTCCGTATTTCCTTTATTACTTAGAGCTCCTCTCGGGCACTTCTCAAGCCTTGTTACCACTGCTTTGTGCTTCATTTGTCTACACTGCACGCTTCGGCCGTGGGCTATCAGCTTTACTTTTGCCCGCATTGTTCACTGCTGGCTTCATTCTCTCGGGGCATCCAGAGTCATCACTTTATGCAGTGGTGATAGCCTCCTGTCTGTTCTTCTTTATTCGTATTAGAGATAGTCATGTGACAGTAACTAAGGCGTTTTTTGAATTGTTTGTCGTTGCACTTTTTTCTTTTTGCTTTACCGCACCCGCACTTTTGCCGTTTATCGAGTTTCTCAAGTGTGGTGATTCATACAAGTATGGTGTAGGTATTTCAGCTTTTGCACCGTGGCAAGGTTTGTTCCTAAACCTGCTACAGCCAATTTCTGCTGGAGCTAGTCCGTATTTAGGTGGGGTGGCATTGCTTCTTCTGCCACTCTGTCTTCATGTTGCTAGAGCTAGTCGTTATTATGTCTTGTTGCTTGTTTCTATTACTGTTGCGATTGTCTTCTTTTTAGCCAGGCTGTTTCCTATCGATTTGCTTTTATCAATCAAACCATTCACATATTTGGTGACTGTTTATCTAATTCCGTGCCTTTTACTTTTTCTCTGCTTGCTCGCCGGTGTTGGGCTTGATAGCTTGTTTTGCATATTCTTGTCTAAAAGGGCGTTCGCTTCGAAATTGTGCAAGCAAATGATGCTGCCATTATTGGTGTCGGTAATTCTGCCGTTATGGCTCTATTTGTTTCTGGTTGATTTGAGAATTTGCGATTTTGATCAGACGATTCCGGCAACGGCCATTAATATGCGCGGCGTTGTCACTAACGGGCTTGTAGCCGGTGCATTTTTCACTATCTGTAGTGCATTCGCTCAATTAGTGGGACGGATTAGTGCTGTCAGGGCAGTGAGTATCATTGGCTCTGCAGCGATCTGTTTGAACTTTTTCAGTCTTGCTCTGGCTTCACGTAATTCTATGCCAGTTCAGCCTCTTTTTACCTATCCAGAAACACGAGTAACAGAGCTGTTAGAGCGCTCTAATAGCAGAGTGTTATCAGTTATTGAGCATGTGCTCAAACCTAATGTCAACATTGTCTATGCTATTAGCTCATTTCGCGTTCACAACCCACTTTTACCCGCGCGTTTTGCTGCTTTTTCGCAGCTGTGTGGAGCGAGTCTTGATGAGTTTCGCAATCAAACCTATTCGGGAAAGCTTACTAACCTGGTTGATTTAGCTAGCATCAAGCTTATCTTGACTCAGTTCAAGCCCCTGCCAGATCGTTATAAGCTGCTATATACATCCAAACAAGGTATTGCGATTTACGAGAATCCGCAGGCCTTGCCTGAAGCCTATCTTGTAGGGCAAGAGCTTCGCGTACAGTCTGAAATTGAAGCGCGTCAGGCTGTATCGTCGCCAGCTTTTGATTGTCGCAAAGCGGTTGTTATTGAACCAATGAGCAGCGCGGCTGCTCAAATCGATCATTCAAAAGAGTCTTCTTTATTTCTACCACTTAAGGCAGTCCGGAAAAATGGCAATCAGGTTTCTATTGATTACTCGTCTACCGTTCCCGCTTACATGGTTCTCACCGATACCTTCTACCCTGGATGGAATGCCACAATCGACGGTCAGCCTACCGAAATTTTTAGAGCAAATTATTTGTTTCGCGCTGTTCATGTACCATCAGGTATACACAGAGTGAGGTTTGAGTACTGGCCGTTTTCTCTGGTAGCGGGCCTAGGGCTTCTTTTCTTTGGGATATTAGTTGCGTTCACGATCATTCTAGTTAACCTACCTAAGCAAAATCGGCGAAGAGCAGGTGCTATGTGACTGAACCGAGCGCTTTGACTATGACTGATGCTGGCGCTCCAAGGCGATTAGATTTTCGCGCAAGTTTGTTTTGGCTTGTGCCTTTGCTGGTCGCGGTTGTCATTTCTGCTTGGTTTCAACTACGAGTTTGCGAAAATAAAACCGTCTTTCTGTGCGATTCTGCTGGCTATTTGGTCAATGCAAGCGACTGCGCCCGGATTATTATTGATATTGCTGGAGGTCGGCTCGAGCAGGCCTGGCGCTTGGCCAGCAGTAAAGATTTTGTTGATCGAATGATTGTTGATGGTCCGACGATACCATTTTTCGGCGCACTAGCCTTTATTCTTTCTGGAAAGACTGCAGCTGCAACCAACTGGCCAACAATGGTGCTTTGGTTGTCTCTACTAAACGGCATTTGTGCGGCCGGAGTTTCATTGCTCAGTAAGTGTCTGACTAAATCATCTAGGTTTGGCTTGTGGGCTGGCATTTCATTTGGACTGTATCCGGGCACTATAATTGCAGCTGGGCGCTTTCTGACCGAACCAATAACAGCGGTACTGCTGATGGTGCTAGTTTTGCTTGGCTGCTATTTAGTCCATTGCGGTGGCCGCTTTAGACCGCTAGTGAGCGCCCTAGTTATTGGTATTATCACTGGCCTTGGCGTACTCCTTAAAACAGCTTTGCTACCTGCTTGGGGCCTATTGGCGCTGGCACCGATAATTCTTATGCGCGGCGCAAGCCGATCAAAAATTATCTGTGCCTTTCTTGTAATGATGACTGGTGGCTGTTTAATGGTCGGATGTTGGGCTGCATACACTAAGTCAGCTTCCGGTACTGTATATCTTGTTCCGCAAAGAGTTCCGTTGCTTAACATTGCCGTGGGCCACGATCTTGAGACCGATGGTTGGATGTCTGGCATTGGTAATTTCATGGGAGGGCACCTAGCATCGAGTAAGACCTCTGTCGATGTCTTGGTTACATCATGGCGGCTTTCGCCTGCAAGGATAGCCGATCTCTATTTACGCAAACTGTCGCGCACAATGGGCTTCGTGTGGAATGATTTTAAACAGCCACTGCTATTTCTAGATGTTGATGGGCAGAATTGGCTCCATGCTTTTCTAATTGCATTTGCCTCTGCCGGGATACTTTTTCAAGTAGGGTCTTTGAGTAAGGCCTTCAGTCTTAAGCCTTTCACCGCGGTTTCTGTTTATACCGGTTTCGCATGTTTAGTTATTGTGGTCACTCACGCGGTTATCTATCTGCCTTTTGAAGCAAATTCTAGGTACGGGTACCCTTGCGTGCCCTTCCTCTTTTGTCTTGCTGCTTTTGCGATTAGAGAGATTCTTCAGAGCAGACACTTAGGAAGCCTTTTTTTGTTAATTACAGCTAGTGTCCTTGTGGTAAAAATCGATTTGGTCGCCATCGGTTCCGCCTATCTGTCTTTAGCGGCTGCTTTGGTTTTGACCGAAATACTGAGGTTAGTAATTCTCCTAGCGACAGTTGCCGCGATATTAGTTTGTGTCAGTAGTGATCTTAGGCAGTCGCTCTCAAAGCGTGGGCATATCAGCACTATTATTTTGTCTGTTTGTGCACTCTTGTCGTTCGTGTTTTTGCTGCTGCCGGTGGCACTTACCACTGCATTCATTACTGACAGACGGACTGTTGAGATTGACTTGCCACCAGGACAGAGCTTAGCTAGAACAGTAATTCTGCCAGCTCAGTCACCAACAGAGAGCGTGGCTCAATACTTTCTACTAGTTGATTGCAATGATAAGTTTGGCCAGGCTCAGTGCCGCGTAAATGAGGTGGCTCTGACCGGGCGTCTAATTTCAGCAAATAAGCTCGATTCTAGTATCTATGGTTCGTTCAATGTTTTGCGAATGATTGCACAGGCTATGGATCTTTCTGCAGACCAGTTGAGGCAATGGAGAATTGTGCCGATACCGCCAAGACTCTTGCGGCCTGGGCAGCCCAACGTCTTGCAAATTAGTTCAAAACAAAGTGGTTTCTCTTTGTTGGCAGATCGGTTATTTAGTGGAGAGAAAAGTGTTCGGTTGCCGGGCCGTAAATCTATGAGCTTGAGCAAAGCTTATAATCTAGATTCTCGTGACGCTATAGAAAGCCGCATTGTCGATCAAAAAGCTACTTCCTTAGCTGGTTCTTCGGCCGTTGTAGCTTACGCCGATGGTCGGCCGGCAAAAAAACTTGTTAATATTCAGCCTCGTTTATTTGTGCTCAAAGTTGAGCCGCAGAAGAGGGCTTTTTCAAACGCTGGCATTCGAGTTGAGAAAACTGTATCGATAACACCCGAGCAGTTTGACCCCGTCATGTATCAAGGTAATTCACCGGGACTGATTCGAAATAACCGATATACACTCGCCCAAGCTCCCTCTACCGGTGTTGTGGTGGAATTTCCTTCGCAGTTGTCACCCAAAGGTATGCTGGAGTTGCGTATAAATGGAGAAATTTTGTCGACAGGGCGAGAGAAGAAAGCTGGGATCTTGCTCGCTATTGATTCGAGCCAACCAAATAGCCCACCTATGTTTCTCTCAAGTACACCGCCTTATATAAGTGCTACGAAAGCTTGGACCAAGTTCGAAATAGTTGATCAGCTCAATTTGGATGCCTACAAGTGCCCACTCGATAAGCTCTCGCTAGTGCTGTTTCCTGGTCGTGCTGAGCAGATTATGCAGTATGGGGTTGACCGGACTGTGGGCAGCTTCTATGTTCGAAATTTGCAAGTGACTTTTAAACAACTATCACTACCAGATTTGGCTGACTGCACAGAGACTGTGTACTAGGTCGATAGATTTGATTTAGTCGCTAATTTTCACTGTGATCGGATTGCTTACTTCTCCGACTTTGACGCCGTTTTTGTCTAGAAGTTTTGCTCGCAGCTGATAAAACAGTCCGTGAGAGAGATTTGCTGCGCTAATTTTTATGCTTTGTTTTGATTTGTTTGATGGTAATAGAGTCAGATATTGTTTCTCCATTATTGCCGCATCGCCGCTATTAGCTGGGAAATTCTCATAAAATGCGTTTGGCTTGCTTATTTCAATCTGGATGGTTTTGATGTTTTCTAGAGGGGGCATGTGTAATTGCAAATCAATTGTTTGGTTGGAGAGTTGAAGTCCTTTTGAATTTATTTCGAGGGTGCCCTCGAACGACTCGTGATAAGAACTGTTCAGAACCGGAGCTATTGCTTCTGTTGCAAGTAACCGAGAGCCACTTATTGCAACCTTGCGACCAGGTGGAAGTAGTAGGAAAATTGAGTCGTGAGCGGGTTTGCTATACCAGCGCCAATCAAGCGATAATGGTATCCGTAACGTGCTAGTTTCGTTTGCTTGGTTGGTGGGGGTTTCGTGCGATTTTCCTAAGGCAGCAGTTTTATCGTCAACGCTGACGCTTAATGATATGGGTTGAGGCAGATTGTCTAGTACTTTCAGTTTTACCTCTAAGAAATCAGCGCTGAGAGGGCTTAGGTTTAGATTACCGAAAGCTATCGAATCTCCTTCTGCAATGTTTTCAAAGACTACCGTTTGAGCGTTTGGGTCTGGTTTAGAAAGAACTCCTCCTAGTCGGTGTGTGTAACCAGCTTGAGTGCTTGCGAGACTCAAGTTAGGCAGCACTGTTTTAGCCATTTTGAAATCAACATTGTCAAATACACGCTTGTCAGGGTTCCAGACGAGCAGTTTGTTTCCTTCCCGGATCAGTCTTTTAAAGCGATCACTGTTCAATTGAGGATGCTCGGCGAACTGGATTGGGTCAAACGTAATTATTGGTCCCGAAGAATCGCTGTTCATGAAAGGAGGCTTTAAGGCTGTGGTAAAGGTATTGCCGTTTAGCATCATGTGAGCCCCACCGTGCCGCTTCGGAATGCCTAAAATCAGCATCGTTTTGTTATTGGGATAAGTGCTTGATATGGCGCTGGCTTGTCTTGTGCATTCTCTTACTTCTCCCCCCGCATGCACCCAGTCCAGGTTTGTTGTGAAGGCAGCTTTCCCCAAAATTAAAATCACGAGCAGTGTCGAAATAATTCCGATTGCACCTATTGCTCTATCTTTTTGCGGTTTGAGTAAACGGTTTTTGCTATGCAACAAAAATAAGGCTGGCGCCAATAACGAAAGTGGCATTGTGAGGAAAAAGCAGAATCTGCTACCTTCCAGATTGTAACCAAGGCCCCATAGCTTGTATAAGGGCGCTAAGCAAGTTGTTATCCAGATGATAATTAGTAATACCCAGCGTAAGCTAAGGCTGGCACTCACTAGCCTTAGTAGGAGAAGGCTGAGTAAGACCGTATAGAGAAGCTGCAAAGCAAGAATTTGCCAAGGGTGGTCGCCAAATATATTCTGTGTCAGAGGGAAAAATAGACGCTTAATGGTGTCGATATCAAGCCACCGTGATAGAGCGTTGGCTGCTTGCGAGTCACCAATTCCTTGAACGTAGCCACCAAGCATAGTGCCCAAGGCCAGATATCGCAGCACAAAATAGACAATTGTAGAAATCCAAAGCGGGGCAGCAATTTGCCAGGTGTGCTTCCAGGCTAAAGGTTTTTGTCCAAAGAGTAGGATTATGACGGTGACCATAACTGGTGCGCCAATTGCCATCTCTTTGCACCACATAGCAAGCCAGAATGCGACTATAGCTAATGCTATTAATTGCTGTCCTAGTTTTTTTTGCCCATTAGTAAAAGCGCGTTCTGCAACTACTGTCAAGTTTAAGCATGCTAGGTAGAAGACGGCGCAGATAATATCAACCCTACCTACTACCCAAGAAATGCTTTCGCAGTGCAAGGGTGATACAGCAAACAGTGCACTGGCCAGGAGGGCGGTGAGTGCACCTCTGACGGCTTGATAGCCTTGCGTTAAATTGCGAATTAGTAGGTAAAAAAGAATAACAACGACGTTGTACGAAAGAAGATTGGTGAGGTAAAAGCCAAGGGGATTGGCGCGCCAGATACAAAAGTCTAGAAACAAGCTCACCATGAGCCATGGGCGCCAAACTGCCATACCCGGCACTTGCATAAAGTTGCTGGTGAAGTCAGACCATAGTAGTTCATAATGGCCGGCAAAAATGCGACTGGCATAGGCAACTTCTCCAAAGTCATCAGCCAGAAAATAGCTACCAAGAGTACGAGCGAAAACTAGCCAAACGATTGCGGTTAGCATGAGGATGTGAGTTGTCTTGCTTAGTGCCAGTTTCTTTGCACTTTCCATTTAGAAGATCTCCTGAGGGGAGAAAAGTGGATGACAACGAAGTGACGTCGCTGAAAGCTTTATCTGAATTAGTTTATCAGGCTTATTATTCCTATCAGGATAGAAACAATGCAGTTTAAAGTTCGAACCTTTTGCTTGTGCTAGGTCTGCTACTGCTGAGACAATCAAGCTAGTTTCATCAACACCTAATCTCGGCATTATCCGTAGTGGCATTTTTTCAGTGTGTCCATTATTTTCCCAGGTTACGAAAAATTCGGGTGCAGGCAACACCGAGTTGATAAAGTTGTTTTTCTCTTGGTCTTTAGTTAGATTGGCGGTAAGCAACTGTCTTCCTTCAGAAATCAGATTGTCATTTATGTCGACAGTAGCTTCTCCCCGACCTTCAACTGAATCTCTAACAATGTGGGCAAACGTTGGTTTGTCGAGTTTAACTTTGATCAATCTGACATTTAGGTCCATGTTGATATTTTCAGAAGTTTTATCAAAATTGATTGTCCATTTGCCTTTTCGTAGAGGAAGCTTCTCGTCATAGCGTGGATCTGTTAAGCCGTTGTCGTTTTCTACTCCATAGAAGGCTTTTTCCCATGAATAGAGAGTTCGAGACGGTAGTAAATTTAGTTGCTGCTTACTTGATGTGTCTTTTGCTGCGGCGCAAAAGAAAGTAGTCGGCTTAGTTGATTTTTGCACAATGTCAACATCGCAGTAACCAACTCTGTTGATTTGAGCTAGCTGTTCAACTGGTATCGGTAACGCAAACCATTGGCGTAATTCAGTATTGCTCAAGCCGGCTGGTTGGGCCAAACAGTCGAATATGTAGGAACAATCGAGATACCAGCTTTTATCTGCAAGCTGTTTCAGGTAGTGCCAATCATCTAAGGAGGTGATGCTAGAAATTGGATCTGTAGTGAGCTTCTTTCCGTTGAGTATGAGATCAAACTGTTGCTTAGCAAGTTGGCCTTTGTCGCTGTCAACTAGCAAAAACCACTGAACATCCGTCTCCTTCAAGGCTGTGTGCGGGACGAAAATTTGCCCGGAGAGTTTTTCTCCAGGCCGTTCAATCGTGATAATTCCTTCTCCCGGTCGGCCGTTGGCGCGCTGTGCAAACAGGCATAAAACTACTGCTGGCACAGCTATTACCATGGTGATAATCTTCGCCCAGAGCTTGGCACCATACATCAAGCTAGTAGAGAAATATAACCCAGCAAAAAGGGCAATGGCTCCAATGCTGGCGATAAGGCCACGAAGTAATCTTTCTGCCTCTGCACCCTGCACGACATATAGAGATGGCGCTTGAGCATTGCTGAAAGCAAAAGGAGCTCTAAGATCGTCACGTAGATAGAAAAGTAAGAAGAGAGCAGCGATGGCAGCTACTTTGGGTGCTTTAGCAAGCTGTTCGTGCTTCAGTAAGCTGAGCAAAGTTGTCAGACCTGCTGCAGCAAGAATTATAAAAGCTGGCATGGCGGTCAGATTATAGCGAGGCACTGTAATGAACAGCATGTAGGGCAAATTCAAGGCTATTAGTAGCAGGAGCGAACAACGGGCAGCTATAACAGTTTTGTTTGTTGATGTTTGCTCTTTGATGCCGACAAATAGAGCTAAGCAAAGACCACAGAGCGACAGCAAGATTATCAGTTGGTGCAGAAACACTTGCAGTTGATATGAAATCGGTCCAATACGCACTCGCATGTCATTCCATGGGAATTTATAAAGCCTAGCTGGTTTGTCCAAAGCGAGCTTGATTGCACGAGATGGGCTTTTCTTGAAAGCCTCTTTCAAAAGAGTGGTAAAGCTTTTCTCTTCTATGCCTCTGCCATCCGGATAGGGATAACTAAGAAACCCGTCCGTGTCAGTGTTTGTGCCTATAAAAAGATTGTATTGGCCGACGCGATCGACTATTGGCGAAACCTTGTTGAAAGCAGCCTTTTGAAAAGAAAACCAGGGTCCAAGCACTACTAGCATTCCGGCAACTACTGTGAGGCCCGCTAATAGTGCTGGTTTCCAATTTGCTAGCTGACCCCGCAGGCTCATTGCGACGACCAAAATTAGTGATGCCGCACTAAAAAGAATCATAGACGAACGCGTTAATTGCAAGAGTACAAGGACTACGCCAAGCCCGAGATACGGAGCTGCTTCTTTAAGCAGAACAATTGATTGCTTCGCTTTGTGGTTGTCTGGAGAAGCAAAATTCTTAAAAAATAGGCGAAGTAAAATGGCCATTGCGGCCACTTCTAGAAAGGTAGCGAAAGTCTCACTGTAAAGCCTGCCAGTGTTGACTATAAAGGCAGGATAAGCCGCAGCCATATAACCAGCCAATAGACCAGTTTTGCTGTTCCAGAGTTTGGTCGCTATCCATGCAGTAAAAACAGCAGTCAGCGCTGATATAGCAGACTGTGCTGTTAAAAACAAAGTTGAGTTAGTTGCTTCAAAGGGTGAGAAGCTCAAGGCTGAGCACAGCACTAAGAAGAAAGGAAAAGCAGGTCCCGAAATTGCAAACTCTTTCCACTCTGGTCCGAATATTGGTGCTCCAAAATTCAATTTACTAATAGCGGTAGCATAGCGTAGATATTCAGATGCATCGGATACGCCATAGCAGTTGATATGGTCTGTCCCAAAGTTAAACCACAGTCTAATCAGAAATGCAGCCGCAAATAGGTAGAGCAGATTATTATTCGTGTTTTCCTGCGAGCTCACCATTAAGACGTTCTCTATCTTTTTTGTCTATTGACGCTTCTATGTTTTTTAGCATTGGTGGCATTGCTGCTTCATTCATGCCAAAAAGACTTAAGCTGCTGCGCATAAATTTAGTAGCTAGTTTTGCCGCAAACAGCTTTGGTCGAGCTTTGAGAATGCGCCACCAATGAGCGATTCTGAATCGAAACGAGCGTTGAAAGAGTAGGTCGTAGATAGTTTTATCTAGACCATCAATCAGAGCTGCTGCATCGTCAGTCGCACGTTTGAAATCGTGATTGTATAGAGTACGGGCAGCATGTGATTGAGTACGTTCATGATGCAAATTCATCGCCAGTTCATAACAGCCTACTGTTTGTCTCGCTATTTCTGTACGGTCGAAATGCTTGACGGCCCGGTCACGAGCTCCTTCGCTCAAACGAGCCCTTTCTGCTTTATCTGTCAATAATGTGATGCAGGCGTTGGCAATCGCGTCGCTATCACAGGCGGGGATAATCAAACCAGAAACGTTGTGCTCGATATACTCTTTTGTGCCACCGGCATCGGTGCCAATTACCGGCCGTCCGCATGCCATAGCTTCTAAGCAGGTATAGGGTGAATTGTCGTATACAGAGGGCACTACCGAAATATCGGCGCTGCGGTAGTAGCTTGGCAGCGCGTCTAAGCTGATGCGATCAATGAACTTGACATACTTAGCGCAATCACTTGCGGCCAGAGATTTCTTAAGACCCGTCAGCACTGAAGTCATACCTTCACCTGTGGTCGTATCGTCACCGATAATAACAAATTCAACATTCGGGCAGACTTTCACTATTTTTGGAATTGCATCGATTAGATAGGTTATGCCTTTGCGTCCTTCTAACCGGCCGACGAAAAGTAGGCGCAATTTCTCGCTTGGCGGCAGTGCTTTCTCGCCGTCTGTGGTGAATATTTCAGTGTCTATCGGATTTCTAACAATGTGTATCTGGTTTAACTCAATGCCCAAATCACCCGCTACAAATTCGGCTAGATCATTGCTAGGTGAAGTTAATACAGCCGCTTGAAGCATGGCAATTCGCTCAAGAAGGGCAACGAATTGGTGATCAAAAGAGGGAACTACATTGTGCAATTTCTCTGCAATGAATTTTGAATGGGGAGTATATAGGCGAATTACCTGCGGAACTGTCTGGGTTACAGCTGGGATAATTCCATCAGCAAGAAGTTCTGGTGTATCAATAACATCAAAAGGTTTCTCTGCATGCAATTGAGCGAACTTATTCCAAAGAGCTGTGCTGGAGAAAAGAACGTACTTGCTATAAGGCATGCACATGCTCAGAGCTGAAAGCTTTGAGGTGAAAGGATAGGCCTCAACGCGGTGAACAGGTATGCCGTTGTCGTCAGCTAATTTCGCTTTGTCCTTTGCTAAAGCCACCACAACCACTTCATGGCCGAGATTTTTCAAACCGTGGGCCAAGTGCTTAGTGAAAGTTGCAATACCACCGAAGCCAGTATCGGGTGGGTATTCTCTTGAAAGTAAACAAATTCGCATAGCTGCTAATTCTATCTTGCTAAGCTACCTAGAAGCTGCGCTTACATCCTTATATCTCTAAATTCCTGGTAACATAACTTCGCTTGCCATCAGGGCCGGCTAACAGTTAAAGTTCGCAAAGATTTCGCCATGAGAAGAGTATTACTTACTGCTCATAAGTTTTTTCCTGAACATAGAGCTGGCACAGAGGTGCTCACTCTAAAAATAGCTCAGGAGCTACAAAAACGCGGTTGCGAAGTAAAAGTTGTGGCTGCTAATCCGCCCGACCTTGATGCTAGAAGAAAGCTGTCCAGCGACTTGGTCGACTCGAAGGCTGGCAGCAACTTAAGCCATGAGTACGAATTTGAAGGTGTGCCAGTGCACATCATTGAAGAGGCGCTTCGGCTAAAAGAATTCAAATTTAGCTTCGAATATTATCATCCTCACATAAAGGCTCATTTTGCCAAATTATTGCAGGAGTTTAAGCCTGATATTGTACAGATTGTACATGCACAGAACCTCTCTGCGTCAGTAATTGAGGCCTGTCACGAGTATTCTGCCCCGGTAGTTTTTTACTCTACCGATTTTTGGTTCGTTTGCCCAATCGTTCAACTCAAAAGACCTGATGGTGCTGTTTGTAGAGGCCCTGGGCCACTTGCACTGAAGTGCCTTGATTGCTATACGCCCAAACTTTTGCCCCCCGATCAAGAGATTGTGGAGGCCATCGCCAGCAAGTATCCGGCTATCGGCGAGGGTGTGGGTAGTCTGGCCCCTCCGCTAAAGAATCTGGCAACTTCTGCTCTTAGCAATTTGTATCGAGCGATGAAAGCTCCAGCAGCTATTCAAGCAACTCTAGATAGGCCTAGCCTATTGAAGAATAGTGCTAATTCACTTGCGAAAATTTTGGTTCCGACCAAACTCATGCGCGATATCTTTGTCGAGAACGGCATAGATAGTGCCTTGATTAAGCATGTGCCGTTTGGTATCGATACTTCTAAGCTTGATGGTCATCAGAAGAAAGTTCCTGGTGAGCAGGTAAGAATTGGCTATATAGGCACGTTCTTTGAGCATAAGGGTGTCGATCTGCTAGTTCGCGCCTTTCTTGCTCTACCAGATAATTTGGCTACCCAAGCGCAACTTAAGCTATACGGTGATACAAATCAGTTCCCTCAATATGTTGGCACTTTGAAGAAGTTAGTTGCAGAGTCACCTGCCCGTAGCGCGAGTGTTAGTTTTCTCGGCACTTTCCCTAATGATCAACTAGGTTCTGTTTTAGAGGAAATTGATGTTCTAGTGGTGCCTTCCCGCTGGTATGAGAACACTCCTTTAGTTATGCAATCGGCGCTAGCAACCCTCACACCGCTCATTGTTACTGACCTTGGTGGTATGTCAGAGCTTGTCAAACATGGTGAAAATGGATTATTGTTCAAACTTAATGATTACCAATCATTGCTGCAACAATTAACAGCCGTGCTGCAAGACAGAACATTGTTGACTAAATTCGCTAGCAATATCAAACCGGAGCGGACAGTTGCTCAGATGGTTGATGATATAGAATCTGTCTATGAAGAACTGCTCACTGTGCATGAATAAATGAAAGCTTTAGTTACTGGCGGAAATGGATTTATCGGAGCCCATCTGGTTGACCTGCTTAAAGCAGAAGGGCACGAAGTACGGGTTTTCGACCGATATCCTAATCGCTTTAGACCGGAGCGCCCCGATGTTGAGTATCTCGCTGGCGAGTTGGGCAATCATCATGAAGTAGAAGAGGCTGTACGCGGCATAGACTGGGTTTTCCATCTTGCCTATAACACCTTGCCACAGACTTCAAACGATGACCCGATTCACGATGTTACTTCAAATGTAGTTGCGACCATTCAGCTCTTGAACGAGTGCCTCAAAGAGAAGGTACGAAAGTTTGTCTTCGTTTCATCCGGTGGCACTGTATATGGTGTGCCAGAAACCGCACTCATCTCTGAAGACCACACTAATGATCCGATTTGTTCGTATGGCATAACCAAGCTAGCTATCGAGAAATATTTACACCTATTTCAACGGATTCATGGCCTGGAGTATGTTGTCGCCCGCTTTTCTAACCCGTATGGCGAATTGCAGAACCCAAATGCTAAGCAGGGGGCCATCGGCGTATTTTTGGGTCACGTTGCTCGCGATCAGCCGATAGCAATTTGGGGAGATGGTGAAGTTGTAAGAGATTATCTTTACATCACGGATGCTGTCCGTGGTCTTTTGTGCGCTGCCCAATATGAGCCTAAAGACAATCAATCTCCACGCATTTTCAATATAGGTTCAGGTGAGGGTCACTCCCTTAACCAAATAGTCGAAACTATCAAAACCGTTGTAGGGCCCCATGTGACCGTTGATTACACTGAATCTCGTTCAGTGGATGTTCCAATAAACGTGCTCGACATAAGTCGAGCAAAAACTCATTTGAATTGGCAACCTGAAGTTCCTCTAACAAAAGGCGTCGAAATGAGTTGGAATTGGATTAAAACCCTCCAATTATCCAAGTAGTAAATCGCCTACATTAGAATTGCCAAGTTGACCAAGCGTCAACTCTGTTGGACAATTGCGTTGTGTTGGCAATTGCCAAGGATTAATCACCTGCAAGGCTTGAGGAATTTTGATAGAGCTTTCTGTAATCGTCGCTGTCTACAACGAAGACCCGCGCAATTTGGCCAACGTGATTGAGCGCTTAGAGAAAATAATCACACCCACGGGTACTAGCTACGAGATTATTTTCGTCAATGATGGCTCAAGACCTCCAGCCACCATGGCTCTGCGCCAGCTTGCTGCTGAGCACGACCACGTCAAGCTCGTTGAACTTTCGAGAAACTTTGGCCAGCAAGCAGCCATTACATGCGGTCTTGATCATTCAGAAGGTTTGGCTGTAATCAACATAGATTCAGATCTTCAAGATCCCCCAGAACTTATTCCTCAGATGTTAGAGCGTTGGAAAGAAGGCTATGATGTGGTCTTCGCTCAGAGACAAGCTCGGCGTGACCGCTTCCTCAAGCGTGCATCTGCCTTTGTCTTTTATCGCGTACTTGGTTTTATTTCTTCAGTTCAGATTCCTTTTGATTCTGGCGACTATCGCTTAATGGATAGAAAAGTAGTCGATGCACTGGCTGCCATGCCTGAGAAGACTAGATTTCTTCGCGGCATGATTCCATGGCTAGGTTTTAGCCAAATTGGAATTTCAATAGATCGCGGTGCCCGAGAAGTAGGTGAAAGCACTTATACACTGAAGAAGCTTTTGACTTTAGCCATGGATGGCATTCTTGCTTTTAGCATCATGCCGTTGTACGCCATTGCCGTTGTAGGCGCTGCTGTTTCCGGAGTCTCTCTTGTAGCCCTTGTGGTTAGTCTGATATTTGCTTCTGGTTCTGCTTATTGGCCAATGATAGTTATATCAAGCCTGGGAGTATTTGCCGGACTTCAGATAATTTGCACTGGCGTAATTGCTGTGTACTTATCGAGCGTTCTTAATGAAAGTCGCGCTCGACCAACTTATGTTGTCGGTGCGAAGTTAGGCCGGGGGTTCCTTGATAATTCTGACCCCGCTCGCTGTGCTGCGGGTGCTCTGAGTCCTGACTTAGAATTGCTCTCACGCGGGCGATCGAAATAGTTTGGTTTATTGTAACCATCGACCTTTTTTGATTTCAGCTATAAGTATCTCTATCAGTTTCTTGGAACCATTGGAGCGAAGGTGTACTGTGTCACTGTAGTCGCTGATTAAAAATTGGGGATCATCTATGAGATTGATGAAGTGAACCGTAGGTTTTCCTGTTGTTGCAGCTTTGAGAGCTGTGTTGTATTCCTTCAAAAATGCAGCTGGTAG
>Ga0172379_10004660_pt1 | contig 19921 bp, 14 predicted proteins | sample GrowelOW334metaG_FD_119756 | JGI IMG/M metagenome (GOLD analysis project Ga0172379, IMG submission 119756) | Groundwater microbial communities from an aquifer near a municipal landfill in Southern Ontario, Canada - Groundwater well OW334 metaG | ecosystem: Environmental > Aquatic > Deep...
GCCGGAAAGGCTAATGCGACGCAAGCCGTTTGATTTTCCTGATAATCGTTTGGAAACCATCGGTGGTTGGGTGCGGGTGCGTGATGAGGGCGATCGTATTACCTTAAGCTATAAACAGCTTAATGATCGTACTTTGCACGGTACCAAGGAGATTACGGTGGAGGTAAACGATTTTGGTAAAACTTGTGAAATTTTGGAAGCTCTCGGTTTGGAAGCCAAATCTTATCAGGAAACTAAACGTGAAACTTGGCACTTAGGTAATTGCGAAGTTACCATTGATACTTGGCCCTGGATTCCCACCCTGGTGGAATTGGAAGCGGGCACTGAAGATCAGGTACGTCAAACTGCGCAGCAGCTGGGTTTGGATTGGAGTAAGGCCATGCACGGCAGCGTGGAAAACGCCTATCAGGTTTATTACGACGTTACCGAGGCAGAGGTTGATCATTGGCCCCAGATCACCTTTGAGCCGGTGCCGGCTTGGCTGAATCAGCGTCGACGGAATTAGAGCGGTAACGTTTAGTCTGGTTTAGCGTCATATGTAAATGGACCAGGCAGGGGCTGGTATTTTATGACCAGTGAATGTTTATGAAGACAGTAACCAAGCAAACCTACAAATTGTATTGGCAGCACGTAAAGAATTATGGGCTGGCTTTTTGGATTACGATTATTTCCATCACAGCTGGGGCGGGTTTGACTATCGTCGTGCCTTTGTACTATAAGTCGTTTTTTAATGTTTTGACTGGGCCAGAGGCCGGACAGCCCGATTTAGTGGCGCCCCAACTGTTTACCATCATAAGTTCGATTTTAATTTTGAATATTTTTGTTTGGGTAGCTTATCGTATAGCTACTTTTGTTAATAATTTTTTTCAGCCGCGGGTTATAGCTGATCTTTATAACACTTGTTTTGAATATCTGCACCAACATTCCTTTGGTTTTTTTATCAATCGGTTTGTGGGGGCTTTGGTGAGAAAGATAGGACGGGTTACCAGATCGTTCGAGGAAGTGGCCGACGCTATGTATTGGAGTCTGTTACCCATGGCGGTGCGTATCGTAGTGATTTTAGCGGTAGTATTCGCTGGTTATCCGATAATCGGCGGCATGATACTGACGTGGTTGATTGTCTATTTAGGTCTTAATTACGCTTTAACGTTGCGTAAACTCAAGCTTGATGAAGCCGCCGCCGCGGCTGATACGCGAGTAACGGCTTATTTGGCTGATACTATTACCAATCAATCAAACATAAAGGTTTTTACGGCTTTGGGTGAAGAGCGGCTGGGTTTCGGCGGGGTAACTAATGATCAATTTAACTTAACAAAGAGAAGTTGGGACTTTGACGCCATGGTTGAGGCCGCCCAGGCGGGCTTTATGTTTGTTTTGGAGTTCGGAGTTTTTTGGGTGGCGGTAAAAATGTGGCAGGCCGGCCAGGTTACTATTGGCGATTTTGTCTTGGTTCAAACCTATCTTATACAAATGTTTGACCAATTGTGGGGTTTCGGGCGGGTGATACGTCGCATGTATCGCAGCTTGGCTGATGCCGAAGAGATGGTGCAGATTTTAAACACGCCCCATCAAGTGCGCGATTTGCCGGCCAGCCAGCCCTTGGCTGTTAGGCGAGGCGAGGTTTCATTTAAAGACGTCCGTTTTACTTACGTTAATTCGCGAGAAGTTATAAGTGGTTTTAATCTAACCGTGGCTCCGGGAGAGAAGGTTGGAATCGTCGGGCCGTCGGGAGCGGGTAAATCAACTTTAGTTTCTTTGATATTCCGTTTCTTTGACGTGGCGGCTGGCGGAATTTTTATTGACGGACAGAATATTAAAGAAGTCAGTCAAGATTCATTGCGTGAGAATATAGGTTTGGTACCTCAGGACCCAGTTTTATTTCACCGTACTTTGTTGGAAAATATTCGGTATGGCCAGCGTGAAGCCAGTGATGATGAGGTTAAACAAGCCGCTCATCTGGCTCATTGTGATGAATTTATAGATCGCTTGCCGGAGGGTTATAAAACCTACGTGGGTGAGCGGGGTATTAAGCTTTCCGGCGGTGAGCGTCAACGGGTGGCGATTGCCCGGGCGATCTTGAAGAACGCTCCGATTTTAGTGTTGGACGAGGCTACCTCAAGCCTTGATTCACAGACTGAATCACTTATTCAAGACGCCCTGCACAATCTAATGATAGGTAAGACTACTATAGTCATAGCTCATCGTTTATCCACTATTATGAAGTTGGATCGGATAGTAGTGATTCATGATGGCACCGTTAATCAACTTGGTAGCCATCATGAGCTTATTAAACAAGGTGGTTTGTATAAAAAACTATGGGAATTACAGGTGGGCGGGTTTATTGCCTAGGCTTAAAGCCCCGGTCTTGCCAGTTTTAGGTCGGCTTGCTATAGTAATTTACGCTGCCTTGGTGCTATTAAGCCCAGGGTTTTGATTTAAAACTTCCATGTCATTACTTAGTAAGTTTGGAGAGGGGTTAAATTCGACTTTTGGATTCATCTGGTGGCCGTTTGTGGCTTTATACCGGGTGCTTTTTGGCAACATTACGCCACGCAAGAAGATTTGGTACTCTTTTGTCAGTATTTTGTTATTAGCCTTGCTGGCTGGTTTGATGGATTGGCCGCAATTGCCGTCTTGGGTGCCAGGGTCCTCATTTTGGAGTCGTTACAATATTCAGTTGGGCTTAGATTTACGCGGCGGCAGCCATTTGATTTATCAGGCTAACGTAGCCAGCGTGCCGGTGGTTGACAGAGCCGATGCTTTGGAGGGCGTACGCGACGTGATTGAACGCCGTATAAACTTTTTTGGCGTGTCCGAGCCGGTTATACAAACTAGTAAAGTAGGTGATAGTTGGCGGGTAATTGTTGAGTTGCCGGGCGTTAAAGACGTCAATCAGGCTATAAAATTGATTGGCGAGACGCCGATCTTGGAATTCAAAGAGCCTAATACCGAAACCGCGCCTGACCCAACCATCGATCAATACAATAAAGAAGCCAAGACCAAGGCTGAAGGTTTGTTGAAGCGGGCCCGTTGGGGAGAAAATTTCGCTAAATTAGCCCAACAGTATTCTGAGGATGACGGCAGTAAAGTTAAGGGTGGTGATTTAGATTGGTTTGGCAAAGGCGTAATGGTCAAACCGTTTGAAGACGCTGTTTGGGCCCTGAAGGTTAATCAGATAACTTCTGAATTGGTTCAGAGCTCTTTTGGTTATCACATAATCAAAAAAACCGCTGAGCGCCAAGGTAGCAATGGTTTGGAGGTTAGGGCCAGTCACATACTTATTAAGACTAAAACCGCAGTTCAGCCTGATCAGTGGAAATCAACCGAACTTTCCGGTCAGCAGCTCAAGCGCGCCAGTGTGCAGTTTGATCAAAATACCGGCGTACCGGATGTTAGTTTGGTTTTCAATGACGAAGGTAAGAAATTATTTGGCGACATTACCAGCCGTAACGTCGGTAAACCGGTGGCCATATTCTTAGACGGCGTGCCGATTAGCATGCCGACCGTACAGCAGGCTATAACCGGCGGTGAGGCCGTGATTACCGGTAATTTTACCTTACCTGAAGCTAAGCAATTGGCTCAGCGCTTAAATTCCGGAGCTTTGCCCGTGCCCATCCAGCTACTTAGCCAAGAAAATGTTGACGCCAGCCTGGGCAAAGATTCAATCGAGAAGAGTTTATTGGCCGGCTTATTAGGCGTTTTGATGGTAGCTTTATTCATGTTGGCCTACTATCGTTTGCCAGGACTGGTGGCGGTGGTGGCGCTTAGTGTATACACCTTGATTACCTTGGCTATTTTTAAACTTTGGCCTATTACTTTGACCTTGGCTGGCATTGCCGGTTATATTCTGTCGGTCGGTATGGCGGTGGACGCTAACGTGCTTATTTTTGAGCGTTTGCGCGAGGAACTCAGAGCTGGTAAGCCAATGGCTTTAGCTATAGAAGAGGGTTTCCGTCGAGCTTGGACTTCGATTCGCGACTCCAACGTTTCCAGTTTAATTACGGCTTTTATTTTAATGTGGATGGGCTCCAGTATGATTAAGGGTTTTGCGGTTACCTTAATCATAGGTATTTTGGTTAGTATGTTTTCGGCTATTACCGTTACCCGCACACTCCTGCGTTTAATCGCGGTGGGACGAATTACAACCTGGCGTTGGCCGTTTGGTGTGGCTCGCATTAAATCCGAGCCGGTTAATAATGAGTTAAGGTAATTTATGATTAAGATAATTCAGCGTCGAAGTATACTTTACGTTTTTTCCGGACTGTTATTAGCCGCTGGACTTTTTTCTTTGTTCAACTGGGGTTTAAAGTTTGGCATGGATTTTACCGGTGGTTCTTTATTGGAAGTTGAGTTTGCGGCTACTCGTCCCGACAGTCAAACTGTTACCGCCGATTTGAATAAATTGGAGTTGGGTAATATTAATCTCCAGCCGGTAGGCGAGCGGGGTGTGATTTTACGCTTTAAGGAAGTGGATGAAGATAAACATCAGTCCATATTAAAATCATTACGTGAAGTTGGCAGTGGTGACATAGCTGAGAAGCGTTTTGAATCCATCGGTCCTATCATTGGGGCTGAACTCAAGTCTCGTTCACTTTGGGCTATTGGTTTGGCCTTATTCTTTATCGTGTCTTATATTGCCTGGGCCTTCCGTAAAGTATCGCGTCCGGTGGCTTCTTGGAAATATGGTTTGGCCGCCGTTGTAGCCTTGGTTCATGATTTGTTGATTGTGATAGGAGCCTTTAGCGCCTTGGGGCATTTTGCTGGGGTGGAAATAGACAGCTTGTTCGTAACCGCCTTACTAACCGTACTTGGTTTCTCAGTCCATGATACTATCGTAGTGTTTGACCGGACGCGGGAAAATCTTTTCCGCGGTTTAGGTGGAGATTTCGAAAATACAGTGAACCAGAGTGTTAATGAAACCATTGTGCGTTCTATTAATACTTCGGTCACAACTTTACTGGTGTTGTCGACCTTGTACTTGTTCGGCGGAGACACCATCCGCTATTTCGCCCTAGCCTTGATCATTGGTATTACGGTTGGTACTTACTCATCCATTTTTGTGGCTTCCCCCTTGATAGTTGACTGGCACAAGTTTGGCCTTAAAGCGCAAGCGGTTAAGAAATAGATAATGATTTAGGGCAAAATCTACTAGAACACAAGATTCTAAGTTTCAATAAGCACCCCATATTTGTGGGGTGTTTTCAATTGACATATCTTCTTATTTGTGATATACTAGGTATATAGTTAAATATCGCTACTTTTATGTTATCTAATCAACCAAATAGCGATACAGATCAAGGTTCAATACTTGATCGTATAATAACAGCCCAAGAGGTTTCTCATCGTGAGCACTTTAGGCCCCAGGCCGTGCTTAACGAGTTATTGCAGCGTTTAAATGAACGTGAGCGGCAGGTATTGTTGCGTCGTTTTGGTTTAAGCGGCGGTGAACCAGAGACCCTGGATAGTATTGGCAAATCATTTCATGTCACACGCGAACGCATTCGCCAGATAGAACAATTGGGGGTTCGCAAGTTAAAAGACGATAAACAGGCTCAGGCCTTGTTAGAGCCGGTGCGTCAGGTAGTAGTGGAGGTGATAGAAACCGAGGGTGGTATAGTGCCCACTGAGCGTTTGTTGCCTGCCTTAGCCGCTTTGGGCGAGGTTAATGGTCACCTTATAAATTTTTATTTAGCTGAGATGTTGGATGATATAGTGGCTCCAGTGGGTGGCGACGGGGCAGTATTGGCCGCGGGTTGGCGTCTACGCACGGCGACCGTGGAAGCTTTGGATATTTTAGTTAATCAAGCTCAGGATATTATCGCCGGCCGCGCGGCGCCCATGCCGGAGGAGTCCTTGGGGCGCGCTTTAATCAGCGCTGGGCTTAAAACGCCGCTGGGTCAGCCGTTGGCAGACAGCCGAGTGGCTTTGTGGTTGTTGGAAGTTTCTTTACAAGTCAGACGCAATACTTTTGGTGAGTGGGGCTTGAGTCACTGGGAAACCATCACACCCAAAAGGATGAACGACAAAATATACTTGGTTTTGAAAAAATTCGGGAAACCGTTGCATTTTAGGGAGATTACTCGATTGATAAACGAAGCTAAGTTTGATCATAAAGTGGCTTACCCGCCAACTGTTCATAATGAACTTATTTTGGATCAGCGTTACGTTTTGGTCGGTCGGGGTATTTACGCCCTTCGGGAGTGGGGTTTTGCGCCGGGAGTAGTGGCTGACGTGATCGCTAGTATATTAGCTAATCACGGTTCCCCAATGCCGCGAGAAGAAATTGTCAGTGAGGTTTTAAAGCAACGTTATGTTAAGCGGGGTACCATCCATTTAGCGCTTACCAATCAACAGCGGTTTATTAGGCAGCCGGATGGGCGATATGCGTTAGCAGCTTCCGGCCCTACTTAAAATATGGAATTGATAATTGATTTTAGCGGCTTACCAGTCGACACACCCTGGAGTTTTGCCTGGTGGTTATTTACCCACGGGGCTTTTGTTATTTTTATTCTGGTCGGATTGGTTTTATGGTTTGAACTTTGGTTGATTAATCGGCGCCATGAATACGAGCACGGTGTGGCCTACGTGCTGTTAGCTATTGATGTTCCTAAGTCCACCGAACAAACCCCCATGCCAGTGGAAAGCATTTTTTCGTCATTAGCAGCCACTTATTCAACTGGCACATTGTATGATCGATTGTGGAAAGGGCGAGTGCAAGAGAATTTTAGCTTTGAGATAGTTAGTTTGGGTGGTTATATTCAATATTTGATTCGGACGCCGGCTATGTTCCGAGACTTAATCGAGGCTGCCATATACGCTCAGTACCCCGACGCGGAAATAACCCAGGTGGAAGATTACGTGAACAGAATTCCTGTTGATTACAATACCGAAGCTTATGATGTCTGGGGCACCGAGTTTGAGCTGATGAATAAGGAAGCTTATCCTATTAAGACTTATCCGGAGTTTGAGCATACACTTAGTCAGTCGTTCAAAGACCCCATGGCTTCGTTGCTTGAGGTCTTAAGTCGCATTCAGCCCGATGAAGATGTTTGGATGCAGTGGTTAGTGACGCCGACTAATGATCACTGGAAGCATCATGCCCAACAGGAAGTCAAAGCTATTATTGAAGGCAAAAGTCATCAGAAACAAGGGTTTATAGATTATTTGATTTTTAAGTTGCCTTTAAAAGTATTGGATGACATTGGTGAGATAATTTTGCCCTTGTGGGGCGAGGAAGGTGGAGAGAAAAAAGAAACTGAACTAGGGACTGTTTCCAAGTTGAGCCCGGGTCAGAAAAAAGTAGTGGAAGCGATTGAGCACAAAATGTCTAAAATAGGTTTATACACTAAATTTCGCATGATTTATTGGGGACAGCGCGAAACCTTTTTAAAGGGTCGAGGCGTAAACGCGGTCGTGGGCGCGATTCAGCAGTTTACCGCCATGGATCGCAACGGTTTTAAGCCCTCCAAGTCCATGACCACTAAGGCGGAGTACTTCTTAAAAGATTCCAGAATTACGCGCAAACAGCGTCGGATACTTAATCATTACCGTAGTCGTAATCCGCATCGCGGCTTGGGTCATGGTTTTATATTGTCTACTGAAGAGCTGGCCACGCTTTATCACTTCCCGGTAGTTGAGGTTAAGGCGCCGTTGGTTAAGAAGACCGAAGTTAAAAAATCGGAACCGCCGTTTGCCTTGCCAACCCCGGGGTCGTACCTTAAACCAGTTGGTGATAGTAATATATCCACCCCAGACGTTTCAATCAAAGGTCAGGCACCGACTAATCTACCGTTTGTTGATGAATAATTATGATGGACGTTGAACCACGTTTTGAAGTAAACCCTTTTGCGGAAACTAATTTTCGCAATCAATCCCGCAAGTTCGGCATCAAGCTAGATGACCGTCGGCGGCATGTTTATATCGTGGGAAAAACCGGCATGGGCAAGACGGTGTTGGAAGAAAACATGATTTATAATGATATTAAGGCGGGGCACGGCGTGGCCGTGGTTGATCCGCACGGCGAGTTGATTGAGCATATTTTAGAGCTGATTCCAGCCAAACGCATTAATGATGTTATATATTTTAATCCTTCGGATGTTGATTACCCAATTGCCTTTAACCCCTTAGAGTCGGTTGATCCCAAGTATCGTCACTTGGTGGCTTCCGGTTTGGTATCAGTGTTTAAAAAAATCTGGGCCGATTCCTGGGGACCTCGTTTGGAGTACATACTGCGCAACGCTATCCTTTCCTTGCTTGAATATCCTGGCTCCACCTTGTTGGGCATCACGCGTATCTTGGTGGATAAATATTATCGTAAAAAAGTTTTGGAAAAAGTATCCGATCCGGTGGTGCGTTCCTTTTGGGTTGATGAGTATGATAATTACAATGAGAAATTCCGCACTGAAGCTATTTCACCTATCCAGAACAAGATCGGTCAGTTTTTATCGTCGGCTGTTATTAGAAATATTGTGGGCCAGCCAAAATCGTCCATTGATTTACGCGACATAATGGACAATCGTAAAATTTTGTTAATGGACCTATCTAAAGGTAGGGTAGGTGAAGACAACTCGGCGCTATTGGGCGCTATGATGATCACCAAGATACAGTTGGCAGCCATGAGTCGGATTGACACGCCGGAAGAAGATCGGCAAGATTTTTTTCTGTATGTTGATGAGTTTCAAAATTTTGCTACCGAGAGTTTTGCCACCATATTATCCGAGGCTCGTAAGTATCGTTTGGATTTGATTATTGCCCACCAATACATAGAACAGTTGGGAGACGTGGTAAAAGCGGCCGTGTTTGGCAACGTGGGTACTATGATTTGTTTCCGGGTGGGAGCGGAGGATGGTGAATTTTTAGAAAAAGAATTTGGGCCGACTTTCATGCAGACCGACCTGGTGTCGCTACCTAAATTTCATATCTATTTGAAATTAATGATTGACGGCGTGACCAGCGATGCTTTTAGCGCTACCACTTTGCCGCCAGTAGGCACCAAAACCGGCAGTCGTGATAAGGTGGTTAAGGTGTCGCGTGAACGTTACGCTAAAAATCGTTCGGTGGTGGAAGAGAGAATTTTACGTTGGGCCGGGGTGGAGGAAACTTTTAAAGAAAGCGCTCAACAGGACTCTAAGAGTCTTAATCCTGAGGATGAGACTTTTAAGGCGGTGCCTAATCATTTGCGTCAGCGTAACACTGAACCGGGCGATATGCCGCGCTTGAATTTAACTCAACCTAAAACTCAGCTGTTTGAAGCTGATTGTTGGGTGTGTGGCCGAAAAGTGCAGTTACCGTTTAAACCAGACGGTATTAGGCCGGTGTACTGCAAAGACGATATGCGTAAGATACGCCAAGGCGCCATACCTAAGCCTAAACCAAGGCTAGTTATCACCGAGCAGGCGACGCCAGCAGCCCCGGCAGATTTACCCATAGTTGAAACCTCAATCAGTCTGGAGTCTGAGCCGTCCAAAGAAGAAGTTATTTTTAAGCCCCTAACTCCACCGGTTAAAATTGAGCCAGCGGTTGAGTCTGCGCCGGCGGCCATCAGTTTGGATCAGGCTATGAAACAAAATCCCGTGTCGTTTGTCCAGGCCAAGCGAGAGACTAAGCAAGTAAGGCCAGATCAATCAGTTAAGTCGGTAAAAACCCAGAAATTACAACCAGGTCAAGTGATACGGTTTGAATAGTTTTTGTCATGTTATCAACCACTCGACAACTTAAAGAATTTAAGCGTGATCTATTGGATTTGAATATCCAAGGCGCGACCGCTGTGGCTAAAGCTACCCTGAATGCTTTGGCTGAGTACTTAGCCAACACAGAATTACCCACTACCACTAGGGGCTGGAAAGATTTGGAGAAACTAGGGGAAAATTTAGCAGGCTTGCGGCCGACCGAACCCTTGGCGCGAAATATTATGCGTTGGTATTTGGTTGAACTCAAGTCAAGATTTACAAAATCAAGTTTTACCAAGTTCAATTGGCTTAAACTTATAAAGAGTATTCAAAATAATATTAATTATCACCTAACCGAAGCTGAATCGGTAATTAGCAAGCATGGTCTTAGGTTGGTAAAAAATAGACAAGTGATTTTCACACATTGTCACTCCAGCTTGGCAGAAAATATATTATTGGCGGCCCGACGTCAGGGTAAAAGATTTCAAGTCTATCACACCGAAACTAGGCCGTTATTTCAAGGTCGTATTACCGATGAGCATCTCAGACGGGCCGGTATTACCAGCACTATGGTAGTTGATTCGGCGGCGGCTTATTTGGTGTCTAATCATTCGGGTGACGAGGTTAAGGTGGCTTGGGTGTTGTTGGGAGCTGACAGCTTGGCTCGTGACGGCTCGGTAATAAACAAAATCGGCAGTTTTGGCATCGCCTTGGCGGCTTATGATTCCAAGGTGCCGGTTTACATTGCCAGCTCCTTACTCAAATTGGATTGGCACCGTGAAACTAAAATTGAATTAAGATCCAGCCAAGAGGTTTGGCCGCAGGCCAAGCATTCAGCCAAGATTATAAATTACGCTTTTGACAAAATTCCGGCCAAGTATATCAAGGGTATAATTTGCGAATTTGGAGTGGTAAAACCAAATCAGGTAACGGCTTTAGTTAGGCGTCACTACCCCTGGCTATTCAGGTCTGCTAAAACTAACTGATATTTATTTTATGCCGATTTACCTTAAACCTCGTAAATTAGATTTATCTTCCGGTAGTGAACCTTTGGTGGTGCTGAACCAGCATGAAGCTGAGGCTTGCGGTATTCAAGCCGGCGATCGTTTAGAATTATCTTGGGATAAAGAGAAAATCATAACCGCCGTCGAGATTAGCGAAAACAAGGTTAATCCGGGTGAGATTGGTTTGTGGCGTGAAGTTTGGCGGGGGAGAAAAGTACGCCCCAATTCCGTAATAGCGGCTGAATTATTATCGCGGCCGCTATCTATCGAGGCTATTAAGAAAAAATTATTGGGTAAGGAGTTGAGTTATGACGAAGTTCACGCCATTATTTCTGATATCGCCGTTGGCCGGCTATCGCCGGTAGAGATAACTTATTATGTGGCTTCGGGATTTGTTAAACCTAACACAGATGACGAGCTTTATTATTTATCAAAATCCATAGCCAACACCGGCGAGCAGATGAATTTACCCATGGGGGTGGTGGATAAACACTCGGTGGGTGGTTTGCCGGGTAATCGCACCACCATGTTGGTGGCCCCGATTATAGCTAGTTTAGGTTTATATATACCAAAAACCTCTTCGCGGGCCATTACTTCGCCGGCAGGCACGGCTGATACCATGGAGGTGCTGGCTCCGGTGACTTTTCCCATGAGCCGGATTAGAGAAATAGTTAAGGCTACGCACGCTTGTTTGGTTTGGGGCGGCGGTTTGAATTTGGCGCCGGCTGACGATCGTATCATTAAGATATCGCGTCCGTTGGCCCTGGAACCGTATGATAAAATGATAGTTTCTATTATGGCCAAAAAAGTAGCCATGGGCGTTGATTATTTAGTGATCGACATGCCAATCGGTCAGACGGCTAAAATAACCTCGCAGCAGCAAGCCAGGCTGTTGGAGAAAAAGTTTCTTTATTTGGGGCGTAGGTTCAATATGAAAGTAAAGGTAATTAAAACTCTGGCGCGCGAACCAATTGGTCGCGGCGTGGGTCCGGCCTTGGAAGCCAGGGACGTGTTGCGTGTCCTGCAACAAAAACCATTACGGCCGCAAGATTTAGAAGACAAGGCGGTATATCTGGCTGGTGAATTGTTGGAATTAAAACGGTTTTGTCGGCGCGGCGAGGGGGGAAGACTGGCTCGTCGGCAAATTAAATCAGGCGCGGCGTGGCGTAAAATGCAAGACATTATTGAGGCTCAAGGAGGAAATCATAAAATAGACGCCGAGGCCGTAGCTGTGGGAGCCTATCATTACGAAATTCATGCCAAGACCAGCGGCCGAGTAAAGCAGGTTGACAATCGAGCCATAAATTCAGTTTGTATGAATTTAGGGGCGCCGCAGGAAAAAATCGCCGGGCTGCATCTTCATGTTCGTTGGGGACAAAAAGTGGCTAAGGGTGACAAGCTTTTTACTCTTTACGCTCCAACTAAAGGACGTTTGGAACTTGGCCTTAAGGCTCAGGAGGATAGGCCGGTAATAACCATTAATTAATATGTCTTGGTTGCCAGCCGCTTTATTATCAGCCTTTTTTGCTGGCCTAACCGCCATCTTGGCTAAAATTGGCATTGAAGGTGTTAATTCCAATCTGGCTACGGCTATACGTACGGTATTTATTTTGGCTTTTGCTTGGGCCATTGTATTATGGCAGGGTAAGGTGGGGGAGTTAGGTAGTTTAAGCAACAAAACCTGGCTGTTTCTTTTTTTATCGGCCGTGGCCACGGCCCTGTCTTGGTTATTTTATTTTTACGCTCTTAAGATTGGCGCCGCCGCCAAAGTGGGGCCAATTGATAAATTATCTTTAGTTTTTACGGTAGTGTTGGCCGCCCTGGTTTTGGGCGAGAGCTTAACGATAAAAGTAATTGCTGGTACTATATTAATGGCCGCTGGGGCCGTATTAATAGCCTTATAAATTTTATTTTTTAGTTTATAAATTATGCGTGTTAAAGTCGATAGAGACCTTTGCATTAGCGCCGCTTCTTGCACGGCTTTGTTACCCGAAGTCTTTGAGCTAGATGAAGAGGGTAAGGCTTTGATAAAAGCCAAAGATGGCAGTAAAACCAGTGATTGGACTGATTACAGCAAACTGCCGGCCGAGGCCAAAATGGTTTTAGAAGCCGCTAAATCCTGCCCCACCAACGCTATTATCATTGAAGATGACGATGGTAAGCAGGTTTACCCGTAATCATTTAGACTATAAACGGCTCGGCGAGCCGTTTATTTTTTGTTGTAAGATTTTTCTCTTAGCGGCGTTTATTAAATAATGCCCACCACTACGACTAAGAATCAGCCAGCTGATCGCCAATTTATAAGCGCTTATGATGATTATGCCGTGGCGCTTTGGCGCCATGCTTATTTCAGGGTTGGTAGCCGCGAGCAGGCCGAGGATTTAGTAAGCGAAACCTTTACCCGAGCCTGGGACCATTATCGTGGGCAAGAGGTGGATAATTTAAAAGCCTTACTGTATCGCATTTTAAATAATTTAATCGTTGATAAGTATAGGAGTGATCGGCCAACTGTTTATTTAGATGAGGTGGCAGAATTAAGAGCCGCCGATATCACCCCAGTCGACCCCATAGAGGTAGCCAATTTGCGTCGCTGGTTGGTGGAATTACCCCAGCCTTATCAACAAGTATTGCAGTGGCGTTATATTGATGATTTGGATATAAGCGAGATCGCTGTTCTGTTAAGTAAGAATCAAGGCAATGTTTACGTTATTATACATAGAGCCCTTAAAGCCCTGCGCCGATTGGCGGAGGTAAAATAATTATGAGACTTAGTTTATACAAATCATTGTTAAGGCATTTAAGATTTAGCGAGCCTAAGCCGGAGTGGTTAAAAAACACTCGTCAGGAGCTTTTGGGCTATATAGAAGCTAGGCCGGCTGTAAGGAACTTGGGGTCGGAACGTCATCTAAAGTTAGAAAGGTTCTTTGGTCGTTCCATGATTTTAGGATTAAAACCTATGACAGTAGCTATCAGTGCCCTGGCCTTGGCTCTATTAAGCGGTACAGGGGCAGCCGCTCAACAAAGTTTACCCAATAGCTTGCTTTATCCCTTAAAGCTGGCTACCGAACAGGTGCGCCTGGTTTTAACGCCAAGTTCGGCTGGCAAAGTTAAGGCCCATCTTGATTTTGCTGATCGTCGCTTGGCCGAGGCCCAAGATTTATCTAACCAAGGTGCGGCCGGTAATTTGGTGGCCGATACTTTGGATCGTTACGGTCAGGAAGTTCAAGCCGTGGGCGCTATTTTACCCGGCGCGGCCGCGGCGGCTAAAGCCACGGATGATGATTTACCGTCGCAAGTAGGCGAGAAGCTGGCTAAGCACCAAGTCACTTTAAACGCGGCCGTGAATAAAGCGGATATGCCAGCCGTTTCAGCCCTTAAAGATGTGTCTGATAGTCGAGAGGCTAAAAAAGATGTTAAAGACGTCCCAACTGCCTCAGCCTACTCTAGTTTGCCCCTACCGATTGAAGCCAAAAGCGTGGCGCTTAGAGTGTTAGATGTTACTGAGGCCGGTGAGGCTCAGGCCTGGTCGTTAAGCCGTGGTAAAAACGATGCCGTGGCTTCTAAATCGACTCTTAAGTCAGGTAAAGATTCAGACGCTGAAGCCCTGGATGACTCAATAGCACTTAAGCCTTCTGGTGGTGTTGTTCAACCATTTGCTCCAATGGTTGAGACTAACCCCAGTATTAAAAATTTGGAAGTTTTAAGCGGCCAAATGAGGTTGGTAGATTTAGAAGGCGGCTGCTGGTATTTGGCGGATAGTCAGGGTAAAAATTATCAGCTAGTAGGCAAATTAGCAGCTTCGTTAAATAGGCAGGGGCTGTATGTTAAGGTTGTGGGCTCGGCCACCAAGAATTTAGCTAGTACTTGTATGATAGGTGAATTATTTGAAGTGGAAAGAGTGCTAGAATCAAGCTACTCAGCTGGTGGTAATGCTGGCTCCACAGCCACCCCGCCAAGTGACTCAATAATCAAGCCGGATTAATTTATTTATAAACTGTTATCTAATTACTCATTAACCCCCCTAGACTTTATTAAGTTTAAGGAAGAGGAGAAAAAATTATGTTTAATAAATCAATGTTCGTACGTTACCTAATGGTTTTTAGTTTAGTTGTGCCGACCTTATTCACAGGTTTAGTGGGCCGCGCGGCTGAGGAAGAAATAATGCCCCAGCGAATTAATCAGCCACCGGTAGTGACAGGCGTAAGCGGACCAACTCAACTTAAAATCGGTGAGGTGGGTACTTGGTCGGTAAAAGCTTATGATCCAGAGTCTGGCAGTTTAAATTACTCTGTGAATTGGGGGGATATTCAACCCTTGTCTCCCCTGGGGCTTAAACAGATTTTGCCTACGGTCGACCAAGAGGCCGGGTTCAGTCATACTTACAACTCGGCCGGTACTTACAAAATAGTATTTACTGTTACGGACGATAAAGCTTCAAGCGCTCAGGCCAGCCTGACTGTTTTGGTGGGGAGTGGGACGTCTACTAATGGTCAGCCCAAGATAGGGCCGGTGGCTGTACCGACCAGTATTGAAGTTAATCAATCGGTGGGCTTTATTTTTACCGCCAGCGATCCGGATAATAATGATTTAAGATGGAGCATATCCTGGGGTGATGGTACAGGTGAAAAAGGGGCTTGCGTCTCGGCTGCTCTAGCGCCTACTATTGAACAAAAATATCCAAGTTACGGTACAACTTATAAGCCAAGCCACAGTTGGTCAGGGGCTGGTACTTACTTAGTTCGCGCGACGGTTGATGATTGTCGCGGCGGGATGGCCGAGACATCATTTGAAATAAAAGTCGGTTTAGCCTCAACTAACAATTCTCCCAAGATTATTAGTTTCCCGGCTATCCCAGCTGAGATCAAGGTTGACGATAAGGTTTATTTATCTTGGGAAGCTAAAGATGCCGATCAGGATAGCTTATATTGGGACATAGGCTGGGGAGATAAGACTGAATCCAATTCTGGTATTTGTTCTGACGAGCGTTGCACTAAGTTTGCTGGCGCGCATAGCTGGAATAGCGCTGGCAAATATCTGGTTAAGGTGGTAGTTAAAGATGGTAAGGGTGGAGCCGATAGGTCTGAGTTTGAAGTTAAGGTGGCTGGTAAAGCCAAGCCGAACGAAAGTGGCGTGGTAGTTACCAAACCAGGTAAGTATGTGATGAAAATGAATTGGTTTAACTCAGCCGCCAGAACTTGGCTATGGCTCGATAGTGCCGCTATGACCCTGAGCCAGCCCGCGGCCGCCGGTAGCACAGTTTTGGAAGTGGTGCCCAGTCGTTGGTATAACCATGGCCAGGCTAAAAAGTATTCATATTTCATTGTTGACCCGACGACAAAAGTTTCGGAGGAATTAGTGGGAGCGGATTGGTCGGGCGCCAGTTCAGCTAACGCCAAAGTATCGGCTACACTCAATCAGCCGTTGCGGAACAGCTATACAACTGCCGCTCGAGTAGCGCCTTTACTGGGCACTTATTACGGCTATTATCCGCCGGTAGCGCCGGCCATAGATTTGGGTGAATATCAATCAGGCGACACTATCGTTATTGCTCATCTGTCCCAATGGTGGGACAAATTCTTTGGCCCGGTGTCCAGTAATGATCCAGATTATTATATAGTAGAGCAGAGTATTGATTTGCCGGAAAGTATTTATCGTTTAACTTTTGATGACGGCTTGCATTATAATTGGTCGGGCCGGGGTGTTAGGGCAGGGTATAACGACGGTAGTTTTGATATTTATCCGGCTGATAGTGAAGTAGGTAACACTAAGCCTGAGGTGACTGAATCTACTGAGACTAAGGAGCCAACTACCACCAGCACTGAAAAAATTAAGAACATAGAACATGAAGCGGCTAAGGTTTTTGCCGGTAAGGTTCAAGAGGTGGCGCCAGAAGTTAAGCTGGAGCAGGCTAAAGAGTTAGTGACGCGGGCTGAGAATATTATGCGTAAGATTAAGGCCTTGCAGACCGAGCTTGATGAACTAACGCCGGCTTTGGCCGCCATGCGTGATTTCGTTGCTCTCGGCACACAGACGACGGCTAAACTTGGCGCGGGCGAACGCGCGGGAGTAGTAAATAGTTTTTACTCAGCTTTTGGTAAGGTGCCTCAAAGTGAAACAGAATGGGCAGATGTTATTAAAATAGCCAACGGTCGTTTCCCAGAGCAAACCAACCTTGCCAAGGAGAAGGCGACTGAAACCACCTTTAAGAAAATTTACGCTCGTGCTCCCGATCGTAGCAATTCCAATGACAACGCGGCAGTGGTGGTGATGACTTATGGCCTAAGGAGCGCCAATCGTAACTTGGCTTCGGAGGCGGCGGCGGTTAAGAGTTTTAAAGCCACTTTCAATAAAGCCCCTACTACGGCTTCTGACTGGGATGCCGTAAGAGCCATTGCTTACTCAGGCGCTAAAAAGTAGCTAGTAAAATAAAAAACGTACTTGATAAATCCGGGGATGTAAATGTCCCCGGATTTGTTCGTTTGAGCTTTACTTATTGACTTAATAAGAGTAACATGTTATTATGATCTGTTAAATTTATAGCATGAGTTATGGGTTTAATTAATAGGTTAAAATCAAAGATTTTGAAAAGATTGCTCCACTCCGAAATGAGGCGGTGGAGTAGGCATATTTTAGATCATTTTATTCCACACGAACGTAATAATTATCAGCCTCATGCTTTAAAGCACAGAGTCCTTTTTGGTTATAGCATATTTTTAATCTTGGTGAAGATATTGGTTATAGTGTTACCAGTGGCCTTACCATCTTCCAGTTTATTTTCCAGCTCTATCACATCACAAAATATTGTTGACTTGACCAATCAAACCAGAAAAAATTTAATTCTAAAAGAATTGACCGTGAATTCTAAGTTGGTTAAAGCCGCTGAGGCCAAAGCCAATGACATGTTAAAAAACCAGTATTTTAGTCACACCAGTCCGACTGGCGTGACGCCCTGGGATTGGTTGGCCAAATCACAATACGATTATCTTTACGCGGGTGAAAATCTAGCTGTGCATTACGTCTCGTCAGAAGATGTGCAAGAAGGCTGGTTAGCTAGTCCGTCGCACCGTGCCAACATTGTCAATGCGCGTTATAACGAAATTGGGGTAGGTGTGGCTACTGGTGAGTTTGAGGGCGTGAGCTCAACTGTGGTAGTACAGATGTTTGGTCAACCAGTAAAGACGGCGGTAGCGGTCACCACGCCTAAAGTGACAGTTCCACCTCAAGTAGTGGCGGTGGCTAAGCCAGAACCATCAGTGGCAACGGGTAAAGTAGCGGCCGCTGAAAAAGATAAGGTAGCAGCCAAACCAGCGCCGTCTTTTGTTACTTTGCCGGTTTCGGTAAATAATCCAATTGTGCCGATTAAACCCAGCGCCGAGGTGGTAAATGTTCTACCTCCGGTCATTTATGAAGACAGTTTGAAAATAAAGGCGGAGGGTGAAGCTTACGTAGTGCGATTGGTCGTGACTGGAGCCAGTGGCGTAACAGCCCAACTTGGTTCGGAGTCAGCCACCATGACGCGTAATGGTGTCAGTGATGTGTGGCAAACACTGATACAGTATGATAAGTCTCAATTAAACCCGGGTGGCGAGCAGTTAATGTTGGTAGCCTGGGCTAAAGATGGATCGATTACCAATAAACCGTTAGCCTGGATTGCGCCGCAAGTTAAGACTCAGCAGCTTTATACCTTTAACGAAGGTAGTGACAAATACGCCAAGTTTTTCGGCGGCTTGTTAACAGTGCATAATTTGAACGATTCGGTGCGGCAGTTTTACCTTTACTTTATGGTATTCTTGGGAGCGGCTTTGTTGTTGAACATCTTTATCAAAATCAGGGTTCAGTATCCATCAGTGATTAACCACACCTTATTAGTGATAGCTCTAGCTTTGTTCCTGGTGATAGTTTAGTAAAGGTATTGTTAACTCAGTGAACATTTTAGGTGTTCACTGAGTTTTATTGTGACACAATTAATGCTTGACAGGCCCTTGGATCCAGAGTACTTTTAGCACATAATTATTTTCTTTCAGATGGAGGCATAGATGAAATTGATAGGCGGATCTATTAGCAGGAATTACAACCAAAACTTAAGACTTACTTTCGCAAGCCCTATTTTTATGAATAGCGGCTTTTGTTTTTTATATTTTGTTAACTAATCTGATTCGTCTTGATATGAATCAGGTGTCAGGAGAAAAATAATATGAAAGCTAAATCAAGAATTATCGTATTCTATTGGGGCGTAGCCGTGATTATGATCTCCGTGGCTTTTAGTGGCTGGGGTAAAATTGTGCCAGTTCAGCGAGCTTACGCCGCCGCGCCGGGTGATGTTATCATCAATGAATTTGTGTCTTATGGGGCCACTGAGTGGGTAGAACTATTGAATATCACTTCTAGTGAAATTGATTTAACTGGTTGGACTATTCAGGATTTAGCTAACGCTCCTAAGTCGCTTTCAAGTTTGGGGACTATACCCGCCAACGGCATAGTTGTTTTTGAAAATCCCTCGGGTTGGCTGAATGATGCTCCGACCACAGAAACCATTACCATATTTGATAACGCGAGTACTCCTATACATAGTGTTAATTATGGCAGCGATCCAGGTGTGGATGTGGCGGCGCCAACCTCAGCTGCTAGTGAGTCGGCCTATCTAGCCTCAGCGCCATCAGCTTGGGCTGTGACATCTAGTCCCACTAAAGGCTGGTTTAATGGTAACCCCGCAATTTCTAGTATCGTGGCTGGTATCAATACCGCAGGTATTACGACAAATTGGGGCACATCGGCTATTCCTAATTCTTCGGCCGCTGCCGGTTTATACTTTGAGAAAGCTGGCTATGGCAGAGTAACTTTTAGCTCAACGCTTAATCTAACAAATTCAGCCACGGCGACTTTCTTGCAGAATTTGGGAACTTATATGGAGGCTTCGGCCGGCTCAATGAGTTTTGATGCCAGCACGGCCGCTGAGCTGAAGAGTGCTGGCGCTGAAATTAAAATGTATGAGTTAAATGTTTTAGGTTATACTACTGCCCCGAATCTTATTGTTAAGGATGATACCGGCGTGGTGATTCCGCCCGGCCCTGATTATCCTAATCTATCGGGAATTTCTTTTGCCGCTGGGACATTAACTTTTACGACCGACCACTTCACACAGTTTGAGGTTGATTCGAACGTTTATGTTGATGCTTCGAATGTTGGCGCAGAGGATGGCAGCCAAGCCAATCCATATAACACTATTCAAGAGGGAGTTAATGCCGCTCC
>Ga0172379_10004661_pt1 | contig 19917 bp, 13 predicted proteins | sample GrowelOW334metaG_FD_119756 | JGI IMG/M metagenome (GOLD analysis project Ga0172379, IMG submission 119756) | Groundwater microbial communities from an aquifer near a municipal landfill in Southern Ontario, Canada - Groundwater well OW334 metaG | ecosystem: Environmental > Aquatic > Deep...
AATTTTTCCACCATGCGTTTCCACAAATTCCTTACAAAGCAACAGTCCAAGACCCGACCCGCTTTCATTGGCCGTGCCTGGCAAGGTTACGTTTTCACCAATTTGAAAAAGTTTTTCCAGTAACCCTTCGTCCATGCCAATACCGGTATCAGAAATACTCAGTTCCACAAAATTACCAACCGTTACTGAATTCAGTTTTATTTGGCTATCGCTGTTGGAATACTTAATCGAATTAATTAGTAAATTTCGTAGTACTACATTGAGCATATTTCTATCGGCCATAACCGATAGCTCAATAGGAATGGTTGTAATAAATTGTATTTGCTTCTGAATAGCCACATATTCCACTCCGCTAAAATTCTCATTTACAACCATAAGTAGGTTCAGTTTTTCAGGAGTGAATGGAATTAGATGCAACTGCGATTTAGCCCAATTTAAAAGGTTTTCAAGTAAATTATAAGTATTTTTAGCCGAATCGTTAATATACTTTGCCATTGCTTTGGCCTCTTCTATTTTTTGAGATTCAATCTGTTTTCCTAACAAATCGGAATAACCAATTATTATATGAAAGGGATTCCTTAAATCGTGAGCAATAATTGAATAAAACTTGTCTTTGGTTGTGTTTGCATCCTTGAGCTTTATTGAATTTTCGTTTAACTGATGCGTTCTATCTTCAACAATTTTTTCAAGATTCTCATTCAAAAAAGCAAGTTTTTGTGCACTTTCAACTGACTGAACATAAATTATAGCCTGCTCCCTAGCTAAAAGAAAAAAGATAGTAACGGTTATAAAAAAGAATACGCAAGGGACAAATAAAATATAAGGCTTTATGTGTAAAATACTAAAATAATACGCATCATGGATAACCGCAAAGAAAAGAAACATAAAAACAATGAAAAGAGAAATGGATTTAATTTCCCGGTATTTAAAAGCTGCCAAACCCGTTAAAATAAGCATTACTAAAGCTCCAATAAAAAGCAAAGGAGAAGCAACCGTATTATAGGCATTAATTACCAGATAAGTGTTTGGTTGCCACACGATATAAAGCGATGCAACGATAAATGGGAAAAGAAGCAATAAATATAATCTGGTTCTTCGTTTAAACAGATTGGTGTATTCAATTATAAAACAAATGGATGTATAAATCAATAACGGTTGGCTGAATCGCACAATTTTCTCTAACACGAAAGAGTGCGCAAAATTAAAATTGAAAATTTGGTTAATATAACTTAGTACAAAAAACAAATTAATATAAGCAAAAAACAGATATTGTTTTTGCTTATAGGTTCTATGACTGAGATAGAGAAAAACAAAATAGATGAAAAAAATAAAACTACTGAATGAAATAGCCTGATTAAAAGTGGTATTAAAAACATTCCTTCTGTAAATATAAGTGTTGGAAGTTTTCGCATTTGCAATAAAGACTTGCATAACAGGAGTTATTTCACCATACTTGGGATATAACTGAAAGGCAATTTCGTTAATTGAATCAAATTTGATAAACGCTGGAATTAAAAGAATACTTTCGCTGAATAACAACCGGCTGGTATAACCCGATATAAAATCACCGCGGGTGGCGATTATATTTCCGTTTAAATAAATGTTACAAGCATAATCAATGGGCACTGATGCAAGGTACAAATTTTCATTTTTAACTTCCGAGTCAATAATAATTTTTGATCGCAAGGTTATCATCCGGTCATTAATGGACCGATTAAATGGCAAGTTACCCGTATTGTACTTTGTAAAACCCGCATTTTCGGTATCCTGAGTAAGGTAATTTCCTACTGCAAATTCACTTTCGAGAATGTTAAATTCCAGAATAAGTTTTTGGTTGGTATCATTAAAAACCTGCTGTCCAAAGCAAAACACTTGAGTGGTAATTAAAAGAAAAACGAAAATAATATGCTTACTATGTATCAACATACATTTAATAACTCATTACTATATAATTAATTATTGTTAGCTTGGATGCAAATATAACTATTTGAGATTCATAAACCAATTATGTTGACTGCCCGGTTAAAGTAAATTTTGAGGTGCTTGACATTTAAATTGCAAATTTTCAATATTTACTCAAGTTGAAAAAAATTCGAAAATCGTGGTGATTTTTGGTTCTTTTCATCTAGGAACGGTGAAACCCTCATGAATACCATTAATAAATAAAAGTTAAATATGAATAAAAGAACTAAGAGAAAAAAAATAGTTGAACCCAAGTTTAATTTCAGCATAAGCTAAATTTGTGGCTTAATCTAATCTATAAAAATCAATTCCTTACTTTTTCCATGATGAAAAAGTAACAATTCCGAGTCCTAGTGACAAGAAGAAATAATTCTTCCACATTTTTCCACCTTGTAACCCTGATACCCTGCTACCTTACTACCCTTTCACCTTCCCGGATTTCCAATTACCGTGGCTATTCTCCAAACAAGAGCTCCATATCCTTCCGTTTACCAAGCTCAAAATATTCTTCAGGAATAATGCGCCAGTTGGTTCCTTTTTTAGGGGTAATTGTTTTTTTATCCTCAATCCATTTTCTTAAATAATACCTCATATCAAATTCCGATGAAGTAATCTTTCGATGAAGCAACTCTTCAACACTTAATCCGGCCCCTTGGGTCAGGTGACCACCGCCACCACTTCCACGATAGGAATTTAAAGCAACGGTATAAGTAGAATCGGAATAAAAGGGTGCCCCATTACTCAATCCAAGAATATGAACCTTATCGCCCTCAGGTTTTGAAACGTCAACCATGTATTCAATGCCAGCCGCCGATGAGAAATTAAAATAGGGTTGATCCAGTACTAAATTACCATTCTCAGTCTGTTTTAATCGCAATAAGTGATCGGTTTTATTACGCATAAGGTTAAACCAAAGCGTATATGAAAATTCAAGATACTTGTCAATTTCATTCCCGGTTAAGGAAAGGGTATATAACGTATTTTCAAATTTGTACAATTTGAACAAATCGCTTACAAATACAGGTCCTTTTTCAATTTTTGTCCGGTACGAAAGGGGATCTGTAAATGAAATTTCAGCACCGGTAACATCCAGTTGCACCTGATGCACCAAATCAATAAATGCACTATTCCCAAAATAAGCATCTTTTGAATCAACGTCCTGAGTAAACTCGCCAATAGGTGCGCTGCAGAATTTTTTTATGGCTTCAAATTGCGCATTAAAAGTTTCCATAAACAAAGAATCTACGGGTTCGTTTTCCACACCAATTATTTCAGCCACATAAGTTTTATCGTACTTGTGTGTTTTACTATTAAGTTGAAATTTTACTTTAATTTTTGATACTGATTTGGAATGACTCTGAGCATCCAATAATATTACGGTATCACCCAGTGGATTGATAACTTTCTCAATGTGCTTTTGGTGATCGTGACCCGCCAATATCAGATCGAATCCGGTAACTTTTTCAGCAACTAGGCGCGAAGCATTTTCTTCCATAAATCCTGATTCTGAATTTGTTACCTTTTCCGCATCCACACCTGAATGGAATAAACCAATGATAAGATCAGGCGCTTCCTTATCTTGAATAATTGGAATCCATTTTTTAGCCGTTTCAACCATATCGGTAACAACCATTCCGCTCCATAAATTTTCGGGCAACCAATTTGAAATTCCGGGTGTAGTTAAGCCCAAAACAGCTATTTTAATCCCTTGCCTTTTAATAACAGTGTAAGGCTGAAAATAAGGCTCACCGCTCATTTTATGTAATACATTTGCAGCTAAGTAAGGCATTGCAAGTTGCTTTCGGTAACGGTCGTAAACCGGATGTCCGGTCTCCAAATCATGATTACCAACCGATGCAGCATCGTACGACATATAATTCATTACTTGAGCTGCCAAATGCAACGAAGAAGTATCAACGAAATTATAATAATATACTGTAGGTTGACCCTGAAGATAATCGCCATTATCAAGCAATACCACCGCATCCTTGTATAGCAGGCGCTCTCTTTTTATCATGCTATAAATAGCTGACAATGAATGATTCGTAGGTTTATTTTCGATAAAATCGAACGGGAAAATTGTACCATGAATATCGGTAGTTTGAATAATCAGCAATTCGGCAATGTCCGGCTTTTTATTTTTACATCCGGCAACCGTAAAAAAAATGAGGAATAGCAGCAAGATAAAGGAAATAACCTTTTTCATAATTAATAGATTTGTTAAAAAACGAAGGCACTAAGATAAACATTTTCTTATCTGATATAAACAAACCCAACAATCAAGAAAAGGTTCATTCATTTGAAATTGTTTTAAGATATTAGATATCAATAATATAAATAGGTGTATAAATTACACTTAATAAAATTCGAATTTTTACTCATTATTTTGTTTGTAATACAAAGCAGGAATATTACTTTTGTGCTGCTAAACATTATTGTATAGCATGTTATCAAGCTGTTTGATTGTCTCAAAAGGCTAATTTTAATGAAAGTTCCCCAGTGGAAAAAAAACAAAAAATATCGATTTCCCCGAATAAATCAGATACTTATTCCAATAAAAAGGGGAAGGATAAAATATCAGTAGATTCCAAAGAAATTGAAGCTGCTATTGAAGATTCGCTATTCAAAACACAGAAATTCCTCGATGAGTACCTTTTAAAACAAGAAGATAATTACAACAACATGATTGATGAAATTCAATTAACTAAATAGTTCAAACAATAATTATGAAAGATTCAGTAGCAATTTTATGTGCTGGTGGCCCGGCTCCTGGCATTAATACAGTAATTAGTGCCGTAACCAAAATATTTTTGCAAAATGGTTACGATGTGTTAGGAATTCATGGTGGATATAAAAGTTTATTTGCCAACGAACCCGAGTTTGATTACCTCGACTTTGACTTTGCCGATTTAATTTACAGCCGTGGAGGTTCTGCTTTGAAGATGAGTCGGTATAAACCCAAAGACAGTGAATTTAAAGATGATTTTTTTCGCAGATATCAAGTAAAACTTTTGGTTACCATTGGTGGCGATGATACGGCATCAACAGCCAACCGGTTGTCGAAGTATTTGGTTGAAAAAAAGCTGGATGTTAAAAACATACACGTTCCAAAAACCATCGACAACGACTTACCACTTGAAGAGGGAACTCCAACATTTGGCTATCATTCCGCAAAAGAAGAAGGAGTGCGTTTGGCAACCACTATTTATGAAGATGCCCGTACCAGCGGAAACTGGTTTGTGGTTTCAGCTATGGGGCGCGAAGCCGGTCACCTTGCTTTTGGAATTGGTACGGCTTGCCACTATCCCATGATCATTATTCCTGAGATGTTCAATAAAACCAAAATTAGCTTCGATAAAATTATTAAGTTGGTAATTTCATCCATGGTTAAACGCCGTATTATGGGCATTGATTATGGTGTTGCCATTATAAGTGAAGGAGTTTTTCACTTTTTGAGTGAAGAGGAAATTATAAACACCAAAATAAACTTTACTTACGATGAACACGGCCATCCGGAATTAGGAAATGTGAGCAAATCGCACATTTTTAACATGCTTACTCAGCAGGAATTAAAAAAACACCGCATTGTAACTAAGAGCCGTCCCAACGAATTAGGATATGAATTGCGTTGCTGCCGACCAAATGCTTACGATTTGAACTATGCAACCCGCTTGGGTCTGGGAGTTTTTAAATTATTTCAAGCCGGTAGGACTGGCTGTATGGTTACTGTTAGCCGTAAAGGCGACATTACCCCACTATTCCTGAAAGATGTTGAAGATGAAAAAGGAAAAGTGAAACCAAGGTTAGTTAACATTGATTCAGAAAATGTTCAATTGATTTATAGAAATAACCTGCATTATATTACTAAATCGGATTATAATGCGGCTAAAAAGTATCTAAAAGATCCGGAAGAATTCGATTTCTTTAAAATTCTTGGATGGGAACAATAGTAGAAAAAAACCGGCTTAAGTGAGCCGGTTTTTTTATAACCTATTCTTTCAAATATTTATTAGGGTTCATTGATTCATTGGATGATTATATTTTATAACTTAGTAAGCAAACTAAATTATTGATTTCTATTCATTTAAAATCCATGAGCTATGTCGAACCAAACTTACCGAGGTACCATTGCCATACTTACCGGTGGTGGTGATGTTCCCGGACTAAATCCAGCCATACGGGCAATTACTATACGGGCATTACGCGAAGGATATCGGGTATTGGGTTTTCGTCGCGGATGGGCAGGACCTATTAGTATTATCCGCGATAAAAAAGCCGATAATACCCCTTTTGTGATAGAGCTTACTGAAGAAATAGTTAACAAAGCAGGCAGAACCGGTGGAACATTTCTGCATACCTCGCGAACCAGGCCCAGCCATGTAAAGAAAGATGAAATACCGGAACATCTACGCCAAAAATATACCAATGAATTAAACGATTTGACACCAGAAATTCTGAATAATTTGGAGTTTTTAGGTATTAATTATTTGATACCCATTGGTGGCGATGACACACTGAGCTATGGTGTCCGCTTGTATTCTGAAGGAGTAAAGGTAGTGGCTATTCCAAAAACTATGGATAACGATGTTCCAGGAACCGATTATTGTATCGGTTTTAGCACGTGTGTAACGCGAACCATCAGTTTAGTAAATAACCTAAGGACTTCCGCCGGATCGCACGAACGGTTTTTAATCATCGAAGTTTTTGGACGATATGCCGGATATACAGCACTGCTTCCAACCATGGCCGGTGCAGCCAATAGGTGTGTTATTCCGGAATACAAATTCAATATTGAACATCTGACTGAATTGATGGTACAAGACCGCAACTCCAGTTCCAGTAAATATTCGGTGTTATTGATCTCCGAAGGAGCCACTTTTATGGGAATTGAAGATATGATGTACACACACCAAACTACCGATGCTTATGGACACAAAAAACTTGGTGGGGTAGGTCAGATAGTTGCTGATAGAATAAAAGATCTGGCTCCAAATTTCAATAACGGACATGCTATTAATTACATCAGTCAAAACCTTGGATACATGGTACGTGGGGGCGACCCTGATGCCATGGATTCAATAGTTCCTATGGCCTACGGAAACTTAGCACTCGACTTAATTCTTAAAGGAATTCATGGTCGGCTTGTCATTCTGCGCAATGGCAGGTACGATAATGCCCCATTGGAGGTGGTTACGGCATCAAAGAAAACAGTTGATATTCAGCAGTTTTACAATATTGATAGGTTGAGGCCTCAATACAATTCCTTTGAAATGAAACCTACCTTTATTATGACCGGAGGATAATTACTTCATGCGCTCATTTGGCTATATGACCATGAGATATTGAACCATTGAGCAAATGAACCAATGGACTAATGAGCTAATGGACTAAATGTAACCGGCTATTTTGTATGATGCCATTCCAAAAAGCTCGTGAATGAATGCATTCCAATTAAACAGCGTGCGGGCGTTAGGTACAAATAAGTCTTCAATTCCAAACCTTCGACTGCCTGAGTATTGATCGGCTGGATAAATATCACAATTCAAGCCTACTTTTTGAAAGCAAAGTTCGGCTCTTCGCATGTGCATTGCCGAAGTTATCAGGAGTAAATTCGTATGCGGATAATTTTGAAGTATTTTGGCTGTGAAAACAGCATTTTCATGGGTGTTTCTCGAATTTTCTTCGGTAATAATATCCTCGGACGGAATCCCAATTTTTACTAAAAAACCTTTAAGTAAAACCGATTCTACGGTATCTTTGGTAAAGAATTCTGCGGAACCACCTGCTATAAAAATCTTTTTGATACGCTTTTCTTTATAAAGTCGGACAGCCTGCCAGATGCGGTCGCTGCTTTGCAAAAAATTTATTTGCCTGGTTTGTGAATTATACCAAACCATTCCTGATAAAACAATGCCATAATCATATTGCACTAAAAGCGTGGCATCATCTGGAGCTTTTCTTTCCCATTTAATTAATAATTCATTTAAAATAAATTTATTGGAAAAAACCAATAAACAACCAAACGCAGCTATTGAAAACCACTTTTTTAGGCGAGCTTTTTTCACAAAAAACGCTAAAATTAATAAACTTAATATCCCCACTATTGGATTAATTAATAAGCCTAGAATTTTTGAAAGGACATAAAACATGGAATTATTCTTGAGTTAGAAATTTATGCAGTTTTTTCTGAAAGACCAAATTTAGAAGGTAATTAATCAGAATTAAAAATACAGAGGTCGATAGATAAATACATAACATAAAAGCAGTAAAATTCATAATTAACGATGATCTATTACCCCTCTGTCTGTCGACATCTCCCCTAGGTTTAGGGGAGATCGTATCAAATTAGCAATACTGCCAGCAATTTACATCTTCCCTTTCACAAGGGGAAGTCCCGACAGGGGAAGGGGTATATTGTATTAGCTACAGACCTCTACAAAAATATATCTATTTTCAAATTCCTTTGGTCAACTTATGCTTTTATTGGAATACTTGCCTTACTTCTGCCTCATGTAAATTGACATGGGAACTCCGGTAAAATTATAAGCTTCGCGAAGCCGGTTTTCAAGATACCTTTTATAAGGTTCTTTTACGTACTGTGGCATGTTGCAATAAAACGCAAATTGAGGAGTTAGAGTTGGCAATTGGGTAACATACTTAATTTTTATGTGTTTCCCTTTAGTAGCTGGAGGTGCATAATTATCTAATGCCTCAGCCAAAAATTCATTCATTTGCGATGTAGAAATTCGTTGTTTACGATTGGCATAAACTTCCATTGCCGTTTCAATTGCTTTGAATATTCGTTGTTTGGTTAGTGCCGATATAAACAGGATAGGAACATCGGTAAAAGGCATTAGCTTTTCCTTTACCATTTCAATGTATTTTTCCATTGAATGGGTATCTTTTTCAACCAAATCCCACTTGTTAACTAGCACCACAATTCCCTTGCGGTTTTTTTCAATCAAATGAAAAATATTCACATCCTGTGCTTCAACTCCTCGCTCGGCATCAATTAAAAGCAGGCAAACATCGGACTCTTCAATGGAACGAATGGCACGCATTACGGAATAAAATTCAATATCTTCGCTTACTTTGGTTTTTTTACGAATACCAGCGGTATCAATAATAATGAACTCGTGGCCAAATTTATTGTAATGCGTATTGATAGAGTCGCGGGTAGTTCCTGCAATTTCGGTAACAATGTTCCGCTCCTGATCGAGCAATGCATTTACCAGCGACGATTTTCCGGCATTAGGCCTTCCAACCACGGCAATTTTAGGAATTTCAATTTCGTCCTCACTTGGAGCCACTTTTTCAAAATGTGTTACTATTTCATCTAATAGCTCGCCGGTTCCGGAACCGTTGATTGACGAAACGGTAAAAACTTCACCCAATCCCAGCGAGTAAAATTCACCGGATGCATAAGCTCTTTCATGATTGTCAACTTTATTTACTCCCAACACCACTTTTTTTCGCGATTTTCGTAAGATACCGGCTACGCTAAGGTCTAAGTCAGTCACGCCATTGGTAACATCGGTAAGGAAAAGAATCACATCGGCTTCATCAATGGCAAGCATTACTTGTTTGGCTATCTCTTCTTCAAAAACATCTTCAGAATTGGTAATATAACCACCGGTATCAATTACTGAAAACTCGATACCATTCCATTCGGCTTTGCCATAATGTCGATCGCGGGTAACACCTGCCGTTTCGTCAACAATTGCTTTTCTCTCTTCAACAAAACGGTTAAATAAGGTTGATTTTCCCACGTTGGGACGTCCTACTATTGCTAAAATGTTTGCCATAATTCGTATTTGTTTTTGCTCAAATGGTTTGTTGGCTTGAGCATACCATAATTCAATTTATTGTTCGTAGCCAAAATATTTAAGATTTTGGTCTTTATCGCGCCAGTCTTTCAGCACTTTAACATGCAAGGCCAGAAAAACTTTCTTTTCAAAAAAAGCTTCAATATCAAGCCGCGCCATAGTTCCTGTTTTTTTTAGTCCACTCCCTTTATGCCCAATCAATATTCCCTTTTGTGAATCGCGGGACACATAAATTTGCGCCCTAATGTGTATTATGGTTTCCTCTTCTTTAAATTCTTCCACATTCACTTCGCAGGAATACGGAATCTCTTTGGCATAATTCAGGAATATTTTTTCGCGAATGATTTCCTGAACAAAAAAACGCTCGGTTTTATCAGTTAGCTCATCCTTGGGAAAATAAGGAGGACTCTCGGGTATTAGTTCAATAATTCGTTTAAAAACGTTTTCAATGTTGAATTTCTCTAATGCCGATACCGGAAATATTTCAGCTTTTGGTAGAATTGCTTTCCATTTATCAACCAACGTTTCGAGAATATCTTGACGGGTTAAATCAATTTTATTTATTAGCAAAAGAATGGGTGAGTCGCTGCGCTTTATTTTGTCAATATACTCCATGTTTTTTTCAGGCGTTTCCACCACATCGGTAACATAAACAATAATATCGGCATCGCTAATGGCTGTATCAACAAACTTCATCATACTCTGCTGTAGTTTGTAGTTGGGCTTTAAAATACCGGGCGTATCGGAATATATTAATTGAAAATCGTCCCCATTCACAATACCCATAATCCGATGACGGGTAGTTTGCGCCTTGCTGGTTATAATTGAAAGCTTTTCACCCACAAAAGCATTCATTAATGATGATTTTCCTACATTTGGATTTCCAATAATATTAATATATCCGGCTTTATGCGTCATTTTCAACTATTTTTTGCAAAGATACGGTTAGAGGAGGTCACTACAAAATATAAACGATATTTAAGATCGAAATAGATTGGGTTCTTTTTTTTTATTATCTTGACATTCTGAAAGAAAGGCCAATAAAATAACATTTTGTTGCCAGTTTATTGACTGTTAGGGTAACTAATTACTTAAAAACTGTTTAAATTTTTTGGCATTACAGGATTTAGAGTGAAAAATTTGCCATAAATTTAGCAAAGTGATTTCTTGACTAAAGAGAACAACTACGTGGATAATTTGTAATTTATCCTTCCTAACCTCCCTTAAACAAGGGAGGGACAGATTCTACGATTATTTGACAGGGGTAGATTTTAATTATTTCAAAGCAGTTTTAATTTGAAATTGGAATCAGCTCCCTCCTTTTTAAGGAGGGTTGGGGAGGATAAGCCTAAAAAAGGTTTAAGGTGTTACTATTTAACGATGTTTTGCTATGGATTTTAAAAGTGCTAATTATACAGAACCCAAATTGACGGGACTTTATCGGTTCTTTTGCTGGTGTTCCGGTGGCCGACTCTATTTATTGAAAAAATGCCCTACCGATTACAATGTGTTTTTTGGAATTGGCATGATTGTATTTTTAACGGGAATAATGGCTTCACTTTCCGGAAGTTACGCTTTTTTTACTGTTTTTAAAGATCCCTATCTTTCCTTGGCATTTGGTTTATTTTGGGGCATTCTAATCTTCTTTTTCGATTGGTATCTGGTGGCAAGTCTGCGTAAAGAAAACCGTGTATTTAAAGAAATTCTTACCGCATCGCCCCGAATAGTATTGGCCTTATTTTTGGCCATCGTAATTTCACGTCCATTAGAGCTAAAACTGTTTGAATCGGAAATAAATGGGCAAATTGAAAAAATGAGCCAGGTAAAATATAACGAATATAAAGATATTGTTGGAACCAGCTATGCTGAAATGGAACAGTTGCAAAAGCAGAATTCTGATTTTCAGAGAACTATTGATAATTTATTGGTACAACGCACCCAATTATTTGAATTACTTGTTGCAGAGGCCGAAGGACGAAGTCCGATAGCCAAGGTAGGGAAAGGATCGGTTTATCGTGAAAAAAAGGCGGAGTACGACCGGGTAAACTCAATTTATGAAGAGGAAAAGGCTCGATTGTATCCAATCATTGAAGCAAACAATCAACGCTTGGCACATCTTAGCCAAAACAAAGAGACTCAGCTTAATTCAGGTATGGGCACATTGAAAAAAGCAACTGGTTTTTTGGCGCGGTTGGAAGCTTACGGTCAATTAGGTGAACAGAATAGGGGCATACGATATACCGGATGGTTTATTTTGTTTCTATTTATTTGTATTGAAACCGGTCCTATGTTTGTAAAACTTATTTCGCGACGCGGAGCTTATGAGGATTTGTTTAATTTGGAAGAAACTAAAGTAATGGCTCCATCGCAATTGGAGTTGGTTCAGATTCATGAAAAAAACCGTCGTATGATAGAGTCCGAAAAAATGAAAAGCAATGCCCGATTGGTTGAAGAAGTTGAAAATAGTAAAGATTTTGCCCGATTGATGATGGAAGCCCAAGCAGAAATAGGCCGGGAAAGAATAAAACGATGGAAACAGCAAGAACTAAATAAAATAACTAATGAGTTGGATGATTATAAACTAACTATTGATGAGCTTATTGAAGAAGCCCGTTTGTATATGAAACCCAATTAACCGGAAACTTGCTTTTTAACTTCAATATATTCAAAAGGAAAATCAACTACTTCGGATAGTTCTTTTCCTACCTCAAGCATATCGTCATCGTTTTGATTATAAAACCAATCAATTTTAAGGTTTATTCCATTCAAATGAAGCTGATTGATTAATACTAAAATATCGAGAATAAATTTTGCCGATGAGGAATTGAAATAATCCAATTTGAATTTAAAAATGATCGGATTAGTGGCATGTTTCTCTACCTCAATAGCGGCTTTGGTATCACGGAATTTTTCCAACCAATTAATAATTGGCATATAAAAATTTCGAACATCTTCAGGTCTGGAACAACCTTGAAACTCAAAATTATTATTTCTAGAGTCTAAGACTACTTTTGGGGTAGATGTGGTTTCTTTAATGATTAATGATTCCATATTTTTAATTTTTTGAAGCACATTTTAATAGCGACAGTTCAAGGATGAAAAACACCAATTCCGATTCCTCCTGAACAAATTTATAGTTTATTTTTTGACCAGAGTTTCGAGCCATTTCAATAATTCCTAAGCCGGCGCCACCCTTATCGGAAATACGGGCTTTAGCAATGGAAGAACGATACAATTGATTTAACCCATCGCGGTTTAATGAATTTACCTCATCAATTTTTTGAGCTATTAATTCCGCGTTGCTTTGCTTAATGTAATTGCACACCGTAATTAAAATTTTATTATTATACAATTGCAAATTCATCTCCAATGGATAATGATTTCTTTTAAAATCAATTGGTATTCTATGTTTCACACTATTCTCCAAACTCTCAACTAATATGGAATACAACCGTTTTTGAACCACTAAATCCAAATTCAATGAATCCAATTCTTGCTTGGCTGAATTTAACAAACTTTCAATAATTTCAAAAGTCAATTCACCTTGAAACGAAATGATATTTTTTGATAAAACCTGGGTCATTAATTGGGTAATTTCAGGTGCAAGCTACAAAACAATTTTTGAATTCAAAAATTTTCCTTTTGTTAGCTGTAACTTCCTCTTTTCAGCATAACTACTTCCTTTTCATTTAAAAAGCGCCATTTTCCCCGTGGAAGATTCTTTTTAGTTAATCCTGCGTAATAAACCCGATCGAGTTTTTTAACCTTATAGCCTATATGTTCAAACATTCTGCGGATTACCCGGTTAGCTCCGGAATGTATCTCAACTCCTATTTCATGTTTATCGTCCGGATTGCAATAAGTTATCTCATCCACCTTAATTTTGCCATCGTCCAGCTCAATACCCTCATACAGTTTTTGTAAGTCCTCTTCAGCGGGAATGCGATCTAAAGTTGCCTGATAAATTTTCTTTTTATTGTTTCTTGGGTGTGAAAGAAAATCGGCCAATTCACCATCATTAGTCAACAATAGCAATCCAGTGGTGGCTTTATCCAATCGGCCAACCGGATAAACGCGTTCTTTGCAACCATTCCTGATTAAATCAATTACTGTGTTTTTGGCATGTGAATCTTCCAGTGTAGTAACGTAATCTTTGGGTTTATTTAAAAGTATGTAGGTCATTTTTTCGGGCATAATGGGTAAATCGTTAAATTTTACCACATCGCCATAAAGCACCTTAGTTCCCAATTCAACCACTATTTTTCCATTAATTGAAACCACTCCGGCAGCAATATAAGTGTCGGCTTCGCGGCGGCTGCAAATTCCGGCATTGGCTAAAAACTTGTTTAAGCGTGTTTCGTCCGATGTTTTTAGTGGGTTTGATTTTGCTTTGGGTTTTACAGTCTCATTATCCCCTTTTGTTTTTCTTTCGAAACCTTTGTTGCTTTTCTTTCCTCTGGGTTGGTCGTCGAATTTCCGGGTAGGTTTTTCGCCATGCGTATCATCTTTCCTTTTAGCGGGTGCAGCACTGCGGAATTCTTCCTGCTTTTTTCTAGGTGATGAACTGCTTGAAACCGGTCTCCTTTGGCTTGGCTTTTCACTTCGGGAATCATCTCTGCGCTTACTTTTCTTCTCACCTCGGGGAGCATCTGACTTTTTGCATTGCTTTTCCATTTCTTTTATTTTTTATTTCTTAGTATCGTAGTATGTAAATATCTTGAGCCGATTGCTTAAAGGGTAATTAATTCATATTCCAGTTGGCCAAGTCCAATTTTCTGTGCATGAAGCAATCCGGCCATCCAGTCGGTTTCTGGATGGGCCATTTTAAATTTATCAACACCCAAAGATTCGTGAAAGTGTTCTTGTTTTGCAGCTACTCTCGATTGTGCTTGCAAAGGCGCTTTGCTTACCATATCGGCGCAGGCTTTATCCAAGGCTACCGGATCGGTTGAGGCCGCCATTCCAATATTGGGAGTGAGTGGGTAATCGTTAAAACCCCAGCAATCGCAATCGGGCGACACATCCATAATAAAGCTGATGTGGAGGGCTGGTTTGTTTTTCAGAACCGCAAAAGCATATTCAGCAATTTTTTCGTTCATCAATATCGAAGCGTTTTCCCATACAACCTGAGCTGCATCGAATTGACAAACAGCCACACACTGGCCACAACCTACACAATTCTCGTAATTGATGATGGCTTTTTTATCGGCTGTTAAGTGAATTGCATCGTGGGCACATTTGGTAACACAAACATTGCAACCCGTGCAATTATCGGTTTGTATCCTTGGTTTTGATGTGGAATGGAGCACTAACTTGCCACCCACCGAAGCAGCTCCCATTCCTAAATTTTTTAATGCACCTCCAAATCCAGCCATTTCGTGTCCTTTAAAATGGTTCATTGATAGGATAATGTCAGCTTCGGCAACTGCAGCGCTGATGCGTGCTGTTTGACAGTGAGGCATGTTTATTTCAATTTCGCGTTGTTCGGTTCCTTTCAATCCGTCGGCAATAATTACCGGACAGCCCACCACTACTTCGGTGAATCCGTTTTGGGTAGCGCTTAGTAAATGGTCCACAGCATTCGAGCGCTTGCCGGAATACAGTGTATTGGCATCGGTTAAAAAGGGTTTTCCTCCGACTTTTTTAACTTTACTCACAACTTCGGCTGCATAATTGGGCCTAATGAAAGCCATGTTACCGGGTTCTCCAAAATGTATTTTTATGGCGGTAAATTTATGCTCAAATGCAATAGAATTAAAACCGGCGGCATCCATGAGTTTACTGAGTTTCTGCAGTAAGTTCATCTTTGGATTGGCTCGCAAATTGGTAAAGAAAACTTTTGAGGTAGCCATGAAATTTATGAATTAATTTGCAAAGAAACCATAAAAATACAACATAAACTAATAGGCAAGGATAGTGATGGTGGCAAACACAAGTAAGAGGTTTAAATTTCAACTATCGGCTCTGCTGCAGCGCGATTACGGTGAAATCACTTCGTTAAGTTGCATCGCGTGGTCAATCTATTTCAATAACATTATTCAAAACCTAAGCTGACCATTTTACTCTTTTGCAATTTATTAAGCCACACGAGAGGACTCGTGCGGCAGCTGGGTCCGTGAGGTTTAATTTACCTGACAGCTGTAAAGTGGCTTCCAATAAATTTTGAACTAAAAAAAAAGTTAAAGAAACCAAGGTTTGAAAAAAATGCAGTAAATTAGCGGGAATCAATTTATGTAATATTAAAATTAACTAACACTATATCAGCCATGAAAACGCTAAATCTGAATTTGTTTGTTATCTTTTTAACAACCTTTTTCCTATTGGTAAGTTGTACCAACAATCCAAAACAGGGAACTACAACTACAAAAGAAGGTTCCGAAATTACAGTAGTCAATCAGGATATGAAACCTGAAATTGCAAAAATATTGAATCAGTTTCCGACTCCCTTTGAGGTTTCTACTCTGGTTGAAAAAGCAAAAGCCGGTTTTATTTTCGACTTAACCAATCCGGTTGAAAACTTAGACAAATATATTACAGAACAAGCAAAAGCATTGTACCTTGGGGTATATGGCGCCGACCTATCATATGCTGCTGTTTATAATCGTTCCGAAGAAATTAACATTTTGATGGAATGTACCGGCAAATTAACTGACGATCTCGGAATGGCCGGAATCTACAATGAAGATTTAGTAGAAACCGTTAAAAAGAATTACGACAATAAAGAATCGCTGGTGGACATTTTCACAAAAGTTTTTGATGACACCAAAAGTTTTTTATCGAAAAACAATAAAGACAAGGTGAGTGTATTCATTGTGACGGGAAGTTTTGTGGAAACCATGTACCTAGTCACTAGCTTAAATATGACAGCGAAAAACAATCAGGAACTCACCAAAATAATTTACAATCAGGAGGAAAACCTTGACAAACTTTTAAATATTCTCGGCTCCTATTCGTCGGACGAAGCGATAAAAAAGTTGGCAGAACCCTTAACCAATTTTAAAGCGTTTTATGCAAACAATCCGACAAAACCCAATGAGAATTTAACTCCTGAAAAAGCTGTTGAATTGAAAAATTTGGTTGAAGCAGCCCGGGCTAGTTTTGCTAATTAAAAATTCACCCAATAACCATAGCACCGTAACCCAAATTGAGCGATTTGCGATAGCAAATCTGCTCAATCGACTGAACAATTGTAGGTTTCCACAAATTTTCGCTTCACTCAATTTGTGAAAAACAACAATTGCTATGTCGGGGTTATACCTAAGTAAAGCGCTTTTTCCCCCGAGGACTCGGGGTCAAATCGCTCAACTTAGGAGTAAATCAGAATAAGGATGGGTTTGTGGCATTTTTTTCCTGTTACGTTTAATTTTACAATTTAAAATGTATGTCAGAACCCATTCTTATTGCCTTGGTACAGCTATTTGCTATGGTAGCGGCATCACGACATCAAAAAATATCGGAAAATACCCGCCTAATAATTGAAACCTACCTTAAGCAATACCTGAACAGCAAGGAACTTGAAGAGTATCTGCTTCTTTACGATGAACTGTTTTCATTCCATTCCATAGGCGATACAAGCGACCAAAAAGAGAGCTCGAACACGCTAAACAAAATGATGAAATTTTGCGACGGGATTGGTAAGGGATTGCAGCAGAAAGACAAAATTATCGTATTTATAAAGTTCATTGAATTTATCGAGGAGATAAACAAGACTTCGGGGGAAGGCAGCATTGAGCAAAAAGACTATGAAGTGGAGTTTTATCGGATTATCCGGGCATCGTTCAAGATATCGGATGACGAGTATCGGTATTTATTCGGATTCCTGCTAAACCCTTTCAATAGCTCCATTGATGACGCTGATTTGTTGATTGTTGGCTCAGAAACCTATTTGCAGGATAAGAAAAACAAGAAAATTATCCGTGAAAAATTGGAGGGAAGCATTCTGATTCTTCATTTAAAAAGCGTTGATTTACTCATTGGAAGGTATTTAGGAACCGACGATTTGTATTTGAATGGGCATTATATGTTACCCAATCAATCGTTTATTTTGAATTCGGGAGCCATCCTTAAAAATCAGAAAATAGCTCCCATTTATTACACCGATATTGTGGCGGGTATTGTGAACCTTCACCAGCATGTTCATTTGCAGTTTACCGCACAAAATATAAGCTTTTCATTCAAAAACAGTCGGAATGGAATCCAACCTTTTTCGTTCACCGCCGAATCGGGCGAACTAATTGGCGTTATGGGTGCCAGCGGTGCGGGAAAGTCCACTTTGCTCAGTTTGCTGAACGGCACATTGGGACTTCAGCAAGGGAACATTTCTATAAATGGCCATGATTTGGAACTGGAAAATGAAAATCTTAAACGCATCATTGGCTATATTCCGCAGGATGATTTATTGATTGAAGAGCTTACTGTTTTTCAGAACCTGTATTTTAATGCCCGTCTTTGTTATAGCGGTTATTCCCCTTTTAAACTTACCCGCACCATTTTGGAAGCGTTAAACAATGTTGATTTATCGGGAATCCGCGATTTGGTGGTTGGTAATCCCTTAAACAAAGTGATAAGCGGCGGCCAACGCAAACGGCTTAACATTGCGCTGGAGCTAATCCGCGAGCCTTTTGTCCTTTTTGCCGATGAACCTACTTCGGGGCTTTCATCCATGGATTCGGAAATGGTGATGCTACTTTTGAAAGAACAGACCTTGAAAGGACGACTGGTAATGGTTAACATCCATCAGCCATCGTCCAACATTTTTAAATTGTTCGATAAACTTTTGATTCTCGATAAAGGTGGATTCCCCATTTATTACGGGAACCCAATTGATTCCATCACCTATTTTAAATCGGCCAGCAATTATGTGAACCCAACCGAAAGTGAATGTTTGAGCTGCGGTTATGTAAACCCGGAACAGCTTTTTCAGATAACCGAGGCTAAAACCATCAGCAAGCACGGCAAAGTGACCAATCAGCGCAGTTCGTTGCCCGAAGATTGGTACCAGCTTTTCAAAAAGAACATCCAGCCCCAGTTGCAGCCTATTGTTCAAAAGAATGAGTTACCTGAAAACAATTTTCGCATACCCAATAAACTCCAGCAGTTTTCAATTTTTAGTTTACGCAACCTGCTTATCAAAATAACCAACCGGCAATACATTTTGCTCAATTTGCTGGAAGCTCCTTTTTTGGCCTTTATTTTGGCCTATTTAACCCGATACAGCGTTGATCAGCCGTATGTTTTTGGGCAAAACAAGAACATAATTGCCTACCTGTTTATGAGCGTGGTGGTGGCCTTGTTTTTAGGGATGATGGTAAGTGCCGAGGAGATAATCAGAGACCGGAAAATACTCAAGCGGGAGGCATTCTTAAGGCTGAGCCGCTTTAGTTATCTGAATTCGAAAGTGCTTTTTCTGTTTGGACTTTCTGCCATTCAAACCCTTTTTTTCGTATTGGTCGGGAACCTCATCCTTGGCATTCACGGCATGATGTTCAGCTACTGGATCATCCTATTTTCCACATCCTGTTTTGCCAATTTGGTCGGATTGAATATATCATCGGGATTGAATTCAGTGGTTAATATTTACATTTTGATTCCGTTCTTTCTGGTTCCCCAGATTTTATTAAGCGGTGTAATTGTTCCATTCGATACGCTGAACAAGACTATCTCGCAGAGCGAATCAGTTCCTGTGGTTGGCGATTTAATGGCATCGCGATGGGCTTTTGAATCCCTGGCGGTGGAGCAATTCAAAAACAATGAATTTACAAAACCGTTTTATTCCTACGACAAAGAGTTGTCGGATGACTCATACGTAATGGGGTATCTGATTCCAGCTATAAAATCAAAAGTAGATGAATGCCATCGCAATTTGTTGTTGAACCGGAATCCGGCTCTAACCGATGATGAGTTGACGTTGGTTAAAGGAGAAATACAAAAACTGGAAGTTGAAGCCGGGTTTAAGCCAGCCGTTTGTAACCGTTTTTTGACCTTGGAATCCCTCAACGATAGCACTCGTAGGCAGACTCAAGATTACTTGGATTCCCTCCAAAACTATTATTCAGCACATCACAAATTGGTTTTTGCCCGGCGCGATAAAGTGTATCAGGATTTAGCACAAACGATGGGAACCGATGGG
>Ga0172379_10004662_pt1 | contig 19913 bp, 20 predicted proteins | sample GrowelOW334metaG_FD_119756 | JGI IMG/M metagenome (GOLD analysis project Ga0172379, IMG submission 119756) | Groundwater microbial communities from an aquifer near a municipal landfill in Southern Ontario, Canada - Groundwater well OW334 metaG | ecosystem: Environmental > Aquatic > Deep...
CCACGCCTCGATGACGTTGGCCGCAGCCTCCGCCTTCTTCATGCCCCGGTAGCCGTACACCGTCTCGACCGGGCCACCGCCAGGGTTGGCGCCGATGATCTCCAGCGCTTTGCCCCATCGCTCTGGTGCCTTCTCGCGAGCCTCCTGGAGTGCTGGTGCGATCTTGGCCGCGGTGGAAATCAGCCCGCCCTTCCCTTCCTCGCGCTGGCCAGTGACCTCACGCCAGGCTGCGTACGTTGCATCGTGGTAACTGCCGTCCTTGAACTCCCCTGCCCATGCACCGGTGTGGTCTGCCAGCTTGTCGCGTGTCTTCTCTGAAACGCCGGCTGCAGTCTGCGCCTTGGAGATCTTCTCCTTGCTCTTCTGCACCACGCTGTAGACCGAGGCGCCGTTCGTTGGGTTGTCGTCATCGAACGGCATCCCAGAGAGCATCTTCGCTCCGATCACCTGGTCGTTCGTCGGCTTGATGTTGCTCCCGTTCCCCGCGGGCTTGGATGCGGTCGTGTTCGGGGCCGCGATGGCCTGCTTACCTGCCGCGGCTGCGGCTGCCTTCTTGGCCGCCTTCGTTGCGGCACCCTTCTTCGCGGCCTCGGTCATCTTCGACGCCTTCTCGAACGCGGCCTTCGACTGCGCCAGGTCCAGCTTCATCTTCGCCACAACCGCGTCCGCAGCAGCAGATTCCACGTCAGGATCGAGCGTCTTGGCAGCACCGAGTTGGTTCTCGACGTTGGAGAGTTGCGCCTCGATCTTGTCGAGGTCCTCCTTGGACTTCGCCTCTGCCACCGTGGCGCCGAGTTCGCCAGCAGACTGCTCGACGGCAGCAACCTTCCCTGCCGCGGCGCCCTTGTTGGCGAACGCGTCGTGCTCCTCCGGGGTCAGCGCGTCCTTCAACGCCTTCTCTGCATTCGTGAAGTCGTGGAGCGTCTTGATCCCGTCCTCGCCAAGATGCGCGCCTGGCCCCTGCGCGCCCAGCTTCACCGCCAGCAGCGCCATCTTCTTCTGGTGTTCGACGAACGACGCCTTCGCCTTGCCCTTCGGGGAGTGCACCTCGGCCTTCGCCGCCGCCGCCGGCGCAGCCTTCTTGCTCACCGCAGCTAGGAGCTTCACGTTGCCCGCGAGAGGGGCACCCTCCCCAGGCTCCCCGACGAACGGGATCACCTGCCCGTGGAGCGTGCGAAAGTAGTCCGCCGGGACATCGTAGGACTGGTCCGTGCGGACCTCGCCATCACCGCCGCCGTCGCCGTTACCCCCGTCCGCGTCCGCACGCTCCGCCTCGACCAGCACGACATCGACGCCACGGTCGGCGAGCCAGGACCGAGCATCCTCCGCGCTCATCTCGCTCTGCAGGAAGCGGTACCCCTGGACCGCACGCGTCCCGCGGGCAGCCTTGGGCTCACCGGCCAGCACGAGCACCCCGGGCTCTTCCTCTTCCGCGCTCAGCGAACGGAACCCATAGGCAGGCAGGACGTTGGCGATGTGGTAGGTCTTGCGCGACTTGGACGCCTCGTCCCCACGAGCACCCGGCTCCTGCTCGGACTCCTGCTCGGACTCCTGCTCGGTGGCCGTGCTCCCCGTCTCGCCTCCACCGGCCTCGCCGTCCTCCTCCGCTTCCTGGGACGGCGCCTCCTCCGTCAGCTCGACCTCGATCTCCACCTCGTGCCCGCCGAGGTTGCTGCCGTCCCCGCCCTCGCCGCCATCTCCCTCGCCGTCGCCCTTGGGTGCGGGTGCGGGCTCCGCCTCCTCGAACAGCACCGGCTCCAGCTTGTGCTGGCCGAGCCAGACGCGAGCCTGGCCCGGGGTGAACTCCTCGATGGCGAAGCGGTACGCCTGCACCGTCATCGGGCCGCCCTCGCCACGCCGCCCCAGCACCGCAGCGATCCCGGGCGCGAGTTGCTTGCGCCGGAAGGACTTCGGGTCGAACTCGCCCGGGTCGGCCATGCGGGCCGCATGCTCGCTGGGGTACGGCATCCTACTTCTTCAGCTTGGGCTTCGCAGCAGGCTTCGCAGCTTCCGCACTCTTCGGCTTGGCCAGGGGGAGTGCCTTGTCGAGAGCGCCGTGCGACTTCCAGTACGCAGCGGTCCACTCCTTGTTCGACCACGGATCCTTCTGCTTGCCGACCTTGTCGTTCGCTGCGCGCTCCGACGCAGACTCGATCGCGTTCAGACGATCGCTCTCCGTCTCGAACTCGAACGATCCAGCCACCTTGCCGGCAGCTGCCAGGTTGCCGCCCACGAGCTTGCCGTCACCGGGGTCGCCCGAGAACGCCATCACGCTCCCGTTCACCGTGCGGAAGTAGTCCGCGGGTTCCTCCGCATCGGCACGGGCCACCTCGACCGCGTACGCGTGCACGCCATGCTGGCCACCGAGAGACTCGATGTCTGCACCCGCATGCGACGTCACGAAGCCAGCCAGGTACGCATCGTCCTGACGCGCCGCATCCTCGCAGCCACGCTTCGATGCAGAGTTCTCCAGGAGGACTCGATCCTTGTTGGCCATCTGCTCACCCTGCCTTGCGCGTGCGGGTCTTGCGCGGGGACGGAGGTGCCGGCTCGCTGATCTCCGCGGGGACGTGGTCGGGCTCCGCTGGCGCCTCGACCACGGGCTCCGCCACGGGCTCCGCCACGGGCTCGATGGGCGCGGGCGGATCGGGGATGAGTACTGGCTTCGACTGGACGAGACCTTCCTTGATGGGCTGCTCCGTCAGCACGAGGTCCAGCACGCGGTCGAAGCCCATGTGCGAGAGCTGGTGCTCCGCGTCCTGGGCGTCCTCGCCGTGGACGACGAGCGTCTGCTTGCGGTGCCGCCCGATCTCGCCGACGCGCAGCCCCAGGAACTCCGCCTTGTACTCACGCATGCTCGTCTACCTGTCCGCCCGGTCAGATCCCGAGCTGCTGGAGCACGTCCTCGATGATGGGCTGCGCGACGCAGCGACAATTTATCGAGCCGAATCCAGGATGTCCGCCGACAGACGGATCGTCCGGGTCGCCCGGCGGGTTGGCCCACTCGTAGACCTTGCCGTCCCGCGCCCGGTGGCTCGTCGCCTCGTCCTCGGGGTCCGCGCCGCGCGCCTGCGCCTTCGCGTCCGGACGGACACGCTCGTCCTGCGCCGACAGCCAGCGGTAGCGCGTGATGCCCAGGTCCTGCTGCCTGGCGCTGTCGAGCTGCCCGTGGACCTTGGCGATCTGGTCCCTGGCGATCAGCCGGCCGCGGGTCTGCGAGACGCCGAACCGACCCGCGATCTGCTCGCCCATCGTCTCCGGCCGCGTCCCCGAAACCAGTCCCCGGCCGACGATGCCCTCGACCTCACCGAAGAACTGCGAGGCGATGCTCTGGATCAGCGCGACGTTCGTGGCCCGGAAGACCTCCTCCCGGGCGGCGAGCCCCACGTCCCGCATCAGGGGATTGATCCCCAGGAGCGACTTGAACGTCTCTCCGAGCGACTGCCGGACGGTCCCATCCACGAGCCGGAAGATCACGCCCAACTCCCCGCCCAACCGCTCCGCGACCCAGGTCTTCGCCCACTCCAGCGAGACCCTGCGCACCAAGGAAAACACCCTGCGTGTGATGGTCTCGCCAGACGCATCCACACGGACACCGCTCATCCGTTCGAGCTTCGCCACGGCTGCCGTCCCTGGGTCACCCTCGGGCTCCGGCAGCACCTCGCCCTCTGCCTCTCGCAGCAGCCGCATCAGGTCCGGCATCAGGGAGCGGCGCATGTCCTCGACCGCAGCGTCTACCAGCTTCCGCATCCTCTCCTCTGCTCGGAAAGGACGGAGCGGACGCGGCGCACGAGGCAGGCGCCTCGGTCTGCGTGGCTGGCGCGGGGTCTGCATCTACACTCCGTAGTGCGGTTCCGTGGAGTCGAACGATCTCCAGACTCGGGGCTTGGCCGTCGCGCTCGCGACTCAGGGCGCATAGGGCGTCCTCGCCGGGCGCTACCCCGACGTCCAGCACGCCTACACCCTCCGGCGGGGTTCCCAACCCCCTGGACCGCATGCGGCGCTCGCCCTCCGGCCTTGGCAGCGCCTCTCTCTGCCCACCCACCCGCGGGCAGCCTCCAACCCAGCCTCCTCGTCCCGTGCTGGCCGCGCCCGTGACGAGGCACCGCGGACCAGGTCAGGTCCGCGTCGGTGTGCTACCCGATCGCGATGCAGGTCACCACGTCGCCGGCCTGGTTGTTCGGCGTGGCCCCACCCGCCAGCACCAGGCGGACGTCGTTGGCGACGATGGCCCAGGCCTCGTTCTGCGGCCGGGCGTGGTTGATGATGACCGAGTCCATCGGACCGAAGTCGAAGTGGAACTGCACCTCGCCCGCGGTCACCTGGTCGGCATCGATGGTGATCTGCTTCATGGCGAACCGCTGACGCGTGTCCAGCATCCCGCCGTAGGTCGCCGCCGCATCCCAGATGTCCGCCGCCGCGTCCAGGTTCTCCGTGACGTTGCGCGGCGTCTCGCTCGGGACCGTCTCGACGTAGAGCACCACGGTGTCGCCCGGGATGTCGATCCCGGTGTAGCCCACGGGCGCAGCCACGTTGTACGCGATGCGCGCCGCGTCCACGACTCCGGACAGGGCATCTGCGAGGTTGATCCGGGCGTTCGCCGCAGCGACCCCACGGTACACCCAGATCCGCCCCGCGGTCCCGCCGGTCGGCGGGGTGTTGTCCCGGAATTCGATCGGGACCACGGTCCCGTCCGTGCCCTGGACGCTGATCCAGTCCGCGTTGAGCGGAAGCGTCGCCAGGAACAGGCGGTCCTGCATCGGCGCGCCACGGTGCACCGCCGGACGAGCCCCGGCGGCGAACTTCGCCCCGGCTCCGCCACCGATCACCTCGGCGATGGTGAAGTACGCGTCCGCGAGCTTGGCGCGACCGTTCGCGCTCGCCTGCAGGAAGCCCGCGGCCATCTTCGCCAGGCCTGCGACCGTCGCGGCCAGGGCTCCGTCGGCCAGCGCGACAGTGTCCACGGAGCGAGGCGCAGGGTTGGCCATCCCGCGGACCGACGCGGTGGACAGCGCGTCCGTCCCCGCGTGCTCCTCGCCACCGGCCGTGGTCCCGAGCAGCAGGTCGTCCGCGATGTTGTTGACCAGCCCCGCCGCGATCACGACCGTGGCGTTCCCGCCGAGCAGCCGGGAGGTCACGTAGTAGCGCAGCGTGGTCGGGTCGTAGGAGAAGATGCACGCCTGCCCGGCCTGCGCGGCGAGCTGGTTGTACGCAGCCACGATCAGCGCAGCCGAGTTGAGCGCCACCGCAGCCGCGCCGCCGATGGAGAACGCTGCAGGGTTCGGGACCGTCAGCGCGACCAGCCCGGCACCGTTGACGTTGACCCGCAGGTCCGCGTTCACGCCCGCGGCAGAGATGTCCAGCGAGCCACCGGGCAGCCCACAGCTCTGCGCGGGCAGCGGGAAGGAGAGCCCCTGCCGCGACCGCAGGTCCTCGATCCAGCCCGTGCCGGCCGCGCCGTCCGCGGTGATCGTCCCGGCCATCGCAGGCACGACCACCCGCGCCAGCGGCACGTCCCCGGCGGTCAGGGCGGGGTCTGCCGGAGCGCCGGCCGCAGCACCCTCGCGGACCGTCAGCACTCCAGCCTCGGTGCAGACCACGACGTCCCAGCGGGGGTTCACTGCGTCTGCGATCGCGATCACCAGGCCAGCGCTCGTCGGGCACGTGGCCTTGCGACCGCGGTGGCTGACCACCGTTCCGCCCGTGACGACGCGGACGCTCATCGCCGGCACAGCCAGCGGCGTCACCGCGCCCTCTGCTCCCACGCCGACCACGACACCCCGACCCGCCGCGGCAGTCGGCGGGGTCGTGATGTCCATCGCCACCTGAGCCCGAGTCAGCCGGACATCGGTGTTGATCTTCTCCTCGGTCAGGAAGTCGTCGGCCATCTTGAGCCGGCCGGCCGCGTCCGCGGACAGTGCGCCGCTCCGGAGATGCGCAGTCGCCACGGACTGCGAGCCGAGCACCTGTGCCGCCTGGCCGCGGGCGTGGTCCAGGTTGTCGCAGCCGGGGATCGCCACCCCGCCGTTCGCAGTCAGCAGGCAGAGTTCCGCGCCGACGTCCGCACCCGTGCCCGCGGCCAGAGCCACGGACGAAGTGGAGCCACGCGTTCCGGAGGTCACGAGGTAGCGGCCAGACGCAGCGTCGTACCGCACCTCGGCCAGGGTGTACGCCGCGGACGCGTGCGCCGCCCGAATGGAGACCTGCAGCGCCGCAGCGATCAGCGCGCCGGAGTTCAGCCCAGCCTTGGCAATCTCGCAGTTGTGCGCACCGATCCCGTCGAGGTCGACGTTGATGTCCCGGGTCGCCGCGCCACCGGTGATGTCCGTGCTCGGCGTGATGCCGGAGAGCGTCAGGCCCGCAGTCTTGCCGCGGTCCTGCGCCAGCTTCACGTCCGTCAGGAACAGGTCCGCGAACTTGTCCCTGGCGGCTGTCGTGGCCGTCCAGAAGCCGTCCACGAACAGCGCCTGCGCCGTCGCAGTCAGCCCGAAGAAGCCCGCGGCGAACTTGTTGCGGCTGGCGTCCGCCGCAGCGAACAGCCCGTCCGCGAACTTCGCGATCAGCGAGTTCGTCCAGAAACCGTCCGCGAACTGCGCCGCGCTCGCCGCCACCCCGGCGCCGAAGTACCCGGCGGCCATCCGCGAGCGACCCGCCGCGTCCGCGGTCAGCAGGCCGGGCGGCATGTAGTCCTGGGAGACGAGGTGGATGATGGCGACCTTGCACGGGAGGCCACTCGTGTCCAGCGTCTCGACGAACTGCACCGCGTTGGCGACCCATCCGGTCGCCTCCAGCGTCTCGACCGCGGTGTTGACCGCATCGTCGGTGTCGTAGATGTTGCGGATCGGCACCAGAACGGTTCGCGCCTTGGTCGTCGCCATCTGCCAGCTCCTTGTGCCCCAGGCGGCCACCGGCCGTCCGCTGATGAACGGAAACATGGCCCGCACGACCGCGTCTCATGCGGATCCGCGAGCCATCCTTTTGCCGAATCGGACAGAATTCGCCGCTGGCGGCACTACCATGCGCCGCAGGGCGATTCGCGTGCTGTTTGACGCGCCGCAACTGCGCGGAACAACCACAGTTCTACAGAATGGCGATTTTATTGGGTCGCGTATGCACCGCAGCCAGATGGGTGGCCGCAATGGCGCAGAATCACAAGTCTTTCTGGGTCAGAGGAACCGATACATCGCGGCGAATGTACCGTCAGGACTCGGAAGGTTCCTCCTCTGTCGATGCCGCGAACGCCTTGTGCTCCTCGGGGAAGTCCTTGGCGAACGGGCCGATCGGCTCCCCGCCCATCACCGTCACCGGCTTGCTCAGGTCCGGAGCGCACCGCAGGCCCAGCACCGCCGTGGCCCGACGCGCGATCCGCTCCGTCGTGCCCTCGTCGACGTCCAGGAGCCCGCAGTCGTCGTCGTAGACGGCCTTGTAGAGCCCCCAGATCTCCTCGTCGCTCATCTTGTCCAGGTCGAGCACCTTCGCCATGGCCAATCACCTCCCGTGTTCTCTGCATCATACCACATCTGGCCATGGAAATCAGGGGATCCACTCGCCCTTCTTCGCCTTCTCCCACTGCGCGATCGCCTTGTCCCGCACCTTCTGCTGCGCGGAATAGGCTGCATCCTCGCCGGATACGGTCTGCAGGTTGGTCAACGCCTCGCCGAGCTTCTTTTCCGCCGCCTCCGCCTTCGGATGGTCGGGTCCGTGCTCCAACACTGCGGCGGTCCACGCGTCCGCCGCCTCGTCCACCTCGACCTCGCGGAGCACGCCCATGGAGTGCTTCTCGTAGTCCTCGCCGGCTTCCTTGGCCGCTTCCTCCAAGAGTGCGTCTGCCGCACGCTCAGCCTTGATGGCTACCTTCTTCTCTTCCATGCTCAATGTAGGGTTGGACCTGGCCTTGTTGGACGCGACCAACGCGGCAGCGTACGACTCCTTCGCTGCGGAGAACTTCGCATGAGCCTTGGCTTTCACCGAAGCCGCGGCCTTCTCCTTGGCGTGCTCGCTGGCGCCCTTGTCCAGCAACCCGAGGAGCTTCGCGTGCCCGGCAAGGGGTGCCCCGGCACCTGGCTCACCGACGAACGGGATGGTCTGGCCGAGCACCTCGCGGAAGTAGTCCGCGGGGACGTCGTACGCGAGGTCCACCCGCATCCTGGCCGCGAGCACGAGCGACGCCCTGCGGATCGCGGCATCACGCGTCACGATCCCGTCGTCGCTGTCTGCCTTCTGGGTCGGTGCGCCAGGCAGTCCGCCCGGCGAAGGTGCGCCAGGAGCAGGCGCGCCAGGAGGAGTGCCCTGCGTCGGGTCCTCCCCCTCGATCAGCGCCGTCTCCCCGCTCCACTGCCCACGCCCGAACCTGCTCTGCCGCACCTCGCCCGCGCTCAGGACGCCCATCTCCAGGTACGTCTTGTCCGTGGACGCCTGCTTGCTACGCTGTTCGGTCTTCTCCCCCTCCGACTGCTCGTCCAACGGTAGCCAAGTCACCTCCCACTTCTCGGGCTCCTCGCCCTTGCACGGGCCGCCCTTCGCCAGCGCAAGCAGCCGCCCCACGTACTCGACGTGACGGCTCAGCTCGTTGTGCTGGTACGCCGCAACCCGCGTCTTCCACCACCGCCAGCCCGCCTCGTCGTCCGTGCTCAGGCCAGAAGGCGAGTGCCCGAACAGCACCGTCAGCGCCATCTCTGCCGTGGCGGCGATGCCCTGCGCCTGCCGGTCGTACAGGTCGGCCAGGCCAGCGACCGACCTGGTCACGTACTCCATCTTCTCGCCTTCGCCGAGCAGCACCGTGCCGAGCACGTCCCGGCTGAGCGAGATCATCCGCAGGCGCTCCAGCGCGGCCTCCCGGTTCTTCCCGGAGAGCAACGCCTGGAGCTGCGGCATCGTCATGATGCCCGTCGAGTAGCTCCGCAGCAGCACCCCGAGATCACCCTCGGTCCGCCGGAAGTCCACCACCAGCCGCCAGCACCGCTGGAGGACGCTGTCGTGCGAGTTGCTGTTCTCGTTCTGCAGCCGGGGAGGCAACCAGATGCCGCTCAGCACGATCATCCGGCTGCGGTGCACGTACGCGTTCGGGACGCTCGTGCCCGTCGCCGAGTACGGGTAGATCGCGTAGACGTCCGGCTCGGAGAACCCGGGCTCCAGGAAATTGTTCTGCCAGGAGTGCGGCTGGAACTGGTCCCGCTCCATGAGCGTCGCGTGCGTCACGCGCCGGATGCGCCCGGTGTCCACCGCCTGCGTCACCTCCTGGCCGTCGTCCACGCCCAGGTAGATCGCGGAGATGCCGTCCTTCCTGGCGAGCTTGCCGGCCCGGTTGAGCAGGTCCCGCATCCCGACCCGCCACAACTCGTCACCGATCGGGTCGTCCCCACCCTCGACGTCGTCGCCGTAGGTGATCTCCCACCCGCGGCGGGTTGCCTCGTCAGGCAGCGCGCAGCAGATGCGTTGCGCGTAGACGTTGGTGCGGTACAGGTCGTCGAGCGAACTCTGGTCCAACCAGAACGCGGGCTCGATCGCCCCAGGGGATGCCGAGCCGGACGATTCCTTCCACGAGGACAGGACTTCGGAGAGCCCGTCCGCGCGAAACATCTCGTCCGTGTCCGTGGCCATCCACTGCTCCGGGTCACCCAGACAGGACAGGACGTCCCCTGGTTGTGCTCGCCTGGTTGTTCGAGGATGAGGGCATCATCTCGCGCCATTCTGGCGCGCTCAAGGAAAATCGCCCGACGCGCGCGGGCGCGCGCGTTATGTAGACAACGCGCTCCGGACCGCGCCCATGGCCAATCTGTGGTGCCTCAACGCCGCGGGGGGACCGCTCAGGCAAGCCGCGCCCGCAGCCTCCTTGTACGTCGCCCCGAGGCGGTATACCGCGACGAGCACCTCGTCCGTCGCGTCCGTCCACTCCGGGCACGCGCGCCTGGCCCGGGAGACCACCGCCGCCGCAGAGGACAGCCTGGACGCAGCCTCCTCGATACGGCCAGCTGCCGACGACCGACGGCCTCCTCCGATCGGGGAGTTCGGATCTGGAAGGCGGGAGGCGTGCAGCCCCATCGCGTCCTCAAGGCCGACCGCCCAGCAGCGCAGCACTGCCGACGGGTGCGGCCAGCGCTCGTCGTCCCCCGCCTTGCTGCAGCAAATCGTGCTCCGCTCGTTCCCCAGTCCGGCGAGGTACATCTGCGCCGTGGCCGCGGGGTCGAGGTACATGCACGGGATGCCAGCCTTCTTCGCGATGCTCTCGACGGCCTCCGTGTCCGGCCCCTGGTGCACCACGACCACGACGTCCACACCTCGCCGCCTCCCCCACCCGAGGATCACCCGCCGCTCGTGCGCCGCCAGCAACTCGCCACCGTGGTACTCGTCCTTGCCCGGCATGGTCGCGCAGACGAAGGTGGCCTTCCCTGCCAGCATCTGCTCCAGTCCGGCCTGCACGCGCCGGAGCCTGTCGGCAGCCCGGACGGTCCCGCAGCCGACCGTGGAGTGAGCGAGGTAGACCAGGCCACGCAGGATGGTGCCCGTGCCGCTCAACGCCGCCTCCTGTAGCATCCGCTGCAGTAGATGTGGCCTGCGCCAGGACGTCCCCCGCAAACCGGGCACACCCCGTCCTTCGCCTTCGCCCTCGCCAGAGACCTCGGCCACCCGCCTTCGCCGCGATCATAGCACGCGGTGGTTGCCCAGAACAGAGGACGGCCTGCGCTGCCAGATCGACGGCTCGGAAGTGGGGTCCCGCATCCGCACAAGCACAACTCGGGTACACGGTCGCGATGGCCTGGGCTGCACTTCCTGCGTCCGTTGGTCCGCCAGACCTCGCGGTCCGCAACCCGAGGATCACGAGGACCAACCTCGCAGCCCATCTTCGACAGACCGAGACGCAGCTTCTCAACCGCGTTCATCTCGATCTGGCGCACACGCTCCCTTGTCACGCCCAGCAGGTCGCCGACGGCCTCCAGCGTGATCCACCCGTCGCCTCCGGTGTCGTCGCAGTCGCAGTCGGCATCGACCCCGTCAACACGCACCAACCCGTCTGCTACGTCGAGCGAGCACGACACCGGGAGGTCCCAGCACGCATCCAGCGGGACGGGACGAGCAGTCCGCAGTCCACCAACCGACATCACATCGAACGCCAGGTGGTGCCGGCAGCCGACAAACGGGCACGGACGCTCCTTCGGGCACTCCCCGCGGGTTGCAGGACGGCTGTGCTCCCACGGGTCGATGCCGTTGGCGGCAAGCTCACGCCTCGCCCGCGCAACCTGCAACTCCAGTTCCTTGGCCTGGACGGTGTGGACGTGCGGCACCTACGCCTCGCTCTGGCCAGCACGGACCTCGGCGGCTAGGCACTCCAGCAGTCGGCGCATGTCGCTGCCGACCAGGACCAGCGGCCGGCCCGGCCACTCATGGCACCGCCAGCCCGCGACGCAGACGTCCCACCAACGGGAGCAGCAGACGCCGCAGGTCGTATCGTCGCAGGTGCGGGCGAGGAGCATCATGCGCGGGCGGTTCATCTCCCACCTCCACGCAGCGTGCTGCACTCGCAGCAATCCATCGTATCGTCCAGCGTCCACGTCGGCGCGGGCGTCCCCTCCAGCATCCGGAAGCGGGCGTCCAAACCGGTCTGCCGCCACCACTCGTGCCTGCCGAGCACGAGGTATGCACAGCCCGGAGGTTGGTCTGGCAGCGGAGCCACCGCTACTCGCCCACGGCATCCTGCGTAACTGGCCAGCGCCCCATCCGGATCGGTCTTGCTCCCCCGCAGACGCAGCAACTCCAGTGCCGCCGGCGTGGCCGACCACGGGTCGAGGAACGTCGCCCGCGGCAGGTCCCGCCCGTGCCGCAGGATCAGGCGGTTGTCGGCGCACATGCGCTTGTCGGTCGACATCCCGCCAACCTGGATCTGGTAGAGCCCGAGCGAGCAGCCCTTGTCCCCGACGGCATCCGCGCGTCCCCTGGACTCGTTCCACGCGATCGAGAGGAGCAGCCTGCGCTCTGAGGGTGTGGCGCCCGCCTCGGTGGCCGCGGTCCAGATGATCGACTCGACGGACTCCCATGTGGCCGTGTTGCGGAACCGCTCGCCAGACTTCGGCGGGACGGGCACTGTCGCCGCGGCGACGTCCGCCCAGAAGAGCAAAGCCAGGGATGCCGCCAGGATGGCCACGGGCCGCCAGACGAACGCCAGCAGCGCGAGGACGCGGCGCCTCATGGCTCCCTCGCGTCCGCGAACAGCGGGCACCCGTCCTCGACCTCGGGCTCCTGGGTGGCCCGCCCCGTGGTGATCCACCGCTCCCACGTCGCCTCTGGGTCTGCGATCTTCGCCGGGTAGTTCCTGATCCTCCGAGTCAGCGTCGAGTCGGGATCGTCGGGGTCCTGGACGGATTCCAATTCCGTCCACTCCGGTCCAGCGGCGAGGTTCGCCTCGAATGCTTGGTTTCTCTCGGCGCAGAAGGCCAGCCACGCCTTGCGCATGGCCGCGGCGATGTGCGGCCAGCGGACCGCACTCTGCGGGGCAGGGCAGAGGGGGCAGAGCACACACCCGATCCGCCGCTGGCCCTCCGCGTACAGCGAGCAGGCCGGGATGCCACGGGCTCGCAGGTAGCCCCACACGTCCGCGTCGGTCCAGTCGATCAGCGGGTGCAGATAGCTCTGACCATGACCCTGCCTCGCGGGCTCGACCATCTTGCGCTTTGCCCGCCTGGGGCTCTCCGCCCACCGCACGCCGGTCAGCACGACACGGCCAGGGTAGGAGTGCTCTTTCAGGCTGCGGCAGCACCAGCGGCGCCATCGGGAGGGGAGGCCATTCTTCCTGATCAGCTCGACCATGCTCTTCTCTGGCCGGTCCATGATCGTCTCGGGGTGGTTGCGCCGGATGTGGCGCACGACCTCGGGCGGGTCGATCGTCGTGGCGTGGTAGTGCGCCTCGTAGCGGACGCCCGCCTCGATCGCCAGCGCGCGCAGGGCTTCGGAGTCCTTGCCGCCCGAGTCGCAGAGGATGTACCCCTCGGGCGCCTCCGGCTCGAACTCGCGCAGGCGGGCCACGGAGAGGGTCACCAGCCGCTCCCACCGCTCGGAGCTGTCCAGGAGATCTCCCTGCATCACTTCCCTCCGGGACTGCCCGCATCGTGAGCAGCCTCCAGCAAGACCCGAGCGCGCCTGTCCAAGACTGACGTCCCGCACGACCCGCGAAGCAGTCCGGCCTCCTGGAGCCGCAGGAGCGAGTCGAGGACCAACAGGTCCGCGTCGGTCAACCCTGAGAGAATGTGGGCAACCCAGGCGGCACGCAGCGGGGCACCCTTCGCGTGCTCCTCGTCTGCCTGCGCCTGGAGTCCATCCAGGTAGGTCTGCGGCGCGGTCACTGCTCGCTGCTCTCGTCCTCGGGCTTCCCGCAGTTGACGCAGGCACCGGGGGGAAGGGCTGCCGCGTCTTCCTCGGCCTCGGCCAAGGCCTGGTGTTCCTCGTCCAGCGCAGCGATCGCCTCCGGCGTGTTCTGCTCCTCGGGGGAGACGGCGTCGCCGATCTTCGCCTGCTCCGCGGCGCGGCGCTCTTCCTCCGCCTTCGCCATCGCCTCTGCCTCGGCCTTCGTCAACGGCACACCCTCGTCCCGCAGGAACGCACGCAGCCACAGCGACTCCTCCCCGCCGCTGTTCAGCGCCTTGTTCACCGCGCCCATCACGAAGCGCAGCCGCTGGTTCTCCTCGATGATCTGACGCCCGATGCTGTCGACGTCGTCACCGCTCAGGTGCACACCGGGAGGCGGTACGACCGGCCCACCCGCAGGACCGTTCAGCCTGATCCCCGCCTTCTTCATCTCCTCCTGGAGCCACTCACCGTGCCCCGGAATGCCAGACAACTTCCCCAGGAAGCCGGCCAGCCCGTTGACGATGCGGTCCGCACGCTCCCTGGCACGGTTCGCGGACAGGACGCTTGCACTCACCGGACGACCGTTCTTCATCTCTGACCTCCGAGGTCTACTGGGGGCTTCGGAACCTCACTCCCGAATCGCCTGCCAATCCAACGGAACAGGTAGTCCACAATCGAGGACGCGTGGCCGATGGCATCGTCGCCCGACCATCCGCTCGGCTCGAACCGTTGGTGAGAGAACTTCTCCACGAGGTCGTCAATCGGAGCGCCGTACTGCAGCGCCACCGACACGGCCGTCGAGAAGACGTCCATCATCCCGGCCATCGTGGAGCCCACCTTGCTCAGGGTGACGAACACCTCCCCGGGGCTCCCGTCTGGGTACATGCCGACGGTCAGGTAGCCAACGTTGCCAGCGACGTCGAACTTGTGGGTGATGGACGGACGCTCGCTCGGCATCGTGCGCTTGCCCTGCCGTCCCCGCATGGCCTCTTCAAGTTTGGCTTCCATCGCTGCACGCTCGACTGCACGCTCGACTGCGGCGAGGTCGAGAGCTGCTTTGACCTGCCGCAGCCACTCATCGGGGGTGGGAGTGTTGTTGGACGGAGCCGGCGGCTTGCCGTCGTAGACGAGGTAGAGCAGCACGCCCGCGGCTCCGACCCACTCACGGGTTTCCGCCTGCGCCTGCCAGACCTGGCGCTGCTCATCGGTCGGTACCTCACCGCGCAGCGGAGGCACTGGCACACCCTCGGGGTCGCCGCATCGAGGAGCTTCGGTGTCTGCTGGTTCCCCGTCTGCTGGTTCCTTGCAACTCGCCATCACCCCTGCTCCACGAGCCGCCAGCCCCGGCGGTGCCAACCCTCCATGACCATGCTCCCGCGCATCGGCCCGGTGTGCTTGCCGACGTGCTCCCAGACCACCAGCGCCTCGCCGTAATGGCCAGGAGGATGGACGCCCACCACCAGCCGCTTCTTGCCCCGCCGGTCCTGCCACACCTCGCCCGGGGCGGGGTCGCGCCGCTTGGTCTCTTCGCTCATGCACCCTCCCTGCACGCCCGGCCACGGGCCGCAATGCCGTCTCCGTCCGTCGCGTCCAAGCGCAGCACGTCCAACCCAATCGGGCACACGCGGCCCGGGTACTCGTGGTCCTGGCACTGCTGCGGGCGGTCGTCCCGCCAGGGTCCGATCAGTCGGACAAGCTCGCTGGGGTAGATGGCGCAGACCGCAACCGTCCCCGGAACGACAACCGAGGACACGGAGAGCCGAGCGGGCTCATGGTGCGGCAGCAGTGGCCGCAGCGCAGGCAGATCACGATTCAGCCTCGCCGGGCCACATCCCCGTCTCGTCGACCACCGTCACCTGCATCTTCTGCGGCTGCGGCCACTGCGGCTGCACCGGCTTCCCGTGCCGAGCCTTCGCCCGCTTCTCCCTCGCCTCGCGCCGCTTCTTCGACCCTGCTCGCGCCATCACCGCCTCCGTTGCTTTGCTGCTCCCGAACGTGAGGACATCATGGCATAACGAGGACAGGCAATCAACCAAAAAGGACACCGACGGTCGCTTTTATGCTCTCCGAGTTGCCTGCCTTCCAGCCCCCGGCCCCTACATCCACCACGCCCCAGTCGCTCGGTCCCACCGATCCCACGAGAGCGTCGCGTACAGCACGAACATCGTCGCCAGGATCAGGTCGTCGTGCTGCCCCGAGGTTGCCTCCGCACGGTCCGGGCTCACCCACTCGAAGCTGTACGCCTCCGCGATCCACCGCAGCGACCGCACCGTGATCAACCCCTGCCGCACCGCACCCATCAGCCGCCGCACCATCTCCGGCCGGCACTTCCCCGTGCTCAGCCCCAACTCCGCCGGCTGGCTGTTCGGCTCCCGGTAATTGACGTACCGGTACAACTGGAGCGCGTACCCCTTTGCCGCCAGGTGGTCCCGTGCCGCGTAGCACGTCGCCAGCCCCATCCCGTCGTTCTCGATCACCAGCAGGCCGTCGTTGTACAGGTGCGCCGCCTCCACCGCCTCCACACCCAGCACGTCCGGCGGCATCTGCGCCCAGAACTCCGCCACCTGCACCAACTGCGGGTAGCGGAACACCTCGATCACCGAGTAGTCCCCACCCGTCCCCTTCGCCGTGTCCGTGCTGGCGATGTACTGCGACCCCTCCTCCGGCTCCTCGTAGATCTCCCACGCCCCGCCCATCTCGGTCCGCAGCACCCGCCGCGGCATCTCGTGGAGTTGCACGTCCCAGCGGTGCACCACGTCCATGTCGAGGACGGCGTTGCCCGAGCCGAGGTACTCGATGTCCAGCTCCTGGGCGATGATCCGCGGGGACGGCTCGGCCTCGCACCGCCCATCGTACCAGGGAGAGCGCAACTGCCCGGGGATGAACTCGCCCTTGTCGGTCGTGGTGCCCAGGCCGCGGTACAGCCCCGGCGGCGTGAACGCCTGCTCCGCGTACTTCGCCCGCCCCTCCTCCACCATCTTCGCCAGGTACGCCGGCGTGCAGTCCCGCTTCTTCGGGTGCAGGCTCCAGTGCAGCCGCACCGTGCGCACCTTCCCGCTCCGGCGCATCCGGTAGAACGACCCGTGCGCGCCCTTCGGCGTCGTCACGAAGATCCGGGTGCTCGTGCTCTCCGAGGTCGCCGCAGCCACCGACTCGTCGCACGGGATCGACGCGAACTCGTCCAGGAAGATCACCGAGTACCGGCCCTGCCTGGAGAAGTCTGGGTTCGCCGCCTCGCCCGTGATCGCGGCTCCCGTCTCCGGGTTCAGCAGCCGCATGCTGAGATCATGTAGACGCCAGTCGAACCCGGCCGGCATCATCCACGCCGGCATGCGCTCCAACATGTAGCGCAGCTTGCCGAAGTGGGACGCGGTGTCCCCGCGCTTGTCGACGAAGTTCTCCACGCGAGAGCCGAGGTGCGCGGAGAACGCCTCGTCGAACAGCCAGTGGTGCAGCACCCAGAGCAGCACGCACCAGGTTGCCCCCATGTCCCGGCTCTTCTCGACCAGCAGGTCCCGGCCCGCGCGGTACTGCTCCTCGATCGTGGCCACGAACTCGCGCTCGTACGGCCAGAGGATGAACGGGAAGTGGTTCGGCTTCGCCTCGGGACGAGGGTCAAAGGTCCACCCGAGAGCCCCCGCGAAGTACTCGACGCTCTCCTTGCACCGGGAGCGCACCGCGAGGCGCACGGCCGCATCCGTCTCCGCTCGACGGGCCAGGTCGGTCCGCCAGGCGAGGTTGGCTGCGTGCTCGGTGGGGTAGGTCAGCGACGAGGAGAGGTTGGGGTCGGCCGCAGCAGAGGACGTCTTTGCGTGCCTCCGTGCCCGCTCCTCCATGAGCGCCCGCGCCTGGGTGAGCAGGTCGACGCCCTCGACCCTGCGCTCCTTCGTGCCACGCTCGTCGCCCGGGGATTCGATCCGCACCAGCTCGGGCTCGGGCCTCCTGGGTTGCGTCCTCGGCACTGCCCTCGGCATCGCCTGCGTCCAGCGCACGTCATCCGTCCTTGGCCAGCGCGCCAGGGCCAGCCGCGAGCCCGAGTTCCGCCGCGAGCTTGGTCCACCGCCGGCGGATCACGTCCACGTACTTCGGGTCCAACTCTGCGAGAAACGCCCGACGTCCCAACTTGGCAGCGGCGATCAGAGTGCTGCCGCTCCCTCCGAATGCGTCAGCGACTGCCCCACCCGGCTCGACGTGGTTGGCGATCGCCCGCTCGGCCAGAGCGACCGGCTTCTGCGTCGGGTGGGGGGTCCTTTCATCCTTGGAACCCGACATGATGTGCAGCGGGCTGGGCTCGGTCCAGAGAGTCGTCTGCTTACGGTCGCCGATCCAGTGGGCGGTCGACCCCTTGCGAACGGCATACCAGCACGGTTCGTGCTGCCAGTGATACGCGGACCGGCCGATCGCTGCAATCGTCTTCCCCCAGATGATCTGCTGGCGAACCTCGCAATCGGCAGATCGGAGCGACTGCATCACGACGTCGGCGAAGGCTGCTGCGTGCCAGACGTAGAAAACCGAGCACGGCCAAGCCTTCCAGACCTCGGTCCAGTCAGAGCGGTCGTCCGAGGTTACCTTGCCCTTGCGCGCCTCGCCCATTGTGGCAATCCCTGCCTTCTCCCGCCACTCGGCATCGTACTGCACTCCGTAGGGCGGATCTGCGAACATGAGCACCGGGACTTCCCCGCCGAGGAGTCGAGCCACGAGCGCCGGGTCGGTCGAGTCTCCGCATGCCACGCGGTGCCTGGGGACGGGGACGCCGCGGGCGGAGCTTCCGCAGCGAGGGCAAGATCGCACCTCGGTCATGGCTCATCCAGTGCGCCGGCACCCGGCGCGATGCCCGTCGCTCGGGCGTGGCGCGTGAAGCGACGACGGATCACGTCGACGTAGCGCGGGTCCATCTCGCCGAGCACGGCGCGCCGGCCTAGCTGCACCGCGCTCTCCGTGGTTCCGGCGAAGGCGCCGGCGTACAGGATGAACTCGTGCTGCCGCCGGTAGCCCCGCCCCAGGCCGAACGACGGCTTCGCCCAGACGATGAGCGACCGCCACGCCGCCAGCCGCTGGAACACCGGCGCGCTCTTCCAGTGGCAGCACACGTACACCTCGGTCGCCCCGAGCTCGTGCAGGCACGCCACCGCGGCCATCGTGCGCCGGGCGAAGTCGGAGTACTCCTCGACCGGCAGGTCGTCGTTGAGGATCACGGCGAACTTGCCCGGCACCCGGCCGGCGAAGGCCTCGTTGTATGGCGGGTCGGTGAAGACCAGCCGCGGCGGTCGGTGCTGCGGGTCGGCCGCGACCACCACGCCGATCAGCGCCGCCAGCTGCGCCTGGTCCAGGGAGTCGCCGCACTGCACCAGGACACGCGGCTGCGGGACGCCGGCCACGTGCTTCCCGCACTTCGGGCAGGGCCGTGCGGTCATGGCTGCGCCGCCGCGTCCTGGGGGGCGGGCTGGGCGGTGCGCTCGTCGAGCGCACCGCCACCCGCGGCCAGGTTGTGGGCGCGCAGCCAGCGGGTGAGGCGCCGCCGGATGACGTCCATGTACTTCGGCGAGATCTCGACCCCGAGCGAGAGGCGCCCCTCCTGCGCTGCGGCGATGGCCGTGCTCCCCGACCCCATGAACGGGTCGGCGATGGTGTCGCCGGGGTCGGAGTAGGCCCGCACGAAGAAGGTCGGCAGGGCGACAGGGAAGGCGGCGGAGTGCTCGCCAGTCCCCCCAGAAGGGATCTCCAAAACGTTCGACGGCAGCGCCATACCGTCGCAGAAAGTCCTCCTCTCTCCTTTTTGGAACCCATCATCGTTGAGTTCAATGTGTGTCTCGCTGGAGTAAACAAAAGCGTTCGTGGTCTTAGACGCATTGCGCTTGGCGTCAAACTTGATCGCCTTGTTCGCAGAGAAGTGAAAAATAGGCTCCCAAGCGTCCTTGAATCTGCTCGGGAATGTGCCAGGCATCCCGTTCTTTGTGTCCCGCCAGCACAACTCATCCACGAACCGCCACCCCCACGCCTCGACCATGCGGATCACAAGCCGCTTGACGTACAGGTGCCGCTGCCCGTCCTCGCAGTGCTCCTTGATGTTGACGAAGAACGACCCGTCCCCGGCGAGCACGTCCCGCACCCCCGCCTGCACCGCCTCCCACCAGTCCCCGTACTCGTCCGGCGGGATCGGCTTGAAGCCACTGCCCTCGTCGTACTTGCGCTGGCTGGCGTAGGGCGGCGAGGTGAAGACCACGGTCGGCCGCGCACCGCCCGCGCCGAGCAGACGTTGCCACGACTGCGGGTCGCGGGAGTCGCCGCAGACCAGCAGGTGGCGCGGCCTCGGCATCCCGTGCATCCCGGAGGTGCACCGCGGGCACTTCTTCGCCTCACCCATGGGACGCCTCCGCGGCGGGCTTGCCGTCCGTCCCCAGCATCGCCGGGTCGATCCCGTGCTCGCGGAACAGCGCAGCCGCCTCGTCCTCGGTCAGGTCCACCACCTCTCCGCAGCAGGCGCAAATTGTGCACCATCCGCAACCGTAGACCTGCCCCACTTTTGAGTCGGGCTCCCCCTCCGCGACCTCCGGCACCTCGTCCTCGGGTACCTC